>Ga0209415_10000337_pt1 | contig 85516 bp, 76 predicted proteins | sample PeaSoiSIISIP2007_FD_187696 | JGI IMG/M metagenome (GOLD analysis project Ga0209415, IMG submission 187696) | Peat soil microbial communities from Weissenstadt, Germany - SII-SIP-2007 (SPAdes) (version 2) | ecosystem: Environmental > Terrestrial > Soil > Wetlands > Peat | place: Germany... | reverse complement strand
CGCCGGCAGCCACGAGCTCGTCATCCGCGACCGCAACACGCTCGCCGACCTCGCCGACGTGGCCTGACGCAATCCGATAAACCCCGAGGGGGTATGACATGAGAGAACTGATCGTCCGTGACGACCGCGAGCTGCGCCGCATCGAGCATACGATCTCGACCATCGAGGAGGCTTCGGGCACCGCTAAAATGAGTCGCCATTGCCTGCTCGCCGCGCTCTATGCAGAGCGTGACGAGTTGCTGCGCGCCTGCGGCCGCCGGCCGGCCGGAAAAGCTTCCCTCAAAGCCGCGTAGCGCGTCTCGGTCCGCTCTCCGCCGTTCAGCGCTCTCTGACATATTGTCCGGGCGCGGCGTCGAGCGGCGCGTAGCCGCGATGCGGCGCGCCCATGGATGGCGCCGGCACGGGCTCGCCAGACCGCTCGACCAGCCACGCGGCCCAGACCGGCCACCATGAGCCTTCGTTCACTTGTGTCGCCGCGGCCCAACGATCGGGATCGGTGTAGCGCTCGGCGGCGCCTCGCGTCGCGAACTGGTACTGCCGCCCCGGACGACCGGGCTCGCTGACGATGCCGACGTTATGCCCGCCCGAGGTCAGCAGGAAGCTCACGTCCGTATCGGTCAGGAGATTGATCTTGTAGGCCGAGCGCCAGGGCGCCACGTGATCGGTCCTGGTGCCGACAGCGAAGATCGGCACCCGGATGTCGGTGAGCGCGACCGGCCTGCCGCCCACCGCAAATCTACCCTCCGCGAGATCGTTCTCGAGGAAAAGCCGGCGCAGATATTCCGACTGCATGCGATAGGGGAGGCGTGTCGCGTCGGCGTTCCACGCCATGAGGTCGCTCATCGTGTCGCGCTCGCCGAACAAATACTGTCGCACCATGCGCGACCAGATCAGGTCGTTGGAGCGCAACAGCTGGAACGCGCCGGCCGTCTGCTGGGTGTCGAGATAGCCCTGCTCCCACATCACGTCCTCGAGATAGGCCACCTGGGGCGGGCTGACGAAGACCATCAGCTCGCCGGCCTCGGTGAAGTCGGTCTGCGCGGCGAAGAGCGTCACGCTGCGCAGCCGCGCGTCGCCGTCGCGAGCCATGGCGGCGGCGGCGATCGACAGCAGCGTCCCGCCGATGCAGTAGCCGGCCGCATGGATCTTGCGCTCGGGGCAGACCGCGCCGATGACGTCGAGCGCGGCGGCGATGCCGAGCCGGAGATATTCCTCTATGCCGAGATCGCGCTGGTCCGCTCCAGGGTTCCGCCACGAGATCATGAATATGGTAAAGCCCTGACCCACCAGATACCGCACCAGCGAATTTTCCGGCGAAAGATCGAGGATGTAGTATTTCATGATCCAAGCCGGCACGACGAGCACCGGCTCGGGCCGTACCGTCTCGCTTTGCGGCGCATATTGAATGAGCTCGATCAGCTCGTTGCGGAACACCACCCTGCCCGGCGTCACCGCGACTTGACGCCCGACCTCATAAGCATCGGTCCCGGCCGGCCTTTCGCCCGCCAGGACGCGCTGCCAGTCGTCGAGCAGGTAAGAGAAGCCGCGCGCCAGATTCAGGCCGCCTTCGCCCCACGTGCGCTGCAGCACCTCCGGGTTGGTCGGCAGGAAGTTCGACGGCGAGACCATATCGAGGAGCTGTCGCGCGGCGAACGGCACGCTGCGCTGGTGCGCCTGATTCATGCCGCGCAGACCCGTGGTTGCCTCATCCCACCAACGCTCCATCAGGAGGAAGCCTTGATGGAGCAGAAGAAAGGGCGGCTCGCGCCAGGCGGCATCGGCAAAACGATGATCGTGAGGCGGTGGCTCGATGAAGCGTCCGGCATGGTCGCGATCCCATGCCAGGCGCATCAAGTAGCTGCCAAGGGTCCACCAGTCCCGCATCCCCGTCTCGAGGAGATGCAACTGGGTTCCAGGCGCGTTGGCCAGGTGCATCGCCCAGTCGAGAAAGGCGAGCCTGAGAGCCGTCGGGGAAATCGATTCGGTGAAGCGCGCCTGCCAGGCATGCATGAGCCGGTCGAACGTTTCGGCGCGTGCGCGATCGGACGCTTCGCCCGGCTGAAGCCCGGCCGCACCCGGCGCCGCGGCCGGGATGGCCGGAGCGGTTTGCGAGCGATCAGCGGATCGTGCCGTGTCGTCCACGCGAGGCTCCTTCAGTTCTCGGCCCGGCACAGATCATACGATAAGGATTCGTCGGTCGCAGCCTTGATCCAGGTCATACCGGATTCGTCCGGTCCGTCACATCATTAACAAGTAATGGCGCGAAAGACCGAAGATGCCTTATGCGAGCAATGACGACCTGCCGCCTACGATTCGGGCCCATCTTCCGAACCACGCCCAGGACATCTTCCGCAGCGCCTTCAACCACGCGTGGCAGACCTACGGCGCGCGCGAGCCCTGGCGGCGCGAGGAGATTGCGCACCGGGTCGCCTGGGCGGCAGTGAAGCGGCGCTACCGCAAATCGGGTGACGATTGGGTTCCCATAGGCTGAGGCGCCGGGCGCGGCGGGCGTCAAGGCGTCTTCGCCAGCCGATGATTGGCTTCCTCGACCAGACTCATGTCGATATGCGGCACGACATCGAGCCGATCCTTCATGAAGCCAGTATCGAAGTCGGCGTCGAGATTGCGCTGCAACGCCTTCGCGTCGACCGCGCCGGCAGGATCGCGGTACATGTCCTTGCTGTCGGTGTAGACCCAATTGGCGAACCGCTCCGGCGGCAGCTTGGTGAAATCGGCGACGATCTTGAGCGTCGCGGTGCGATTGGCCGGGTCGTAGAACCAATGCAGCGCGCGCAGGTAATCCTCGATGAAATCGACGACCGCAGCGCGGTTCTTGTCCAGGAAGGATTTTCGCGCGACGTAGAACGCGAACTCGGTCGTACCCTGCATCGCCTCGCGCTCGACGAACACCGTGTGCGCCTTGGCGCGCAAATTGGGGTCGAGCGAGAACGGGATCACCATGGGGGCGAGATCGGCCTTGCAATCAAGCAGCACGGCCCCCATGTTGGGCGGCGCAATTTCGATGACGGTCACGTCCTTTCCAGCCTCGAGGCCGTTGCGCCGCAGCATCATACGCAATGGCACATCGAGAACGCTCCCCGCGGCGTTGACTGCGACGATCCGGCCTTTGAGATCGGACACCGTTTTGACCGGCCCGTCGTTCAATGCCATGTACTCGACACTGTAATAGCCTTCGACACCATCACGAATGTCGTCGAGCACGACCTCGAGATCGCCGAGGCCGGCATTCTCCACCGCGATGCCGAGGCTCGAGAACCCCAGCAGCGCGAGGTCGATCTCGCCGGTCGCGAGCGCGGTAATCATCGGCGTCGACGCCTGGAAATGGACCGGCTGGCCGACATAGGAATGGCCATCGTGGAGCGTCGCGCCGGTGGCATTCATGATCGGCGCGATCTCGCCCGGCACGACGATCCACGTGAAACGGATGGGGAGCGGGTCGGCGCTCGCCATGCTGATGGGCGCGAAGAGCGCCGCGCACAGCGCCAGCCGCACCATCGTCCGCCCCCACCGCATCGCACCCTCCCCTGCCGGCCCGGCCCGTCGGATCAACGGCGCTGGAAGCGGCGCGCGGTCTGGGGCGCGATGCCGGGACGCCCGGTGCGGTGATACTGCTCCAAGAGCGCGCGCGTGTATTCGCCGGCATTGACCGGCGCATAGCGCGGCGGATTTTCCGGTCCCTGGCACGTCTCGATGCAGCGTATTTCGGCGTCGCTCCCCGGGCCGACGAAGAGCGTCACCGACACGCGGTCGCGGTCGTTGAAATTCGCGACGCGGTGCAGGTTGGAGGTATAGAGGTCGTTGGTCGCGAGCGCGAACAGGTCGCCGATGTTGAAGATAAGCGTATCCGGGACCGGCACCACGTCGATCCACGCGCCGGCCGCGTTCCGCACCTGCAATCCGCCCAGCGCATCCTGGAACACCAGCGTGAACGAGCCGTAATCGGTGTGCGGCGAGAAGCTCCATTGCGTCGGGTCGATGGTGTCGCGGTCGAGCGGCGGATAATAGTTGAAAACCAGCGTCCCGCCGAAGCGGCCGTTCTCGCGCTCGAAATAGCCCTCGTCGAGATCGAGGCTACGCGCCAGCGCGAAGCCGAGCTTCTGCGTCAGGGCGACGCTTTTCGCCGTGAAATCCGTGACGAACGGGCGAAAGCCGGGCATCGCGGATTCGTCGGGCCACAGATGATGCGGCGGCGGGTAGACCGCGCGCTCGGCTTCGCTCAACGCGAATTCGCGCGCGAAATAGAAGCGCTCCTTCATGTCCGCGGCTTTGTCGCGGTTGGCGCCGGGATTGAGGCCGCCGGGCGGCACGTAGCCGCTGCCCTCGGTCATGACGAGTGTCTGCTTCGCCGCTTGCGGCAGGGCGAAGAAGCGGCGGCCCTGGTCGAGGACCGCGTCCACCTCGGCCTTCGAAAACCCGTGACCCTTCAGGTAGCAGAAGCCGATATCGATGCACGCCTGGCGCAGCGCGCGCGCCGCGCCATCGCGAGCGGCCTCGTCGCCACCCCGGACGAAGGGCGAAATGTCCACCACCGGCAGCGTCGCGAGCGTGCTGCGCTCGATCCCTAGGCGCCGGTCGTGGCGGAGATATCGGTTGTCGAAATCCCGGTAGATCGCGACATCGCCGTCTTGTCTGGCTTCATCCATGCGCATCCTCCTTCAGCGGACGAGCGTCTTGGCGAGGGCCGGGTTCGAGTGTGGCCGATGCGGGCGAAAATTCAAGCGGGCGCCGGTCATTACGGGCCTCAGCCGCGGTTGACGACGAAATACTCGCCGCGATCGACGAAGTCGGCGACCAGCTTCACCCAGCGCGATGCGGCGGCGATCGGCATCTCGTGCGCCGCGCCATGGATGAAGATGCGGATGCAGCCCGGGATTGCCTGCTGGTAGGGGCGCATCGCTTCCTCGGGGATGAGCCGGTCGTCGCTGGCGCAGATCAGCAGGCACGGCACCTTGATCTCGCCCAGCCGCGCCAGGAGATCGGCGTTGCCCTCGGGCGCGCCGAACCGCGACATGTTGGCCTGGGCGTTGCGCGCGATGCGCTGGCGCTCCTCTTCGGTCGGCGGCGCGACCCACTCCGGATCGTCGCCGTAGAGCCGGTGCTCGATCTCTTCCATGGTCGGGCGCGCGCCTGCCGGCGCGCGATGGTGCGCGAAGGCGGCCGGCGCCGACAGCACCAGGCTTTCCACCAGTTCCGGATGCAGCACCGCGAGCCAGCACCCGATGGCGCCGCCGGCCGATTGCGCCACCACATGCGCCTTGCCGCCAGAGACCTTGTCGATGAACGCGGCCATCGCCGCGACCACGTCGAGCACCGTCTTGCACGCGCCCGCCGGCGTTTCGTCGAAGCCGGGGCGCGAGGGAACCAGCACGCGGTGGCGCTCGCCGAGCATCGCGACGAACCCGGCACCGCGCGGCGGCGCGCCGCCCGCGCCATGGAGGAAGACGATGGTCTTGCCCTCGCCCGTCTCGCGGTAGTGCATGCGGATGCCGCCCACATCGGCGGATTTGTCGTGCACGATGACGCTCATAGCGCGCGCGCCTCCGGCATGACTTCCTTGGCGAAGAGCTGGATCGAGGCGATCTTCTTGTCCGGCGCGCCGCTGCGGTCGAAGATAAGATTGAGGACGCCGCAACCGATCTCCGCGTGCAGACGCTTGATCTGCGCCAGGGCGGTCTTCGGCCCGCCGCAGATCACCGTGCCGCGCGCGATCGCCTCTTCCACAGAGCGCGGCTCGTCGGCGGAGAGATCGCGGAAGCGCTGCACCAGCTTGGCGTCGCCCTGGCCGAAGAAGCCCGAGGTCGCGACTAGGCGGTTGGCGTCCACCAGGCCGCCCGTGAGCGCCGAGTGCGCGAACATCGGGCGCAGCGTCTCGAAGGCCTTCTCGTCGGTCTCGTCCACATGGATCGGAAGCTGATAGATGATCTGTTCCGGCGTCGGTTCCCAGCCGAGCTCGCCGGCCTTGGCGCGATAATGGGCGGCGGCCTCGGCCGCGAGCGGCAAGTTGGTGAAAGCGAGCCCCAGTCCCACCTTCTTGCGCGCGGCGAACTCGCCCGACTCCTTGCTCGAGCCCGAGACGTAGATGGGCGGCGTCGGCTGCTGCAGCGGCCGCGGCCAGATCGACACGTGGCGGTAGTGGAAGTGCTTACCCTCCCAGCCGAATGGCATGGTGTCGGTCCAGGCGCGGAGGATCAGGTCCCACGCCTCCTCGAAGCGCGAGCGCGATTCGGCCGGGTTTACGTTGTAGACCATGTATTCGTAAGGCGCGCCGCGCAGCAATCCCGCGACCAGCCGGCCCCCCGACAGGTTGTCGATCATCGCGAATTCCTCGGCGATGCGGACCGGATTCCCGGTGAGCGGGATGAGCGCGCCGAGGATCGCGATGCGCGCGCGCTTCACCTTCTGCGTCAGCGCGCTCGCCAGCACCGAGACGTTCGGGGCGAGGTTGAACGGCGAGTAGTGATGTTCGGCGCAGGCGATCCAGTCGAAGCCGAGCTCGTCCTCCATCTCGACCTCGGCGAGGCAGCCGGCGACCGCGCGCCGCGCCTGTTCCGGCTCGAAATACTGGTTGGGCACCGGCCAGCGATTGCCTTGCATGCGCGTACGGCCGTAAGGCATGCCGTTGAAGACCGAGAATTTCATGGTCCCTGCTCCCGCCCGTCCATTTCACTCGGTGGTGAAGAGCCCGCGCCGGCCGGCCCGCAGAAGGACGAGCGCCATCGCCAGCGCGATCGTGATGAGGCAGCCCGACGCGGTGCCGAGCGCGTATCCGATCGCCTGCGGCCCGGTGAAGAAATTGTCCGAGATCGCCGCCACCAGTGTCGGCCCCATGCCCAGCCCCAACAGCGTGAACACCAAGAGATAGATCGCGGTCACCTTGCCCATCAGCCGCTGCGGCGTGATCTGCGCCAGCAAGCTGGCCGAGACTGGGTAGTAGATGGCGGCGATCAGGAGCGAGACGCCCAGGCTCACCCACATCTGGTTCAATCCCGGCACCACCGGCGGGGCGATCACCAGCGGGACGAACACGAGCGTGGTCCACACACCGACGACCGGCGCCGCGTCCTGCCGGCCCCGCCGCGTCAGCCGGTCGATCGCCAGACCGCCGAACCACGCGCCCAGCGGGGCCAGGATCAGCAGCTCGCCGCCGAACAGGGGGCCGATCTGCTGCGGCTTGAGGCCCCAGGTGCGGGCGATCACGGTTGCCATCCATACACCATAGCTCGAGGCTTGGGCGTAGTAGCAGGTGGCGAACACCGTGAGCGGCAGATAGACCTGCCAATGCTTGCGCAAATGCGCCAGCGCCTCGCCGAACGACACGCCCGCGGCCTGGCGCGAGCCGTCGACGAAGCGCAGCGGCTCGCGGAAGGTGAGGGTCAGAAGCGACAGCGGGAACCCCACCAGCCCGACGACCACCAGCACCGCCTGCCACGTCCGCAAGGTGCCGAGAAACGGCACACCCTTCAATCCGCCCGCCGCGATGAAGCCGATCATGATGCCGGTGAGAATGACGGCCGAGGCCTGGCCGATGAAGCCAGCGGCGGAAAATACGCCGAACGCGCGCGCGCGGTTGTCGGGCGGGAACGAATCGCGGATCAGCGAATAGGAGGCTGGCGTGATCGCCGCCTCGCCGATGCCGACGCCACAACGGCCGAGGAAGAGCTGCGTGTAGCTGCCGGCCATGCCGCAACTGAACGTCATGGCCGACCACAGCACGACGCCGATGCCCATGATTCCGCGCCGCGACACCCGGTCGACGAGATAGCCCGCCGGCAGGCCCAGCACGCCATAGAAGGTCGCGAACGATCCGCCCAGAAGCAGGCTCATCTGGGTGTCGGTCATGGCGAGGTCCTGCTTGATCGGGCCGACCAGGAGAACGAGCGACTGGCGGTCGATGAAGGCGAAGACGGCGAGCAGCGTCAGGACGAGAACCATGTACCACTGGCGCCATGTGACCTGCGCGCCTGTTCCGCTCAGGCTCGACGCCGCCGGCGGCGCGCCGGCGTCTTGGCGCAGTTGTTCGGTGCTCATGTCGTCTCTTTCCCCCCGTTTTTCGCAGGTTACACCGTACCCGTCGCCCCTGGCGCGGTGTCATTGGCTCAGTCCGGCGATAGACTAGCAGGCGGGGAGCGAAAAAAAATCTCGCCCGGACGGGTCGGCGATGTCGATCAGGCCGTCCTCCGTTCGACTGTTTGACGGCGGATGACGCCAACCAGGCACGGGAGGCCACCATGAATTACCTGTTGCTCATCTATGGGAATGAAGCCGAATTCGCGTCACAGGACAAAGCCGCCCTGGGAAAGATGATGGAGGAATATGGCGTTTTCACCCAGGGCATCATCAAGGGCGGCCAGTTCAAGGCCGGCGACGCGTTGCAGCCGACCTCGACCGCGACCACGGTCAGGGTCCGCGGCGGCAAGACCATGACCACCGATGGCCCCTTCGCCGAGACGCGCGAGCAGCTTGGCGGCTATTATTTGATCGAGGCGAAGGACCTCGACGAGGCGATCGGCATCGCCGCGCGCATACCCGGGGCGAAGACCGGCTCGATCGAGGTCCGGCCGGTGATGGTCTATGGCTGAGGGCTGAGCCTGGGTCGTCGCTTAGCACGCGGCCCGAACGAACGCAGGGATGGGCGCAGGCGACATCGACCGCGTGTTCCGGGACGAGGCGGGTCGTGTCTTGGCGACGCTGATCCGCCTCGTCGGCGATTTCGATTTGGCCGAGGAGTCCTTGCAGGACGCGTTCGCGGTCGCGGTCGAGCAGTGGCCAGCGACCGGCGTCCCGGCCAACCCGCGCGCGTTCCTGGTCAATGTCGGCCGCAACAAGGCGATCGATCGGCTGCGCCGGCAGATCTCGTTCCGCGTCAAGCGCCGCGAGCTCGAGATCGAGGCTGCGATCGCTCGCCAGATCGCGCCGCTCGACCCCGACGACGACGCCATCGACGACGACGTGCTGCGCCTTGTGTTCATCTGCTGCCATCCGGCGCTGAACCGCGAGGCGCAGGTCGCTTTGACCTTGCGCGCGGTATGCGGCCTGACCACCGAGCAGGTCGCGCGTGCCTTCCTGGTCGGCGAGGAGACCATGGCGCAACGGCTGGTGCGCGCCAAGACCAAGATCCGCGCCGCCAGGATTCCCTATGTCACGCCGGGGCCGGACATGCTCGACGAGCGCGTCGGGGGCGTGCTCGCCGTCATCTATCTCGTGTTCAGCGAAGGCTATGCGGTGACCTCGGGCGCGGCATTGATGCGCGAGGATTTGGCGCTCGAGGCGATCCGGCTCGGCCGCCTGCTCGACGCGCTGATGCCCGGCCGCGCGGCGATCGCAGGCCTTCTCGCCCTCATGCTGCTGCATCACGCGCGGCGGGCGGCGCGCGCCACCGAGGACGGCGATATCGTCCTGCTCGAGGACCAGGACCGCAGCCTATGGGACGCGGCCGAGATCGCCGAGGGGCTGGCGCTGGTCGAGCGCGCCCTGCGCGCTCCGGGACGGCCCGACCCCTATGCCGTGCAGGCCGCGATCGCCGCCCTCCACGCCCAGGCGCCGCGCCACGACACGACCGATTGGCCGCAGATCGTCGGTCTCTACGAGGTGATGTTGCGGTTCTACCCCTCGCCGGTGATCGAGCTCAACCACGCCGCCGCGGTGGCGATGGTGGACGGACCGGCGCGGGCGCTTGCCCTTCTCGACGCCCTCGCCGCGCGCGGCAATCTCGAGGGCTATCATCTGCTGCCGGCGACGCGCGCGGAACTCCTGCGCCGTCTCGGGCGGAACGACGAGGCGAGGGCCGCCTATCGCGCCGCCTTGGCGCTGGTCAAATTGGACCCCGAACGCCGCCTTCTCGCTCGGCGGCTGGCCGAGCTCGGCTGAGCGCGGCGCGCCTCAGGGCGACAACTCCTCGAGCACGCGCCGCTTGGTCTCTTCGCCCATGGTAACCATCACCAACGCACCGACGAGCGATACCGCCGCCATCATGGTGAAAACCAGCGCGACGCTGTCGTACTGCGCCAGGATAAATCCGACGATCGAGGGTGCGATGAAGCTCGCGACGCGGTTCATGCTGCTGCCCATGGCCGTCGCCCAGGCGCGCATGCGCGTCGGGTAGAGTTCGGGCGTGTAGAGATAGACGCCGAGCGTATTGAAGCTCGTGCCCACCGACAGCAGCAGCCCGAAGAAGGCCAGCGCCTCCCACGCGCGCAGACCGAAGGGACCCATCGCAATGGCGCCGGCGATTGCGCCCGTGGCGGCGAACAGGAAGCCGCCGACGAACCACGGCTTGCGCCCGTGCTTGTCGACCGACAGCGCGAACACATAGGTGATCGAGAGCTGGATCGCGCCGGTGCAGATCGAAACCAGCAACGCGTAACGCGCCGGCAGACCGCCCATCTTCATGTAGAGCGTCGGCGCCCAGGTGACGTAACCGTTCGACACGAAATAGCAGCAGAACCACTGCGTCCACACGACGAAGGTGCGCTTGGCGTAGATGCCCTGGAACAGCGCGCGAAATCTCGTCTTCTCGCGGGCGACGCGAATGGGCCGCGGCGGCGGCAGCGTTTTGCCCCGGCGGCGCGCCTGATCCTCCATATCCGTGACGATGGTGTCGGCTTCGGCCACGCGGTCTTTCGAGGCGAGCCACCGCGCGGATTCGGGCAGCTTGAACACGGCGATGATGGCGACGATCGCTGGAATGCCGCCGATCGCGAACATCACTCGCCAGCCCAGCGCCGGGCCGAAGGCCGTCAGGCACGAGAGCGCCACCACCGGGCCGAGGAATATCCCCCACGCGAACAGGGACTCGTAGATCAGGATGAAAAATCCCCGCGCGCTGCCGCGGACGAACTCGGTGAAGAGCGCGGCGGCGATCGGCACCTCGGCGCCGAGCCCGACGCCCTGAATGACGCGCGCGATCAGGATCTGATCGACGCTCTGCGCCAGTGCGGCCGCGGCGGAGCACAGGCCGAAAATGGTCAGCGCCATGACGAAGGACCATTTGCGCCCGATCCGCTCGCCCAAATAGCCGAACGCGATGGCGCCGACGAACTGGCCGCCGAAAGCCGCGCTGATCAGGGCGCCGCCGGTCTTGTAGTCGATCTTGAAGGTCGCGATGATCATGGTGAGCGCCGCGCCGATGCTGAGCGAATCGAACGCATCGAACAGTGTTCCCGTGCCGAGAATGGCGCCGATGCGCCAATGGAACGGCAGGAACGGCAGCCGGTCGATCCGCGCGGAGATGTCGTCGGCGGTCATCGCGCCGCCGCTTGCCTCGATCTTTTCCGTCGCCATCGGGATTTCCTCCGCGCCGTCGCCGACGCGTCTAGACGCCGGTCGCATTCTTGTGGTTCGCGGCCCATGTTAGCCGATCGGAACGGCGGCGCGACGATTTTGCGCCGCGCCCACGCATCTGTTGCTAGGCTTGGGCCGCGGATCGAGTGGCGGAGGACCAGCATCATGGCAGACCATGCGCCTTTCCGAGCTGACCATGTCGGCAGCCTGCTGCGGCCGGCCGAGTTGAAGGAGGCCCGCGAGAAACGCGCGGCGGGCGAGATCACGCCGCAGGCCCTGGCCGAGATCGAGGACCGCCTCATTCGCGACGCGGTCAGGAAGCAGGAGGCGGCCGGGCTCCAGTCGATCACCGACGGCGATTTCCGCCGCCAGTCCTGGTCGTCCGACTTCCTCTCCGCGATCAAGGGCGTGGTGCAGACGCCGCTGGCGGCCGGAAACCTGCCGCAGCTCGAGACGCCGGTGGGCGGCGTCGTGCGCAACTGGCAGCCGCCGACGCCCAAGGTCACCGCGCGACTCGAATGGCCGAAAGGCGGCATCATGCGCGACGCATACGCGTTTCTCGCCGGCCTCACCAGCCGCACGCCCAAGGTGACGATGCCGTCGCCGAGCATGCTGCATTTTCGCGGCGGCCGCGGCGGCGTGGACCAGCAGGCCTATCCGGACATGGAGCGCTTCTTCGACGACCTGATCGCCGTCTATCGCGCCGAGATCATGGACCTCGCGGCGGCGGGGTGCCGCTATGTCCAGCTCGACGACACCAACCTCGCCTATCTGTGCGACCCGCGGCTGCGCGAGCGGGTCAAGGGCATCGGCGAGGACCCCGACAAGCTGCCGCATCTCTATGCGCGCCTCATCAACGGCGCGATCGCGGGCCGGCCCGCCGACATGAAGATCTCGGTCCATCTCTGCCGCGGAAACTCTTTGAGTCGCGGCCATGCCGAGGGCGGCTACGAGCCGGTCGCGGAGGCGATCTTCAACGAGCTTAAGGTGGACGGATTCTTCCTCGAATACGACGACGCGCGCTCGGGCGATTTCGCGCCGCTGCGCTTCGTGCCCAAGGGCCGCTTGCGCATCGTGCTCGGCGTGATCACCTCGAAGTTCGGCATGCTCGAGAGCGGCGACGCGATCAAGCGCCGCATCGACGGCGCCGCGAAATTCATGCCGCTCGACCAGATCTGCCTCAGCCCGCAATGCGGCTTCGCCAGCCACACCGGCGGCAACATCCTCAGCGAGGAGCAGCAATACGCCAAGCTGCGCTTCGTCGTCAATCTGGCCAGGGAAATCTGGCCCGCCGGCTAGCCCACGATGTCGGCATAGGTCATGACGAGATACATGACCGCGATCTTGGCGCCAGGATTGCGGTAGCGGTGCGGCACGTCGGCGGCGAACACGATGGCGTCATCGGCCTTGAGCAGATGCGACACGCCGCCGGCGGTGATCTCGACGGTGCCGGCGACGACCGCGAGATTCTCGGTCGTGCCGGGCGCGTGGGGCGCGGCGTCCTCGACGGCGTTGGGCGCCAAGGTCAGCTTGTAGAACTCGACGCGGCGCTCGGCGTCGAACGGAAAAAGCGCGCGCGAGGTGAAGCCGCCGCCGGCGGATGTCAGCATTTTGGCCTTGTCGGCGGAAAGCACCACCGTGCCGCCGGCGCCCCCTTGGCTCGTCAGCGCGGCGAAGGGCACGTCGAGCGCACGCGCCACTTTCCACAACAGCGCGATGGTGGGGACGCTGCGGCCAAGCTCGATCTGGCTCAGCATGCCGCGGCTGACCTTGGAGCGCTTGGCCAGCTCCTCGAGCGACAGCGCGCGGCCAAGCCTCAGCCGCTTGAGATTCCCACTGACGACGGCGGCGATGCCGCCCCCATCGTCATCGCGGCGGCGGCGGCGCGCGCCGGCCGGCCCGATCATGTCACGCGCAGGACGATCTTGCCGCGCACCCGCCCGGATTCGCTCAAGGCGAGCGCTGCCTTGGCCTCGGCGAGCGGGAATTCGCGCTCGATCACCACCTTGACCTTGCCCGCGTCGATCAGCCCGCCGATCTCCTCGAGCCGCGTTCCGGTGATGTTGCTGCGCACGAAGCGCGCGTCGATGCCGTGCTCGCGCGCCAGCGCCTCGTCGGGGGGCGACACGATCGACAGGAGCTGCCCGCCCTTGCGCACGATGCCGAACGAGCGCTTCAAGGTGTCGCCGCCGACAGTGTCGATCACCAGCTCCAAATCCTTCACCGTCCTGGTGAAATCCTCGGTGCGGTAATCGATGACGCGGTCGGCGCCCAGCGATTCGACCAGCGCGCGGTTGGGCGTCGAGGTGGTGGCGATGACGGTGTAGCCCGCGAGCTTGGCGAGCTGCACCGCAAACGTGCCGACGCCGCCGGCGCCGCCCTGGATCAGAATGGTCGCCCCTTTCGAGACCTTGGCCTGCTCGAACAGCACGGTCCAGGCCGTTCCCGCGGCAATCGGCAGCGCCGAGACATGCGCCAGCGGGATGCTCTTGGGCGCGCGGCCGACCGCGTCGGTCTTGACCGCGGCGTATTCGGCATAGGCGCCCTCGACGCGCGCGACCACTGCGTCGCCGGGCTTGAAGCGCGTCACCACCGGGCCGGTGCGCTCGACTGTTCCCGCCGCGTCGGCGCCGAGGATGGCCGGAAACTTGAGCGGCCGGGCCTGGCGCATGGCGCCGTTGCGGGTCTTCCAGTCGACCGGGTTGACCCCGGCGCCATGAAGCTTGATGAGGACCTCGTCGGGGCCGACCTCCGGCTGCGGCGCGTCCTCGTAGCGCAGCACGCCGGCATCGCCGTAATCGTGGATTCGGATGGCTTTCATGGGTTCGTCCTTCTTGGAAGCCGCGACGCGAGATGCGCGCGGGCGCCCGCGCATGGCAATATCATGACAGAATTTCTCGGATATTGACAGGCCCCGCCGGCGGGCGTTAAGGTTACGAAATTCAGGACGAAGAGGGGCGATCATGTCGATCGAAAGACGACGCCCGGCGCCGTCCGCGAACGGCGCCGCACGGTGGGGCAAAGCCGGTATCGAGCCGGACCTGGCCGAGATGTTGGCCGACCCGGTGGTCCGCCTTGTCATGCGCCGGGACGGCGTGAGCCTCGACGAGTTGCTCGCGGTGGTCGCCGATGCGCGCGGGAAGCTGTGGCGTCATCTTTGTCCCTGCGCCGCCGCGTGACGGGGTGCCTGCGGTCCGAGACGATTGACTATTCGACGACCTCGTCCGCCAGCAGCAGGAGCCGTGGCGGCACGGTGAGACCAAGCGCCTTCGCGGTCTTGAGGTTGATCACGAAGGTGAATTTGCTCGCCTGCTCGATCGGGAGATCGCCGGGCTTGGCGCCTGCGAGGATTTTGGCGACGTAGACGCCGGCGCGGCGCCAACCGTCCGCAATATTGGCCGCATAGGACATGAGAAGCCCCGCGCGCGCCTGTTCGATGACTTGGCCAACGGTGGGCTTGCCCGCACGGAAAGCGAACTCCGCCACCTTGGCGCGATCGTTCATCGTCACGGGACCGGAATCGACGTAGAACGCGCCGGCCCCCGCGCGGACGCCGGATGCGAACGCCGTCTCCACATCGCCCAGCGTGCGCACCGGCAGGGAAACGACATCGAGGCCAAGGCGCTTGGCCGCTTCGTTCGTGCCGTTTTGCTCTGTCGCGAAGCGAGCCGTGTCCGTGATGAGAATGACGCCGATCCGCGCCAATCCAGGCACGAGTTCCTTCAACAGAGCCATCCGCTTACCGATGATGGCTTCCATGCCGCCGCCTGCGGTCGTGGTCACGCCCGTGGCCATGCCGCCTGGCCGCGCATAGCTTTGCGCCAGCCCGAGCGCTACGGGATCGCCGACCAGTCCCGACATGACCAGCGGCACGGTTGGAGCGGCATGATGCGCGGCCAGCGTGACTTCGTCGGGCGATGCCACGATCACGCTTGGCTTCAACGCGGCAAGCTCGGCGGCAAGCGGCGCGACGCGCTTGAAATCCCCGTCGGCATAGCGCATGGCGAAGGCGAAGTTGGTCCCCTCGACGAATCCGCCGTCCTTCAAGCCGCTGCGCAGGGCCGCATCGAAATCCCGTTCGGCTTCTGCTCGGCTCGCCCACAGCACCGCCACGAGCGGCAGGCCGAGAGCAGGCTGCTGCGCGAGCGCGGCGAACGACGCGGACGCCGCGATGCCGGCAAGGACAGTGCGCCGTGTCGTGCGCGTGATGGACCGCTCCTCCACGGCCTCCTCCCCCGGCCATGACGGGAGCCGCACTCTAGCACGGGCGGGGCCGCCTCTTGCACACAAGCAGCTTTGAGGCGAACCTTCTTGCCAGGGGGAGCTTCGCATGAGGGTCGATTACGTCATCGTCGGGGCCGGCACGGCGGGCTGCGTCCTGGCCAACCGCTTGACCGAGGACGCGCGCGTGCGCGTGCTGCTGATCGAGGCAGGCGGGCGCGACTGGAATCCGCTGATCCACATCCCGGCCGGCTTCACGCGGCTGCTCGATCACCCGACGCTGACCTGGAAGTTCCGCGCCGAGCCCGATCCCGGGACCGCCGGCCGCGCCATCATCTATCCGCGCGGGCGCGGCCTCGGCGGCTCCAGCTCGATCAACGGGCTCATCTATGTGCGCGGCCAGCCCGAGGACTATGACCATTGGGCGCAGCTCGGCAATCGCGGCTGGTCGTTCGACGACGTGCTGCCCTTCTTCAAGCTGACCGAGAATTGGGAAGGCGAGGCCAACGAGTGGCGCGGCAAGGGCGGACCGCTCAGCACGTCGCACATGACCGACCGGCCGCCGCTGTGCAAGGCGGTGGTCGAGGCCGGGCGGCAGATCGGGCTCGAGTATCGCGACGACGTCAACGCGCTGCCCCATGGCGGCATCGGCTATTGCCAGCAGACGCGCGGCGGACGGTTTCGCGCCAGCGCCGCGCGCTCGCATTTGAAGCCGGCGAAGCGGCGGCCCAATCTCGAGATCGCGCTCAATGCGCTGGTCCATCGCGTGGTGTTCGAGGGGCGCCGCGCCGTCGCGGTCGAGTATTCCCGCGGCGGCAAGGTCGAGCGCGTCGAGGCCGACTGCGAGATCGTCCTCGCCGCGGGCGCGGTCGGCTCGCCGCATCTGTTGCAGCTCTCGGGCGTGGGCGCGCCCGAGCATCTGGGGCGTATCGGCATCGCCGTTCATCACGCCCTGCCCGGCGTGGGACAGAACCTGCAAGACCATTACATCGTGCGCATGACCCATACCGTGACCGACCTGCCGACCGCCAACGAGCTCTCGCGCGGGCTGCCCTTGGCGCGCGAGGTGCTGCGCTACCTCGTCGTCGGCAACGGCATCCTCAGCTACAGCGCGTCGCTGGTCGCGGCCTCGGTCAAGGTGCTGGACGAGTCCGCGACGCCCGACGTGCAATGCTCGTTCGCGCCCGGCAGCTTCAAGGAAGGCCAGATCGGCGAGATGGACGAGTTCCCCGGCCTCACCGGCGGCTTGTGGCAAATGCGGCCCTTGAGCCGCGGCTATGTCGAGGCCAAGTCGGCCGACCCGGCCCAGGCGCCGGCGATCAATCCGCGCTATCTGAGCGAGCCGACCGACCGCCGCGCGGTGGCGGGGGGATTGAACTTCCTGCGCCGCATCTTCGCGGCGCCGGCGCTGGCGCGGCATCTGGGTCCCGAAATCCTGCCCGGCGCGGAGGTGCGCACCGATGACGAGCTCGTGGATTACGCGCGGCGCAACGGCTCGACCGTCTATCACGCCACCTGCACCTGCAAGATGGGGAGCGACACGATGGCGGTGGTGGACGACCGCCTGCGCGTCCGCGGGATCGAGCGGCTGCGGGTCATCGACGCCTCGGTGATGCCGACCGTGACCTCGACCAATACCAACGCCCCCACCTTCATGATCGCCGAGAAAGGCGCCGTGATGCTCAAGGAAGCGGCGCGGGCGTAGGGCAGCAGGCCCTCTGGCGCGGCTCCCGGCAGATGGCGTCGCTTGCATAAGTTGCTTCAATCTGATAACTCTATGCTGTGCCGAAGTCGCGCGATCCCGCCCTGGATGTGCTGCTGGACCTCGACGGGCAGGTGCTTGTCGTGGACCCGAAGGGCGGCCATCGGGTCCGCTTCGCGGTGAAGCGGGTGCCGGTGTCGCCTGAGAAGCCGCATGGACTCGATTATTCGCTGACCTTGCACGGACCGGATGGCGAACGGCTGGTTGGCTTCGATAACGCTCATCCGGCGGCGAAGAGACGGCGCGGCGAGCCGCAGGACCATCGGCACCGGCTGCGGACGATCCGGCCGTACGGCTATCGCGACGCGGCGGCGCTGCTCGCGGATTTCTGGGAGACGGTGGACGCGGTGTTGCGCGAAAGAGGAGTGATCCCGTGAAGACATTGAAGGTGGGCATCGCCAGCTACGAGGACATGAAGGCGCGCACCATGGCGGTGGCGCGCGGCAAACGGCGCATCGCGGCCAACGAGCCCAAGGTGTGGTTCACGTCGACGGAATCCTTCGCCAAGGTGCTCTCGGCCGGCAACCGCGATCTGCTGCGGGTGATCGTCGAGCAGGCCCCGGGCTCGCTCGACGAGCTGGCGCGCATCACCGGCCGGGCGAAATCGAACCTGTCGCGCACCCTCAAGACGATGGCGGGGTACGGCTTGGTTCGTCTCCACCGGGGCGAGCGGGGGCGCATCACACCGAAAGTCACGCATGACCGGGTGGAGCTGGATTTGCCGCTCACCTCGTCTCGCAAAGCCGGGTGATCGGTACCCGATCTTCACCCGCGGAAGCCAATCCGGAGGCCAACGCTGCGCGCCAGGAAGGCCACGCCCGTCGTGAACAGGATCACCACCACCGACACGACCGCCGCGGCTTCGGAGCGGCCGTCGATCATGTAGTCGAGCTGCAGCAGCGCCAGGGTCTTGGTCGCGTTGGTGGCGAGCAGCGCCACGCTGGCGATGTCGCGCGCGGCGGCGATGAAGTTCACGACGCCCACCATCACCAGGGTCGGCATCAGGATCGGCACGATCACGTGGCGGAAGGCGTACCACCACGAGGCGCCGCTGGTGCGCGCGGCCTCCTCGAGCGCGGCGCCCAGCTGCACCATGGTCGATTTCAGGATCTGCACGCCCAAGGTCATGCTGGCGATCACGGTCGCCAGGATCATCAGCGGGATGCCGCCATACATGAGGCGCAGCAGCGGATTGCCGAGAAAGACATAGAGCAGCCCGACGCCCAAAAGGATGCCGGGGATGGCGAAGGGCAGCCACGACAGGAAGTCGAGCAGGCCCCGCCCGCGATAGCGCGAACGCACGGTGAAATAGGCGATGAGCGAGCACAGCACGATCGACACGACCGCGCCGCCCCCCGCCAGCTCCACCGTGTTGAGCAGCGACTGCACGAAGAAATCGCCGGTCAGGACGCTGTGCCAATGCGACAGCGTCCACGGCTCGGCGATGTCGAAGAAGCCGAACAGCTTCATCACGGACGCGGTCGCCAGGAACGCGACCGGCAGGACCGTGATCGAGACGGCGAGCAGCGCCACCGCTGCGAAAAGCGGCCAGCGCAGCCGCCCCAGCGCCATCGGATGGGTGCGCGCCCGCCCGGTGACGGAGGTGTAATCCGTGCGCGTCATGAGCCAGCGATGGAGGAAGATGAGCGGCGTGATGAGGGCGAAGGCGATCACCGCCAAGGCCGTCGCCGGCGCGAATTCCGGCGGCACCTGCGCCACCAGGATGTAGATCTTGGTGCCGAACACCCAGAAATTGAACGGCGGACCGAGCACCATTTCGATCTCGAAGGTCTGCATCGCGCGGATCACCGATAGCACCAGCACGGTCGCGATCCCCGGCGCCACCGCCGGGATGACGATGCGCGTCAGCGTCTGCCACCGCCCCGCGCCAGAGCAGCGCGCCGCTTCCTCGAAGGCGGCGTCGAGATTGCGGAAGACGGGCGTCAGCAGCATCACCTTGATCGACAGCGAGGCGGTGCTGAGATGCGCCCACACGATGCCCCAGAAGGAATAGATGTTGAAGGGCGGCTTGGTTACGAACGGCAGCTTCATGGCGAGCCGGTTCAAGAGCCCGTTCTGCGGATCGAGCAGCACCACCCAGCCGAGCGTCACCGACAGCGACGGCAGAAAGAATGTGACCCAGAACATGAATTCGAGGCCGTTGCGCCCCGGCAGGTCGGTCCGCGCCAAAAGCCACGCCAACATGATCGCGGTCGGCAGCGAGATCGATTCGTTGGCCGCGAGCACCTTAACGCTGTTCCAAATCGCGCCCATCATGGAAGGATCGGTGAGCGCGGCGTGCCAGCCCGCGAGGCTCCAATAGCGCGCCTGGCCGATCGAGCCGGCAATGAAGCTGTTCACCAGGATCACCAGCACGGGATAGAGGACGAACAGCGCCGCGATCGCGAGCAGCACCAGGAACACGACATGCTGCGCGTCGATCCGGATGCGCGGGCGCCGTGCCGGCAGGGTCTCGGCGGTCATGGCGCGGCCGCAATTGCAGCGGGCTGGAATTCGACCCGTGCGTCCTTCGACTTCGCTTCGCTCCGCTCAGGATGAGGCGAAATTTTTACCTCACCCTGAGCGGAGCCCGAAGGGCGCAGTCGAATGGGCGCAGGATGCCGCTGCAGCGTCATGGCGCGAGGGGCTTTGCCCACACGCGCGGCGCGTCGGGGGCGATCGAGAGCGCGATGCGGTCGCCGCGCGCCAGCGCGATGTCGGGCGCGGCATAGACCAGGATCGCTTCCGAGCCGACGCGCACCTCGCATTCCGAGCGCTCGCCCTGATAGAGCACGGCCTCGACCACGCCCTCGAGCGCACCGCCGGCCGCGCCGCCATTCGCGCGCTCGATCCGTACCGCTTCCGGGCGCACCGAGATCTCGACCTCGCGGCCAGGCGCGAGATCGAAGCCCGCGGGGGCCTGGCATTCGATCGCCGCGCCCGCGCCGCAGGCGAGCTCGACCGCGACCTTGCCGTTTGTGACGCCGCGCACCCGGCCCGACAAGGTCACCGACTTGCCGAGGAAGTCGCGCACGAACGGCGTCTCCGGCCGCTCGTAGAGAAGACGCGGGCTGCCGATCTGCTCGATCCGGCCGCGATCCATGACGGCAATGCGGTCCGAGAGGCTCAGCGCCTCGGTCTGGTCGTGCGTCACATAGACGAGGGTGAGGCCGAGGCGGACCTGGAGCAGCTTCAGCTCCACGCGCATCTGCTCGCGCAGCTTGACGTCGAGATTGCTCAGCGGCTCGTCGAGGAGGAGGAGCGCCGGCTCGTGAATGAGCGCGCGGGCCAGCGCCACGCGCTGCTGCTGGCCGCCGGAAAGCCGCGTCGCCGGCCGGTCCTCGAGGCCCGAGAGGCCGATCATCGCCAGCGCGGCGCGCACCCGCTCGCGCAGCTCGGGCGCGGGGACATGGCGCACTTTCAAGGGAAAGGCCACGTTCTCAGCTACGCTCATATGCGGCCAGATGGCGTAGGACTGGAACACCATGCCGATCCGGCGCCGCTCCGGCGGCAGGTTGATGCCCTCGGCGACCGAGACCACCTTCACGCCGTCGAACGCGATCGAGCCCGTGTCCGGCGTCTCGAGCCCGGCGATCATCCGCAGTATCGTGGTCTTGCCGCAGCCCGATGGCCCAAGCAGGGTCAGCGCCTCGCCCTTGGCGACCTCGAGCGACAAATCCGTCACCGCCGCGACGGCACCGAACCGCTTGCTCAGCCGGTCGAGGCGGACGAACACGCTCGCCAATCCCGATCTCCCTTCGAGGGTCAGCTTCTCGCCACCTGGCGCGCGAGCGGCACGGCGCGATGCTCGCGCGCGGACCGCAGCATGGCAAGGCAGACCTCGACCGTGGCCCGGCCCCAGCGCCCGTCGGGAAAGGCCGGGCGGCCCTCGGCCACCGCGTCGCGCAGTTCGATCAACTCCGCCGCCTGGCCGAGGCTGGGCTCGACCGCGATCTCCTCGCATCCTTGCTCGGTCGAGAGGTAGAGCCCGGTTGGCGACTGCCTGATGACGCCCCGTTCGCAGCTCACGATGGTGAGACCGAAGAACGGCATGAAAGTGCCGCGCCCTTCGGCGCGGGCCGGCGAGTCCGAGGCGGCGGCGCCGTATTTCTCGTCGACGCTCAAGGGACCGGTGCGGCGGCGGCGCCTGGCCGAGCGCGGATCGTTCTCCTGGCGCCCGACCACGCCGATTCCCCAGGTCAGCTCGCGCACGTCGAAATAGCCGTAGCCGTTGCACGAGAAATTCGCCACCGCGCCGTTCTCGAACTCCAGGAGGCAGGCGTAATTGCCCTCGGTCGGGAAATGCGGGTCCCAGCATCCGGCGGTGGCGCGCAATTCGCGCCCCAGGCCCCCGGCGATGTGGCGCACGATGTCGACCTGGTGCGGCCCCTGGCGCAGCACCACGCCGCCGCCGAGGCTGCTGTCGAGCTCGGCCGCAAGGCGCGGGCGCTGCAGCCAGTCGTTGAAGAGCCAAGAGTCGATCTGCACCACCGCGCCGATGCTTCCGCCCGCGACGATGCGCCCGATGGCCCGGATCGGCGTGTCGAAAATCTTGGAATGGCCGAGCACGAGCTGCACGCGCGCGCGATCGGCGGCCGCGATCATGCGGTCGCAATCCTCGAGCGACAGCGCCAGCGGCTTCTCGCAGATGACGTGCTTGCCATGCTCTGCAGCGGCGAGCGTGTGGGCGCAATGAAGCTGCGACGGCGTCGCCACCCAGACCGCGTCGACCGACGCGGAGCGCGCCATCGCCTCGACGCTGTCGAAGGCGGGCAAGTCATAGGTCCTGGTGAATTCGGCGCGCGCCTCTTGGCGCAGGTCTGCGGCGGCGGCGAGCGCCACCCCATCGACCCCCGCGAAGCCGCGCAGGATCTGCACCGATGGCGCCCCCAGCCCGGCGATGCCGACGCGCAGGGTCACGCACTCGGCACTTGGCGGGAGAGCGGGATGTCGCGGTGCTGGCGCGAGGAGTCCATGATCGCGAGGCAGACCTCGAGCGTGGCGCGGCCCCAGCGCCCGTCGGGAAAGACCGTGCGCCCCTGCGCCAGCGCGTCGCGCAGCTCGACCGCCTCGGCGGCGCGGCCAGGGCCGCGCACCACCGGGACTTCCTCGCACCCGGCCTCGGTATAGACATAGAGCCCGTCGGGCGACTGGCGGATCGCACCGCGCTCGCAGCTCACCACGGTGAGGCCGAAGAACGGCATGCGCGAGCCGCGCGCGTAGGTCTCGGTCTGCGCGGTGGTGGCGACGTAGCGGTACTTGTCCTCCATCTCCATCGGGCCGGTGCGGCGCGGCTTGAGCTTGCGCGGCGCGCCCTCGGGGCGCTGCTGCCCGCCCTCGCCGATGCCCCAGGTCAGGTCCGTGACGTCGAAATAGCCGTAGCCGTTGAAGCCCAGCGACGCCGCAACGCCGCCCTCGAATTCGAGGAGGGCGGAGAAATTGCCCTCGGTGTCGAAATGCGGGTCCCACCGTCCCGCCATGCCGCGCACGCTGGTGGCCATTCCGCCGGCGATGTAGCGGACCAAATCCACCATGTGCGGGCCCTGGCGATAGACGAGGCCGCCGCCGAGCCTGGTGTCGACCTCGGACGCGAGGCGCGGCCGCTGCAGCCAGTCATTGAAGTTCCAACTGTTGATCTGGATCACCCGCCCGATGCGGCCGCTCGTCACCACCTCGCGCATGGCGCGGATCGGCGCGTCGAAGATTTTGGAATGGCCCTGCACGAGCTGCACGCCGGCGCGCGCGGCCGCAGCGATCATGCGGTCGCATTCGTCGAGCGTGACCGCCATCGGCTTCTCGCAGATGACGTGCTTGCCGGCCTCGGCGGCGGCGAGGACATGCTCGCAATGCGTGGTGTTCGGGGTCGCGACCCAGACCGCATCGATCGCGGACGAGCGGCACATGGCGGCGACCGTGTCGAAGGCGGGCAGGTCGTAGGCCTTGTGGAACTCGGCGCGGGCGTCGGCGCGGACATCCGCGGCGCCGGCCAGCGCCACCCCCTTAACGCCCTTGAAGGACGGCAGGATCTGCGCCGCCGCAGACCCGATCCCGGCGACACCGATCCGCAGCTCCTTGTCCATCGCTTCCCCCCGGCGCAGCCTATTTCGCCGCTTCCATCTCGCGCGCCATGCGCGCCTGTCCCGTCGAGAGCGTGAACGAGATGATCTGGTTGAGGCGCGGATCGCGGATCACGCCGGCCGGATCCTTGCCGGCGCGCACCGCCTCGATCTGCTGGCGCAGCAGGTTGCGGAACATGACGATGCCGCGGTCGGAGCGGCCGAGCAGCTCCGTGCTGCGGTCGAACACCGGTCCTTGCGTCTCCCACGCCATCTGGTCCTGGGTCGGGAAGTTGAGGAGCTCGCGCTCGCCGTCGGCTTTCAACCCGTCCGCGATATATTCGATCGGGATGTCCTCGTCGGCCTGCAACACCTCGCGCCCGTCGTCGCTCGGCGTGAACTCGCACCAGATGATGTAGGTGTGGGTGTCGTCGACCGGCACGCGCCAGTGGGTCGCGATGCGCTTGCCTTGCGGGTTCAGCAGGATGTTGGGGAAGATCGCGGGATGGCCGACCTCGCGCTCCGGCTTGTCGCCGCCGAAATGGCGGATCTTGCGCACGCCGGTCCAGGTCGGCTCCTTGCACAGCTCGAATTCATAGTTCTCGATCGGGCGATAGAAATAGGCAGCGTCGGCGCCCATCTTGCCCTGCACCTTGAACATGTGGCTGTGGAGATAATAGGTGTGCACCGGGTCGGACGAGTTTTCCTGCGCCTGGAGCCAGTTGCAACGGTGCAGCGGCAGCACCTGGATGTTGCGCAAGCCGTCGGTGCGCACCAAGGTCTCCCAGCGCGGCAGCAGCGGCGCCGGATCGGGGCCGAGATAGGCGAACAGGATGCCGGCCAATTGTTGCACCGGGTAAGAGCGGCGGCAGGCCTCGGCCTTGAGCGGCGAGTTGGCGGGCTCGAACGGCTGCTCGACACATTGCCCGTCGGCGGCGAACTTCCAGCCGTGATAGGCGCAGCGCAGCCCGTCCTCCTCGACGAAGCCGAAATAGAGCGAGGCATGGCGATGCGGGCAATGCTCGGGCAGGAGCCCCAGGCGGCCCTTGCCGTCGCGGAACAGCACCAAATCCTCGCCGAACATGCGCACGCGGCGCTTGGGCTTTTCGGGCGTCAGCTCGGCGGCGGGACAGACCGGCATCCAATAGCGCCGCAAGGTCTCGCCGCACGGCGTTCCCGGCCCGACCTGGGTGAACAAGTCATTGTCTTCGCGCGACAGCATGCTGGCCTCCGGATGCCCGATCCCCCCAAGGTTTATCGCAACCGGAGCGGATTCGCCATGGCCGCCTCAGGCATCCGTCAGCGCGCGGTAATAGCGCCACAAAGCGGCGGCGCGGCCGCTGGGGCGGCCGGGCGCGGCGCCGCGTTCGCCGCCGAGCGGCAGGCGGCGGAAGGCGGCCTGCTCCTCGGCCGGGATCGGCATGGGATCGCCGAGCAGGCGCGCCTGGTAGTTGATGGTGGCGAGATCGTTGAGCTGGATCGCCGAGAGCGCCGCCTCTTCGACGCTGGGGCCGGCGGTAGTGATGCCGTGGCCGCGCATCATGCAGCTCCTCGCGCTCCCCATGGTGCGGGCCAGCTCGTCGCCGAGCTCGGGCGTGCTCACCAGGATGCTGCGCTGGTAGGTCGGGATGCCGTCGAGCAGGAGCTGCAGGCTGCCCGGATCGTAGGCGCCATAGAGCGGCAGCAGCGGCAGGTTGCAAATGGTGAACAGCACCACCGTCGCGGGATGGACATGGATGACCGAGCCGATTTCGGGCCGGGCGCGGTAGATCGCGGTGTGGATGAAGACCTCGATCGGCGCGGCCAGGCCTTCTTCCGCTTCGCCAACCAGCTTGCCGTCGAGATCGACCTCGATCACCTGGTCGCCGGTGGTGTAGCGCACGCCGAGCTCGCCCGGGCCGCGGGCGCGGATCAGCACCCGGTCGGTGCCGGGGACGCGCGCGCTGACATGGCCGGTCGCGGCCTTGGTCAGATCGAGGCGCGCCAGCACCCGGCACGCCTCGGCCACGCGTTCGCGCAACTCGTCGGTTTCGCTCATGTCCGCCTCACTGGGAAATCGGGATCAGCTGCTTGGCGAGGCCGGCCGCTTCCTCGCGCGAGGGAATGTTCTCTTCGTTCTGATCGTCGACATAGCGCGTGCCCGGCACCGGGAACAGCTCGGGCCGCGCGTGGGGCACGTCGAGGCGGCGGCTGTTGTGGCCGGTCTTGCCCCAATCCGTCTGCCCGGCCCGCGACAAGAGCCAGTTGATATAGACCTTGGCGGCGTTGGGATGAGGCGCCTTGTCCATCAGCGACACGGTGCCGAAGCCGGGGCCGACGGTCGGATGCTCGAGCTTGGCGTCGAAGACGGCGATGGCCTTGCCGAGGCCCTGTTGCTGAAACGGCGCCAGCTCCTCGAAGGCGGTGGCGATGCCGATCGGATATTGGCCGCGAACCACCCACTCCGCGTTCTGGCGCGGGTTGGCGACGTAGACGATCTTCTGCCCGGCATAGAGCCGCTTCAGATAGTCGGCGCCGAAATTGATCAGCAAGGTCTGCGCCGAGGCGACGCCCTGGCCGGGGAGGCGCGGATCGTCCCATACGATCTTACCGGCGAATTGCGGCTTCATCAGGTCGTCGTAGGTCTTGAGATCGTCGTGCGAAACGAAATCCCAATTGACCACCAGCACCGCCGAGACTGTCGCCTCGAAGCCCAGCACGTGGGCCCCGGCCTTGTCCATCCAGGCGCCGAACAGCCCGCCATACCAAGCCTTGTCGTCCTGCACCTCGGGCGCGACGAGGGCCGGGCGCAGCGGCGCGAACGCGCCCGCCGGCAAGAGCGCCTGGAGAATGGACGGCGTGCCGCCGACATAGACGTCCAGGTTATAGATGCCGGCCTCGCGCTCGCGCATGATCTTGGGGATGGCGTCGCGCCCGCTCGCGCCGTTGAAATCGATCTTGATGCCGGGATATGCGGCGCGGAATCCCTCGGTCATGACCTCGCTATAGAGCTTACCCGGCCCGCCATGGACCAGGACCAGCCCCTCGCCGTTGGCGGCGGCGACGATGTCGTTCCAGGACGGCTCGGCGGCGCCGGCGGCGAACGCGCAAACGAGGAGAGCGGCGGCGAGCACTGCGCACTTCATGGCTGCTTCTGCTCGCCGAGATATTTCCGCGCCAGCGACGACACCAGCTCGCGCGAGGGGATTTGCGCCTCGCTTTGCGAGTTGACGTAGCTCACGCCGGGCTGCGGCAGGAACTCGGGCGCGCCGGGCTGCACGTCGAGGCGGCGGCTGTCGCGCCGGCTCTTGTTCCATTCCGTCTGCCCCTCCTTGGAGAGCAGCCAGTCGATATACACGCGCGCGGCGTTGGGATGGGGCGCCTTGTCCATCAGCGACACGGTGCCGAAGCCGGGGCCGCCCAGGAACTTGGTCTGGTCGCCAGGAAACGCCTTGACGTTGCGGCCGAGTCCCTGCTGCTGGAAAATCTCCAGATCGTCGAAGCCGGTGCCGAAGCCCACCGGATAGCGGCCGCGCACCACCCATTCGGCGTTCTGCCGCCGGTTGGTGGTGTAGGTGATCTTCTGCTCGGCAAGGAAGCGGATCAGCGTCTCGGTGCCGAAATTGGCGACGATGGTCTGCCCGACCAGCGGCCCGGCGCCGGGGAGGCGCGGATCGTCCCACACGATCTTGTCGGCGAATTGCGGCTTCAGCAGATCGGCGTAGGTCTTGAGGTCGGCGGGCGCGACGAAGTCCCAATTGACCAGCACCACCGGGTCGATCGTGAGGTCGAAGGAATAGGTGAACTTTTTCTCCTGGTCCATCCAGCCCGCGTCGAACCCGTCGCGCCATGTGGCGTCGGCGACCAGCTCGGGGCGAACGAGGGCCGGGCGCAGCGGCGCGAAGGCGCCGGCGGGCTTCAGCGCCTGCAGGATCGACGGCGTGCCGCCGACATAGACATCCCAATGATAGACCCCGGCCTCGCGCTCGCGCATGATCTGGGGAATGGCGTCGCGCCCGCTCGAGCCGGAGAAATTGAGCTTGATCCCGGGATAAGCCGCGCGGAACCGCTCGGTCAGAAGCTGTTCGTAGAGGCGGCCGGGCGCGCCGTGGACATCGACCTCGCCCTCGGCGAGCGCGGCCTTGACGACATCGTCCCAAGGCGCGGCGGCCGCGACGGATGACGATGCGAGGAATGCGGCGAAGAGGGAGAGAAATGCGGCGCGGAGGCGGCGCATGGTCGCGGCCGGGCGGTCCCGCCTAGCGATAGCGCCGCGCGCGGGCGGCGGGCACGGGCGAGGCGCGCTCGTCCTTGTGGCGGTAGGTGATGCGCCCCTTGGTCAGATCGTAGGGCGTCATTTCGAGCGTGACGCGGTCGCCCGTCAGCATGCGGATGCGGTTCTTCTTCATCCGGCCCGACGCGTAGGCCAGGGTCTCGTGCCCGTTGTCGAGCTTCACGCGGAAGCGCGCGTCGGGCAGCAGTTCGAGGATGGTGCCTTCGAGTTCGAGCAGTTCTTCCTTGGTCATTCAGCCTCCAGTCTTGGGGGAACGGCGGGAGCGGCCCGCCCATCCGCCCCCATCAGATCACGCCGATTTCAGATTGCAAGCCGAGACCTTGCCGCGCGGATCGCGCTCGAGGTCGTAGCTCACCTTCTGGCCCTCCTTGAGATTGCCGATGCCCGAGCGCTCGACCGCGGAGATGTGCACGAAGACATCCTTGTCGCCGCCGTCCGGCTGAATGAAGCCGTAGCCCTTCTGGGTGTTGAACCATTTCACGGTTCCGATGGACATGGGTCGTTCCTATGGCAAAATCGCCGCCGCGCGGAATCGCGCGGCGGACCAAACTGCGCTGGCTGACCGGAGAGCAGGTCCGGCGCTTGCGATGAGCGGGGAGAGCACGCCGAACCACGCGTTCGATAGCGCCGAACATAGTCTCCGCCCGGAAGATTGCAAGTCCGAGGGGCTTGCCGGGTCCAATCGCGGACCATACCGGCCCCCAAACCAATTGTGGCGGGGGGGCCGAAATCGCCCTATGCTGTGGCCGCTAAATGCTGCGGCCCATCCGGTCCCCGGACGCGGCTCGGCGGCATGCGAGTTTTGTTAAATGAGCGACGTACGATGCTGATGACGTGCGTTTCCTCTACGGCGCTTGCGGCACCGCCCTCAGGGCGAACGACCAAGAACCTCGAGGCCGACACTGCATCGCTTCGCGCGAGATCGCGTAGCGTTTCCACACAACGGAGGCCCCCATGGCTCTTGGCACGGTGAAATGGTTCAACACGCAGAAGGGCTTCGGCTTCATCGAGCCGAGCGACGGCACCAAGGATGTGTTCGTCCACATCTCTGCGGTTCAGCGCGCGGGGCTGGCCTCGCTCAATGAAGGCCAGAAGGTGCGGTACGAGATCGTGACCGAGCGCGGCAAGCAGGCCGCCGACCACATCTCGCTGGTGAGCTGACCAAAGCTTTCGGCCCGGCTGGCTACGGGCCCCCGATCGACCGCTTCGCCCTTCCGTTGCCTCGCGCGACGGAACGGCGGTGCCGCGCGTGCTCCTGAGGACGATGCGGCGCGAGGGCGATCGGGCGGCGGTCCCGTGGCCGGGGCAAGGGAGTAGGCATGAGCAAGCTCGACGATCTGCAATCCGAGACGCGCCGCAAGGCCGAAGAGCTGCTGAACCGCACCAAGCAGCAGGAATCCGAGCGCCTGGCAAAGCGCGACAAGGAGCGCCAGGCGGACGCGGAAAAGACCGCGCGCCTGCGCGCGCTGCGCCTCGGCAAGGAAGCGGCCGACAAGGCCGCGAAGCAGCCGGTCCGGCGCAGCAAGGCCCTGGCGGAGAAGTAGGCGTCCCGCTCTAGCCCGATTCGCTCACCGCAGGAACCGCCCGCGGGTCAGGACGGCGGGCGCCGGGCATACTTGCCGCTCGATAGAGCGCTCGGCGAGTAGCATCCAGCGTCCCTGATCAGGATAGATCGAAGGCAACGCGACCTTGTTCAGGTTCGCGGCGTGGCCGCGAGCGCATTTGCCGCCGGCGTGCCGCTCGTCGCCTCACGGATTTGGCGCGGCAGGAAGCACCGGCTATCGTAACAGGCATTGAACGTAATAAGCATCGAGCAACGCAAGCTGCCGACCGCCGCAGACGGCATCCTCGGTGTCGTCGATATCGGGCACGATGCGGGACGGCACCCGCTCGAAACAATCGCAGAACAGGCCCACCGTCTTGCGCGCCGCCGCTGGCAAGTCGAAAGGTAGAAGCGTATCGTCTTCCATGACGGGGCTGGCACTGCTGCAATGTCGCATGCTTCCTACATCCACACCGGACGCGTGCGGCGTTGCCACGCCTAACGCTGCTGCTGCGTGGTTTTGCGTCGATCGGGGAGACGGCGGTTGTTGGGAGCCGGCGAGGTAATCAAATGAGGCAAATCAGCATTCAGGTTGGACGTTCCGGATCCATCGATCATCGACCCAATCTGAAGGGTGAGAGGGCGTTGTCATCTCCCCTAAAGCGTCGCAGCTTTTTGACTGCGTTGCTGCCGTTCTTGCTGGCGACGAGGAAATCCTCGAGCGCCACCGTCGGTTCTCCGGCCCGGATCGGCTGGCTTAAAATTCAAGGCGCGCGGCATACACCTGGTCAGCTCAAGGCATTCCGCGAGGGTATGAGTGCGCTTGGCCTCGTCGAAGGGCGCGACTATGAGCTTGAAGAACGTTACGCCGATGGCGACCAAGCTCGACTGCCGAGCCTGACCTCGGAGCTAATCGGCACTGGCGTCAGCATCATCTTGGCGACCAGCCAACCTTCGATCGCCGCAGCTGCGCGCGTAACGAAACGAGTGCCCGTTATAGGGCGGATGAATGACGACCCGGTCGCCGATGGCATGGCACAGTCGCTGGCCCGGCCAGGCGGCAATATAACCGGCATCTACGCGATGACCGAAGAGCTGAACCCGAAGCGATTGGCCTTGCTCAAAGAAGTCGCGCCATCGGTCCGTCGTGTCGGCGTGCTTTTGCGACACGATTCGCCGAATGCGGAACATGATTGGCAAGTTGCCGAAGCGGCGGCGCGAAAGCTCAACCTCGAACTTCTCGCTTTGGACGCCCACGCGGCGAATGATCTCACCGCGGCACTCGCGCACGCGTCGGCGAACAATGTCGACGGAATCATGACCTTCCGGAATCCCACCGTCGTGACCTACCTCAAACTGATTGCCGAACTATGCCAAAAGTACCGGCTCCCAGCTGTGTTCGACGCGCGCGAATACGTTGAGGCTGGAGGCTTGGTTTCTTACGGGCCCAACATCGATGCTATCTATGGCCAGCTCGCTAACTACGTCGGCAAACTTCTGCGTGGGATACCGCCAGGCGAACTGCCGATCGAGCAACCAACGACTTTTGAATTGGTCATCAACAAGCGCACGGCCAACGTGATGGGTCTGCCGCTCCCGGCGAGCCTGCTGGTGCAAGCGGACGCGGTGATCGAGTGATTCATCCCAATGAGGCGAAAGCAATGCGGAAGCGTGGCGCTCCGGGCGTAAGCCAGCCGGCGTGATTCAAAGGCCGGTTCCTGAATGGGCTCGACGAGTTGGACCACGTTCGTAGTCCAGACTTCGACCGCGTGGTGGATAATCGAGGCCAGTCTAGCGCGCGAGGCTCGGCATCAGGGCCAGCGCGTTGTCGCGCTCGATCCCGGCAAGATCGGCCGCGCCCAATCCCATCTGCTGCAACTCGCTCACCGTGTTCTCGATCCGCACATAGGGACAGTCGCTGCCGAACAGCAGCCGCGACGGCGTCGTCAGCTTCAAGAGCGCCGCCATGGCCGGCGGGTTGGTGACGCTGACGACATCGAAATTGAGCTTGCGCAGCTCGGGCACGATGCCGTTCGGAAGCTTGTCGGCCAGGTCCTTGCGCGAGCGTACCAGACCGCCGATGCGGTATGCCAACATCGGCATGGTGCCGCCGCCATGGGCGAAGATGAAACGGATGTCGGGGCAGCGGGCGAAGGTGCCGCCGAACATGAGGCTCGCAATGGCGCGGGTCGTGTCGAACGGATACTCCATCAGCGGCGCGTTGATGCCGGGCAGCAGGTTCATGCAGCAGCCCGCCACGGTGGGGTGGAAGAAGACCGCCGCCTTGCGCCGGTTGAGCTCGTCGAAGACGGGCGCAAAGGCAGGATCGCCCGGCCATTTATCCTCGTAGTTGGTCTGGAGCTTGAACCCGTCCGCCTTGAGCACGGTGGCGGCGTACTCGATCTCGCGCAGGCAGAGCTCGACATGCGGCAGCGGCAAGAGCGCGAAGACGCCGAACCGCCCCTTGTGGTCGCCGGCGAGGCGCGCCGCGAATTCGTTGCAGTCGCGCGCCAGCGCATGCGCGCGCTCGGGCTCATCGGGCCGCACGATCACGGTCGAGATCGAGGTGACCGCGGTGGCGATGCCGTTCCGGTCCATCGCCTCGAGCGACATCGCCGGGGTCCATTTGACGACGAAGCTGAAATCCATCGCCCGGTTCGACATGCGCTCGCCTTCCTCGGCGAGCCAGCGCGGCGGCACGATGTGATGATGGACATCGATGCGATGGGCGCGTGCGGCGTCGTTCATGTCGGTCCTCCTACGTCGTCATTACACGGGGCCGGCCCCGGCCCGTCAACGACCCCGCAATTAGGTTGCGGCTTGTGGCCTGATCTGAGGTAAAAACACGCACAAAGGACGGCGGCCAAGGGAGGAACGCCAGGTGACCGCGACGCAAGCGGGACAAGCCGCGTTGGATTTGGGCCGGCCCAGCTTTCCGGTCAGGTTGGAGCGCTGGCTGGGCGAGATTTCGCGGGTGGTGGCCATCGCTTGCGTTTGCGGCATGCTGTTTGTCGCCGCCATCACCATGATCGACGTGCTGCTGCGCTGGTTCGCCAACGAGCCGATCGCGGCGATCAACGAGATCGTCGAGATGACCTTCTCGGTCGCGATCGCGGCCTGCATTCCCGCCGGCATGACCTTGCGCGTCAATCTCAAGATCGACCTGGTTGCGCGTTTTTTCAGCCCGCCGGTGCGGGCATGGCTCGAAGTGCTGGGCAGCGCTTCGCTGTGGGTGTTCTACGCCGTGCTCGCCTGGCGCATCGGGATCTATGCCGGGGCGCTGGCGCAAGAGCAGCGCACCACGGTCATCCTGAGCCTGCCGCAGGCGCCGTTCATGTACAGCGTCGCTTTCCTGTTCGCGTTCGGCACGCTGGTGCAGAGCGTCATCATCATCAACGAGGTGCGCGCGGCGTTGGCCGAGGGACTGGCTGGCATCGTCGGCGCCGCGGTGGTGACCTTGGCTTGCGCCGCGTTCGCCCTGTGGGCGATTCACGATTTTGCTGCGATCTCGTCCTGGTCGCAGGCGCATGTCGGGCTCACCGTCACCATCGTGTTCGTGGTGATGTGGCTGATGACGCTGGTGCTGATCCCGATCGCGGCGATCATGGGCATCGTCGGCGTGATCGCCTCGTCGCTGTTCATCGGCCTGATGCCGTCGCTCGCCGCCGCCTCGACCGAGGTGACGGGCTTCCTCGGCAACAGCCAGCTCGCGACCCTGCCGCTGTTCCTGATGATGGGCAGCTTCGCCGCGGTCGCGGACATCTCCGAGGACGTGTACCGGCTCGCCCATATCCTGCTCGGCCGGTTGCGCGGCGGGCTCGCTTTGACGACGATCGCAGGCTGCGCCGGGTTCGGCGCGCTCACCGGCCATTCCATGGCGACGACGGTGACGATCGGCAAGGTGGCGCTGCCGGAGATGCAGGCGCGGGGCTATTCGACCGCGTTCTCCACCGGCTCGGTCGCCGCCGGCGGAACCTTGGGCGCGCTGCTGCCGCCGGCGTCGGGACCGCTCATCCTGTTCGCGCTTCTGTCGGAGGCGTCGGTCGGGCAGCTCTTCGTCGCGGCCCTCATCCCCGGCCTCCTTGCGACCGCGCTCTATCTGCTGACCATCGCGATCTATGTGCGCGTGTCGCCGTCGTCGGCGCCGCTCAACACCGACCACACGCCGGGCCGCTTCCTGCCCGCGCTGGCGCGCTGCGGGCCGGCGGCGCTCTTGTTCGGCAGCGTCTTGGGCGGGATCTATGCCGGCGTCTTCACCGCCACCGAGGCGGCCGCGGTCGGCGCGTTCGAATCGTTCCTGTGCGCGCTCGCCCGCGGCAAGCTCAGGGGCGCCGTGTTCTGGCACGTGATGGCGGGGACGACCGCGTCGACCGCCATGATCTATGGCCTCATTTTCGGGGCGCAGATCTTCTCATTCTTCGTCGGCGCTTCGGCCTTGACCGAGTCCGCGACGCAATTCATGTCGCAGCTCGACTGGGCGCCGCTCACCATCATCACGGTGATCCTGGTGGCCTATCTGCTGCTCGGCTCGCTGATGGAATCGTTCGCCGTGATGGTGATCACGGTGCCGATCGTGACGCCGCTGGTCCTGCATTTGGGCTACGACATATTGTGGTGGGGCGTCATCAATCTGTGCGTCGTGGAGACCGGGCTCATCCATCCGCCGCTGGGCCTCAACGTCTTCGTCCTCAAAAGCATCCAGCCCGACGTGCCGATCTGGACCGTGTACAAGGGCGTCTTCCCGTTCGTCATCGCCGATCTGGTGAAGCTCGTCCTCTTGGTGCTGTTCCCCGGCATCACGCTGTGGCTGGTGCACACGATGGGCAGCTAGGAGAGCGGCGATGGCGGCTTCATGGGTTTCGCTCAAGACCTGGCCGGAGCTGCTGCTCGAGCGGCTCGAGGACGCCGAGGTCGCGCGCATCGTGCTCAACCGCCCCGACAAGCGGAACTGCATCAACGGCGAGCTGGTCGCAGCATTCTTCGAGGCGCTCGACTTTATCCGCGCCGACCGGTCGCTCAAAGTGGTCATCACCAAGGGCGCCGGCACTTCCTACAGCTCGGGGCTCGATCTCCATTTCCTGCGCGCCATCAGCGCCGGCCCGCCGCGCGACTGGGACCGGCCCACGCCGACCATTCAGCTCGCCGAGGCGCTCCGGCAGTTTCCCCGCATCACCATCGCCCAGGTTCACGGCTATTGCCTTGGCGGCGCGCTCGGCATCATGTCGACGCACGATCTGGCGATCGCGGCCGAGGACGCGCAGCTCGGCATGCCCGAGATTCTGCGCGGCAGCTTCGGCCAGCTCGTCACCAGCGCGCTGCTGCACGCCGGCATTCCGCTGAAGAAGCTGGCCTTCATCCAGCTCGTCGGGCGCAACCTTTCGGGCGCCGAGGCCGACCGGCTCGGCCTCGTGTCGCAGGCCGTGCCGGCGGCCGCGCTGGAAGATGCGACGCTCGAGATCGCGCGCTCGATCGCGTCGCGGCACCTGGCGGCGCTGGAGCATGCCAAGATCGCGGTGCAGCTCGGCCGCGACATGCCGCTGGCGCAGGCGCTCCAGATCGACCAGCTCGTGGGCGGCCGCCTGCAGCAGGCCATGGACCCGACCGCCAATCTCGGCGAATATCTGCGCTCGCAGCGGGGCGGACCCAACCCCGACTACAAGCGCCCGGACGTGTGAGCACGACACGCATCGAGGGCGCCCGATCGAATCCTATCGGTGCCGAGGACATGCCATGACCACGAAGACACACGCCAAGTCCCACGTCGATCTCGAGAAGTACCGGCTGCGGCGCTTCGTCGACAAGCTCATCGAGCTGGACGAGGTCGAAATCCATGACGAGCCGGTCAAGCTCACCGATGTGAGCCGCATGATCGAGGGCACCGAGAAGGCGCTGCTGTTCAAGAAGGCCGGTCCCGACCGGGTCGAGATCGTCGCCAAGACCGCCGGCAACCGCAAGCGCCTGGCCGCCGCGTTCGATACCAGCGAAGAGAAGCTCTACGACGAGTATTTCAACCGCCTCGCCAATCCCAAGGCGTCCGTCGAGGTGCCGTCGGACGAGGCGCCCGTGCACGCGGTGAAGTTCACCGGCAAGGATGTCGACCTCACCAAGCTGCCGTTCTATCCGCATCACGCCTTCGACGGGAGCTGCTATCTCAGCTCGGCGATCGACTACACGATCGATCCCGCCACCGGGCGGCGCAATGTCGGCTGCCGCCGCCTGAGCCTGCGCAACCGCTACGAGACCGGCACCAACGTGACCGCGCCCTCGGACTTGAAGCGCATCTACACCGGCTGCATCGCGCGCGGGCAGAAGCTGCCGATCACCTTCACGGTCGGGGGCCATCCGCTCGACTTCGTCGCCGCGACCATGCGCCAGCCCGGCGACGAGCTGTCGCTGGTCTCCACATTGCGCGGCGAGGCGGCACCGGTGGTGAAGAGCCTGACCAACGACATCCTGGTCCCGGCCGACGCCGAGATCACGCTCGAGGGCTATCTCGACGAGCGCGGCTATGTCGAGCCGGAAGGCCCCTATGGCGAGTACATGGGCTATTACGGCGCCATCCACATGGACCCGGTGTTCCATTGCACCGCCATCACCATGCGCCGCGACGCGCTGCACCACACGCTGCTGCACGGCTCGGCCTTCGTTCTCGACCAGACCGACAGCTCCAACATCACCGCGATGCGCACCGAGGCCGAGGCCATGCGCATCCTCAAAACCTGCGTGCGCGAGCCGGTCGATGTCTATCTGCGCTCGATCTCCGGCGGCTCCAACACGCTGCGCGTGTCCTTGAAGCAAAGAGGTCCGACCGAGGCGCGCTCGGCCATCGTGGCGCTATTCGGCGGCATCATGCGGCTGAAGCATGTCTACGTGTTCGACGAGGACATCGACATTCACGACGACCGCCAGGTCGAATGGGCGCTGGGCACCCGCTTCCAGGCCGACGAGGACATGGTGGTCTTGCAAGGGATGATGGGCATGACCATGGACCCGTCGCTCCAGGGCCGCCGCTTCGGCGCCAAGGCCGGCTTCGACTGCACCAAGCCCTATGGCCGCGACGGCGAGATCCCGCTGACCCGCAGCGCCGCCAAGGTGTTCAAGGGGCCGGCGCGGTTCCAGACCGTGGAGCAGGCGCTGGCATCGTCGCCGATGTTCTATGCCGATGTCGTCGAATCGATCGGCAGCGACGACGGGCGCGAGATCGCCTGCGCGCTCGACGCGCTGCGCCAGGAGGGCAAGCTCGGGCGCGACCGCGACGGCCGCTATCATTTGAGCCAGTCGAGCCCCGGCGTCACCGGCATCGTCGGGCAGCTCTATCACGATCCCAATGAGGGCACCTGACGGAGGCAGCTTCCATGCGCATCATCGACGGCGACGGCCACGTCATGGAGGACGGGGCTGCGATTCGGAAGTTCCTGCCTCCGGACATGGTGGGCTTGCGCGAGCTGTTCCCGCCGCTCGACCATTTTCACGTCTTCGTCGGCGAGACGCCGCCGGGCTCGTTCCGGCGCGATGTCGGCCCCAAGGAGTGGATCGAGTTCCTCGACGATCTCGGCATCGAGTCGACGGTGCTCTATCCGACCTGGGGCTTGGCCTATGGCCGCATCTTCCATCGCGACTGGGCCATCGCCGCGACCCGCGCCTACAACGACTGGATCCATGAGCAGTACCTGACGAAGAGCCCGCGCTTCCAGGCCGTGGCGCTCATTCCCATGCAGGACCCGGCCGAGGCGGCGAAGGAGCTGCGCCGCGCCGTGCGCGAGCTCGGGTTCTGCGGCGCCATGCTGCCCTCGACCGGTCTTTCCGACCAGCTCGGCGCCAAGGAGTATTGGCCGGTCTACGAGGAGGCCGACCGGCTGGCCTGCGCGCTCGCGGTCCATGGCGGCTCGCATAGCGGCCTCGGCATGGATCACATGAACGTCTATACGCCGGTGCAGGCGCTGGGCCATCCGTTGGGGCTCGTCATCAATTACGGCGGCATGCTGTTCAACGGCGTGTTCGACCGCTTCCCCAATGCGCGCTACGGCTTCATGGAAGGCGGCGTCGCCTGGGCGCTGATGGCGCAGGAGCGGTTCGAGCGCGCGCACCAGACCCACATCCAATACAACCCGCGCGGCGAGCTCATGCCCGCCTGGGACCAGAGCGTGGCGGATTACGTCCGCCGGCATGTGCGCGAAGGGCGCCTGTTCTTCGGCTGCGAGGGCGACGAGCCGCTGATGGCGCAGGCGATCCGCGAATTGGGCAGCGGCGCCTTCGTCTATTCGAGCGACTTCCCGCACGAGGTGAACAACGCGACCTGCAAGAAGGAGATCGCCGCGTTCCTCGACAATCGCGACATCGCCGACGCTGACAAGGCGGCGGTGATGCACGGTAACGCGCAGCGCTTCTACGGCTTGAGCCAAGCCCGCGCCGCGTCGTCGGCGGCATGAGGGGACCAGCATGAACGACAACGGCACCCTGGCCTTTTCCGGTTATCGCAACGCCAGCGAGGGCACCTCCGACCTGTTCCTGACCCAGGTCGGGCCGGGGACGCCGGGCGGCGAATATCTGCGCCGCTTCTGGCACCCGGTGGCGTGGGAGGACGAGATCAAGGACCTGCCCTTGGTGCAGCGCGCGCTGGGCGAGGACCTCGTTCTCTTCCGCGACAAGAGCGGGCGCTATGGCTGCATGCAGCTTCATTGCTGCCATCGCGGCACCTCGCTCGAGTTCGGACAGATCGAGGCGCGCGGCATCCGCTGCTGCTATCACGGAAGGCTTTACGACATCGACGGCACCATCCTCGAGGCGCCGGGCGAGCCGGTGGAGCTGCTGCGCAAGCGGGTGGCGCAGCCCGCCTACCCGACGCACGTCTTCTGCGGCATGGTGTTCGCCTATCTGGGGCCGATCGAGAAGCAGCCGCCCTTCCCCAATTACGACCGCTTCCATCTGCCGCGCATGCGCATGGAACCGGGCAATCGTCTGCCCTTCGCCTGCAACTGGGTGCAGGTGAAGGAGAACACCATGGACCCCATTCACACCGCGACCCTGCACGTGCTGCCGGGCCAGCCCAATCCGTTCGGCGACGGGTTCGGCGTCATCCCCGAGATCGAATGGGCGGAGACGCCGGCCGGCACCATCTATGTCGCGGTGCGCCGCGTCGGCGACAATATCTGGGCGCGCTCCACGGACGTTCTGATGCCCAACATCCACAGCATCACGTCGGTGTTCGAGAACGGACGCCAGCGCAAGGTGGCCGCGCCGCCGTGGCTCACCTTGTGGACGACGCCGGTCGACGACGAACATTGCATCAACTTCACCTTCTTCCATCTCGGCGAGAACGAGACCGCCGAGAAGCGCCGCTCGGGCCAGTTCAACAATTTCGGCCAGACACCCGACCGCCCCTACGAGGAGCGCCAGCGCGTCCCCGGCGACTACGACGCGATGACCAGCCAAGGCGCCATCGCCAAGCACAGCCGCGAGAATTTGGGCGTCGGCGATACCGGCGTCGCGCTGTTCCGGCGCTTGCTGCGGCGCTCGATCGAGGCGGTGCAGCGCGGCGACGAGCCGCCTTGCCTGCCGCGCCGCGACGGCAGCACGCCGACCTACGGCAACGACCGCATCGTTCCGGTCTCGGCGGTGAACGGCGATCCCGACGATCCGCGGGTGCTGAAGACCTACGCCAAATTCATCGTCAAGGAATACCTCGAGCGTCCGCCGCTCCGGGCGCTCGCCTAGCGCGACCATGAGCCGGCCGGATTACCGTCCCTTCCTTCCCACCGCCGCGCAATCGAAGATCGCGGGCCCGACCGCGCGCGCCCATGCCGCGGCACGCACCAAGAGCCCGCGCGCGCAGGAGCTGCTGGGCGGCTGGGATGCGCTCTACCGCCAACCCTTCAAGGGCGTCACCACCGACGGAAGCGCGATCCCGGGCCTCTTCGCGCTCGCCCCGAACGGCGCGCCGACCGAGGCGATGGCGGCGGCGGCTTCGGCGCTGGTGGCGCGGCTTACGCCTGAGCAGCGCGCCGCGACCTGCTTCCCGGTCGACGCCAACGAATGGCGCAAGTGGCAGAACACCGAGCTCTTCGTCGAGAATTACGGGCTGCGGCTCGACGAAGTGGCGGACGCGCTGCGCGAGGCGGCGATGGAAGTCGTTCGCGCGAGCCTGAGCGCCAAGGGCTTCCAGCAATCGCGCGACGTGATGCGCCTCAACCGCTTTCTCGGCGATCTCGTGGGCGGGCCGCAGGTGCTGGGCGAGTGGTCTTACATCTTCTGCCTCTTCGGCCAACCTTCCGCGAGCGAGCCGTGGGGGTGGCAGCTTTTCGGCCATCATCTGTGCTTGAGCTGCTTGGTGCTCGGCCGCCAGATGGCGCTGAGCCCGACCTTTCTCGGCGCCGAGCCGGCCTATGCCGATACCGGCCCGTTCGCCGGCATCACCCTCTTCGAGGACGAGGAGCGTGCGGGGCTTGCACTGATGCGATCGCTGAGCGCCACGCAGCAGCGCCGCGCCATCGTCGCGCACTCGATGATGGGCGGCGACCTGCCGCAGGGACGGCGCCATTTCGCCGACAATCTCCATCTCGGCGGCGCGCACCAGGACAACCGCATCATCCCCTACGAGGGCATTACCGGCGATGCGCTCTCGGCCAAGCAGCGGGGCGATCTCCTCGACCTCGCCGGCGCCTATATCGACCCGCTGCCCCCCGAGCCGAGGACGGCGCGGATGGAAGAGATCGAGCGCCATCTCGATGCCACGCATTTCTGCTGGATCGGCGGGTTCGACGACCTCAGCGCGTTCTACTACCGCATCCAGAGCCCGGTGGTGCTGATCGAGTTCGACCATCACGCGGGCGTGTTCCTGACCAACGCCGAGCCGGCCAAGTTCCATGTCCACACCCTGGTGCGGACGCCCAACGGCAACGATTACGGCATCGACCTTCTGCGCCAGCACTACAAGCAATCGCCGCATCACCAGGGCGGTCGATGACCGGCGCCGCGCCTTACGAGGATTTGCGCGATTTCATCACCAAGGTCGATGCGCTCGGCGCGCTGCGCCGCATCGACGGCGCCGATCCCGCGATCGAGATCGGCGGCATCACCGAAGTCGCCGCGGGATTGCCCGACTGCCCGGCCCTGTTGTTCGATGCGATCAAGGGCCATGCGCCAGGATTCCGCGTCTTCACCAACGCGACCGTGAGTCCGCAGCGCGCGGCGCTGGCGCTAGGCATCGATCCGGCGCTCCGGCCGCTCGACGCGCTGAAGGAATGGAAGCGCCGCCGCGCCGGCCTCGTGCTGCACAAGCCGGTCACCGTCGAGCGCGCACTCTTCCTCGAGAATTCGCGCGAGGGGGAGGCGGTCGATCTCGGCCTCTTTCCCGCGCCCATCTGGCACAAGGGCGATGGCGGGCCCTTCATCGGCTCGGGCAGCGTCGTGGTGATGCGCGATCCCGACACCGGCTGGATCAATGCCGCGATCTATCGCGTGCAGCTTCACGACCGCGCCACCGTGACGATCCAGTTCGATCATGCCGGCCGCCACGGCGCCATCATCGCGCGCAAATACTGGGCGAAGGGCGCGCTCTGCCCGGTCGCCATCGTCCACGGCCCCGACCCCGCCCTCTTCGTCGCGGGTTTCGAGTATCTGCCCGAGGGCGCGTCGGAATACGAGTTCGCCGGCGCCATCAAGGGGCGGCCGGTCGAAGTCGCGGCCGCGCCGCGCACCGGCCTCCCGGTTCCCGCGCGCGCCGAGTTCGTGTTCGAGGGCGCGCTCATGCCGATGAGCGAGACGACGCTGCCGGAGGGCCCGTTCGGCGAATTCACCGGCTATTACGCGGCCGAAAAGCGCCCGGCCCCGGCGATGCGCGTCGATGCGGTGCATTGGCGCAACGACCCGATCCTGTTGGGCTCGCCGCCGATGAAGCCGCCGCGCTTTCATTTCGGGCTGCCGCTCCGGGCGGCGAGCATGTGGTCCAATCTCGAGAGCGACGGCGTCACCGATGTGGTCGGCGCATGGCAGCATGTGGCGCAGTTGATGACGGTGGTCGCGCTCAGGCAACGCTATGCCGGCCACGCCAAGCGCGCCGGCCTCATCGCCGCGGCGCAGAGCTACATGGCGCGGCTCGTGGTCACGGTCGACGAGGACGTCGATCCGTCCGATCTCGCCGACGTGATGTGGGCGGTCGCGACGCGGTGCGAGCCGTCGGAGTCGGTCGACATCGTGAGGAACGCATGGAGCTCGGCGCTCGACCCGCGCCTCTTGCCCGAGGCAAGGGCCAGCGGCGACACGTCCCATTCCAAGATGATCATCGACGCCTGCAAGCCGTTCGCCTGGAAGGACCAGTTCCCGCCCACTTCGGCGCTGACGCAGGACGAGTCCCGCACCATCGAGGCCAAGTGGACGGACGCGCTGAAGGGCTGAGAGGCTACTCGGCCGCCGCGCGCTTTGCGGGCTGGGGCGTGCGGGTGCGGAAGTGGGGCAGGATCTCGGCCGCGATCGCCGCCTGGTTCACCTCGACCATCTCGTGCGGCATGGTACCGAACTGGGTCTTGGTGAGCGAGTAGTTGAAGCCGGCGAGATCCTGGTACTCGGCCAGCTTCTCGCGCACCGTGTTGGGGCTGCCGACGATGACGACGCCCTTCTCGATCAAATCCTCGGCGCGCTGAAAGCCGACGCGATTGGCACGCAGCGCGCGGATGCGCTTCATCGATTCGATGCTGGTGTAGCCCGGCGGCATCATCAGCGTCGGGTTGGTCTTGAGGAAATAATTGGCGTAGGTCTCGAGATGGGGCTTCGCCTCCTTCAAGGCCTTGGCGTCGGTCTCGGCGACATAGATGGCGTTGGACCAGGCGAGCTGATCGGGCGACGCCTCGTAGCCCGATTTGAGCGCGGCCTCGCGATAGAGCTGGAACGTCTTCGCCACCAGCTCAATGGGCGCCAAGGTCTGGCAATAGGTGTAGCGCTTCTCGGCCGCCCACTTGATGGTGCTGAACGAGCCCGAGGACGGAATGAAGATCGGCGGATGCGGCTCCTGGTAGGGCCGCGGCCACGGGTTGACGTATTTGAACTTGTAGTACTTGCCCTCGTAGGCGAAGGGGCCCGGCTCGGTCCAGGCGCGCAGGATGAGATCGTGCGCCTCGAGGAAGCGGCCTTGCGATTCGGTCGGATTGACGCCCATCGAATGATATTCGGCGCCGATGCCGCGCACGAAGCCGGCGATGAACCTGCCGCGCGTGATGTTGTCGAGGATGGCGTATTCCTCGGCCACCACCAGCGGATTGCTGAGCAGCGGCAGGGCCCGGCCCAGCACCGCGATCTTGCCGTTCTTGACGCTGCGGGAGAGCGCGCCGGCGAGCACGCCCGGCGTCGGCATCATGCCGTAGGCGGTCTGGTGATGCTCGTTGACGACGACGCCGTCGAAGCCCAGCTTGTCCGCGGATTCGAGCTGATCGAGATACTGGTTGTAAAGCTCGGCGCCCTTCTTCGGGTCGTAATACTTGTTCGAATATGTGACCCAGGCGGTGCCGTTCTTCTCGATTGCGTCGAGATCGGCATGGGCATAGGGCATCAGGTGGAAGTTGAATATCTTCATGCCGCAACGCCCTCCTTGGAGCAGAATTTTGCGATCGCCGCGATGAGCGCGCGCGGATTGTCCGGGCCGGGCGCGGACCTGTCAATGTGCTTGGCGGGTCCTTTATAATCGCAGCGCTTGACCAGGGGGCTCATGGACGCGGACGGCGCGAGCTTCGACTATATCATCGTCGGCGCGGGCTCGGCCGGATGCGTGCTCGCCAACCGTCTGTCGCAGGACCCGCGCGCGACCGTCTGCCTCATCGAGGCCGGGCGGTCCGACCGCAGCCTGGCGACGCGCCTCAAGGTCAACCTGCCGGCCGGCAACACCATCCTGCTGTCCTCGCCGACCTACAACTGGAGCTATGTCTATGCCGGGGCCGAGGGGATGCACCACGGCGCCATTCCCGCCCATCGCGGCCGCGTCTCGGGCGGGTCGAGCGCGGTCAACGGCATGGTCTATATGCGCGGCCAGAAGCGCGACTATGATCGCTGGGCGGCGCAGGGCAATCGCGGATGGGCCTATGACGACGTGCTGCCCGACTTCAAGGCGCAGGAGAACCGCGAGGCCGGCGCCGATGATTTCCACGGCACCGGCGGCGAACTCAACGTCGCCAAGCTGCGCTGGCTCAACCCTCTGACCCAAGCCTTCCTCGCAGCCGCCGGCGAGACCCAGCATCCCTCGAACCCCGACTTCAACGGAGCGCGCCAGGACGGATTCGGGCCGCACGAGGTGACGCAAAGGAACGGCGAGCGCTGGAGCGCCGCGCGCGCCTTCCTCCATCCCGCGCTCGACCGCCCCAACCTCACCGTGCTGCACGATGCGCTGACCCTCCGCGTGCGGCTCGAGAACAAGCGCGCCGTGGGCGTGCGCGTGCGGAGCGCAGGGGCCGAGCGCGATCTCGCCGCGCGCCGCGAGGTCATCCTCGCCGCTGGCACCTTCAATTCGCCGCACGTGCTGCTGCTCAGCGGGATCGGCGCGGGCGAGGCGTTGCGGCGCGCCGGCGTCGCGGTGATTCACGATCTGCCCGGCGTCGGGCGCAACCTGCATGACCACCCGGCCATCTGGGTCCACATGGAGGACTGCTCGGCGCGCAGCTTCGGCCTGTCGGCGCGCTCGCTGCCGTGGCTCACCGGCGCGGCCGTAACCTATGCGCTGGCGCGGCGCGGCCCCTTGACCTCGAACGTGATCGAGGCCGGCGGCTTCATCCGCTCGGCGCCCGATCTCGACGGGCCCGATCTCCAGTTCGGGTTCATGGCTGCGATCAAGGATTTCAAGCGCTGGATCGCGCGCATCCATGGCTTCGGCATCTCGACCATCCTGCTGCAGCCGAAGAGCCGCGGCTATGTCGAGCTCAAATCGCCCGACCCGGCAGAGAAGCCGGTCCTGCATCCGCGTTTCCTCGACAACGAGGAAGATGTCGCCCGCCTCATTCACGGGCTGCGCATCGCGCGCCAGATACTGGCGGCGCCGGCGCTGGCTGCGGTGCGCGGGGCCGAACTCGCGCCCGGCAGCCATGTCACGGCCAACGCGGCGCTCGAGGACTATCTGCGGCGCAACCTCTCCACCGCCTTCCACCCGGTCGGGACCTGCAAGATGGGGCCAGCCAGTGATGCGACGGCGGTGGTCGATGACCGGCTGCGCGTCCACGGGATCGAGCGCCTGCGCGTGGTCGACGCCTCGATCATGCCGACCGTGGTGAGCGGCAACACCAACGCCCCAACCATGATGATCGCCGAAAAGGGCGCCCGCTTCATCCGCGCCGACGCGCATTGAGGCGGGCGATTGCAACGCGCATCGTTCCGGCGCATGATTTCCGGGCGAATTGGTAAGGAGCGTCCTCGATGCACGACATCGTCATCCGCGGCGGCACCATCGTCGACGGGACCGGCCGGCCGGCCTTCACCGGCGACGTGGCGCTCACGGGCACGCGCATCGACGCGGTCGGCGGCAAGCTCGGCCCCGGCCGGCGCGAGATCGACGCTGACGGGCTTCTGGTCACGCCCGGCTGGGTCGACGTCCACACGCATTATGACGGCCAGGCGATGTGGGACCCGATCCTCGCGCCCTCGTCGTGGCATGGCGTGACGACGGTGATGTTCGGCAATTGCGGCGTGGGATTCGCGCCGGTGCGGCCGGAGCATCGCGGCGCGCTGATGGACCTGATGGAAGGGGTCGAGGAGATTCCGGGCGCGGCGATGGCCGAGGGGCTCGACTGGGAATGGGAGAGCTTCCCTGACTTCCTTGACGCGCTCGAGCGCCAGCCCCGCGCCATCGACATCGCGGCGCAGCTCGCGCATCACCCGTTGCGCGTCTATGTCATGGGCGACCGCGCCATCCGCCTCGAGGATGCGACCACGGACGACATCGCCGAGATGCGCCGCCTCACCATCGAGGCGCTGCGCGCGGGCGCGTTCGGCTTCACCACCTCGCGCACAGATTCGCACAAGACCACGCGCGGCGGGATGGTCCCGGCGCGCTATGCCGAGGCCGAGGAGCTATTGGGCATCGGCTCGGCCTTGGGCGTGGTCGGTGCGGGCGCGTTCGGAATGAACAGCGATTTCGACGACGAGGTCGCCGAGGTGGCGTGGATGACGCGGCTCTCGCAGGAGACCGGGCGGCCCATCTGGTTCCTGCTCACCGACCGCTACAGCGATCCGACGCGCTGGCGCCGCCTCATCGGCGAGGTGCACAAGGCGCGGGCCAAGGGGGCGCATCTGACGGCGCAGATCTCGGGCCGGCCGATCGGCGTCGTGCTTGGCATCGGGCTCGCGCTCAACCCGTTCTCGATCCGGCCGAGCTATGCCCAGCTCACCGGCCTGTCGCGCGGCGAGCAGCTCGCGCGGCTGCGCGATCCGGACGTCCGGCGCGCCATCCTCGCCGACAAGCCGTCGGACGAGCAGGTACGCAAAATGCCCCAGTTCCGCCAACTCATCACCTCGCGCTGGGACCGCATCTTCGTGATGGGCAACCCGCCCGACTATGAGCCCGGCCCGGAGGCGAGCATCGCCGTCATTGCCTCGCGCCAGCAGGGCCGCACGCCCGACGAGGTCGCCTACGACTACCTGACCGAGGCCGAGGACCGGTTCCTGTTCTTCCCCGTGACCGGCTATGCGACGGGCGACCACGAGCCGATCCGCGAGATGCTGTGCGACAGCGCGACCTTGCTCGGCCTCAGCGACGGCGGCGCGCATTGCGCCTCGATCATCGACGCCGGCGTGCCGAGCTACATGCTGACGCATTGGGTCCGCGACCGCGCGCGGGGGCCGCGACTGCCGCTCGAGATGATGGTGAGGCGCCAAACGAGCGAGACCGCGGATTATTTCGGCTTCACCGACCGCGGCCGCCTGGCGCCGGGCCTGCGCGCCGACGTGAACCTGATCGACTTCGAGGGCATGCGGCTCCATCCGCCCGAGGTGGTGCACGACCTGCCTGCCGGCGGCCGCCGCCTGGTGCAGCGGGTCGAGGGCTACGAGGCGACCTTCGCCGCCGGCACGCAGACCTTCGCGCAAGGCGAGCACACCGGCGCGCTCCCGGGCCGGCTCGTTCGCGCGGGGCGGGCCGCCTCCTGATCGGGTCCTGACGCCCCATGAGCGGCGACATCGTTCCCGTCCTCATAGCCGGCGGCGGGCCGGTGGGGCTCGCGCTCGCGACCGAGCTCGGCATGGCCGGCATTTCCTGCACCGTGGTCGAGCGCCGCGACGGCAGCGTCAGCGTGCCCAAGATGAGCGGCCTCTCGGTGCGCAGCATGGAGTTCAACCGCCGCTGGGGCATCGCCGAGAAAGTGAAGCGCGCCGGCTGGCCGCAAACCCACCCTAATGATTTCGTCTATTGCACCAGCATGGTGGGCTACGAGCTGGCGCGCACCAAGTACCCGGCTTATGTCGATCAGCATTTGCCCTACACACCCGAGCCGGGCGTCGGCTGCGCGCAGATCTTCTATGACCCGATCCTGATGGAACGCGCGCGCTCGCTGCCGAGCGTGAACCTTCGTCATTTCACCGTGCTCGAGGGCTTCACCCAGGACGCGGACTGCGTCCACGCGACCGTGACCGATGCCAAGACCGGACGCAGCGAAGTGATCGACGCGCGCTACATGGTCGGCTGCGATGGCGCGGCCGGCGTGGTGGCGGAGGCGCTCGGCGTCGGCTGGGAGGGGATCGGCATCGTCGCCAACAGCGTCAATGTCTATGTCCGTACGCCCGACCTCGCCAAGATTCACGACAAGGGCTGGGCGCGATTTTATCGCTTCACCGACGCGCAGGGCACCTGGGGCGAGATCATCGGCATCGACGGCAAGGAGCTGTGGCGCCTCTCGGTGCTCAAGGCGGACCCGAATTTCGACGGCGACGGCTACATGCGCCGCCTCGCCGGGGCCGGCACCGATCTCAAATACGAGATTCTATCGGTGATGCATTGGGAGCGGCGCGAGCGCGTCGCCGACCGCTATCGCGACCGCCGCGTCTTCATCGCCGGCGACGCGGCGCACCAGAACTCGCCGACCGGCGGGCTCGGGCTGCACACCGGGCTGGCCGACGCAGTCGATCTCGGCTGGAAGCTCGCGGGCGTGCTCAAGGGCTGGGGCGGCGAGGTGCTGCTGGATTCCTACCAGGCCGAGCGCAAGCCCATTGCGCTCGACAACGTGCGCGTCTCGACATCCGAGTTCAACATCCTCGCCGAGATGCCGGCCGGCCCCGAGATCGAGGAGGCGTCGCCCGCGGGCGAGGCACGGCGGCGGCAATATCTCGAGATGTTCGAGCGCACCGGCCAGGTGCGGTCCAAGATCTACACCGAGAATCTGCGCCTGGGATATTGCTACGAGCCATCGCCCATCTGCGTCCCGGACGGCACGACGCGGCCGCCGGTCGAGACGGTGCCCTTCATCCCGGTGGCGCGGCCCGGAACGCGCGCGCCGCATGCCTGGCTCGCAGACGGGCGCTCGACCCTCGACCTGTTCGGCAAGGGCTATGTGCTGCTGAGGCTCGGCGCCGATCCGCCAGCGGTGGGCGCGCTCGCCGAGGCGGCGGCCAAGCGGCGCGTGCCGCTCGAGATCGTCGATCTCGCGGACCCGAAGATCGCCGCCCTCTACGAGCGCCGACTCGTGCTGGTGCGGCCCGACGGCCACGTCGCGTGGCGCGCCGACGCCGCGCCCCCCGACCCGCTCGCCCTGATCGACCGCGTGCGCGGCGCGTAAATCCGCTCAGATTGCTGATTCCCGGCCATCCGGGGACTATCGGCTAGGACAAAGCCGGCTCGGTTTCGGCGAAGATGATGCCGCAGACGAGCAGGTCGACGTGAACCCCGTCGTCGGAGAGCGGCAGCCACAGCGCCTCGTAACGCGAAATCCAACCGTCCAGAACGAGGTCGTGGATAAGCGCCAGCGGCTCGCCGCTTGCCACCAGGTCTCGGCAGCGATCCAAAACGTAGGTTCGGTATTCCGGCCGCGGCAGCTCATCGAGCCATTTGCCGGTCATGTCGTAATTCATCCGCGTTACCAGGTTGGCGCCATGCAGCCGGACGCGGAAGCGTTGCGGTTCGCGGAGAACGTCCACCAGCATGAGATTGCCGAGCACATAGGGAAAGTCCAGCGGATCGATGTCGCGGCGCGCGGGGAAGCGCCGTTCGCCGCATTTGCCCAGCCAATAATCGTAAAACCGCCTCAGCCTGCGGTCGCGGCTTTTCGCGGCAATGGTCGGCGCCGGCGTGGCACAGGGTGCCGCGTCGCGCGAAGCCGTGATCGCGCCCCCGGCCGTCATCGTGTCCGTCCTCGCATGGCCGCTCACAAAAATCCCGAATTCGCAAGCCGGCCATCGTCACGCATCGACGTAAGGAAATGATTAACCGACATTCCCCGAAAGCCGGGAACCCGCGCGGGGCGTGAGGCACGCGGCAGTCATCCTGCGCCCTTCAACTACGCTTCGCTCCGCTCAAGGCGAGGTAGAATCTTCGTGCAATGAAGGACTTTCCTCATCCTGAGCGGAGCGTGCGCCAGCACGCGCAGTCGAAGGACGCACGATGACCTTGCCGCGCCATGCCATGGCAACCGCCGGGCGGCGGTGGTAAGCATCGCTCCATGATCGGACCGCAGGGCTACGACTATGTCATCGTCGGCGCGGGATCGGCGGGATGCCTCCTCGCCGACCGGCTCTCCGCTGACGGCGCGAGCGTCCTCGTCATCGAGGCGGGCGGTCCGGACCGCGATCCGCTGATCCACGTGCCGATCGGGGTCGGCAAGCTGCACCAGCACCGGCTCCACGATTGGGGCTACGACACCGAGATCGAGCCCGGCCTATCGAACCGCGCCATCGAATCGATGCGCGGCAAGGTGATCGGCGGCTCGTCCTCGATCAACGTGATGGCGCATGTGCGCGGCAACCGCGGCGATTATGACCGCTGGGCCGCGTCGGGCTGCGCCGGCTGGTCCTATGACGATGCGCTGCCTTACTTCAAGCGCTACGAGGACTGGCAGGGCGGCCCGGACACTTGGCGCGGCGCTGGCGGCCCGCTGACGGTGACGCGGCCCGAGAACGCCGATCCCTTCGTGCCCGCGCTGCTCGCGGCGGCGCAGGAGGCCGGCTATGCGGTCACGCCCGACTATAACGGCGAGAGCCAGGACGGATTCTCGCGCGGCCAGTCCACCATCCGCGACGGAAGGCGGTGCAGCGCCGCGGTGGCATTCCTGCGGCCGGCGCTGGCGCGGGGCAAGGTCACGCTGGTGCAGAACGCGCATGCCGGCCGCGTGCTGCTCGACGGCACGCGCGCGCTGGGCATCGAATATGCGAGCGGCGGGCACATGCAGCGCGCCTTCGCCGAGCGCGAGGTGATTCTGGCGGCCGGCGTCTTCAACACGCCGCAGCTTCTGATGCTGTCGGGGATCGGCCCGGCATCGCATCTCAGGGAGCACGGGATCGCGCCGGTCGTGGACCTGCCCGGGGTCGGCGGCAATCTCCAGGACCATCTCGCGGTGACGCTTGGCTTCGCGCGGCGCGAGCCCGGCCCGTTCCCGGCGCTGATGCGCGCCGACCGCGCCGCGGTGGCGATGGCGCGCGCATATCTCTTCGGCACCGGTCCCGCAACGGTCCTTCCCGGCGGCGTCACCGCCTTCATCAAGACGCGCACGGACCTCGCCGTTCCCGACATCCAGTTCTTCACCCGCGGCACGGCGATCGACGCCGATTGGTGGTTCCCGGGATGGCGCAGGCAATTCGCCGACGGGTTCAGCTTCACGCCGGTGCTGCTTCATCCCGAGGCGCGGGGACGGCTCTATTTGCGATCGGCCAATCCGCGCGACAAAATGCGCATCGTCCATAATTTTCTCGGCCACGAGAACGATCTGCGCTCGTTCCGCGCCGGAATCCGCGCCGCGCGCGATCTCGCGGCGAAGCCCGCGCTCGACCGCTTCCGCGGCGAGGAGCGCGTGCCGGGCGCGGGCGTCGCGTCCGACGCCGAGATCGACGAATGGGTCCGCCGCACCGCGCGGTCGGCCCACCATCCCTCCTGCACCTGCGCCATGGGCGTGGGCGAGGATGCGGTGCTCGACACCGATTTGCGCGTGCGCGGCGTCGACCGGCTGCGCGTGGTCGACGCATCGGCGATGCCCGACATGGTCTCGGGCAACATCAATGCCTGCGTCCTGATGATCGCGGAGAAGGCATCGGATTTGATCCGCGGCCGGCCCAACGCCAGAGCGTGAAGTGGTCCGGTTGAAGCGCAGTGCGTCCTTCGACTGCGCGGCGCTGCGCACCGCTCCGCTCAGGATGAGGCGAAAATTCTACCTCATCCTGAGCGGAGCGAAGCGAAGTCGAATGGACGCACAGCCCAACATCACGCCGTCTTCTCCTCGCTGAGGCCAAGCTCGCGGATCATCTCGTCGCGCATCAGGAACTTCTGCACCTTGCCCGTGACCGTCATCGGGAAGCCGTCGACGAAGCGGATGTAGCGCGGGATCTTGAAATGCGCGATCTGGCCGCGGCAGAAGAGGCGGATGTCGTCGTCGGTGGCAATCGCGCCGGGCTTCAATTTGATCCAGGCGCATAATTCCTCGCCATAGACGCGGTCGGGCACGCCCACCACCTGCGCTGCCTCGATCTTGGGATGGCGGAAGAGGAACTCCTCCACTTCGCGCGGATAGACGTTCTCGCCGCCGCGGATCACCATGTCCTTGATGCGCCCGACGATGTTGCAATACCCGTCCTGGTCGAGCGTGGCGAGGTCGCCGGTGTGCATCCAGCCGGCGCGATCGATCGCCTCGTCGGTCTTCTCGGCGTCGTTCCAATAGCCGAGCATCACCGAATATCCGCGCGTGCACAGCTCGCCCGCGACACCCGTGGGAACGATGCAGCCCTCGGCATCGACAATCTTGACCTCGACATGGGGATGGACGCGGCCCACCGTGCCGACGCGGCGCTCGAGCGCATCGTCATGCGCGGTCTGGAAGCTGACCGGGCTCGTTTCGGTCATGCCGTAGGCGATGGTGACCTCGCTCATGTGCATCTCGGCGACGCAGCGCTTCATCACCTCGATGGGGCACGGCGAGCCCGCCATGATGCCGGTCCTGAGCGAGGCCAGGTCGAAGCGCGCGAAGTCCGGATGGTTCAATTCGGCGATGAACATGGTGGGGACGCCGTAGAGCGCGGTGCAGCGCTCGGCCGCCACCGTCTCGAGCGTGGCGAGCGGCTCGAAGCCTTCCGTGGGAAACACCATCGCCGCGCCGTGGGTGATGCAAGCGAGGTTCCCCAGCACCATGCCGAAGCAATGATAGAGCGGCACCGGAATGCAGACGCGGTCGCGCTCGGTGAGGCGCATCGTCTCGCCGACGAAATAGCCGTTATTGAGGATGTTGTGGTGGGTCAGCGTCGCGCCCTTGGGGGCGCCCGTCGTGCCGCTGGTGAACTGGATATTGATGGCGTCGTCGAACTGGAGCCGGGCCGCGCGCGCGGCGAGCGCCGCCTCCTCGCGCGCCCCGCCCAGCGCCATCACCTCGTCGAAAGGCAGGAAGCCCTGCTCCGCGCCGGGGCCCACGCGGATCAATATTTCGAGCGCAGGCAGCCGCGCCGCGCGGAGCTGGCCGACCGCGTCGCGCGGAATCTCGGGCGCCAGCGCGCGCAGCATGCCGACATAGTCGCTCGACTTGAACGCGTGGGCGGTGACGAGCGCGCGGCATTCGACCTTGTTAAGCACGTATTCGAGCTCGGTCAGGCGATAGGCCGGGTTGATGGTGACGAGGATAAGTCCGGCCTTGGCGGTGGCGAACTGCGTCACCACCCATTCGGCGGTGTTGGGCGACCAGATGCCGACGCGATCGCCCGGCTCGAGCCCCAGCGCCGCCAGGCCCGCGGCGAGCGCATCGACACGGCGCCGCAATGCGCCGTAAGTCCACCGCACGCCGTGGTGCCGCGCGACCAGCGCATCGCGATCGGCCCAGCGCACGGCGGCGCGATCGAAGACGGCACCGATGGTCTCGCCGATGAGCGGCTCTTGCGATGCGCCATGGACATAGCTTTGTGCGAGTTTCGCCGTCGCTGCTTCCTCCCCGGTCTCAGTCGGGCGCGCGCAGGCGATATCCGACGCCGGTCTCGGTGAGGATATGCCGGGGCCGCTCCGGATCGGCCTCGATCTTCTGCCGCAATGCCCGGATATAAATGCGGAGATACTGCACGTCGCTCTCTCCGCCCCACACCTCGCGCAGGACGAATTTGTGCGTCAGAACCTTGCCGGCATGCGCCACCAGGAGCCGCAGGAGGTCGTATTCGCGCGGCGTGAGCTTCACCTCCTCGCCGCGCACGGTGACGATGCGGCGGACGAGATCGACCGCGAGATCGCCGCTCTTGAACACCGGCCGCTCGCCTTCCTGTTGCAGGCGGTGGCGCAGCGCGGCGCGGATGCGGGCCAGCAGCTCGTCGATGCCGAACGGCTTGGTCACATAGTCGTCGGCGCCGAGATCGAGCGCCTCGACCTTGCCGCGCTCGTCGGTGCGGCTCGACAGCACGATGATCGGCAGGCTCGAGCCGCCGCCGCGCACGCGCTTTATGACCTCGAACCCGTCGATGCCAGGAAGGCCGAGATCGAGCACCAGCACGTCAACGGCGCTGCGGCGCAAGGCGTCGAGCGCCTCGGTGCCGTCGGCCGCGTCGATCACGCGATAGCCCTGCACCTCGAGACCGGTGCGCAGAAAGCGCCTTATCGCGGGCTCGTCGTCGACCACGAGGACGCTCGACGGCGCGGCGCCGGTCATGCCGCGCGCTCGCGGCCGGCCGCGTCCTCGGCTTGCGCGGGGAACATGAGAGTGAAGACCGCACCTGGACGGTCGACGCGATTGCCGGCGACGATGGTGCCGCCCATCGCCGCCATGAAGCCGCGGCAGATGGCGAGGCCCAGCCCGGTCCCGGCGCGCTTACGGTCGGCGGCGTGGACGCGGTAGAACTTGTCGAAGATGCGCTCCAGATCGCCCAGCGGAATCCCCTCGCCTTCATCCAGCACGTCGAGGCGGACGCCGCCGCCGACATTGCGCGCCTGAATCCTGATCTCCGTGCCGGGGCGGGTGTATTTCGCGGCGTTGTCGAGCAGGTTGAACAGCACCTGCTCGAGCAGCACCGGGTCGCAGCGGATCATCGGCAGGTCGGCGGCAAGGTCGACCGCCACGTCGTGATCCGCCACCACCTTGGCGGCGCGCTCGAGCGCGGTGCCGACCACCTCGGCGAGATCGACCAGGTCGGTGCGCGGCTCGACCGCACCCGATTCGAGCCGCGTCATGTCGAGGAGATTGCCGATGAAGCGGTTGAGCCGCTCGGATTCCTCCTGGATGGTGCGGATCAATTCGGCCTGCGCCTTGTCGTCGAGCGACTTGCCGTAGGTGCCGAGGCTGGTGGCGGAGCCGAGGATCGAGGCCAGGGGCGTGCGCAGATCGTGCGAAATCGAAGTGAGGAGCGCCGAGCGCAGCCGTTCGGCCTCGGCGGCAATCTTCGCCTGATCGACGTCGCGCGCGAGATTGACGCGCTCGATCGCAAGCGCCGCCTGGTCCATCAGCGAATCGAGCAGGCGGCGCTGGTCGGGCGTCAGGAGCGGCCCCGGCCGGTCGCTGTCGAGCCCGACGACGCCCACCGGCCCGCGCCCGGTGCGCATCGGCAGGAACAGCCGCTTGGCCCCGGGCAGCGTGTCGGCGCCGCGCCCGGCCGGCAGGTTGTTGAGCCAGCACCACTTGGCGGCCGCGAGGTCGGCCTCGTCGAGCGCGTCCTCGGGCGGATAGCCGGCGCGGACGGCGATGCTGTCGCCCTCGGGCAGCAGCAGCACGACGCGCACCTTCAGCATCAGCGCGACCTGGTACGAGGTCGCCCACAGGAGATCGTCGAGCGTCACCGCCGCCGCGAGCTTGCGGCTGAACTGGTAAAGCTCGTCGGTCACCTTGGCGCGCTGGCCTGCGCCCAGCGCCTGGCGGCGGACGCGCGCGGCGAGGTTGCTCGCGATCAAGGCGACGAACGCGAAGAAGAACAGCGCCACCATGTTCTCGGGATCGGCGATCGAGAAGGTATAGAGCGGCGGCAGGAAGAAGAAATTATAGGCGAGCACGCTGACGAAGCAGGCGAAGAGCGCCGGCCACAGGCCATAGGCGACGGCGCTCCCCAGTATCGCGGTAAGGAACGCCAGCGACACGTTCGCGACGGAGAGCCATTGCTGCAGCAGCAGCCCGATCCCGAGCGCCGCCGCTACCATCGCGGCGCTCACACCATAGGCGCCCAATTCGAACGACGCAGGCCGCGCGGCCGTCTCGACCGCCTCGCGCTCTTGGCTCTCGGGTACTTCGGGGCCGGGCGGCTCGGCGATGACGTGGACGCTGATGTCGCCGGCGCGGCGGATGAGATGATGCGTGACCGAGCCGCGAAGCAGCTCCGACCAGCGCGTGCGGCGCGATTTCGCGATGACGATGTGGGTGATGTTGTTCTGCTCGGCATAGGAGACGATGCCGCCGGCGACGTCGCTCGCCGGAGCGGTCACGGCCTCGCCGCCGAGGCGCTGCGCCAGCCGGAGGGCTTCGGCGATGGCGTCGCGCTCCTTGTCGCCGAGGCGCTGGCTCGCCGAGGTCTCGACATGGAGCGCGACGAATGGCGCGTGCAGCCGGTCGGCCAGGCGCCGCGCATAGCGCACCACCGCAGCGACGCTCGGGTCCTCGTTGACGCAGACCAGCACGCGCTCGCTCGCCGCCCAGGGACCCTGGATGGCGTGGGCGCGCATGTAGTCCACCATCTGCTCGTCGACGCGCTCGGCGGTGCGGCGCAGCGCCAGCTCGCGCAAGGCGGTGAGGTTGCCGGGCAGAAAATAATGGCGCACCGCGCGCTCGGCCTGCTGCGGCAGATAGACCTTTCCTTCCTTGAGCCGCTGGACCAAATCCTCGGGCGTGAGATCGACGACCTCGACCTCGTCGGCGCGGTCGATGATGGAGTCGGGCACGGTTTCGCGCACCCGGATGCGGGTGATCTTGGCGACGACGTCGTTGAGGCTTTCCACATGCTGGATATTGAGGGTGGTGAAGACGTCGATCCCGGCGTCGATCAGCTCCTCGACATCGTTGTAGCGCTTGGGATGCCGGCTCCCCGGAGCGTTGGTGTGCGCCAGCTCGTCGACCAGCACCAGTTTGGGGCGGCGCGCCAGGATGGCGTCGAGGTCCATCTCCTCGAGCGTGTGGCCCTTATATTCGACGCGGCGCCGGGGAACGACCTCGAGTCCAGCCAGCAACGCCTCCGTCTCGACGCGGCCATGGGTCTCGACCACGCCGATCACGACATCGACGCCTTCCTGGCGCTTGGCCCGGGCCATGGTCAGCATCTCGAAGGTCTTGCCGACCCCCGGCGCCGCGCCGAGGAAGACCTTGAGCCGGCCACGCGTCTCCTGCTCCGCCGCCTTCAAGAGCGCGTCGGGCGAGGGTCGTTTGTCGCGGTCGGGGCGGTCGTCCATCACCCCCCATCATAGCACCCCCGCCAGACGCCGCCGATTCCGACTTGATGCCGGGAGCGGCCTTCCGGCCTATAATCGCCCCGGTCCCGCGCGGAGAACGCACCATGAAGAGGCTCGTGCTGGAGACGACCGCCCCGTTCCAGGGGCTGCCGGAACTCGTGGCCTATGACGAGGGCCTGTTCGCCAAGGAAGGCCTGGCCGTCGAGTGGGCCGACCGCGACGCCGGCGTCGACAAGACGACGCGCACCGACATCACCAGTCCCAAGGGCGTCGACCCCTTCACCAGCCACGGCAAGCTGTTCGAGCAGGGTAAGGCCGACATGTATAACGCCTGCGAGTGGGGCAACTATTGCCGCGTGCAGGACACCAAAGCCGGCAGCCGCAATCTCGGCCGCCGCGCCATCGTCACCTTCGCCGCCATGGTGGTGCGGCCGGATTCGCCGGTCTTCACCCCGCAGCAGCTCGCCAACCGCTTGATCGGCGTGCCGTTCTATTTCGGCACCCACTACATCGCGCTGCACATGCTCGAAGGGTTCCTGCCGCGCGACATGATCAAGCTGTGCAGCGCGCCCAATGGCTCGCGCTACCGCTACGAGTCGATGATGAAGGGCGACGTCGAGGCTACGACCTTGACCGAGCCGCATGTGACCTTGGCCGAGAAGAACGGCTGCCGCCTCATCACCACCGCTTTCTTCCACGGCACCGAAGTCGCGTCCGGCCGTGTCGACGCCGAGACCTACGCCGCGTTCAACCGCGCCGTGCGCGAGGCGGTGCGCCGCATCAACGCCGACAAGAAGGCCTATCTCCACTACTTCATCGACTACCACAAGGCGAAGGACCCGGCGATCGCGACGCTTTCGGTCGAGGATTTGCGGCCGAGCCGTCTCGTCGTGTGCGACCCCGCGCCCATCCCGCTCGCCGAGATGCAGCGCACCTACGCGTGGCTCAAGAGCTGGGGCATGCTGGAAGAGACGGCGTCGGCGCTCGACCTCGTCAACCTGCACGTCCAGCAGCAGGCTCACGCCGCGGAATAGGTTCCTCGTTCGTGGCAGCACGCAAGCGGGCACCGGCGCGCTTCCGCCTCGGCGTCGATGTCGGGGGCACGCACACCGATCTCGTCCTGCTCGACGTCGCGACCGGCGCAATCGCGGTCCAGAAGGTCGCGAGCACGCCGCGCAACCCGGCCTTGGGCGTGCTCGAGGGCATCGCCCGGTTCGTCGCCAAGGGACTTAGCCCCGGCGCCATCGAGTTCTTCTCGCACGGCACCACCATCACGACGAACGCGCTCCTCGAGATGCGCGGCGCCAAGGTCGGGCTCCTCATCACCAAGGGCTTCCGCGCCGTCCAGGAGGTGCAGAGCCAGGCGCGCGACGGCAATCCGTTCGACTATTTCTACGAGAAGCCGGAGCCGATCGCGCCGCAAAGCGCGACCCAGGAGATCCCCGGCCGTATCGACTTCGCCGGCACGGAATTGGAGCCGCTCGACGAGGACGCGGTGCGCCGCGCCGCCCGCGCGCTGCAGGCGAAGGGCGTGACCTCGATCGCCGTGTGCTTTCTCTTCGCCTACGCCAATCCCGCGCACGAGGAGCGCACGCGGGCGATCCTGCTCGAGGAGTTTCCCGAGGCGCAGGTGTCGCTGTCCTCGACCGTGCTGCCGCGCATCCGCGAATGGCCGCGCCTCTCCACGACGCTCCTCAACGCCTATCTCGAGCCGGTGCTGGTGAATTACATCGCCCATCTCGACCACGGCCTCGACGAGGCGAAGATTGCGACGCAGCAGCGCTTCCTGATGCAGTCGAACGGCGGCGTCATGCCGTTCAAGGCGGCGGTCGGCGGCGGCAAGACCGTGCACACGCTGTTCTCCGGACCCGCGGCGGGGGCGCAGGCGAGCGCCTATCTCGCGCCCGACGAGGCGCGGCGCGGCCTCATCACGCTCGACATGGGCGGGACCTCGTGCGACATCGCTTTCATCGAGGGCGGCGTGCCGCTCGAAGTGACGGAAGTGACGGTGGCGCGCCGGCCCTTGGGCGTGCCCGCGCTCGATCTCACCAGCATCTCGGCGGGCGGCGGGTCGATCGCATGGATCGATGCGGGCGGATTCCTCGCCGTCGGGCCGCGCAGCGCCGGCGCCGATCCGGGGCCCGCATGCTATGGCCGCGGCGGCGACAATCCGACCGTCACCGACGCGGATTTGGTGCTGGGCTTCCTCAATCCCGGCTATTTCCTCGGCGGCGCGCAGCGTCTCGACCGGGACGCCGCCGCCGCCGCGATCGAGGCCAAGATCGCGAAGCCGCTGCGCATGAGCCTTGCCGACGCGGCCGCCGGCATCCGCCGCATCGTCGACATGCGCATGGCCGACGAGGTCCGCGTGTTCGCGGCCAAGCGCGGCGTCGACGCGCAGGATTTCACGTTGCTGCCGTTCGGCGGCGCCGGCGCGGTCCATGCCGCAGCGGTCGCGGCCGAGCTTGGCGTCGCGCGCATCCTGGTGCCGCCGCGTCCGGGCGCGTTCTCGGCGCTGGGGCTTCTCTGCACCGACGTGGTGCACGACTACATCCGCTCCGAGCTGCGCCCGCTGGACCAGGTCACGCCGGCGCATGCCGAGGCGATCTTCGGCGCCCTCGATGCGCGGGCCTTGGCGGAGCTGGCCGAGGAAGGGCTGGGCGCGCGGCGCGCCTTGCGCGAGCGCGAATTCGACATGCGTTATTCCGGACAGGGCTACGAGCTGCGCGTGCCGGTCGCGGGCGGGCGCATGACCGCCGCAACTTTGCGCCAGGCCCGCCAGCGCTTCGACGAGGCGCATGCCCGCATCCACGGCCACGCCGCGCATGACAGGCCGGTCGAGATCGTGAGCTATCGCCTGCGCTTGCGCGTGCCGGCGCCCAAATACGTGGCGGTCGCCGCTTCCAGCGCCCGCGCGCGTGCCGCGCCCAAGAGCGCGCTCAAGGGCGTGCGGCGGGTGCGCTTCGATGCGGCGCGCGAGGTCAGGGCGCAGCTTTACGAGCGCGACCATCTGCCGCCGGGCGCGCGGCTGGAAGGACCCGCGATCGTCGAGCAGTTCGACGCCACCACCGTCATCCCGCCCGGCTGGACCGCGACGGTCGACCGCTTCCGCAACCTCGTGCTCGCGCGGAGATCCAATGGCTAGGAAGAAGAGCGCAGCGCCCGACGCGGTGACGGTCCAGGTGATCCGCAACAAGGTCGCGAGCCTGGTCGACGAGATGCACTATCATTTCTACCGCTCGGGCTATTCGACCATCATCCGCGAGTCGCGCGATTTCTCCTGCGTCATCCTCGACCGCGGCGGGCGCCTCATCACGCCGCCGCCGATGTTCTTCCACGCGCCCGTCTATCGCCATTTCGTCGGCCGCATCCTGGCGCTTTATCCCGAAGGCGCGATCGCGCCGGGCGACGTGTTCGTCTCGAACCACCCCTACGAGGCCGGCATGCCGCATGTCTCGGACATGGGCTTCGTCGCGCCCATCTTCGCTGCCGGACGGCTGGTCGGGTTCAGCGGCTCGATCGCGCACAAGGCGGATATCGGCGGCACCAATCCCGGCAGCACCTCGGCCAACGCGACCGAGATGTTCCACGAGGGGCTGCTGCTGCCGCCCGTGAAGATCGCCCATGCCGGGCGCTATGACGAGGATTTGGAGCGCCTCATTCTCGCCAACAGCCGCCAGCCCGACCTGGTGCGCGGCGACATCCGCGCCCAGATTGCGGCGACCGAACTGGGCGCCAGGCGCATGGCCGAGCTGGGCCAGCGTTTCGGCGCCGGCACGCTGATGGATGCCTTCGCCGCGATCCTCGACGGCACGGCGCGTGCCCTTGCCGCCGCGATCCGCGCGCTCCCGGAAGGCAGCGCGTCGGCCGAGGGCTTCATGGACGATGACGGCGTCGAGCTCGACAAGCCGGTGAAGTTCGCCGTCACCATCACCGTCGCCAAGGGCGGCATCGCGTTCGATTTCTCCAACTCCGGCCCGCAGGCCAAGGGACCGGTCAATCTGCGTCCCTCGATGGTGGAGGCCTGCGTCTTCTATTCGCTCATTGGCGCGTTGGCACCGGAGATGCAGTTCAACGACGGCATGCGCGACGTGGTGAGCATCCGCTATGCGCCGCGCACCGTGACCAACGCGTCGCCGCCGGCGCCGGTGTCGAGCTATCAGAAGGCCAATCTGAAGCTGGTCGACGTGATCCTCGAGGCGATGGGACGGTTCCGGCCCGACCGCGCGATCGCCGGATCGGGCTCGTCGGGCTCGCTGATGATCAGCTGGCAGGGCGGCGGGAGAGAAGGCCACGGCACCTTGCAATACGAGATCTTCGCCTCGGCCTATGGCGGCGGCAGCGGCCATGACGGCACCTCGATGGTGGCGACGCATCTCTCGAACCTGCACATCACGCCCATAGAAATCCTCGAATCCGAGTTCCCGTGCCGCATCGCCGAGTTCTCGATCATCGCGGATTCGGGCGGCGCCGGCGCCTTTCGCGGCGGGCTCGCCTTCCGCAGGCGCTACGTGCTGCTGCAGGATGCGACGGTGGTGCGGCGCTATGACCGCGCGCGCTTCCCCTCGAGCGGCGCCGGCGGCGGCAAGGACGGGCGCAAGAGCCGCTTCGTCCTGGTGGCCAAAGACGGCGCCGAGCGCGAGGCGCCCTCCTCGGGCCGCTTCGAATTGAAGGCCGGCGCGGGCTTCTACCTCGACAAGGCGGGGGGCGGCGGCTTCGGCGACCCGCGCGCCCGCGACCCGACCGCGATCGCGCGCGACATCGAGGAAGGCTACGTCACGCCGGAGGCCGCGAAGCGCGACTATGGCGTTTGAGGGCGGGTCCGCCGCGCGCGGTAGCGCACGAAGAAATCGCACTGCGCCACCAGCGCGATGACGCCGCCCATCGCCGTGCTCTCGATCCGGGAGGCCGCCACCTGCGCCTCGGCCACGCCCGCGAGCACCAGGAGGAAGACCACGTAGCCGGTGACGAAGAGCGAGAACACGCCGTAATTAAACCGCACCGTCGCATAGGCCAGGAACGCGAACGCGGCGACCAGCGTCGCCAGCGCCGCCGGACCCGGCGCCAGGACATGGGCGATGAGCGAGGCGAGCGCCGCGCCCGCGATCGTCCCGCCGATGCGGCCGAGGCTGCGCGCGAGCGCGTCCTGGAAATCGGGCCGCAACAGCAGCAGCGTCGTCATCGCCACCCAGTAGCCGTTGGGGAGCGCGATCACCCGCTCCACCACGACCGCCGCCGCGAGCGCGAGCGCGCAATGGAGCGCGAACCGGATCCAGGGCGAATTGTAGCGTACGTGAAATCGCAAGCCCGCGAACGCGGTCGCAGCGTCGCCGAGAATGCGGTGCAGGCTTCGCCACGGCAGCGCGCGGCGCTCGCGCGCGAGGATGATGGTGAAGCATGCAATCTGGACCAAGCCGCCCGCCATCACCAGCGCGGCGCGGTCGAACGCCTGCTCGATCCCTCCCGCATAGGCGCCGGCGATGAGCAGGAAGATGGTGCATTGCTGCCCGATCCAGAACGCGCCCATGCCGATCGCCGGCAGCATCCCGCACCAGAACGCATAGATCATCGCCGCCAGCACCATGGTCGCGCCGTCGCCGCCGGCGAGCGTGCCGATCAATGTTGAGAGGCCGGTGCCGAGCCAGGCGAACAGCATCGGCCCGGCGCGCGAGCTGGTGAATTGCTGGAACGCGCCGAAGCCGACGATGAGCGCGCCGCCGGCCGCGACGGCGGCGACCTGCGGCTCGCCCAGCGCGAGACCCGCTGCGAGCACAAGCAACAGCGCCGGCGCGAGCCGCAGGCCCAAGCCCACGGTAAGCTGCGTCCGGTCGAAGAGCGCGGCGCGGCGCGCGGTCCCGAGGAAAGCCCGCATCCCGCCCGCGTTCAAGGCGCCGTGGCGATGGCGTCTTTCAGGCGTTTCACGATCTGCGGCGGCGTCGCGAAGACCTTGGCGACCAGGGTCTGCACCTCCTCGCCCGCGACCGGATCGACCGCAAGCCGCATGCGCTTGGCATCCTCCAAAGTCGCCCGGTCGCGCAGCGTCTCGATGAATGCCTGGCGCAGCGCCGCGACGCGCTCGGGCGGCACGCCCGGCGGCACGACGTAAGGCCGGCCGAACACTCCTTGGCTGTACATGAGCTCGAGCACCTGGCGCTCGTCGTCAGTCCGCGCGAAGTCGATCGTCAGCGGGACGCCGAGCTTCGCCAGCGCGGGATCGAGCTTTGATCCTTCCTGGGCGAGCACCCGGACCTTGCCGCTCGGGATCCAGTCCGGCATCGCCGTGGCGAGGCTCGAGATCGAGATGCCGCATTGTCCCGCCACCTCGCCCTGCTCGATGGCGAGCATCATCTCGCGGCTGCCGGGATAGCCCACGACGATCTTGAACTTGGCGCCGAGCACGTGGTCGAGCATGAGCGGAAAGTCGCGGGTCGACCCGCCCTCGGCGCTCGGCGCCATGCTGACCTCGGTCGCGAGTGCGTCCTTGAAGCTCTTCACCGGCGCGTCGGCACGCACGTAGCAGACGAAGACCTCGGTATTGGCGCTGCCGAGATAGACGAGCTTGGTCGGATCGTGCTGCACCGGCTTGTCGCCGATGAGCGGCTCCATCACCCCGCCGGGGAAGATGGCGCCGATCGCGGTCCCGTCCTTGGGCGCGACGGCGTAGATGTAATAAGCGACCTTGTTGCCGCCGGCGCCCGGCATGTTCACCGGCACGATAGAGGGCGCGCCGGGGAGGTGGTCGCCGAGATGGCGGGCGATGAGGCGCGCATAACTGTCATAGCCGCCGCCCGGCGTCGAGCCGATATAAAGGCTGACCTGCTTGCCGGCATAGAAGCGCGCGACGTCGTCGCTCGAAGCCGCCTGCGCTCCGGCCGCGGCGAGGAGAGCCGTGGCTAGAACCGCCGCCCGGATCACGCCTTGCCCTGGCGATGCGGCGAGCGCGGATCGGCGTGGTCCTGCTGCGCGTAGTGAAGGCGCAGCAAATCCTTGCCGTAGTCGTTGCCATTGGGGGTGCGCACGATGGTGTGGACGTGATTGCGCGTGTGCTCGTCATTGTCGTAGACGATGCCGGGCTGGTGGTCGAACTCGATCAGGATCGCCGGGCTGTGGACGCGGTAATAGAACGCGCTGACATCGTCGCAGGGCCCGATCCAGGCGAACCAAGTGTCGTCGAGATGGCGCTTCGCCTCGGCATAGCGGATCTCGGCGTGGCCCGGGCGGATGCGGCCGGTATAGAGGCCGATGAGGCGCTCCAGCAGATCGCGCTGCTCCTTGCTCATGTCGCCGTAGCGCACGCCCTGATAGGGCATCACGTCGTTGTCGTGGAACGCCGTCGTCATCACGTCGAACGGCAGCTTGAGGCCGAGCGTCGCCTGCGCCCGCTGCTCCGGCGTGAACGCGCTCATCAGCACGAAGCCCTTGCGCTCCTCCTCGGCGAAGACCGTGGTGCCGGCGAATTTCCCGGTGCTGGCGTGGACCGGCTCGGAGCCCATGAAATTGGGCGTCAGCACCATCTGGTCGCCGAGCACGAAACAGTTGACGATGAGATGGTGGCCGTCGATCTGCCAGCCCCACGGCGTGGAACCCGACGGCTCGCCCATGATGCTGACCCAATAGAGCCATTCGCCGTATTCGTCGGGACGGTTGGTGAACTCGAGCACGTGCCCGTTGAGCTTCATCACGTCGCACGCGGTGCGGTAGCCGCTCTCGCTCATGCTCGCGCGCATGAGGGCGAGCGCGCGCTCGCGCTGCTCGCCGCCGAGATCGGCGAGGCAAATCCCGTGGCGCATCATGAAGGGATGGATGTTGCACCACGCCTGCCACATCGGGCTCGAGAGATCGAACCGCGCCGTCGCGCGCTGATCGGGCGGCATCGACATGAGAAACGCCCTGGCCGCGTCGACCACCGGCTGCAGCGAATGCCCGGTCTTCTCCAAGCGAAAGAGTCCCGGCGTCGCCGTGCCGTCGGCGGTCACGCCCTTGAACGGCGCCGCGAGCGTGGCCTTGCCGAGATCGAGCATGCGCTGCAACGGCGGCGGCAGCGGGAACGGCTCGCGCGCCGGGGTGCGGTTGCGTTGCCTGACATGGAATTCCCTGGTTCCGTCCGCCATCGCATCATCCTCGCCGAGGTGGCACGCGAATCCCCTTGCGCTCGAGCCGGGGCAGGACTTCATCGCAGAAATACGGCAGCTCGTCGACGTAATTCACGAACGAGACGCCGATGCCGGTGAGCCCGGCCTCGCTCAGGATCGCGAGATGGCCGGCGACGGCGTCGGGATCGCCGACGATCGGCAAACCGCCCATGCCGTTGGCCTGCTCGTTGCGCAGGCGTTCGAACACGTCCGCGCCGTGCGACGCGGGGGTGATGTTCTTCATCGCCAGGATGCTGTCGACCGCGTTCCAGTCCGCATGCTCGACGATGCAGTGACGGTAATAGTCCTGGGCGTCCTTGGTCGTCTTGCGGCAGGTGATGACGCCGACCGTGTAAAAGTCGAGCTCGCGGCCCTCGCGCCGCGCCAGTTCCTTGACGCCGCGCACGTTCTTGGAATAGCTCTCGAGCGAGGCGAGCTTCGTCGACATGAAGAGCGCGTCGCAATTGCGGATGGCGAAGTCCTGGCCCGTGTCGGAGGCGCCGGCGTTCATAATGAGGGGGCGCGTGCCGCCGAAGGGCTTGGGCCAGGCGCGCACCTTCTTGAGCTTGAGGAATCGGCCGGCATAATCGAAGTCGGTCTCGCTCGACCAGGCGAGCTTCACCGCGTCGAGCCATTCCTGCGCGTATTCGTAGCGCTGCTCATGGTCGCGCAATGTGGCGCCGAACATCTCGAACTCGCCTTCGTTCCAGCCGCACACGATGTTCAAACCGAACCGCCCCTCGCCGACATGGTCGGCAGTGACGAACTCCTTGGCGGCGATGATCGGATTGAACAGCGGCGCGTGCACCGTGCCGAACACGGTAAGGCGCTTCGTTTTGGCAAGGAGGCCGGTGGCCCAGGTCACGGTCTCGAGCGTCGCGCCCTGGTAATCGGTGTCCCCGCCATAGCCCTTCCAGCGCCCGATCGGCAGCATGAACTCGATGCCGGCCTCGTCCGCCATGCGCGCCAGGCGCATATTGTCCTGCCACCCGCCTGACCAGCGCTCGGGCACCATGGTGACGGCGCGCCCCGACGAGCAGTTGGCGCCGAAGAGGCCGAGCTTCAGCCGATTTTCGCTGTGCATCGAGGTGCGTTCGCGCGAGGTCGCGTCCCGAACCGGCATCATCGCTCCCCGAATGCAACCCTTCCTTGGCCGCAGCGCTCATTGTCGCCGCGCCCGGTTTCGTGTCAAGGAAGCGACGCGCGGTTTGACAAAAAGTTGCAATCGCATCCTGCGTCCTTCGACTGCGCTCAGGATGAGGAAAATCCTTTGTGGCACAAAGAAAGGTCCTCATCCTGAGCGGAGCGAGCGGTCGATCTCAATGGTCGACCGCTGAGTCGAAGGACGCACGGGCGGTTTGACAGGAACGCCGCCTCGCGCCGATACTTCGCTGGCGGGCGGAGGCGCAGGCGATGACGGCACCAGAAGCGATCCGATTCGGCTGGCGCTTGCGGCTCGGCATGCTGCTGCCCTCGAGCAACCAGGTGGCCGAGCCCGAGCTTCCCGCGATGCTGCCCGAGGGCGTCTCGGTCCACACCACGCGATTGAAGCTCAAGGGCGGCGGCACGGAAGAGATGCTGGCCATGACCGAGAAGGTCGAGGAAGCGGCCGGGCTCGTCGCCGATGCCGGCGCCGATCTCATCGTCTTCCACTGCACCGCGGTTTCCACGTTCGATGCCGAGATGGAGGTCAAGCTCAAGCGCCGCATCGAGACCGCGACGGGAAAGCCCGCGACCGCGACCTCGGAGGCGCTGGTCGCCGCGTTCCGGGCATTGGGCGCGCGCCGCATCGTGCTGATCTCGCCCTACAGCAAGGACACCAACGCGCGCGAGGTGGCCTATCTCGCGCATCACCAGATCGCGGTGCTGAGCGAGACCGGCCTCGATCTGAAGGGCGGCAACGCCTATGCCGCGGTCGAGCCCGGCGACTGGTATCGCCTCGCCATGGCCAACCGCGCGAGCGAGGCCGACGCCTATTTCCTCTCCTGCACCACGATCCGCGCGGTCCCGGTCATCGCCGCGCTGGAGCGCGACCTCGGCAAGCCCGTCGTCACCAGCAACCAGGCGATGGCGTGGCACGCGCTGCGCACGGGCGGCGTCAAGGACAAGGTACCGGGCTTCGGCCAGCTCCTCGTGGCGCATTGACGATGCCAAAAACGGCGCCAGCATGGCTCTGGCTCCTGTGTGCGCTGGCGCTGGCGCGGCCGGCCGGCGCGCAGACGGTCGCGGTCGCCGATCTCGGCATCGTCGCCGACGCGCCTTTCTATCTCGCCGTCGAGCGCGGCTATTTCGCGCGCGCCGGCATCGCCGTGTCGCTCGAGCGCTTCGCCTCGGCGGCGCAGACCACCGTGCCGCTTGCCACCGACAAGCTCCAGGTCGCGGGCGGCGGCATGAGCGCCGGGCTCTTCAACGCGTTCGGCCGCGACCTGCCGATCCGGGTGGCGATGGCGCGCACCCGCGACACGCCCAACTATTCGAGCGACACGCTGAGCGTGCGCGCGAACCTCAAGGGCACGGTGCGGACGATGGCGGACTTGAAAGGCCGCAAGATCGCCGTCAACGCCCCGGCCGGCGCGCTCGAATACATGGTCGGCAAGATGCTGCAATCGGCCGGCCTCAAATTCACCGACGCCGAGATCGTCTATATGCCGTGGCCCGACATGAGCGTCGCCTTCGCCAACGGCGCGATCGACGCGGGGACATTGGTCGAGCCGTTCACCACCCAATATGACGAACGCGCCCTCGCCTTCCCGTTCGCGCGCGCGGCCGACATCCTGCGCGATCCGCCGCTCGAAGTGTCGGTGATCCTCTACGGCAAGAGCTGGATCGACCGCAGCCCCGACCAGGTGCGCGCCTTCGCGGTGGCATATCTCGAGGGCGTGCGCGACTATTACGACGCGATGCGCGGCGGCCCGCTGCGCCCCGAAATCATCGACATACTGGCGAAATACACCCCCCTCAAGGACAAGGCGCTCTATGACCGCATCGCCTGGAGCTACATGGACCCCAACGCCGAGCTGTCGATCGCAAGCCTTATCGATCAGCAGGAGTGGTACGCGCGCAGCGGCGAGATCGAGCACAAGGTCGATGTCGCGGCGATGATCGACCGGCGCTTCCTCGATTACGCCCTTTCCAAGCTCGGCCGGGTGGAGGCGCGCTAGATGGCCAAGCGGATCGCATCGATCGCGCACGCGGAAGAGCCGATGCGCACCGGCCCCGGCACCATCGCCGGGCGCTATCTGCGGCGCTTCTGGCAGCCCGTCTACCACGCCGCCGATCTGCCATCCGGCCGCGCCCTGCCGCTGCGCGTGATGGGCCAGGATTTCGCGCTTTATCGCGGCGCAAGCGGGCGCGTTGCCCTCTTCGATCCGCGCTGCCCCCATCGCGGCACGCAGCTTGCCTCGGGCCGGGTCGAGGGCGACGATCTTCGCTGCTTCTATCACGGCTGGAAGTTCGACGCGGCCGGACACTGCATCGAGCAGCCGGCGGAAGATTCGCGCTTCTGCCACAAGGTCGCGATCCGCTCATATCCCGTCCGCGAGCATCTCGGATTGATCTTCGCCTATCTCGGCGACGGCGAGCCGCCCGCGTTCCCGCATCATCCCGAGTTCGAAGCGTTCGATGGGCTGGTCGAGATCGATTCCTATGTGCGCAACTGCAACTATTTTCAGAATCTCGAGAACGCGCTCGACATGAGCCACGTCGCCTTCGTCCACGCCGACAACCGCGCCTCGTTCAGCGATATCGGCCGCGGCGAGCAATTGTCGGCCGAAGAATCCTCTTGGGGCGTCGCCTATTGCTTCACGCGACCGGACGGCAAGCGACGGGTGCAGCAATTTGGCATGCCCAACGTCTTTTACATGAACGCGCTGCCCAACGACGCCGAGATCGGCTGGCAGGAATCGCTGTTCTGGTGGGTCCCGATCGACGACGAGCGCCACATGCAGTTCAGCCTGCATCGCATTCCGGCGACCGGCGCGACCGCGCGCCGCATCCGCGAGCGGCGCCAGAAGCGGCGCAGCGAGATCGACCTCGCGCATCAAACGCTCGCTGACGACGTGCTCGCCGGCCGCATTGCGCTCGCCAGCATAGACAAGAGCCGCGTCGACCTGGTGCGGCTGCAGGACGACATCGCACAGGTAGGACAAGGCATCTTCGCCGACCGCGGCAACGAGCGTTTGGGCCGCGCCGATGTCGGCGTCATCGCCATCCGCAAGCTGTGGAGCCGCGAGCTCGCCGCACTGCGCGTTGGGCGGGGGCTCAAGGCGTGGCTGCGCGACGCGTCGATCCGGACCGAGGCATGGGGCATCGCGGGCTCGCTGCCGCACGCCGACGCCGACGGCAAGGCGGCCTCCGCGCCCGAGATCGTCGACGTGCGCCCCTTTATCGAGATCGAGATCCAGCTTCGCGCGCTCAACGGCGCGGCGCGCGGCTGATGCGATGAGCGGCGGGGCGCCCGAGCCCGGCCCGGTCTTGAGCCTCGCCGAGCGCGACCGGCGCTGGCGCGGCCTGCGCACGATCATGCAGGCGCGCGGCATCGACGCCATCCTGGTCGGCAGCTTCCAGGGGCGCGAGCGGCTCGAGACCTATCTCATCGACGATTTCCTCGACGCGGTCGTGGTCCTGCCGCTGAGCGGAGCGGCGACGGTGTTGAGTTTCGCCACCGCGCGGGTGTCGCGCAGCTTCGAGGCGGCGCGGCGCGGCGCGGCGCTGTGGACCGACGACTATCGCATCGGCGCCGGCGGCGCCAAGGCGGCGGAGGTGTTGCGCGAGAAGGGCCTGGCGCGCGGCCGCATCGGCCTGGTGGGCCTCGGCCCCACTGCGCCCGGCGAGATGGAGGGGCTGCTGCCGCTGGGGTTCCACCGCGCCTTGGTCGCGGGCCTGCCCGACGCCGCGTTCGCGGACTTCACCCGCGACTTCACCGATTTCTTGCTGGTGAAGAGCGACGAGGAGCTGGCGCTGCTGCGCTTCGCCGCGCGCGTCAGCGAGGAAGCGTGCCGCGCCATGATCGACACCGCGCGCCGCGGCACGAGCGAGGCCGAGATCTATGCCGAGATCATGCGCGCGATCCACCGCCGCGGCTGCGACACGCGCTATCCGTTCCTGAGCCTGCAATCGGGCGCCGACAACATCGGCTGGGGCGCGCCGCGCTGGACCTTCCGCGCCGAGCCTCCGCGGATCGTGCGCGCCGGCGATCTGGTGCAGGCGGAAATCCACACCTGCTATGGCGGGCTCGAGGCGCAGGTGCAGATGTCGGTGGCGCTCGATCCCATCGACCCTGACCTCGCCCAATGCGAGAGCGTCGCGCGCCAGGCTTACGAAGCGGGCCTCGCCGCCGTGCGCCCCGGCATCGCCTTCGCCGAGCTGGTGCGGGCGATGGAGCGGCCCATTGCCGAGAGCGGCTGCTGGAGCAAGACGCCGCTTGCCCACACCCTGACCTTCGGCGCGACCGGCTTCACGTCAGTCAATCGCGCGCAGCTCGCCGGCACCGACGAGGAATGGATCGAGGCGCAAGGCGCCGGCATCAGGCGCGGCGATCTGGTGCTCGCGCCCGGCATGGGATTGGAGCTCGAGCCCAACGCCTGCCTCGGCCTGAAGCGCGTCAATATTGGCGCCGCCGTGGTCGTGACCGAAACCGGCGTCGAGGAGCTGAACGACCTCCCGACCCGCGTGCGCCACGTCGGCGCGTAACGCGATAAAGTGCGGCGCATCATGGCCGAGGGAGGGGGCTGGCATCGCATGAGACGGCGCGAATTCATCGCCGCCGCCATGGCTGCGGTGGGCGGCGCGGCGTTGGCTCTGCCGAGGGCGGCGCGCGCGCAATCGGCCGCGCGCTTGCCGCTCGTCGGCGTGCTCAGTTCGGGCAGTGCCTCGAACCCGATACAGCAGAAAATTACTGCGGCGCTCGATGACGGGCTTCGCGCTCTGGGATGGATCGAAGGCAAGACTCTTCGCGTCGAGCGGCGCTGGACCGAGACCAAGTCCGAGCGAATTCCAGCGCTTGCGAAGGAACTCGTCGCCCTCGCGCCCGACGTGATCGTGGCAGCGACGACCGTCGTCTTGGCGGCCCTGCAGCGGGAAACGCGCACCATACCGATCGTGTTCGCTCAAGTGTCCGATCCGGTCGCGCAAGGCTTCGTCACCAGCCTGGCCCACCCCGACGGCAACATAACCGGCTTCACCGCCTTCGAGTTCGGCATCGGCGGCAAATGGCTCGGCCTTCTCAAGGAAGTCGCTCCCGACCTCGCGCGCGTCATGTTCCTGTTCAATCCGGACACGTCGCCGCAGTCGTCTCTGTACCTGCGTTCGCTCGAGGCCGCCGCACCGTCGGCCGGCCTAGCGATCGCCCCGGCGCCGATCCACGACCAGGCGCAGATCGAGCCCGCCTTCGATGTCTTCGCACGGCAACCGCACGGCGCGCTGGTCATCGCTACGGACAATTTCCTCCAGCAACGCCTCGACTTGGTAATCGGGTTGGCGGCACGATACGGGATGCCGGCGATCTATCCATCGCAGGATTTCGTCTCGAGCGGCGGCCTCATGTCTTACGGCTTCGATCAAGTCGACAGCTTTCGGCGCGCGGCAACCTATGTCGATCGCATCCTCAAGGGCGCGAAGCCGGGCGAACTCCCGATCCAGGAACCGACCAAGTACGTGTTCGCCATCAACCTCAAGACCGCGAAGGCATTGGGCCTCGCGATCCCGCCGACGCTGCTGGCGCGGGCGGATGCGGTGATCGAGTGAGCGCAGGCGAGGTTGATCCACCTCATTGCCGCCGCGCCTGTCCGGGTGCATAGAGGCGGCTCCGGGGCGCGCGAATTCGTGCGCCCGCCGCAGCCGAGAGATCGCACATGCCGTTGAAGCACTGGTGGCATTCGTGGCTGACCCGGCATTGGGACGACCAGGACTGGAACGGCTGGCCGGGAAACGCGCTGCGCATCGTCTATTTGACCGTGGCGATGCTGGCGACGCTTCTGGTCGCGCCGTCGATCCTGGCGGTGTTCCTGAACAGCTTCGCCCTGGGAATGGCGGTCTCGATCGTGGTGTTCGGCCTCTATTCCTGGATCGTCGTCGGCCACTATCCGGAACCGCGGCCCGAGGATATGTGACCGGGCACGATCTTCTCAGGACCGAGGCGCGGCGGTAGGGTTGCGCAGGTTCGCGGGGAGGGACCGGGTGATGAACAAAAACACGATCGTGGGCGGCGCGCGGCGTTTCGCGCTGGCATTTTCCATGGCCGCTTCGCTGGCGGCGCCGTGGGCGGGGATTGCGTCGGCTGAGGACGCCAAGACCTTCACCATGAAGCTGGGCTCGCTCACCGCCAAGGACGAGGTCGAGCAGTGGATGCACAGTTTCGTCGCCGGGATCGAGCAGAAATCCGCAGGACGGCTCAAGGCCGAGATCTTCACTTCGGGCCAGCTCGGCAGCGCGGCGCGCGAGATCGAAGGGACGCAGTTCGGCTCGATCCAGGCCATCCTCATGCCGCCCGATTTCTTCTCCGGCATCGATGAGCGGTTCGAGGTCGGCAGCGCGCCCGGCACCTTCACAAGCTTCGATCAGGCGAGCCGCGTCGTGTTCGATGCCGAGTTCCGCAAATCCTTCCTCGCGCTCGGCAACACCAAGGGGCTGGTCGGGCTCGGCCTCTTCGTCAACGCGCCCGTGACGATCCTGACCCGCAATCCGTCGCGCCATCTGGCGGATTTCCAGGGCCTCAAGATTCGCATCCTCAGCTCGGACTTCCAGATCGAGCAGATCAAGCGGCTGGGCGCGACGCCGGTGGCGATGTCGCTGGGCGACGTGGGGCCGGCGCTGCAGCAGGGCGCGATCGACGGCGCGCTCGCCTCGGTTCCGGCCTTCACGCCGCAGCATTTCTACGACATCGCGAAATACATGACCGAGACCAGCCAGTATTACGTCCTCATCGTCGCCGAGATGAGCAAGAAGTGGTTCGACACGCTGCCCGAGGATTTGCAGAAGATGGTCCTGGCCGAGGCCGAGACCGCGTCGCGCGACATCATCCCGTGGCAGAAGCAGGACATGGACGCCCAGCGCAAGACCTGGGTCGAGCATGGCGGCGAGCTCATTCAGCTTCCGCCTGCCGAGGAGGCCGAGCTGATGAAGCGCATGTCGACGATCGCCGACGACGTCGGCGCCAAGCGCCCCGCGATCAAGGAGATGTACGACCAGCTCAAGGCGGCGGTGAAGCGGAATCCGTGATGGAAGCCGATTGCATGCCTGCCGTGCGTCCTTCGACTTCGCTCAGGATGAGGAAGAATCTTTATTGCACAAAAAACGGTCCTCACCCTGAGCGGAGCGCAGCGTAGTCGAAGGGCGCACTTATGCCAGGACGGCGATCGCGCTGATCTCGATGAGCGCTTCGGGCGAGGTCATCTTGCACACTTCGACCATGGTCGAGGCCGGCGCCGGCGCGGAGAAGAACTCGCGCCGCACTTTGTGGATCGCCGGGAAGTGCTCCATGTTGCGGATGTAGACATCGACGCGGCAGATATCGTCCATGGTGCCGCCCGCGCTCTCGACCGCCGCGCGCAGATTCTCGCACACCTGACGCGTCTGGGCCTCGATGTCGCCGATCCCGGCCATGGTGCCGTCGGCGCGGCGCGCGGTCATGCCCGAGATGAAGACGAGGCGGCCCTTGGCCTCGATCATGGTCGCTTGCGAGAAATGGCCGCTCGGCCGGCTGATCTTGTCGGACGTAATTTGCTTCTTGGGCATGGAGGTCGATCCTTTTTCGTTGACGTTCAGACGTTGAGCGGGGCGAGCGGCGTGCGGCCGCGAATGAGGTCGGCCGCCTTCTCGGCGATCATGATCACCGGCGCGTTGATGTTGCCGCCCACCAGGTCGGGCATCACCGAGGCGTCGACCACGCGCAAGCCCTCGACGCCGCGGACGCGCAGCTCGGCATCGACCACCGCGTCGGGGTCCCCATCGCGCCCCATCTTGCAGGTGCCGAGCGGGTGATGGACGGTGATGGCGGTGGCGCGGATATGGGCGTCGATCTCGGCATCGCTTTGACACGAGGGTCCGGGTGACACTTCGGCCGCCGCGAACGGCGCCAGCGGCGTCTGCATTCCGATCTCGCGCACCATCCGCACGCCGCGGCGCAGCACCGTCCAGTCCTTGTCCGTGGCGAGGAAATTCTGGCGGATGCGCAGAGGCGCGCGCGGATCGCCCGACGCGAGCTCGAGCGCGCCGCGGCTTTCCGGCCGCAACAGCACGGCGCGGCAGGCGAACCCGTCGGCGAACGGCTTGACGAACGGCGCGAGATAGGGCGCGGCCGCCATTGGCGCGGCGTTGAAGAGGAGCTGGATGTCGGGCAGATTTGCCTCGGGTCCGCTCTTGAGGAACGCCATCACCCCGCCGGGCAGATCGTTGGCGATGCCCTCGCCGAAGAAATAGGTCCGGCCCAGCTCCCACGCGATGCGGTCGAGCCGCAGCTTGGCGTGAAGCGGCCCCGGCTCCTTGCGCGCATAGGCGACGGCGACCGAGATATGGTCCTGGAGATTGCGCCCGACGCCACGGAGCGGCACCGCCGCGTCGAGCCCGTGCGCGCTGAGCGCGTCGGGATCGCCGATCCCGGACAGCATCAGGAGCTGGGGCGAGTTGATGACGCCGCCGGCGACGATCACCTCGCGCTCCGCCCACGCGATCCTCGCCTCGCCGTTCGCCAGATATTCGACGCCTTCGGCGCGGTTTCGGTCGAGCATGATCCGCGTCGCCAGCGCGTTCACGACGACCGTGAGGTTCTTGCGCGCGAGCGCGGGCCGGAGATAGGCGACGGCGGCGCTGCACCGCCTGCCGTCGCGGATCGTCATCTGCCAGCGCGCGAAGCCTTCCTGCTGCGCGCCGTTGTAGTCGCTTGTCGCGGGATGGCCCGCGGCCTCTCCTGCCGCCGCGTAGGCCTCGACCAGCGGATCGCGAAAGCGCGTCGGCCGCGTGGTCAGCGGCCCCTCGCCGCCGCGAAATTCGTCGGCGCCCCCTTCCCAGCTCTCCTGGCGCCGGAAATAGGGCAGCACGTGGGCGTAAGACCAGCTCGCGAGGCCCGACGCCGCCCAGCGCTCGTAATCGCCGCGATGGCCGCGCACATAGGCCATGGCGTTGATCGAGGACGAGCCGCCGATCACCTTGCCGCGCGCGCACTCGACCGCGCGCCCGTCCATGGTGGCCTCGGGCTCGGCGAAATACATCCAGTCGTCCATGCGGTTGAGCAGGATGCGGCCCCAGGCAAGCGGAATGCCGAGCCACGGATTGCGGTCCCAGCCGCCGGCCTCGAGCAGCAGCACCCGCGTGTTCGCGTCCTCGCTCAACCGGTTGGCGAGCGTGCAGCCGGCCGATCCCGCGCCGACGATGACGTAGTCGTAAGCCTCGCGCGCCATGGTCCCCGTCCCCCGCACATGCGACCCTGAACCGGCGCGGGCGCTGCGTCAACGCACCCGCCGCATTCGCATATGACGCTGCATCCGCACCCGGCGTCCTTCGACTACGCTCAGGATGAGGGAAATCCTTTGTGGCATAAAGAAAAGTCCTCATCCTGAGCGAAGCGAAGCGTAGTCGAAGGACGCACGGCCGAATTCCCAGCCTGATACCGTTCAAACTTGTCAGCGCAACGACAGGGCCGTATCGTGCCGCCAGCGGGGATGGGCCTGATGTTCTTGCGCAACGGGTGGTATGCGGCGTGCTGGTCGAAGGACCTCGGGTCCCGGCCGGTCGCGCGCATTTTCCTGGGCGAGAAGGTGGCGCTGTTCCGCACCGAAGGCGGCGTCGCGGCGGCGCTCGAGGACCGCTGCTGCCACCGCGCGGCGCCGCTGTCGCGCGGCGAAGTGGTGGGCGATACGCTGCGCTGCGGCTATCACGGGCTGCGCTACGACGCCTCGGGCGCCTGCGTCGAGGTGCCGATCCAGCCCGCCATTCCGCCCGGCGCGCGGGTCAGGTCGTATCCCGTGCGCGAGCGTTGGAACGTGGTGTGGATCTGGATGGGCGATCCGGCGCGCGCCGACGACACGTCGCTGCCGCATCTGCCGTGGCTCGACAGCCCGGACTGGACCGCGACGCCGGGCTATCTGCGGCTCGAGGCGAACGCGCAGCTCCTGGTCGACAATTTGCTCGATTTCACCCACGTCGCCTATCTCCACCGCGCCACCATCGCCGGCGACCCACGCGAGGCGACCACGCCGTTGAAGACCGAACGGCTGGAGCGCGGCATCCGCGTCGGGCGTTGGATGATCGACGTCAATCCGCCGCCGCTCTTCGCCGCCGCCGGCGGCTTCAACGGCAAGGTCGACCGCTGGCAATGGGCGACGTGGCAGGCGCCCGGCACTGTCTATATCGATGTCGGCTGCGCCCGCCACGGCACCGGCGCGCCCCAGGGCGATCGCAGCCAGGGCATCTCGATCTGGTCGACCCACCTGGTCACGCCCGAGACCGAGACGAGCTGTCACTACAATTTCGGCTTCGCGCGCAACTTCAAGCTCGGCGACCCGGAGATGTCGCGCCTGCTCTACGAAGGCTCGCGCGACACCTTCCTCGAGGACAAGGCGATGCTCGAGGCGCAGCAGCAGAACCTCGCGGACGGCGGCATCGACGGGATGATCGACGTCAACTCCGACGCCGGCCAGCTCCAGGTGCGGCGCGCCCTCGATGAATTGATCCGCGCCGAGCGCGCACACTGAGAACCTTTGAGGGAGGATAAAATGCAAAAAACCGGGATTCTAGCGACGGCCGCGCAGGCGGCGCTCATCGCGTGCGGATTGGGCGCGCTCAGCTCGCCGGCCGATGCCGCCGATGCCGACAAATCCTACGTGATGAAAATGGGCCTCGCGACGATCAACGACGCGCAGCATCAATTCTGCAAGCTGTTCGTCGCCGCCGTCGAGAAGGATTCGGGCGGCCGCATCAAGGGCGAGATCTACCCGGCAAGCCAATTGGGCTCGATTCCGCGGCAGATCGAGGGTGTCCAGTTTGGCTCGATCCAAGCCTATATCGGCCCGCCCGAGTTCCTGGTCGGCGTCGACGAACGTTATGAAATCCCCTCCACGCCCGGCATGATCGACAGCATCGAGCAGGGCGCGCGGGTGACTGCCGACCCCGAGGTCAAGCGCATGATGTTCGCGCTGGGCGCGAATAAGGGCATCCACGGCGTCGCCATGTTCATCTCGCAGCCGTCGTCGGTGATCGCGAAGAGCGCGATCCGCCAGCTCGCCGATTTCAAGGGCAAGAAGCTGCGCGTCCTTGCGGCCGACATGCAGCAGGAGATGCTCAAGCGGCTTGGCGCGACGCCGGTCGCGATGACGCTCGCCGATGTCCTTCCGGGCATCCAGCAGGGCGCGATCGACGGCGCGGTCGCCGTGGTGACCGTCTACACGACGATGCAGTATGTCGACGCCGCGAAATACGTGACCGAGACCGGACAGCCGTTCATCTTCTCGATGGGCTTCATCAGCAAGAAATGGTACGACGCGCTGCCCGCCGATCTGCAAAAGATCATCGACGCAGACGCCGACAAGGCGGCGGGCGAAGCCAATACGTGGGAGCTGGACTTCTACGCCCAGCAGCGCAAGGCCTGGGTCGCCCATGGCGGCGAGCTCATCGCGCTCCCGCCTGACCAGCAGGCGGCGATGATGGACAAGCTCGCGAGCATCGGCGAGGACCTTACCAAGGCCAAGCCGGATGCCCACGAGACCTACAAGATCTTCGCCGCGGCGGCCAAGCGCGACAAGTAGGGCAACGCCGCCACCCTCTTGCGGCGGCAAAACGCGATCAGGGAGATCGAGATGCGGTTGACCCAATTGTTCGTACGACGAGGCGCGGCCGCCTCATGTGCGCTGGTCCTGGGGCTCGCAGTCGCGGCCGGCCCCGCCGCGGGAGCGGACGAGAAATCCTATGTCATGAAAATGAGCACTGCCACGCTCAACGACGTGCAGCACGAGTGGATCAAGGAGTTCGTCGCGGCGGTCGAGAAGGATTCGGGCGGCCGCATCAAGGGCGAGATTTATCCGGCGAGCCAATTGGGCTCGATTCCGCGACAGATCGAGGGGACCCAGTTCGGCTCGATCCAAGGCTGGGTCGGTCCGCCCGAGTTCCTCGCCGGCATCGACCCGCGCTTCGAGATCATGTCCTCGCCCGGACTCGTCACGGGCATGGATCACGGGCGGCGCGTCGCCGCCGATCCCGCCATCCAGTCCATGATGCTGGGGCTCGGCGCCGACAAGGGTCTGCACGGCGTGGGGCTGTTCGCCTCGCAGCCCTCCGCCATGATCGCGCGCACCGCGATCCGCCATCTCGCGGACTTCAAAGGCAGGAAAATTCGCGTCCTCGCGTCGCAGTTCCAGGAGGAGCTCATCTCGCGGTTCGGCGGCACGCCGGTGGCGATGACGCTCGGCGACGTGCTGCCGGCGATTCAGCAGGGCGCGATCGACGGCGCGGTCGGCGCGGTGCCGGTGTTCACCACGATGCAGTATTACGACGCCGCGAAATACATCACCGAGACCGGACAGCCCTTCATCTTCTCGATCGTCGTGACGAGCAAGAAATGGTATGACGGCCTGCCCCCCGACCTGCGCAAGATCATCGACGATGAGGGCGCGAAGACGGGCCTCGCGGTCGGGCCGTGGCAGCTCGATTTCTACGCCAAGCAACGCAAGCTGTGGACCGAAAAGGGCGGCGAGTTGATCGCCCTGCCGCCTGACGAACAGGCCTCGATGATGAAGACCCTGGCCAGCGTCGGCGGCGACCTTTCGAAGTCCAAGCCGGCTCTCGCCGAGGCCTACAAGACCTTGGTCGCATCCGTGACGCGGAACAAATAGGCGTGATAGGCCCGCGCGGCTCTCGAGCGCGCTTGCGCGGGGGGCGGCAAACGTCTATTCGGTTGCGTCCGGGTGCGTAACGGAGCCGGGGGGCTGCGTCGATGGCCGACAAGATCCTGCGCGTGGTTAACGCGCTTTTGGCGATCACCCGCACCGTCGCGGCGGTGCTGCTCGTCCTCAGCGTGATCATCAACTTCGCCAACATCATCGGCCGGTACTTCTTCAGCGTGTCGATCTCGTGGGCCGAGGAGAGCATGCTCTTCCTCATGGTCGGCGTGGTCTTTTTCGGCTGTGGCTCGGTGTCGTGGACGAACCGGCACATCCGCATGGACGTGCTCGTCAACATGATGCCCACCCAAATCCGCAAGTTGTTCGAATTGCTGTCGGATCTGGTCTTTATCGCGACCGCGGTCGCGATCACGATCTTCGCCTGGCCGGTGATCATGGATCTCGCCGCCTTCGACGAGCGCAGCCAGGCGGCAAATTTCCCGCTCGTCATCCCCCAGTCGTTGATCCCGATCGGGCTCAGCTTCATGGCCGCCATGGTCGCAGTCCGGCTCCTGATGCGGAGCCGGCTGGCCGCGCCCGTACGGCCGGCACAGCTGGCGGCGCCGAAGGCGCCGGGGGACTGACCCGACCGTGACCGGCTATCTCGTCTATTTCGGCCTACCGGTGGTGCTGCTGAGCATCGGGTTCCCCGTGTTCCTCATCCTGCTCGTCACCTCGCTGGTCGCCGTCATCTTCCTCGCCGACGTGCCGATGGAGACGATCCAGACCTACATGTTCGGCAGTCTCGACAATTTCCCGCTGCTCGCCGTTCCGTTTTTCGTGCTGGCGGGCGAGTTCATGGCGCAAGGCGGCATCGCGCGGCGCGTCATCGCCTGGGTGATGTCGATGATCGGCGGCGTGCGCGGCTCGCTCGCGGTGACGACGGTCGCGGCCTCGGAACTGTTCGGCGCGATGTCGCACACCGCGGTCGGCACGGTCATCGCCATGGGCCGGATGATCTATCCCTCGCTGCGCGACAACGGCTACAACGACCGCTTCGCGGTGGGGCTGGTCGCGTCCTCGGGCGCCATCGCGGTCGTCATTCCGCCCTCGATCGCCATGATCCTCTATTCGATGTCGGCGCAGCAATCGGCCGTGTTCCTGTTCACCGCCGGCATCCTGCCGAGCCTCCTCATCGGCGTGGTCGACGCCGCCTACGTCATGGGTTACGCGCGCTTCAAGGGGGTGCCGCTGGCGGCGCGCGCGAACTGGGTGAACATCTGGATCACGACCAAGGAGGCGAGCTGGTCGATCGGCACGCTCGTGGTGATCTTCGGCGGCATTTATGGCGGCATCTTCACCCCGACCGAGGCGGCGGGCGTCGCCGTCGTCTATTCGGTGTTCGTGACCATGTGCATCTATCGCGAGGTCGGGTTCGCCGATCTGTGGCGCATCCTCACCAGCGCGGCCTTCCTCAACTCGCAGATCCTGATCATCGTCACCTCGGCGGGAATCTATTCCTGGCTGCTGACCACGAGCGGCATCCCGCAGCAGATCGTCCATGCCATGAACGCGATGCAGCTGCGGCCGTGGGAAATGCTGCTGATGATCAATGTCGGGCTGCTGCTGGCGGGGAGCTTTCTCGAGCCCGCGCCGGCGATCCTGATCCTGACCCCGCTGCTGCTGCCGATCGTCGTGGCGGAGGGCGTCAATCCCATCCATTTCGGCATCATCATGGCGGTCAATCTCAGCATCGGCATGTACACGCCGCCCTTCGGCCTCAACCTGTTCACGTCGCAGGCGGTGTTCAACTCGCCGATCGGCCGCATCTATGCCGGCGTGCTGCCGTTCGTGGCGATCAATTTCGCGACCCTCATGGTCATCACCTACGTGCCCTCGATCTCGATGGTCCTCCTGGGATCGCGGCACTAGCGCGAAGGAGGAACCGATGCGGACCGCCATCGTCAATGCCGGCACCATCGTCTCCGGCGACTGGCAGGCGCCCTTCGCCGCCGGCGACACCATCGTCATGGACAAGGGCCTCATTGAGAGCGTCGGCGCGGCGGGCGCGCTGGGCACCTGCGACGTGGTGATCGATGCCGGCGGCGCCACCGTCATTCCCGGCCTCATCGACAGCCAGGTCCACAACACCTTCGGCGACTACACGCCGCGGCAGAAGACGGTGGGCTTCCTCGAGAGCTACACCCACGGCGCGGTGACGACGGCGATCAGCGCCTCCGAGGTCCACGTGCCGGGCCGGCCGCACGATCCCGAGGGGGTGAAGGCGCTGGCGCTGGCGGCGCAGCGCTGCTTCGAGCATTTCCGCCCCGGAGGCATCCGCGTTTGGGCCGGCTCGATCATCCTCGAGCCGGGCCTTGTCGAAGCCGATTTCCGCGAGATCGCGGGCAAGGGCGTATGGCTCGCCAAGGCCGGGTTCGGCCAGGTCGAGACGCCCTACGACTACGTGCCGCTGGTCGGCTGGGCGCGGGCGGCGGGCATGATCACCACCGTCCACACCGGCGGCGCCTCGATCCCGGATTCATCGCCCATCACCGGCGATCATCTCCTGGCGATGCAGCCGCACGTCTCGTTCCACATCAATGGCGGCCCGACCGCCATGCCCGACCGCGATTTCGAGCGCGTCATCCGCGAGAGCGACATCGCCCTTCAGCTCTGCACCGCGGGCAATTTGCGCACCGCGCTGATGTGCGCCGATCTCAGCCGCAAGCTTGGCGCCTTCCCGCGCCTCCTCATCGCCACGGACACGCCGACGGGCAGCGGGGTCATGCCGCTCGGCATGATCTACACCATGACGCATCTGGCGAGCCTCACCGACATGCCGCCGGAATGGGCCATCTGCGCCGCCACCGGCAACAACGCGCGGGTCTATCGCCTCAACAGCGGCTTCATCGCGCCCGGCCGGGATGCCGATGTGGCGATCGTCGATGCGCCGGTGGGCGGGACGCAAGACAGCGCGCTCGCAGCCTTGAAACACGGCGACCCTTGTGCCGTGGGCGCGGTCGTCACCGACGGCGAGCCGCGCTTCGTCGGCCAGAGCCGCAACACCCCCGCGCCCAAGAAGCGCATCCGCGTCGCCGAGTGCCGCCTGACGCGCGACTTCTCGCCGGCGCGGCACTAGGGCGCTGTCCGATCAAGTGGAACCGCCTTGCGTCCTTCGACTGCACCCCTTCGGGGCTCCGCTCAGGATGAGGTAAAATTTTCGCCTCATCCTGAGCGGAGCGCGAAGCGCGCAGTCGAAGGACGCACTACATCGAAGCGGCTTCCGCTTTGGCGATCACTGCATCGCCGGCTTGTAGGGGCCCAGTTCCTTAAGCGCCTGGGCGAGGAAGGACGTGTCGATGACCTGCTCGGGCTTGATGTCGGCTTTGACGTCGCCCGATTCCCGGAAGAAGGCGAGGTCCTTCCGCAGGCTCGCCATGTCGAGCGTGCCGTCCGGGTTGGCGCGCGAGGCGACCATGTCGCGGAAGACGCTGGTGTCCTGCTGCTTGGTCAGCTCGGTGAGCGCCTGGAAGATGTAGTCGGCGCCCGGCCCGGCGATGTGTCCGGCGACCAGCGCATCGTCGTAGAAGCGCGCGGAACGCAGATAGGCGCGCATGAATTTCAAGGCGTTCGCGCGGTTCTTCTCGATGAAGTTGGTGCCGAACAGGATGATGCCGGTCTCGTCCACCGGGTAGAACGACGAATAGGGCGCGAACTTCACCGCGATGCCCTGGCGCATCGCGATGGTCGCGTCGGGCTCGGTGTTGAACGCCACATCGATGCCGCCGTTGCTGAGCGCGACGATCTGCTGCGGGAACCCCAAGTAGACGCGCTCGACGTCGGTGACCTTGAGTCCGACCGACTTCATCGCCTCGTTGGCCGATGAATTGTCGGCCGCGCCTTGGGCGACGATGCCGACCTTGCGCCCTTTCAAGTCGGCAAAGGACTTGATCGCCCCCTGATCCATCAGCGCCTTGCGCACGATCACCACGCGATAGTCATAAGGCGCGGCATTGGTCGCCTTGTCGGCCACGATCTTGAGGCCGATGCCGCGATCGACCGCGTTATAGAGCCCGGCCGACCACGCGCCGGCGCCGACATCGAGCTGCCCCGCGCCCAGTGGCGCCACCATCTTGGCGCCGGAATCGAACGCGATGATGTCGGCGTCCAGTCCCTCTTCGTGGAAGAACCCCTTCTTCTGCGCGAGATAGAGGGTGATGTCGCTGAGCGCGCCGACGATGCCGATGGTTATCTTCTCGTCGGCGCGCGCGGCGAGCGGCGCCAGCGCGGTCGCGGCGGCGAGAAGGGCGCAGAGCAGGGTGCGGATCGGCATAAGGTGGGCTCCTCGGTGGCGACCCGGGATCGGCGTGCTACGATCATCTTCCATTCGCCTCGCCTCATCAAGGAGCGGGCCATGAAACTCGTCATGATCGTGGGCGCGGCGACGCCGCCGGGCCGTCTCAACCACGCGGTCGAACGCCTCGCCTCCTCGCTCGCCGCGCGTCGGCCGGGGATCGCCACCGAGACCATTTCGCTCGCCACCGCGCGCCTCGAGATGTGCGACGGGCGGGCGCTCGAGGCCTACGACGCCACGACGTGCGCGACCGTAGCGGCGATCGCCGCCGCCGACGGGGTGCTGCTCGCCGCGCCGGTCTATCGCGCGAGCTTTCCTGGCGTGCTCAAGAACCTGTTGGACCTGCTCCCGGTCGAGGCGCTGAGGGACAAGCCGGTGGCCATCCTCGCGATGGGCGGCTCGCCGCACCATTATCTCGCGGTCGACGGGCATTTGCGCCAGGTGCTGGCGTGGTTCGGCGCGATCGCGCTGCCGAACTCGGCCTATCTCACCGGCCGCGACTTCGCCGAGGGCAAGATCGCATCGGACGGCGCCGCTGCCGATCTCGACGCGCTCGGCGACGCCCTCGCCGCGATGGCCGAAGCCGCGAAGGGACGGAGCTTCGGCCCCGTGCCGCTCGCCGCGCGGTTCGCCTGAGGGGCAAGCGATGAAGGACTTCGCGGGCAAGACAGCGTTCGTCACCGGCGCGGCGCAGGGGATCGGGCTCGGCATCTGCCGTGCGCTGGCCAAGGAGGGCGTGAGCGTCGCCATGGCCGACATCGCGCCCGACGCGCTCGAAGCTGCATGCGCCGGTCTCGCACGCGACGGCGCCCGCGTCCTGGCGCTGCCGCTCGACGTATCGGACGCGGCGGCGGTCGAGCGCGCCGCTGCTGCCGTCGCGGAGCGCTTCGGCGCGGTCCACATCCTGGTCAACAATGCCGGAGTCGCCGCGCCGCCGAAGCCGATGTCGGCGATCCCGCTCGAGGACTGGAACTGGCTCGTCGGCGTCAATCTCTATGGCGTCATCCACGGCGTGCGCTCGTTCCTGCCGCTCATCCGCAAGCACGGCGCGGGTGGCCATGTCGTCAATACCGCCTCGATCGCCGGGTTGCAGGTGCGCCCCGGCCGCGGCACCGGCGCATATGCCGCGACCAAGTACGCCGTGGTCGCGCTGTCGGAATCGCTGGAGCAGGAGCTGGCAGGAAGCGGCATCGGCGTCTCGGTGCTGTGCCCCGCGGCGGTTGACACCGAAATCTACGCGTCCCCGCGCCGCCGTCCGCCCCGCTTCGGCGGTCCCTTCGCGCCGCCCGAGCCGCATCCCAACCAGGCCTCGCTCGCCGACGGACTCAGCCCCGACGCGGTCGGCGCGCGCGTCATTCAGGCGATCCGCGACGACGAGTTCTTCATCTTCACCCACGAGGAACCGCGCGCCTGGATCGAGGCGCGCCATCGCCGCCTGGTCGAGGGGTTCGACCGCATCGCTGCCTATAACCGCGCGCGGGGACTGCCACCGCGCTGACGCCCTCCCCCTTTTGGGTGAGGCACAAAGCCTTGCCTTGCGCGGGACGCCGGGGGCGCGCACCATCCCAGGCGGAAGGAGGGCGGTCGCGCGATGATCGTCGTCCGCTATGTCGGCTGGGTGCTGCTGCTCGCCGCGGTCGTCGTGCTCGGGCGCGACCTCATCGCGTGGCACGACAGCGGCGTGTTGGCCCCGGTGTCGCTGGGCGAGTTGTGGCTCGAGCTGCACCGCGCCAGCCTCGTTCGCATCGAGGACGCGCTCGCGCCATGGCTCTTGCAGATGGTGCGCGGGACGCTTTCGATCCCGGCTGCGGCGGGCTTCCTCCTGGTCGGGATCGTGCTCGCCTGGCGTGGCCGCAATAGCGTCCCCCGCCGCCGCCGCCCGGCTACTCGCTCCCCATCTTGAGCGCGGCGAGGAAGGCGGACTGCGGAATCTCGACCTTGCCGAACTGGCGCATCCGCTTCTTGCCCTCCTTCTGCTTCTCGAGCAGCTTGCGCTTGCGCGTGACGTCGCCGCCGTAGCATTTGGCGAGCACGTCCTTGCGCAAGGCCTTCACCGTCTCGCGGGCGATGATGCGGCCGCCGAGCGCGGCCTGGATCGCGATCTGGAACAGCTGGCGCGGGATCAAATCCTTCAGGCGCTCGCACAAGGCGCGGCCGCGGCGCTCGGCCTGGCTGCGATGGACGATGATGGCGAGCGCGTCGACCGGCTCGGCGTTGACCAGGATGTTCATCAGCACCAGGTCGCCCTCGGCATAGCCGTCGAGCTGATAGTCGAAGCTGGCGTAGCCGCGGCTCACCGATTTGAGCCGGTCGTAGAAATCGAACACCACCTCGTTGAGCGGCAGGCGATAGACCACCATGGCGCGGCTGCCGGCGTAGGTCAGGTCCTTCTGGATGCCGCGCCGCTCCTCGCACAGCGACAGGACCGAGCCGAGATAGGCGTCCGGCACCAGGATGGTGGCCCTGATCCACGGCTCCTCGATGTGATCGATGCGCACCGGATCGGGCATGTCCACGGGGTTGTGCAGCGAGACGATTTCGCCGTCGGTGCGATGGATGCGGTAGACCACCGACGGCGCCGTCGCGATGAGGTCGAGATCGAACTCGCGCTCCAGCCGCTCCTCGATGATCTCGAGATGAAGGAGCCCGAGGAAGCCGCAGCGGAAGCCGAAGCCCAGCGCGGCCGAGGTCTCGGGTTCGTACTCGAAGCTGGCATCATTGAGGCGCAGCTTGGCGAGCGAATCGCGCAAGCGCTCGTAATCGGCCGAGTCGGTCGGGAACAGGCCGCAGAACACCACCGGCTGCAGCGGCTTGAAGCCGGGGAGCGGCGTCTCGGCCGGGCGGCGGTCCTCGGTGATGGTGTCGCCGACGCGGCAGTCGGCGACGGTCTTGATCGCGGCGGTGATGAAGCCGATCTCGCCGGGGCCGAGCGTCTCGACCTGGGTCGGCTTGGGCGTGAACACGCCGACGCGCTCGATGGTGTGGACCGCGCCCGTCGCCATCAGGCGCACGCGCAGGCCCGGTTTCAAGACGCCGTCCTTCACCCGCACCAGGGTCACCACGCCGAGATAGGAGTCGTACCAGCTATCGACCAGGAGCGCCTTCAACGGCGCGGCCGCGTCGCCCTTGGGCGGCGGCAGGCGCGTCACCAGCGCCTCCACCACCGCGTCGATATTGAGGCCGGTCTTGGCCGAGATCTCGAGCGCGGCCGAGGCATCGAGTCCGATCACCTCCTCGATCTGCTGCCGCACCCGCGCGGGCTCGGCGGCAGGCAGGTCGATCTTGTTGAGGACCGGCACGATCTCGTGCCCCGCCTCGATCGCCTGGTAGACGTTCGCGAGCGTCTGCGCCTCGACCCCCTGGCTCGCATCGACCACCAGGAGCGAGCCCTCGCACGCCGCGAGCGAGCGGCTCACCTCGTAGGCGAAATCGACATGGCCCGGCGTGTCCATGAGGTTGAGGACATAGTTCTCGCCATCCTTGGCGCGGTAGAGGAGCCGCACGGTCTGCGCCTTGATGGTGATGCCGCGCTCGCGCTCGATGTCCATGCTGTCGAGCACCTGGGCGCGCATCTC
>Ga0209415_10000335_pt1 | contig 85560 bp, 77 predicted proteins | sample PeaSoiSIISIP2007_FD_187696 | JGI IMG/M metagenome (GOLD analysis project Ga0209415, IMG submission 187696) | Peat soil microbial communities from Weissenstadt, Germany - SII-SIP-2007 (SPAdes) (version 2) | ecosystem: Environmental > Terrestrial > Soil > Wetlands > Peat | place: Germany... | reverse complement strand
ACAGCTGGATCAAGTACATGATCGCCACGCCGCGGCCGCTGCAGGAGAAGCTGGTGCTCTTCTGGCACGATCACTTCTCGACCAGCAACGACAAGGTGGATTTCCCCAAGCTCATGGGCAATCAGAACAAGCTGCTGCGCCAGTTTTGCAAGGGGAACTTCGAAGACTTCGTCAAGTCGATCCACCGCGACGCGGCGATGATGGAGTTCCTCGACACCGTGCGCAACGTCAAGGAGCAGCCGAACGAAAACTACGCGCGCGAGCTGCAGGAGCTCTTCACGCTCGGGGTCAAAGACTACAACGGTAACCCGAACTACGCGCAGGAGGACATCGTCCAGATCGCCCGCGCCTTCACCGGTTGGGACTACAACAGCCGCAACGGCGCGGCGGTCTTCGATCCGAACGGGGAGCACGACTACACCACCGACTACCCGGAGCGCGGCCCGAAAGTGATCTACAAGACGCGCGGCGGCTTCGGGCCCGACGGGCAGAGCTACGCACCGACGCCCGCCGACGAAGGCGCACAGGAGATCGATGCGCTCACCGACATCATCTTCCAACACACCGACACCGACGGCCAGAAAACCGTCGCCCGCTACATCGCCGGCAAGCTGTTCACCTACTTCGCGCAGCCGTACCCGAAACGGCCGCCGCAGCCCGTCCTGAAACCGGTCGTCGACGCGCTGGTCAGCAGCTCCGGCTTTGACACCAGCTGGGATATCGGCGCGCTGGTACGCGCCATCTTCGTCAACGACGCCTTCTACGCCACCGACGCTCCCACCCCGTTCGACGCCGCCACGATGAAGTCGGTCAAATGGCCGGTCGACTACGTCGTCAGCACACTGCGCCTGCTGGGCATGGGCCTCAAGAGCAAGTACCAATACGTCAACGGCGGCGACTACGCGGCCATCCGGGATCAGCTCAGCAACATGGGACAGGTGCTGTTCGAGCCGCCGAGCGTGTTCGGCTGGAACTGGGAGACGGCGTGGATCAGCAGCGCCACGTTGCTGGCGCGCTACACCTTCGCCAACGACGTCATCTCGGCGCGCGGCGGCGGCCGCATGAACTTTCACCCGGAGAAGCTGATCGACATACACTTGACGGCGCCGACCGATATCCTCACCGCGGTCACCGACGTGCTCGGCATCACCGATCAGCTTACCACGGACGATCAGACGAGCCTGCTCAACTACCTCACCGACGGCGGCGCCAATCCTTCGCTCGATCTGACCGACTACGACACCCGCAATCGCAAGCTCAACGGGTTGTTTGCACTGCTGCTGCAATCACCCGCCTACCAGCTGCATTAGCCACGGAGTGGTCATGACCTGCGCTCGCCCGAAGACGATGGAAGTAAGGTTCCCTCGCCCGTGCCACTTCCGGCACGGGAGAGGGTCAGGGTGAGGGCCGTGATGGCAGCGACGTCGCGAATTTCCAAAGGAGGCATGTGATGGGCATCACGCGACGGCAGTTCATCAAACGCACCGGGCTGGTCACTGCGGGCGCGTTCTTCGGCCCGAGCTTCTTTCGCAACCCGTTCATGCGGCAAGCGCTGGCTGCCAATCTGAACATGCTGGACCGCTACTTCGTGGTGATCTTTCTCGACGGCGGCAACGACGGGCTCAATACGGTGACACCGTTGGACAACGGCGCCTCCGGGACGTTGCGCGCCGCCTATGAGCAGGCGCGGTTCACCGGCAGCGGCGGGCTGCAACTGCTGGCGGCCGACCTCGCGGCGACGCAGATCGGCAAGGACCCGAATACGCAGACGCCGCTCGCCTTGCATCCCGGCCTCATCGGGCTGAAGCACCTGTGGGACAAAGGCGCGCTCGCCGTCGTCCAAGGGTGCGGGGATCCCATCTCGCTCGACTATTTGTCGCACGAGTTCTCCCGCACCGTGTGGCAGAGCGGCAACCCGTTCGCCGCCAACGGCTACGACGGCGGCTGGGTCGGCCGCTACTTGGCCGCCAACTACGGCGGCAGCGACATCCCCGGCGTGTGTATTCGCGACTCCATCGCGCCGGAATTTTTGCAGACGACCACCAGCGTGCTCGCGGTCAACAGCTTCGACGACTTCCAGTTCCCGTACGACGGCAATTACCCGGACGATCAGCCGTTCAAGCGCGCCCTCTTCTCCGATCTCTACGCGCATGCCGGCGCCGGCGCGCAGCCGACCTTCACGTACGTCGGCGACGGCGGCACCGCCACCTTGCTGGCCACCGAAAGCTATCCGTCCGCCAATGACATGTACGAGAACGATCCGGCGCGCCAGCCGTTCAACGCCGCCTACGATGCGCTCGGCACGCAGTTCGCGCAGGATCTCCGCGAGGTCGTCAAGGTCATCTACGGCGTGCAGAACGGCATCCCCAACGTCAACGCGCGCAGCTTCGAGCTGTCGAACGGCGGCTACGACACGCATTCCGATCAAGGGACCACGGGCGCAAATGATCAGCAGAATCAACTGCACCACGCCGTCGGCGACGCGCTCGAGGTGTTTTACAACGACTGCGCCGACATGGGCGTCGCCGACAAGGTCTGCGTCATGATCTGGAGCGAGTTCAGCCGGCGCATCCAGCAGAATGCCAGCGGCACCGACCATGGCTCCCAAGCCCCCGTGTTCGTCATCGGCGGCGCGGTGCAGCATGGCGTCTACGGGAATCACCCGAACATCAACGGCGACGCCCTCAACGACGACGGCAACACGGTCTACTCGCAAACCGCCGGTGACCCGTTCCGCTCCACCGACATCCGTGACGTCTACGGCACCATCCTCAAGCACTGGCTCGGCGTCGCCAATCCCTCCGTCTTCCTGCCGATCGACGGTGGCGACCCGAATCACTATTGGACCGTGCCGAACTTCGACCTGCCGTTCGTGTGATTGTGAGCTGTCGGCCGCCAGGATCATCACAACCCCAATTGACGTAGGTGAGCCGGTTGTCCATTCTGCGTCGCACACTTGAACACCAGAATGATTCTGCGCCGGTTCGTTCTCACACTCGCGGTCCTTTCGCTTGCCTTTTCCGCTCGTCCCACATTCGGGTACCGTCTGGGTGGCGCCCTTGTTGCCCCTTATTCTGGCGAGAACGGCGTTATCTGCACCGCCTGCCACTTCGGGGGCAACGTTCCTATGGTCGCATTCAGCGGACCGATGAGCGTCACGCCCGGGGCGACGAAGATCTTCACCTTTACGGTGCAATCGGGCGACCCAAGCCGCCAGATCGCCGCGGGCTTCGATGTCGCAACGAACGGCGGGACTTTTCAGGCAATCAATGGACAGGACGAGCAGGTCGTCGACAACGGGATGAATCTGAGCCACAACATGGTGCCGAAGAACAACAACGCCAATGGTGTCGCGGCCTGGAACTTCAAATGGACGGCACCGACGGCAGCCGGAATCTACACGTTTTGGGGCGCGGGCAACAGCGTAAATCTGAACGGAGATCTCACCGGGGACAACGCCGCGGGTACGACGTATTCCATTACGGTCGGAAATCCGCCGACGCCGAGCGCCACGCCACCACCGACGGATACGCCGACCCCCACGGCCACGCCACCGCTACCAACGCCAACCCCGACAAGCACACCCACGAGAACCCCGACCCGGACGCACACCCCGACGCGGACGGCAACCGCAACGCCGACGGCCGCTCCCACCGGCGTGGACACACCGACGGCCATCCCGACGGACGCGCCAACCATGGGCGATCTGCCCACCGACACGCCGACTCAGCCACCGGTGGACACGCCCACGGCAACGCCGCTGATTGAGGTCACGCCCGGGGACGCGAACTGCGACGGCGGCGTGACCGCCGCCGATCTGCCGGCGGTGCTCATGCAGATCGTCGACGGGGTTCCGGCCGCGTGCACGAACGCCGACGCCGGTGACCTGTCGGCGACGATCGACGCGGTGTTCGGACCGTAAAGGAGCGGCCTCAGGGCTGGCGCGCCGGCCAGCGCCCGTGCAGCGTACGATAGATCACCGCGGTCACAATGAGCACGCCGGCGAACACCCAGACGCCGCGCACCGACCACTGCAATGCCCGCGCGGCGGACTCGCCGATCAGATAGCCGAGCATCACGATCAGTCCGGCCCAGATCGCGCAATTCACGGCTTCGACGAGCAGGAACCACCGAACGGACAGGCTGCTCAGCCCGAGCGCGATCGCGCCGGGCACACGCATGCCGTACAGGTACTGGAGCGAAACGATGCAGAGCCACGGGCGCGTGCGGATCAGGCCGTCAACGCGGTCGATCGCCGCCGCCCAACGCGGCACCAGCGCGACAATGCGCGCCCGCCCGATGAACCGCCCGATCCCGAACCAAATGACATGCCCCAGCCACCCGCCCGTAGCGGCCACGGCCCAGACGGCTGCCAGATTCAGCACATGGCGGCTGGCGAGCGCCCCGGCAGCCAGCAGGATCGTCTCACCTTCGACCAAGGTGCCCGCGCAGACGACTGCCAGACCATACTTCGACAATAAGTGTGTGGTCAGCAGCGGCGTCAGCCTCCGACGCGGCTATAGCACGGGAAGCGTCGGAATGCGGCACACGCCGGCGCACCGGCGACTCGTCAGACCTCGTCCCACACGACGACGTCGAGGTGTTCCCGGTCTGCGCTGTGATCGGAGCCGCTTCGAGACCCGGGCACGGCTTCTTTTTTCCAGCCGTCAGTCGCGCCGCCGGGAGGATCCGGAGTCTTGTCTTGTCGGTCATCCGGACAGGAGCGCTGCGTCGCTATGATGAGTCGAATGCACTGGCGCACCGCCGCGTCGTCGAGCCCCAGCAGGTCGCAGACGTTCGCGAAGGTGAAGGGCCATTCGCGGCTGTCATCCCACAACCACTCGCACGCCTCCAGAAACTCCCGCCGCCGCGGCCCAGACACCGCCGTCGCGTTACGCAAGACGCACTGCAATGCATCCTCGAGCATCGCCGCGACCAGACGCAGCTCGGGCCAATGCGCCCGCCCCGTGCGGTCCGCCATTTGGCAGGGGAGGAACGCAACGGGTTCCCAAAGGGGCACGTTGTTGTAGGCGATCGCGCTCTGTTTCATCCAACCCTCCTCGCTTCGGGGCGCTGTGATGAGACCGGCTCGACAGTGTCTCCGAAGGCGCAGCGGACGCAGAAGCCCGCGTCGCCCGAGGCGGTCGAGTAGCATGCGGAGTCGACGGACTCGCCGCACTCGGCGCAGCAGACGCTGAGGGGGCCGCGCCGCCGGTGCACGATCCAACGCTGATTGTCGAGCAGGACCTGCACCTGCCCCTTCATCCGAACGCGATCGGCGATGTGCTCCATCAACATCTGCCGATCATACGGACTACGTGCCGGGAGAAAGATGCCACCGCCGGAAAATGAAACGTGCGCAATGCCTGTCATGGGTCCAACTCCTTGTCGCAATTCGCCTCGTCAACGCTGTTGGCTCCCCCATCCGGTGCGTGGATCTTAAACCCGGCAACGGCCCGATCGTCAATTGGGAATTTCCCACCCGAGCGGTAGGGTTTTCCCCAAGACACGAGACCCGAGATACGCGTGATCAGCGGCGCTCAGGCTTGGCGGCCGTGCTGATCCGCGTCGATGGCCTGGCGGACGCGGTCGAGCAACCGCTGATCATCAAAAGGCTTTTCGAGGAAATCGAGCGCCCCAGCCTTGAGCGCGCGTGTCGCTGTCCGCGCGTCGCCATAGCCGGTAATGATAATGGTCGGCAACGGAATGTGGCGTGCCTTGAGCTCGTGTTGCAGCGCGAGGCCGCTCATCCCGGGAAGACAGACGTCCAAAACCAAACAACCACGGGTCCCTGGACTGTAGGCGTCCAAGAATTCCTTGGCCGTAACGTAGGTTCGCACCGCAAGTCCTTCCGACTGCAGCAGCCAGCGCAGCGAATCGCGCATGGCGGGATCGTCGTCCACGACGAACACCGTCGGCTCAGTCGGCTCAGACGGCATACGCGATGCACTCTTTCGGCTGCACAAATTGAATTCTATGGGGTCGGAACGGCTTGTAAATGCGGAGGTTCCTGCAAGCGAATCAGGGTTTTCCCTGATCCGATTGCAGCAACAGGCTCGCCCGCACCAGGTCGGCCACGGAGTCGACTTCCATCTTTTTCATGACGTTGGCGCGATGGACTTCGACGGTTTTCGGGCTGAGGTTGAGCTCTGCCGCGATCACCTTGTTGGCCTTGCCGGCGGTAACCAGCTTCATGACCTCGCGCTCGCGGGGCGTGAGAGACGTGAAGCGCTCCATGGCCGCAGCGCGGCGGGCCTCGGCTTCGCGCGTCTGCCGATCGGCCTCAATGGCCTGTCGAACGCGATCCAACAGCAACTCGTCGCTGAACGGCTTTTCGATGAAGTCGATGGCGCCCGTCTTGAGCGCCCGGACGGCCGTCGGGACCTCCGCGTACCCGGTGACCACGATGACCGGCAACTGAATGTGTCGCGCCGCGAGGACGTCTTGCAGCTTCAACCCGCTCATTCCCGGCATCCGCACGTCGAGCACCAAGCAGCCCGGCCACGTCGCGTCGTAGTGCTCGAGAAACTCCTCCGCCGCGGCGTACGTCTGCACGGGCAATCCCACAGATTGCAGCAGCCAGCGCAGCGAGTCACGCATGGCGGGATCGTCGTCCACGACGAACACCGTCGGGTCAGGCGGCATCGACGTCCTCCCCGCCCGATACGGGGACCGTAAAGCGGAATGTCGCGCCGCGCTCCGGGTTCGGCGTCGCCCATAGCCGTCCGCCGTGCGCTTCGATGATCGAACGGCTGATGGACAAGCCCATGCCCAATCCGTGGGGTTTCGTCGTGAAGAATGGGGAGAACATCTTGTCGGCATGCTCGGGCGCAAGCCCTTCCCCTGAATCGGAAACCGCCACTTCGACCGTATCCTCGCCGTTCAATGCCGTTCGAATCGACAGCACCGCGTCTTCGACGTGTGGCTGATGCATGGCCTCTAAACCATTGCGTATCAGATTCAGAATGACCTGCTCAATCTGGATGCCGTCCGCTTGGATCGGCGGCAGCTCGGGGGCCAGGTCGAGCCGCATGGTGGTCCTGCGCTGCCGGGTTTCGCTGACCGCCAGGTGCGCGACGTCGCGCACCAGATCGTTCAGGTCGACGCGCTCGCGCTTCGGCTCCTGCTTGCGCACGAAGCTGCGCAGGCGGCGCACGATCTGATCCGCCCGAATCGCTTGCGCGGCGATCTGTTCCATCGCGTCGAGCAATTCGGGGGACGGCTCGCCATTCGCCCGCATCCGGCGCGCGCACCCTTTGGCATAGCTCACGATGGCGGACAGCGGCTGGTTGATCTCGTGCGCCAAGCCGGCGGCCATCTCGCCGATGGTGCCGACGCGCAGCAAGTGAGCCAGCTCCGCCTGGTGCTGCCGGGCTTCCGCTTCGGCCTGTTTCCGTTCGGTGACGTCTTGCGCGGCGCCGAAAATCCGCAGCTTGCCCTGGGCCTCGTCCCAGACCGGTCGCCCGGTTTCGCGCACCCAGCGGACGTCTCCGTTCTTCGCGATGATGCGGAACTCGCTCGTATCCGCTTGTCCGGAGGCCAAGATCTGTATGCGGCGGAAGGCGACCGGCAGGTCGTCGGGGTGCACGATGGTGATGCCGCCGCCTGCCGCTTCGGCCTCCTCCGGCGTGTAGCCGGTGATCCGGGTGAAGGCACCGGCAACCCATTCGACGACCGCGCCCCGATCGGGCTCGATGCGGAAGGCGTACGTGTAGTCGGAGGTCAGCTCGGAGACGGCGCGATAGCGCGATTCCGATTCCCGCAAGGCTTCTTCCGCCTGCTTGCGCTCGGTGATGTCGCGGGTGACCTTCGAGAAACCGCGCAGGCGTCCGTCGTCGTCGTGTAACGCGCTGACGACCACGCTGGCACTGAAGCGCGAGCCGTCCTGGCGCATGCGCCACCCCTCTTCCTCGAATCGGCCGATCTCTTCGGCGGCGCGGAGCACCATTTCCGGCTTGCCCGCCTGCACGTCCGGGCGCGGGTAGAAGGCGGAAAAGTGTCTGCCGACGATTTCGCGCGCCGTGTATCCCATGATGCGCTCCGCCCCGGGGTTCCAGCTGGCGACCAGCCCCTGCGGGTCGAGCATGATGATCGCATAATCCTTCACGCCCTCGACCAAGGCGCGCAGGCGCTGCTCGCTGGCGCGCAACGCCTGCTCGGCGCGGCCGCGTTCGATGATCTCGCGATTGAGGAAGAAAAAGACGAGCAGCAGGATCGCCACCCCGCTCGACGCACCGAGCACGAGCGCCCGCAGCATCCGTTCCGTGTTGGCGATCGACTCATCCTCTTGCCGGAGCAGGAGCCCCGTCTCGGCGTTCTTCATGTCGCCGAGCGAAGCACGAATGTGCTCCATCAGCTGCCTGCCGGGATCCACCCGCATCGTTTCAGCCGCAGCCGTCAGTCCTTTCTCGCGCCGTACGGTGATCACTTGCTTGAGCGCATCCAAGCGTGCCGTGATCAACGGCTGGAGGGCCTCGAGCCGCTGCTGCTGCGTCGGGTTCCGGGCCGTGAGCCGCTGCAGGTCGCTGAGGTTGCGATTGATGGCGCGCGCCGCCGCGTTGTACGGCCCCAAGTAGTCCTCATGGCCGGTGATGACGTAGCCGCGCACACCCGTCTCCGCATCGCGCAGGAGCGAGATGACCGTTCCCAGGTGCTCGCGGATCCGATACGTGTGTCGGACGCGACGGTCACTCACCAAGAGCCGGGCGGTGTTGGTGTACGAGATCCAGCCGGCAACGGCAACGATGAGCAAGGCGAGAACGAATCCCGCCGCCAGCCGCCTGCGTGCTGTCAGCGTACCCTTCGCCTTGCGGACCTCGGCCCTCGAATCCGCGCGCTGACCGATTGGCATTTGTGCGCAATCTTACACCGATCTGGGCGGCAGCGGGAGCCCCTAAATTGCAGAAGCCCACTGCCTCCGCGCTCGCCTCATTCTCGATTTCCGGCGCCGGTGGCGTGTGCTACGCTAGATGCCTTTCCTATGTCGTTCCCCCGCTCTCGTGTTCGGCACCGCGTTGCACGTGCGCTGCTCGTGGTACTGGTCGGGCTGTGCGCCGGATGTGGCTCGCGCGCGGCGCGCTTCCCGCTGCACGTCATCGATGCCGTCGTCCCTCGGGAAGGACGGACCTATGCAATCCTTGTCAACGGCGGCGGCCGACCGGAAACCAACTACCAGTCGCACTTGCAACACGTGAAAGGTGTCCTCGGCCTCCTGGAAACCAACGGCGTTCGCGCCGCAGACATCGTCATCTTCAGCGGCGACGGCGCCAACCCGGCGGCGGATCTGGCAACCCGCGAGCGCTTTACGGAACCCGACTTCTGGTTGCTGCCACAGACGACGGTCGGCAGCACCTTGCATCCGCTTACCCTCGTCGACTCCGCGGTGGACGGAATGACGCTGCGGCCCGCACGCAAGGACGCGATGCGCGCCTGGTTCGCAACCGACGGCGTACGCCTGCGACGCGGCGACACGCTGCTCTTCTACGTCACCGACCACGGCCGCAAGAACGGCGCCGATCTCGCCAACAACTCCATCGTGCTGTGGGGAGAAGAGCTCAGCGTGACGGAGTTGCACGACCTGTTCGCGCAGCTCGATCCGCGCGTGCGCGTCGTCATGGTCATGTCGCAGTGCTACGCCGGCTCCTTCGCGCACGCCATCTTCAACGACGCGGCGCTCCCGCCCGGCGACGTCTGCGGCTATTTCGCGACCACGGCCGACCGTCCCGCCTACGGCTGTTACCCCGAGAATCGAGGTAAGGACGGAGTCGGACACTCCTACGAACTGTTGAACGCGTTGGACAGCCTGGCCCGGCTGCCGGAAGCGGAGCATCGCATCCTGGTGACCGATCGCACCCCGGACGTGCCGAACACCAGCGCCGACTTCTTTCTCGGGCAACTGCTGCAGGAAAAAGCCAAGGCGCAAGGGACCGAGGCGGCCGCATTCGCCGACGCATTGCTGGCCGAAGCCTGGCAGAACCGTGCGACATGGGAACCCGAAATCCGCTTGCTCGACCGCATCGGGCACACCTTCGGCACCTTCAGCCCGCGCTCGCTCGGCGAGCTCGAGGATGAGGCGCGCGCGCTGCCCGATTTCAGCAAACAGCTCGATACCTACGCCGAGCGTTGGCGGGAAGCGCTGGAATCGCTGCGGCTGGAGAATTTTCAGCGCTTCGTTGAGGCGCATCCGGAATGGCACGATCGTCTGGCGCCCGAGGCGTTGAAGGCGCTCAGCTCCGACGAGCTGCGCGCCACTGCCGCGGCGCTGTTGGCCGAGCTCATGCCGTTTTCCCAAAGCGATGCCCCGCGGTACGCGCGCTTGCTCTCGTTGAGGCAAAAAGCGGACGAAGCCTCCGCCGCCAGCTACCGCGCCGAGGTGCGCTTGGGATCCGTCCTGCGGATGCGCATCATCCTCATCAGCGTTGCCGGTCGCCTCTACCTGGCGCGTGCGGGCACGCCAGACGAGCGCGCCGCCTATGAACGATTGGTGGCGTGCGAGGATCTCTCGGTCGGCAAGCCGTTGGTGGCATCCGCCGCCGATCTGCCGGCACCGGATCCCTTTCCGCCGCTCGCCGAGGAGCAGCAACTCGTCCAAACCGTCATGCCCGCCTGGATGGGCATCCGTTATCAACCGGTCGCCGAGGCGCAGCGCCAGAAGTACGGCACGGAAACGGGCGCGGTGGCCGTCGTGACGGTCTATCCCGACTCGCCTGCGGTCGCCGCCGGACTCGAGGCGGGCGACATCATTCTCGGCCCGCCGGGAAAACCGTTCGTCGAGCCCAACCAAGTACGCGAGTGGACGATGCGCAGCGAGCTCGGCGTGCCGGAACGGCTGCGGATCCTGCGCGACGCGCGGCCGCTGCAGATCACGCTGCGGCCCGCACCGTACCCGGTCGAAATGCCGAAGCTGCCGGGTCCACCGGTGGTCGGCAGCCTCGCGCCGCCGCTGAAGGTCGAGCTGTTCCGCGGCACGAAGCACCTGGCAGACGGTAAGCCTCGGCTCCTTTTCTTCTGGGCGACATGGTGCACCATCTGCAAGAGCGCGCTCCCCGAAGTGCTGGCGTTCAGCCAGGCGCGCAACGTCGAAGTCGTCGCCATCACCGACGAGGATCGCGACACGCTGGGCGGCTTCCTGCGCGACTTCCAGGCGCCCTTTCCCAGCATCGTCGCCGTCGATGCGCACCGGGTCACGTTCCAGAGCTACGGCGTCAGCGGTTTCCCGACCTTCGTCTTGGTGGACGGTGACGGCGCCGTTCGCTCGTATCAAACCGGATACCAGCGTCAGACCGGGCTCACCATCGATGGATGGCACTGGGATCAAGCGTCGCAGCACGTGCCGAGCACGCGCCCGTGACGCGGTTCAGGACCCGATTCGGCGCATGATCTCGAATGGACCAAACGCCGGGTCGCGCACCACCGCGACGGTCTGGAAATTCCGCGACGCGTAGTCGCGGAATTGCGGATAGCTCATCGGCATGCTCCCGCGCCGCACGACGAGCAGGCGCACGTGATCCTTTTCGATGGCGGCGATCCAGTCCTCGACGCGGACAAGCTTGTAGCTGATCTGGTAGGTACTGGTGTCGACCAGGTTCCCCGCAATCCGGCGCCCGGTCTCGGAGGCGACGAACTGGACGACTCCCACTTCACCGAAGATCGTGTCATTCGGTTCGCTGTGTTGGCGGACCGCCGCGTACAATTGATCCGCCACGGTGATCTGCTCGGATTCGTGCTGCAGATAGCGGGCGATGCCCGAGATGGGGTGCTGCGGGTCGTATTGCGGCGACCAGAACAGTGCGCGGACCCACGGATCGATGGCGCGCACAAACGGATTGGGCCGCCACGGATAGCGGCTCACCCCGGTTCCGTAGCGCTGCAACATGAACGGCACGTACAGCGCATCCACAAGTCCGATGCTGGCCAGCGTCAGAACCAGCGCAACCGCGGCCGGAATCAACGGTGTGAAGCGATCGGCACGGCGGGATGGTGCCGCACGCCGCCGGACGGCGCGGCGGTCGGCGCGCGTCGCCTCGGTGTCGAGCGGGCGGAAGAGCCGCACGATGCCGCGGGCGATCTCCAGATACGCATAGGCCGACAGCCAAGCGAAAACCGGCATGATGAAGATGAAGTAATAGGCGTGCAGCAGCCGCAGTTGCGTGTAGAAGACCCAGAAGATGACCAGCCAGGTCACGCACGCCAGCAGCCCTTCGGCGCGCGGCTCTTCCCGGAGACGCACACGCCCGGACAGCACGTCGCGCAGCTTCCAGTCACCGTAGCGCTCCTTCAAGCGGTGCCGCGCGTCCGCCCCCAGCAACACGAGCCCTGCAATCACGCCCGCCGTGAGCAGTCGGTTCTCAAACAGAATGAACCCCATTCGATCAGTGAGCGAATAGCCGATCAGCGAGCCTTCCGGTCCCTTCAGCGATTGCGTCACGTACACTTGATAGATGTAGCTCCAACCGGCGAGCCCGTAGAACAGCAGGTTGCCGGCGCCGGCGATGGCGGCGGTGGCCGCTACGAACCGGATCATCCGGCCGCGCGAGCGCCACCACAGCATCAACGCAACTGCGGCCGCAGCCGGAAGAATGTACACCGCCACCAGCGCACCGAGGCCGAAGCAAATGCCCGCCGCGACCGGCAGATCGCCGTAGGCGAGCCACCAGCCCGCCATCGCCAAGACGAAGGTCAGATCAACGCCCGTGAAGTGGGACGAAATGCGCAGCGGGTCGAAAGACAACAAGAATAAGGCGCAGCCCAGCGCGCCTTCGGCCGGGCCGAGCGCGCGCCGCCCGACGGCGAAGATCAACACGCCGGAGACCGCCATCGCCAGGTTTGGCAGCAACTTGCCGAGCGTCAGGCTGTATCCGAACAACCGGAAGGCCAGCACCGCCTCATACAGGTGCAGCGGCGGGTGGGTGTAAAAAAAGTCGCGGTACGGAAGCAGCCCCTTGTTCACCAGCAGCGCCATGTTGAAGTAGACGTGCTCGTCGCCGATGACGACGTTGAACGAGTAAAGCTTGAGGACGGCGAACAAGAGCACCGCCGCGGCGACAACGGCAACCGGTGCCCACTGCGCCACAGGACCGACTGCCGACCGCGGCGCCTCGGGCGCGCCGCGGTCGGCGCGCTTCGCCGTGTGCTGGATGGAGCTCTGGGAGGTCACACGACCGTCACCGTAACCTCGCCGTCCGCGTGGTCAAGAGGCGCGCGGGCGGCTACGGGCAGGCGGCTTTCTGGTTGCTCTTACCGCTGACGACGCAGTTGTCGGTCACGCTGCGCCGGTCGAAGCCGCCGGCCGACAGAATCACCGTCACCGGAGCCGTCGTCAGCGGCGGCTTGATGCCGAGCTTTTTCAGCATGATCTGCAGGTCGAAGCTATTGGCAAAAGCTCCGGGCCGGAAGATCGCTTGCTGCGTCGTCACGCGTCCTGACTTGACGACGCAGGTAACTTTCTGTCCTTTCCGCGTCGACTTCGCGGTGCACGTTCCCTGCCCCCAGGCCAGCATGAGCTGCGACGGAACCCCGGCGCCTTTGAGCTTCAACACCAGGCCGCCGGCCGTCAGACCGCTCACCAGGTTATCGTAGGGAGGACTGGCGTTGACAAACGCATGCACGGTAACCTTGGAACCGTCGCGCGCGGCGCTGGCAAAGGTGTTACCCTGCAGCTTCACCAGTCCCAGCGTCAGCGTGTTCTGCGCGAAGGTCGGGTCGCACGCATCACCGACACCGTTCCCGTTGGTGTCGGTCTGATCCGGGTTGTAGACGAGCGGGCAGTTGTCGACGTTTCCGCAGATGCCGTCCTTGTCGACGTCGTTGAGCGGATCGAGCGGGCACGTGTCACACGCGTCGCCGATCCCATCCTTGTCGGTGTCTTCCTGGAACGGGTTGGGAACCGTCGGGCAATTGTCGAGCGGACAGACGTTGGCCGGGAAACCCGGATTTCCAAATCCGTCGCCGTCAGTGTCTGTGCAGGGGTCGCAAACGTCGCCGATGCCGTCCTTGTCGGTATCCTTCTGGTCGGGATTCGGCGTATTCGGACAGTTGTCGCAGGCGTCACCAACGCCGTCGCCGTCGCTGTCTTTCTGATCCGGGTTCGCCACCATTGGGCAGTTGTCACACTTGTCACCGATGCCGTCGCCGTCAGAATCTTTTTGGTCCGCGTTGGCGACTTTGGGACAGTTATCGCACACGTCACCGACGCCGTCTTTGTCGGTGTCCGCTTGGGCCGGATTCGACACCATCGGACAGTTGTCGCAGGCGTCGCCGATGCCATCGCCGTCGCTGTCCGCCTGATCCGGATTCGGGACGTTCGGACAGTTGTCGCAGGCGTCGCCCACGCCGTCGCCGTCGCTGTCCGCCTGATCCGGATTCGGTACGTTCGGACAATTGTCGCAGGCGTCGCCCACGCCGTCGCCGTCGCTGTCCGCCTGATCCGGGTTGGCGACGTTCGGGCAATTGTCGACGGGGCACGTATTGTTGGCGAATCCCGGATTGCCGAACCCATCGCCATCCGTGTCCGTGCATGTATCGCAGGCGTCACCGATGCCATCCCCGTCGGCGTCGGCCTGATCCGGGTTCGGGACGTTCGGACAGTTGTCGCAGGCATCACCGACGCCGTCGCCGTCCGTATCCGTCTGATCCGGGTTGCTGACATTTGGACAGTTGTCGCACGCGTCACCGAGACCATCGCCGTCGGTATCCACCTGATCGGGGTTACTGACGTTCGGGCAGTTGTCACAGGCGTCACCGACGCCGTCACCGTCCGTGTCCGTCTGATCTGGGTTGCTGACATTCGGGCAGTTGTCGCACGCATCACCGATACCATCGCCATCGGTATCCGTCTGACTGGGATTGGGAGTGTTCGGACAGTTGTCGCAGGCGTCGCCGAGGCCGTCACCGTCGGTGTCGGTCTGATCCGAGTTAGCGATGCTCACGCAGTTGTCGCACGCATCACCCACGCCGTCCCCGTCGGTGTCCTTTTGATCAGGGTTGGCGACCTTCGGGCAGTTGTCACACGCGTCCCCCAAGCCGTCGCCGTCGGTGTCCTTTTGGTCCGGGTTCGGCGTGCTGACGCAGTTGTCGCACACGTCCCCCACACCGTCGCCGTCGGTATCGATCTGATCGGGATTCTTCACCAATGGACAGTTGTCGCAGGCGTCACCGAAGCCGTCGCCGTCGCTGTCCTTCTGATCGGGATTGGCGACCGCCGGGCAGTTGTCGCAGACGTCGCCGAGACCGTCGCCGTCGGTGTCCGTCTGATCCGGGTTGTACACGTGCGGACAATTGTCGAGCGGACACGTGTTGGCCGGGAATCCGGGATTGCCGAAGCCGTCGCCGTCGGTGTCCGTGCACGTATCGCAGGCGTCACCGATCAAGTCGCCGTCGCTATCCGCCTGATCGGGGTTGGTAATGCTTGGACAGTTGTCGTCACAATCGTCGATGCCGTCGCCGTCGCGTCCGCCGGCGATCTCGGGAAAGATCTGACCGGTACCGGTCCACACCGTCTGACAGCTGTCGTTGAATCCTTGATCGCTGAACTGGCCGTAGAAGCAGACGCGGCCCGTCAGCGCTACGCTCTGCGTGCACGTCGGATCGGTAATCGGCAGATCATCGAGCCTGCCGTCGCCGCCGTTGCCGCAGCTCACGGCGCACGTGATCACCGGATCGGTGCACATATCGCTGTCCGCGCTATGAAACACGGCCGGGGACATGAACGGGCTCACGCCGTCAACCGGCAGCACGCCGCGCACCCACTGGGTATCGGGCTGCGCCGGCGGCCCCGACGGCGGGCAGGTCGCCAGTGGCGGGGTCGGCGCCGGCGGGCCGACGTCGGTCGAGGCGCCCGTCTTGCTCGGACACGGACCGTTCGCGCACTGACTCAAGAACGCCTGGGTGAGCGTCGTCACGTTGCCGGCCAGTACCGCATGGAACGGCGCGTCCATGGTCGGATCGAAAATGGTCAGATCGCACGACCCGGACTGACAATCCGTATCCACGTTGCAGCGGCGGAAGGTCGTCGTGTCATCGCCGCAGACGCCGGCCCACATCGCGCACGTCGTCGTCTTCGGACAGTCGGCGTCTGTGCTGCACGCCGTCAGCTGGTCGGTGCAGGTCATGATCGCGCCGTCGCGGCCGGGACCCACGGACTGATACAGGCTCAGCGCCCAGGCGGCATCGCCCACGTGCGTGCTGGTGGAAGCGCCCGGTGCATCGCGGTGCAGCACCGCGACCTTGCACGCTGGAAAATCGGCCGCCGCATCGGGCACCGCGATGTTGAGGCCATAGTCCAGATAGTCGGTGACCTGCGGCAGCCCGGGCCCCAGCGTCGGGCCCAGCAGGTTCAGGTCCATCAGCGCCGTGCAGCTGGCCGGGCTGTTGCCGGTCTTCGTGGTGTTGGGATCGCCCGGCACGTCGTACGTGACGCGCAGCGACCCGGCAACCTGGCCGGGTGGCGCGCAGCTCGCGGGCGGGCTGGTCAGAAACTTGGAGAAATCGACGTTCGCACTGACCGTATCGCCGGAGCCGGAACCGCTGCCGCCGGGGCCGCTGGCGGCGCCCCACCAGTTCGTCTGCGCATTGAGCTTCGGCAGGCTGGCGAGGTTGGCAACGCCGCCGCCGCTGGGGGCCGAATTCCCGGTGATGCAGTTGTTGTTCACCAGCACGGCGGCCGCTGGAGTCGGGGTCGGTGTCGCGAAGCCCGTTGGCAGGGTCGCCGTTGGCGCGGGCACTCCGCTGGCGCCGTTCTGCACCGCTCCGCCTGCCGTGGCGGCCTTGTTGCCGCTGAAGGTGTTGTTGGTCACGGTCAGCGTGCCGGTATTGTGGATGCCGCCGCCGGTATTCGCGCTGTTCCTGATGAAGGTACTGCCGTTGACGCTCAGGCTGGCGCCCGCGGCGTTGCGCACGCCACCACCCAATCCAACGGCGCTGCCGCCGGCGGTCGTCGGCGTGGCGGTGCGCGTCTTCGTCGGCGTCGCGCTCGATCCGTTGGGCGTCGGTGTCGCCGTCGGTGTCGGCGTGACGCCGGCCTTGTTGTCGGAGAGGTTGCTGCCGATGATCGTGGTGCTGCCGGCGGCATTCAAGATGCCGGCGCCGTCGCTGTTGGTGACGTTGCCGGTCACGGCGCTGCCGTTCAAGATGAGGGTGCCGCGGTTGGCGATACCGCCGCCGAAGACCGCCTGGTTGTTGGTAATGGTCGCGTTATTGAGCGTGAGCGTACCGCCGTTGAGGATCGCACCGCCGGAGCCGCTGGTATCCAATCCTTGCGGTGCGGCCAGACCGTTCGCGACGGTGACGCCGTTCAGAATGAGATTGCCGTCGGGCTCGACGAAGAAGATGCGGAACGGCGGGGCCGCCGTGTCTCGGATGATGGTGGCGCCGCTGCCGTCGATGGTGATCTTGCTGTTGATCACCGGCAACGCGGTGCTGCCGAAAATTTTGTTGTCGATGTTCGTCAGGGTGTAGGTACCCGGCGGCAGCTCGATCGTGTCGGCGCCGTGCCCGGCCGGACATTCGCCGGGCATGCTATTGAACGACGCATCGTCGTTGGCTGCGGCCAGCGCCTCGGGCAGCGTGCAAAAGCCGTCGTTGGCGACCGTATCCGCGAAGCTGTTGACGGTGATCGTGACCGCCCGTGCGGGACGCACAGACCCACAGCACAGCGCGAGAACGGCCACGCAAAAAACGCCAAGAGCCGGTCCGACCTTCACGACCGGTTGCCGATCGGCTCGCCAATCCATGGCGGGATCGACGGGCAAGGAACACTCAGTACCCATAATTCGGCGAGCTTTCTCGATCTTCCAGGCATGCAATGCCCCGTCCGTCCACCTCCGCTTGAAACCCCCTGGAACATGCCCCGGAGGGCCTGAATTTGTCAAGACAAATATGACGCAGCGAACGCCGAGGGCGGCGGCGATTTCAGCCTATCGCGGCGGCCCGAAGTCCGAGCGGGTCGGCGGCGGCATCTGATTGAATTCGGCTGCCAGCTTCAAGAACAGCGTACCGGCATCGAAACACAGCCAGCCCTCACCCCGCGCCACCAATGGGTAGGCGCTACTGAATCTGCCCTCATGGATGAGCTCGTGAAAGTTGGCGATACGCGTCGCGTCCGGGCGCTCGGCCCACGACCCATCCATCAGCCGCCAAAGAATGCGGTCGCCTTGGTATGCCGCGTTGGGCGGCCGGTTGAAGAAGTAGAGGTACAACACGCGCGGCGTGTTTGCACCGTACAGCTCCCGCAGGTGGCTGACCGCGAGCTCGATGCGGGTGCGCGCGTTCGGCACCGCAACCTTTCGGTTGAACGGAAATCGCGACAAGCTGGCGGAATACGCCGGCATGTTGGTCCAGTAGCGCAGCAGCGGCAGCCGATTGCTGTTGGTCAGCAGGATCGCATCACCGGGCAATTTTCTCGCCAGATCCGCCAGGATGCCGCTCTCCGACCAGCCCATCTCCCACCAATAGGGATCTTTGTACGCCCGGTCGGTCTGCGCCCGCAGATCCTCGCGGCTGCGCAGGAGATGTGCCCAAATGACCAGTACGACTACACCGCCGCAGGCGATCCGGACCCAGACCGGCCGTCCGCTGTCAATCGCCAGGTATAGCCCTCCCGCAACCGTCAGTCCGAGCGTCAGCGCATAGAAGAAGAGCGCGTGCCGCATGACGTGCGGATGCACCGCCGTATGTTGAAGCATGACGCACCACCATGACACCCCGCAGAGAAGCAGTAGCACCGCGAAGGCTAACGCCGGATGGACGTCGCGGTGCCGCCGATTCAATCTTCCAAACATCACGCCCCAGGCAAGCGCCAGGCCGCACACGGGGAGCAACCCTATGCCGTAGAACTGCCCGAAGCGCGTGAGCACATGCAGCGGATAGTTCGCCAGTGTGACGTCGGGCGGGGTGTCCATCGATTCCTCGAGCCTGATGGTGCGACGCAGGAAATCAGCCTGGAAGCCCCCGCCGGTCTGCTTCCCTAACGCAACCGACCGTTGATGCGATTGGATGCCGAACGCCAACACCGGAGCCAGAGCGAACACCAAGAGCCAACGCCTTTTGAATGGCACGCCGATCAAGAACGCGTATCCCCAATAGAAGGCTTGCGACCACAGGTACCACTCCCAGCTGACGAAGGCGTTGACAAAGACCAGCAGCCAACTGCCCGCCATGAGCGCGATCCGCTTGCGGCCATGGGCCGCCAGCCCCGCGACGAAGCAGAGCATCATGCCGATCACCAGCGCGTTGCTGTAGCCGTGATGCACGTGATCCGCGTACTCGAGGAATCCCCACGTGGTGCCCATGACCACGCACGACGCCACCGCGGACCAGCGGCCGACGAAGCGGCACAGCAGGAAATACCACAGGAACAGTCCGGTCAGCGACAGCAGCGTCGGCGGCCACCGCCACGCGGCGAGAGTGGTGGCGCCGGCGTCGTAGAGCAGCCAGTTGACGTAGTAGGTGGCCAGCGGATACTCGGCATAGCGATAAAAGGGATCCTCCACGAACGGCGGCCGATCCACCTGATGCTGCGCCGCCCCCTGGTACTTTGCCCAGCCATTGGTGGCGACGTTGCGCGCCGACGTCATGATATTGGCCTCGGTCCAAGAATCCGCGTGCACGCCCGGCGGGTTGGCGGCACGCAGGCGAAAGACGCCGAGCAGCACCACTGCCAGGATGATCAGCACGCACAACGGTACGAGCGCCTCACGAGATGTGGCGGGGCCAGGGGGCGCGAACGGATCGGTGCGCGGCCGGGCCGCCAGGGGGCGGCCGGCGTGTGCGCCGGCAGCCGGCACTCCCCTCTTCTTGGCCATTGACGGGTGCTCAGCCATGCCGAACGGCGACGACCAGCATGTCTCCCAGCGGAATCGAGAACGGCAGCGCCCGTGCGCGGCGCGGCAACAGCGCACCGACGGCGGCGACGATGGGGGAAATCAACCCGTGGCGATAGCGTGCGAATTGGGTGCGCACGTAGTCGAACGTCACGGTCTTGGGCCAACTGCGACACTCGACCACGGTGAACCCCAGACGCGCGAGCAGCCGGCCGATGGACGTTGGGCTGTAGTACTGCAAGTGTTCGAGCTTATACTGCGTCCACCGCCGGCCCATGAGATGGTAGCTCACACCACCGACCTTGGGCGTGGAGATACAGAGCACGCCGTCCGGCCGCAGCAGCCGATGGGCGATTCCCAGCGTACCGACCGGATCGAGCACGTGCTCGATAAGGTCGGTCATCGTCACGGCACTGAAGAACCCGTCGGCAAAGGTAGCATCTTCGAGGCGGGCGTTGAGAATGTGGTCTTCGCCGAAGCGCCGCTTGGCGACCGAGCTGCCGTACTCCGACAGCTCGATGCCGTACGGCTCCCATCCGCGCCGTTGCGCCGCTTCGAGCAGAAAGCCCGTCGCGCAACCGACGTCCAGCAAGGCCGCGCGCGGCACGTGTCGTTCGATGCGCGCGAGCAAGCGATCGAAGGTATGCAGCTTCATGACTCTGACCACATCTTCGTTTTGCTGAATGCCCCAGGCGTCGTAGTATTCCCGAGAATAGAGCTTCTCCAAATCCGTCGGGAGCGGGCGCGGCCACTGCCATTCGACGCCGCACGTCGGGCAGGTGATGACCCGGAAGCCCACAGGCAGCCGGCGCGCGTGACCGGTGCCGTTGGCAGCTGCGGTCGGCCCGCATGCCGGACATGTGAACTCGCTCTTCGGAACGATCTGCACAGCACCCATCGCCTCGAAACGCAGGTGACTCTAGGGAAGCCGGCCGCGGTCCGTCAAGATGCTCGACGCGCGCCGGCTGCGCCACGACATTGAGTTACCATTCCGATCCGATCTATCCTAGTTTGACGCGTGCAGTTTCCGCCACGCGAAAAGAGCCGATGACCCGCACGTCTTTGTCCATGGATCGCATGAAGGCGATTGATCACTGGGTGGGTCTGCCGTTGTGCGCCTGCCTCGGTGCGCTCACGCTCCTGCAGCGGTCGCTGCGACCCGGGCGACGCTCGATTCCCGAGCAGCCGCGCCGAATCGTGGTGATGAAATTCTTCGGCCTGGGCAGCGTGGTGTTGGCCAGCCCGATGCTGCGCGCCATTCGGCAGCGCTATCCGAACACCACGCTCACCTTTCTCACCTTCGGGAGCACCGCCGGGTTGGTCGAGCGCTTCGGCATCTGCGACGAAATATGGAGCCTGCGCACCGATGGGCTGGTGGCGTTCGCGACGGACGTCGCGCGCCAGGCCCTGCGCTTCAGCCGGCATCCGGTGGACATCTGCATCGATCTCGAATTCTTCAGCAAATTCTCGACGCTGATGGGCCTGCTCAGCCGTGCGCCGGTGCGCGTCGCCTTTCAGCTGAACAGCTTCTGGCGGTATAGCCTGGTTACACATCCAGTGTATTACAACTATTACCGACACGTCAGCGACGTGTACGGCGATGCCGCCGCGGCCATCGCCGCACCGGTCACCGACAAACGCCCGTGTCGTATCGCCGTGGAGCCCGACGCCGTGGAGCGGTGCCGTGAGCGGCTGCGCGCCGCCGGCTGGAACGGCACCGACCGTCTGGTCGGAGTGAATGTGAATGCGGGAGAGCTGTCGCTGGAGCGGCGCTGGCCGGGCGAACGGTTTGCGGCCGTGCTGGAACGGCTATCGGCAAGCGACGGCGTTCAAGCCGTGCTCACCGGCGCTCCGGACGAGGCGGACTACGTCGGCGGGGTGGTGAGCTTGCTGAGTGAATCAGCCAAGCAGCGAATCATCAACATGGCGGGGAAGCTCAGCTTCGTGGAATTCATAGCGAGCATGGACCTCTACGACTTCTTTCTGACCAACGATTCCGGGCCGGTGCACCTGGCCTATGCCCAGGGCGTCGACACCATCAGTCTGTGGGGCGTCGGGCGGCCGAGCTTCTACGGGCCGCTGGTGGGCAACCACAGCACGTTCTACCAGCACCTGCCGTGCAGCCCCTGCCTCTACATGTTCACCAGCGAAGTCGGCCAGTGGTGCAATCATCGGGCGGACTGCATGCAGGCGATCGGCGTCGATGAGGTGTGGAATATCGTGAAAGCCTACATCGACACTCCGCGCGCAGACCGGGCCAAGATCCGGGTGGCGCAGGGCTGGTAGCGCGAGTCGCAACGACGGCGCCGTGACCGCCTCAGACGATCGATCGCCCGCCGCACGTGTCTTGGCCGTCTTCCGGCGCCCGGTGCCGCAGCGGGCGCGGCTGATCGTCGCGCTGCTCGCGGTCGCTCCCTTCATCTTGGCGTGGTGGACGTTCTGGTTTCCGCTGACGTACTGCGACAGCGACGGTTGGGCGCCATCGTATCTCGGACGACTCACCGGACGAGTCACCGCCATCGGCGGCGGGCCGCGCGGCTGGGTGGTGCCGGCCTACTTTCACGTGCTGGGCGCGTGGTCGATCGCGCTCGGCAGCGGCAACCTGATCGGATTGGTACAAGCAGCGATGGTCGCTGCGGCGCTCCTCTGGATGTCGGCGAAATGTGCCGAGGGCGCGGTGATTGCGGAGCTCATCCTGGCACCCGCTCTGGTTTTCTCCGGTTTGCGCTACGCGATCTACAGTCAGACCGTTCTGAGTGAGTCATTCGTCGTCGTGCTGTCGATCCTCGTGTGGATGACGATGCTCTCGTCTTCAATCCGGCCCGGCCACGCTCTCCTCGTCGGCGCCGCTGCAGCCGTACTGGCGCACGCGCGCGTCGACATGTTGTACGTGGCGCCGCTGCTGCTGGTACGCTTGGCGTCCCGGCGCAACGCGCGGCGCCTGGTGAACACGGCACTTGCGGCCGCAGCGATGATCGCCGCGCGCGTCGCCCTCAGCACGGTGGAAATGCCCTCGTCACCCGGCATCTATCCGATCGGCAAGCTCATGGTCATGGCCGAGTGGATGCGTTACACGCAGCCGCCGCACAATGCGCTGGCTGGGCTGGCTCGTAACGATCTGGTCGACCGCTTCATCCCCGTCGTCGCGCGGCACCAGATTCGCGACGTCTATGCGGGACTCGGTCCCGCTCGCAGCGTCTACCGTGAGACCGCTGATCCGAGCTGGTCGGCCGTCGCGCGCCTGATCGTGTATCAATGTGTCAACCGGCCGCTCATGGTCTTGGGCGATCGCCTGGCGACGTCGGCCGATCTCTATGCCACCGCATACGCCGCCTTCTGGCCCGGCTACCGGCCATGGAGCTCCTATTACAGCAGCTACGGCAATGCGTTCAGCAACTGGACGCCAGATGTGCTCGATCAGCGCTACCCGCCATGCGCCAGATTCTTCGACGCACAGACGCGCTTCTACCAGCACCCGCGCATCCGCAGCCGCCGCGCCTGTGGGGTGCTGCTGTGGTTGCATCACGCTGCGCAGTGGTACTCACTGGCAGTGATACGGCCGCTCATGTGGCTGGCGCTGCCGGTATGCCTGGTGCTCCTGCTTCGCGGTCGGGGAGGCAGTACGTACTACTGGATCACTGCGCTCATCGTCGCCCACCTCGCGCTGCGCGCCTTCTTGGTGTGCGCCGATGAGCGCTACGAGCTGCCCATCGATCTCTTGCTGGTCTGGTGGCTCGCGCTGAGCATCAGGCAGCTTTCCTGTGCGTTCAGGCATGCCGGGCTGCGCGCAGGAACACCGGCGTGCCGCCCAGCTCCTTGATGCGTCGCAACTGGTAACCCATCTGCGGCAGGACCTCGTACGAGCTGCGATTGTTTCCCGGAATCACCAGCGCCGGATGATACACATCGATGAACTCACGCATCGCCAGTGGCGTATCCATGGCACCCTGAGGGAGTGCGACGGCGGGACGATCGAGAAAGACTGCCCCGGCGATCAGCATCCCGCCGCCGGCAATGGCTACCAGGTCGTCTTCGCCGACGAGCGTGGCGCAGTGCTGCATGACCTGCTGCACACGCGTGACCCGGTGCTGCTCCAAGCGCGCGTCGGTCTGGAACTGCTTGAATAGCGGAACGGCGATGGGGATGCTCACCAACGCCCATACGGCAACCACCACGGCACCGCGGACGGTGACCGAAGTGATGAGCCATTCGCTGACGAGTACCAGCCCGTACACCCCGACCGGATACCAGAACGCGACTGTGTAGATCGCGTACCGGGCTGCAATCGACGGATCCGATGCGAAACGGAACCAGTTCCCGGACGCACCGTGGCCAGCGGCATAAAAGGCACCGATGCAGACGAGGAAGGTCGCCAGCCGACGGGCGGCGTCCGAACCCCGCACGAACACAACGACCGCCGTCAACGTGAGCAATCCCAACTCACCGGTGCTCCAGCGCAGCATGGACCACATGTTCGCGGCCATATTCGCCAGCTTCTCGCCGCTGCTCGGGAGTCGGGCAAGGTCGGGCTGCACCGCCGGCGAGGCGGCGACGAAGTGCCCGCCGAAGGTGGTTGCCAGGCCCCAGTTCTGACCCGTCGGAGCGTACGACGGATAGAGCTCGCCCACCACCAAACGGCAGAGTGCCTCGTACGGGACCAAGACCAACGCGATGCCAGCAAGTAGCAGTGCAACCGGGAGGACGCCTGCACGCAATCGTTGCTTGACCGAACCGTTTTGCGTGAGCCCGATCGCGACAATGAAACCGGGCCACGCGAGCGCAATGCTCACCTTCACAAGAACCCCGAGCCCTAGCAGCACTCCCACCCACAGCCAGCTGTTCGCATCATGCGGCACGCGATATTGGACGATGAGCAAGCAAAGCAGCACGATGCCCACCGCAGGATGTTCGATACCGATCAACGTGATGCTGATCCACGTCGTCGGAATCAGCAGGTAGCCGATCGCGCTGAGGATCGGGGTGAGAGGTCCCATCGTGCTGCGCACCAGCAGCGCCAGCAACGCCGCATCGATGCAACACGGCAACGCGGTCGCAAGGACTCCAACGTAGCCGGGATCGCCGACCAACCACCACACCGCGCCAAGAACGAGACCGTACAGCGGACAGTAGTATGCCAGCCCGGGATAGCTCAACGCCCCGGACCATCCCTGCACCATGTTGAAGCGCGTGATGAACCCGCGGCCGGCGAGCAGATTGCGGCCCACCTCGACGTAGATGGCGGTATCGGCAAACGGAATGCCGAACTTGATCGCATGATACGCGGTCAGGACCACGCCGATCGCACTAACCAGCGCCAGCCCGATCCAGAAGCTCAACGTCGAGCTGGGCTTGACCACGGGGAATGCTTGCGGCGCTGCCGGCGCGGTTCGCTTACGCGCGCCGGCGGCCGCGGGCTTGCTCTTCGTGGTCACATGCACTCCCGGCGCGCGCAGAGCACGGTAAAATACGGCCCTGTTTGACGCTCGTCCGGAAGCGGCGTGCCGGATTTCAATGCCTCGCCCACACTCCCGTCGCCGCCCACCAGCCGCGCCTCGAGGTCATAACTGTCCACCAGCTCCAAGAGGGCGTCGGTCCCGGCACCGAAACGGTCGAGCACGGTCGGCCACATCTCCATGAGGATGCGCAACGATGGCGATCGTTCGATCACCCCGCGCATCCCGCGGAGCGCCGCGTGCTCCGCCCCTTGAATGTCCATCTTGATGAACTGGATCGGCTGCCGCCCCTCACGAAAGAAATCGTCGAGAGCGACGGCATCGACAACCACCGTTCGCCGCGTCTCGTCGGTGGCGTAGATGCGGTGATCGACACTGAGGTCTCGCGAGACGTGGAGGTCGATGGCGCCCGATCGTTCGGTCACGGCAGCGCGTACGGCCTCGACTTGCGGCAACGATGCTGTCCGCACGCAAAGCCTCCGGAAGTTGAGTGTATCCGGCTCAAAGGCGTACACGTGCCCATTGGGTCCCACACATTGCGCCAAGACCTGCGTGTAGAACCCGATGTTGGCTCCCACGTCGACGACGTCATCTCCCGGATGCACCAGCCGACGAATGAGGGCGATCTCGCCGCGGTCGGCGGCCCGCTTGTATCTATCGTACAACGCGACGTAGACGGGGAAAGCATTGCGAAACAGAAAGCCGGACAGCCGTGCCGTGGCACGAACAGCAGTCGACGAGTTCACCGCCCATTCCCCGCTACGCGCTCCACAACCACCAGACAGCGCACGGCCGTGAGCGCGGGGGCCAGCGACACCACGCGGTCAAGCCTGCCGACCGCGTTCACCAGCCCGGCGTGCAGCAAACTCGTGGGCTGGAAGCCGCCGCTGAGCAACCATGGAAGGGCGGCGAACGGCTCGCGGCGCATCACGTCCAGCGGCAGACCCATCTGCTCCAAGTGGCCTCCGGAGCGAAAATAGAGATACGGCAGTGCGGCATTTCCCTGCATCGGATCCTTGTTGGCGAGCGTCCACGGTGTCGCCGGGTCCACGCTCAGATCGCAGTCTTCGTGATGGACGTATCGAAAGAGCAGGCGGCCTGCGAGTCCCATCCACGGCTCGATCATGACCAACCGGCCACCGATCCGCAGCGCCCGCGCCGCCTCGCGCAAGAATTGCTCGGGACGCGGCAGATGATGAAACACGTCGAGCCAGACGATGTTGCCGACCTCGCCGTCAGCGAACGGCAGCGCAGCAGCATCGATGACCCGATCGGCGTAGCGGTTCGGTACGGCGTCGGTCGCCAGCACCTCCGGATACATTTCCTTGAAAAAGCCCGGACCGCATCCCAGCTCGACCACCGAGGTATTCGGCACGCAGGCCGCACGCAGCCGCCGGAAGAACTCGCCGTAGACCGCGCGCAAGCCCGGCTTGCGCGCCCAGCGCTCGCGGTGCTCGCTGATCCAGTCGGTGGAAGGGGCATGCGTGCGCATCACGGTGCGTGCCCCCCAGGCTCACCACCTCCCTGCGCCCCGGTCGCCGCCCGCGTGCTCACCCGCCTTCGCTCGAGCAGTCGATCGGCGATCGCACCGGCAATCTGCGCCGAGAATTTAGGGGTGTAGTGCACCATGTCGACATAGAGCCGTTCGTGCACCTCGCGCTGCATATGAGCCAGATCGAGCAAGTCGTCATCCTTCTTTTGGCCCTCGAGCCGCCGCGCCATTGTTGCGTAGCAGTACTTCGACCGCAGGTGCTTATCGAACGACTCAGGGTTTCTCTGCACGTATGGGTGATACGCAAGATCATATTCGTAGGTGGGCACCGGCTGCCAGACGAACAGCGCCTCGACTCCGTACGCTGCGGCGGTGGCTTCTATCATCGCCCGGTTAGCGAACCATCTGTCCAGCACGCCGTCGCAGACCTTGGCATCGTCCGGCGGCGGAACATCGAGAGACGGCGTCCCCGGTGTCGATGCCCGCGTGAGTCGCGTGGCGACTACGTCCGCCAGCCGCACCATTGGCAGCTCCCAGTGCCGTCCCTCGGGCGGCGCCATTTCTTTCCCGCAGATCTCCATGCCGATGGGCTGACCGTCCCAATGGTACGATTCGTTCAGTCCATCGATGAAGATCGCGGCGTCGGGCAGCGTCCCCTCGCGCAGCAGCTGTTCAAACAGCGCCAGTTCCAACGAGCTGAAATAGTACGCCTGACCGAAGTTGTAGACCGCCACGTTCCAGCCGCCGCGTCGCAGCTGCTCTTGCAAAGAGCTCGCGATCGTCTCGTTGTCGGCGACGTTGTAACCAAAGGCCGTTGAGCCGCCGAACACAAAGATGTTGTACGCCGCGTGATCGGGCGGCCAGGGCGCTTGGTCCTTGATGACGCGAAAACCGGGCGGCCGTACGTTGACAAACTTCCCTTGATACGGCCTCTCGCGGAAATGAGTAAAGGCCGCGCACGCAAGGGGACGGCTCCACGTCTCCGCGAGCAGCTGCACGACCTCGCCTGCGGAGTATTGAGGATACGTCGTCGAGAGCAGGTCCTTATAGTATTCCAGAGGCGGAAGGCTCTGCACGCGCTGGCGGGCGTCTATGAGGACAAAGGCGAGCCCGAGCAGAACATTTATGAAGACGAGGGCGATGATTGTGTTGGTCAACAGCAGAGCAAAGGTCCTGTAACCCGATCGCAGCCGAGCTCTCCCGATGCGACGCAATCGCGATACGACCACAAAGGTACCGACGATCGCCGCAATAAGTATCCCCGCGCCGATACCTAGAGCATGCAACACAGGAACCGCTCGAGGTTGCGTACAGAGGCGGCGCTTCTGCCGGCTCGGCTACTGCAGCCGGACGAGTACGGTACGCGCCCTATCTGGGGCCATCGGTGGCTGGTTTTGCGGCAAGGCATCCGTTGACCCAGAACATGGACCCCCAGAGGTTGTAGCCGGTCCCCAAGACGGTGAGCCCGCTTTCTTCCATCCACGACCTGACTTCACGCACGCTATGCAGATGGGCAAAAGGGACCATCACCTGATCGTAGAACACCGCCTCGAGATCGGGACGATTCAAGAAGCATCCGCGTCGTATGTAGTTCTGCACCTGGAAAAAGAACAAGAATGGGAGCCACCAATAGCGCACCCACTTCTCACCATAGGTGCGCAACGGCCACGTGAGCTTGTGGATGAACCAGAAGTAAGGATGATATATGTTGTATAAATTCACCAAAATCTCACCGCCCGGCTTCATTAGACGGCGGCACTGCTTGAAGGCTTGATGGGTGTCTTCCGTAACCATAAGAGAACCCGTAGCGATGACGAGATCCGCGACCTCAGAGCCAACCCGGTCCATCTTCGTGCTGTCGGCTTGTATGGCGCGATAGCCCTGGCTGTGGAGGCGCGAAACGGCGGCATCACTCAAGTCGACGCCCGTGATGTTCGCTTTCGGCACACCCAGCTCTTGATAGTGGTTGAACCAATAGCCGCGGCCGCAACCGATGTCGTAGAGCATCCCGTTTTTCGCGGCGCATCGCCGCACCGGTTCATCGATAAACGGGTATTCCGGATATCGATTCTGCTGTTGGTTGCAAACCTCGTACGCGTCGAAAAGCTTTTTCGTTCGGGCCGTCGCCGCCGACAGGTTCGTGCTGTCGTCACCGCTCATGATGCATTCTCCCTTTCCACGAGCATTGGCATAGTTGGAGTCACCGGGCCGAAGCCCGTCCGTCTCCCGCTACGAACAGCATCTTACCGGCGGCAAACCAGCACATCCGCACCAGCAGCCAACCGTGCGAAAAGCGACTGATGTTGGTGGTGCCGTAGGTGCGCTCGCGGTAGCGCACCGGCAGCTCGACGATCCTGAGGTTCAATTTAACGGCCCCGAACAGCAGATCGAAGTCACCGAAGGGATCGAAGTCGCCGAAGTACCGGCGATTGTCGGCGATGCGCTCGTAGTCGCGGCGCCACAAGACTTTGGTTCCGCACAACGTGTCCTTCACCGGCTGCCCGAGCAACCCGCTCAGCAGACGGGCGAAGAACTTATTCCCGAGCAGATTGAGAAAGCGCATCGCCTTGGCATCCATGGCGTAGACCAGGCGCGAGCCGTTGACGAATTCACCGCAGTCGCTGACCAGCGCGTCGTAGAAATGCGGCAGGTCCTCCGGCGCGACGCTGAGATCGGCATCCAGAATCATCAGCATGTCACCGCTCGCCTGCGAGAACCCCAAGCGCACGGCGTCGCCTTTGCCCTTCCCTGCTTGCGTGAAGACCTTGATGTCCTGGTCGGGCAGGCTCGCCGCCACGCGCCGGCATTCCGCCAATGTGTCATCGTTGGAATGGCCTTCGACGAAGATGAGCTCCGTATGCGCGCCGAGCGACGGCAGGCGGCGCGCGATCGACTCGATGTTGCCTGCCTCGTTCCGGCACGGGCAGATCACCGACACCCGCGGCGCCGGCTGCGCGGCGCGCAGGCCCAGCGGCCGCGCCACCACCCAGTTCGTCAGGCAAAACCACCGCAGACCCGGCAGGTGCGCGAGGTAGCGGTTCGCCAGCGCGCTCAGCCCGGGAATCTGCTTGGGCAGCAAGATGTGCGGCCGGCTTTGCACGATCTCAAAGCCGCTGAGGTGCAGAAGCCCGGCGATGTCCTCGGGCGCCGTCCAGTTGACCAGCGGTTGCGGATACGTCAAGCCGGTTCGCGCCGCCACGTCGAGCAGCGGCTGCCACAGACGGCTGTACCAATGCATGATCACGCGTGTGCCCGCGTGACACGCGGCCCGCAAGCGCTCGAAGACCATGCGGATGTCGTAGAGGTAGCCGACCAGGTCCGACAGGACGATGTAGTCGAACTGTTCGCCGCCGAGATCGAGGCGCTCCGCCGGCATCTGGCGAAACTCGAGGCCGGGATAGCGCGCCGCGGCCCTGCGGACCATCGCGCCGGAGACGTCGACGCCGACGCCGCGCGACGGCTCGAGCGCCGCCAACAGGTCGCCGTTGCCCGAGCCGACCTCGAGCACGCGCGCTCCGGCCGGGACGTAGAAGCGTGCGAGCGCGGCGAGCGCATGATGGTAGCCCGCGTTGCGCCGGTGCCAGCTGTCAACCTGCTCGGCGTAGTGATCGAAGAACCGCTCCCAGCCGAGCACGTACTCGTCCATGTTCGGCGGCGGCCGCCGCCGGCGCACCGTCTGGACCCATTCGACGTGGTCCGGTGCGACATCGGCATTCGTCGCTGCAATGGCTGGCTCGGTCGGCGTCATCGCCTCACGCCCGCGGAGCATCCGCGATCAATCCAGTTGAACCGACGTACCAGTCGATGGTGCGCCGCAAGCCTTCGAGAAACGGTGTCTGCGCGCGAAAGCCGAACTCGTGCTCGGCGCGCGAAACGTCGAGGCGCCGCCGCGGCTGCCCGTCCGGCTTCGTCGCGTCCCAGCGGATCCGCCCCGTGAAGCCGGTCAGTTGCGCGATCAGTCGGACGAGATCCTTGATGGTGATCTCCTCGGCGGCGCCGATGTTCACCGGATCGGGCTTGTCATAACGCTCCGTCGCCAGCACGATTGCCCGCGCACAATCGTCGACGTACAGGAACTCGCGGCTGGCGCTGCCGGACCCCCAGACCTCGACCTCTTGGCGGCCGTCACGCCTGGCGTCGCAGAATTTCTTGATGAGCGCCGGGATGACGTGTGACTTCGCCGGGTCGAAGCTGTCCCCGGGGCCGTAGAGGTTGACCGGCAGCAAGTAGATCGCGTTGAAGCCGTACTGCGCGCGGTACGCCTGCGCTTGTACCAGCAGCATCTTCTTCGCCAGGCCGTACGGCGCGTTGGTCTCTTCGGGATAGCCGTTCCACAGATCATCTTCGCGGAATGGCACGGGCGTGAACTTCGGATAGGCGCACACCGTCCCGACGGCGACAAACTTCGGCAGCCCGACGCGGCGGCCCTCTTCCATGAGCTGCACACCCATCATCAGGTTCTCGTAGAAGAAGCGTCCGGGGTTTTCCCGGTTAGCGCCGATCCCCCCGACCTGCGCCGCCAAATGGATCACGATCTCGGGGCGGGCATCCCGATACAACCGGCGCACGGCGTCGCCGGACACCAGGTCGTATTCGCGGCTGCGCGGCACGACGACCTGCGCGCCTTCTTCCCGGAGGCGGGCAACGACGTGCGACCCCAGAAAGCCCGCGCCGCCAGTCACTGTGATGCGTTTACCGTGCAGACGCGACACCGGTCACTCTCCGTCACGAAGCCCTTGCAAGCAGCTGGATGCAAACCGGCGCCGCAGGCGCGCTCGACATTCTCGCTGAGATGAGCTCACGAATGCTTCCTCCCGTCCTGTATCGTGCCGCGCCGACGAATGTCAACGTCATTCCGAGGGCGCATCGGCGCGCGCCTTGCGCCCTCCGCCGGCTTCTGGTTTGAAGGCGCGCAATGACCATGCTGTCCATGTGCACCGCGGCCGGTGTGTGGCCGGGACTGCCGGCGACCGGCTACCTGCTGTTCGCCCGCAGGCAGCGGTCTGCGTTTCCAGCGGTCACCTTCGGCGCCGTGCTCGCGGTCGCCGGGATTGCCGTATGGTCCCTGCCGCTGCTCGCCGCCGCCGTCGCCGGCGTGTACCGGCCGGAGTACTTCGGTCTGGTCGGTTGGCTGGTCGCGGCAGCCGCACTGGTGAAGCTGTCGCAGTCGAACGCGCTCTCCGACGCCCGTGCCGGATGGAAGACCACTCCGACCGCGCCGAGGACGGCCGCGCCCCCGCCGGAGAACCCTTCGAAACGATCCCGAAAGGATGGGCCCTCCTCGAGGAAACCGCAGAAAGCGCATACGCCGCAGGGTCAACGGGAGAGCGCTGCGCCACACCCGACGCCGACGTGGGACGCCGGCGCGATCTGGAACGGGGTGCTGGCAGTGGGATTGCTTCTCGCCGCGGTGCTCTATCTGGCATTTCCGTCCGAGAGCATCTACGGCGGCCGCGACGAAGGGGTGTACTCCACACACGCCGTCTACATGGCGCATCACGGCAAGCTCGACGTCCCCTACCCATGGCCCGCGGATGCCGCGGCGATGTTCTCCGACGTTTGGGTGGGATTCCCCGGCTACTACAAGACTGCCAACACGATGACGCCCCAGTTCGGCCATCTCTTCCCGGTGTGGCTGGCGCAGGCTTTTGCCAGCCTCGGTGCCGGCGGCCTGTTCCATCTCAACGCCCTGTTCACCTGGCTCGCGGTCGCCGTCTTCTACGGCCTGTGCCGGATGGTGCTTCCGCAACCCGCGGCGGTGGTCGCCGCGCTCTTCTTTGCGCTCAACCCCGGCGAGCTGTGGATGGCGCGCATCACGCTCAGCGAGATGCTGACGCAACTCTTCGTGTGGTCCGGCCTGCTGCTGCTGTTGCAGGCGCTGAAAGACGGCCAGACTGCGACGGCCCGCTGGGCCGGCGCGTGCCTGGGACTGTCGGCGTTCGTCCGCTTCGACAGTCTGCTGCTCATGCCGCTCCTGGTGCTCGGGCACGCTGCGCAGGCGGTGACCGCACCCGAACCGGAGTCCGCGGACGCCGCCGGGCGGCCGTCCGTCTGGGCCGCCTTGTACCAGACGGCCGTGCCGACGTTTGCCCTGGCATTCGCGTATTTCTGGATCTTCAGCGCGCCGTACCTCGCGGAGCGCCCATACCTTGGGAAGCTGGCCGCGGCCCTCACCGTCAGCGTCGTAATTCTGGGAATTGCCCTGACGAGCGCGGCAAAGATCGTGCGGCCGTTGATCAGCAGCACGGCGTTTCTGATCGCCCTCGGCATCGCGCTGTCCGCCGTCGCCGCCTATGCGTACTGGATCCGACCGCTCGCCGCTGGCCCGGCGCAGCTGCAGTACCGATGGCCCGGCTACTCCCTCGACGTCACGCACGACTACAGCCGCAACACCTTCCGGGACTTGGCGCAGTACCTGTCGCCGCCGGTGACCTGGGCGGCGCTCGGCGGCTGGTTCGTAACTCTGTGGAAGCGGCTCCGCCACGGCGGCAACCACTACTTCATCGTCGCGTTGGTGCTCATCGCCGCCAGCTCGGTGGTGTACATGCAGACCACCTTCAACACCGCCGATCATCTCTGGGCGGTACGGCGCTTCATTCCCATCATCATTCCCGGATTCATCGTCTGCGCCGCCCTCGGGATGCAGTGGGGGCTCGAACAGCTTCCGGCGCGCGGCACGCCCGCCGCGGCAGGCGTGCTCCTGGCGCTGCTCGCCGCTTTCACGTTGTGGTCGGACCGGTTGATCGCCGTCACCGCCGACGATCCGGGATACTACGCCCAGATCCAGCGCCTCGCCGAGCAGCTGCCGCGCGACCAGCTCGTGTTGGCGCGCGGCTTCACCGAGTTCCTCACCCCGCTCTATATCGCCTTTGACCGCCGCATCGTCCCGCTCAACCTCGATCCCGGCTCCAAAGGTCACGACGCCTTGCATGCCTGGGTCGCCAGACAGAGCGGCGCGCACCAACCGGCGTACCTGCTGCTCGAAGGGCAAACGGATCTGCGCGGCTTGCGCGCCCGCCCGCTGTACGAGACCGATATCACCCGCGCCTACATCGAGCCGACCGTCAACCCGCTGCCCACAAAGACCATCAGCAGGCAGCGCCACGTCCAGCTCTACGAAATCACCCAATAGGGAAATTGCGGATTGCGAATTGCGGATTGCCTCCCTACCCCGTTGCCACCTCCGGCAACGGGGTAGGGCCGGGGCGGGGGGCCGTCGTTTCCGAAATTCGAAATCCGAAATCCGAAATTCCCTTGCGCCGCGCATCTTTGGGGAGGGCACGATTGATGCAGTCCCAACGGCGGGATTCCTATGGAAACTGCCCGCCACACGCCAGCGACATCCGGGCCAGTCGAAACGCTGATGCGGCCGCTGGTGAGCGCCATCGATGCCAGCGTGCAGGCGGAGATCCGCGAACAGCCGTTTCAGCGCGATCCCGACACGCTCCAGCGCCTGCTGCCGCTCACCAAAGCGATCAATCGCTATTTCGGCGTGGAGATTCGCGGCTGGGAGAATCTCCCTAGGCACCGTGCGGCCCTGATTGTCGGCAACCACTCGGGTGGCGCCCAGACCATGGACGTCGCCCCGTTAATCGAGCGCTGGATCGATGACCGCGGGCCGCAGACGCCGCTGTACATGCTGGGGTACGATCTGCTGCTCGCGTTCCCGGTCCTCGGGAGGCTGTTCCGCAAGCTGGGGCTGCTGCGCGCCAACCCGGTTCTGGCCGCACAGACGCTCAAGCGCGGCTTCACGGTCGTCGTCTTCCCCGGCGGCGACCACGAAGTGTTCCGCCCGTGGAGTGAGCGCAACAAGATCGATTTCGGCGGGCGAACGGGCTTCATCCAGCTGGCCCTCGCCACCGGCGTGCCGGTGGTGCCGATGACGATTCACGGCGCCCACGAGTCGACGATCGTGCTGACCCGCGGCCGCGCACTGGCACAGGCGATGGGGCTCGATCGGCTGCACATCAAGGTGTTCCCCTTCATCCTGAATGTGCCGTTCGGCGTCACCCCGGCCTTCATTCCGACCGTGCCGCTGCCGGCGAAGATCACGGTCGAATTCGGCAAGCCGCTCGACTGGTCGCGCTACGGTTCGGGGAACGCCAAAGATCCCGCCATCATGCAGCGGTGTTATGCGGAGATCACCGGCGCCATGCAGCGCACGCTCGACACGCTCGCGAGCGAACGTCCTTACCCCGTCTTGGCGCGCCTCGACGAGCTGCGACCGAGCCGGGTGCTGCGCCGCCTGCTCGGCGGCGGACCCGCCGAGCCGAGCGTCGGCGCGGCGCGCGCCCTCAGCCGGCCGCGCCCGCAGGTGCGAGAACTTAGGCCGATTGGGCGGCGGCGACGGGTAGCCGTGCCGGCCGTCGCACGGCGGGTAACTGCGCCCGCGCTCGCACGCTCCGCAGCACGGCGCCGCTGATACGGGCGATGCGCAAGTCGCCGAACGGCGTGCCCAAGCCGCTGTTGACGATCAGGCCGACGGCCAGTTCGCGGCTCGGATCGGCCCATGCGCCGGAACCGCCGAAGCCGAAGTGACCGAAGGCGTGCTTCGGGATACCTTGCGTCGTGAAGATGGCGTGGTAGCCCAGGCGCCAGCGCATGTCGCAGGGCAGCACGGCGCGGCGCGCCGCCCGGCCCTGCACTTGCGTCGCCCGTCGCAGCGTCTCCCGCGACAGCAAGCGCACGCCGTCGAGTGTTCCGCCACCGGCCAGCGCCGCATACATGCGCGCCAGCGAGCGCGCCGTGAACAGCCCGTTGGCCGCGGGAATGGCGACGCGCAGCGTCTCGGGCGCACCGAAATCGAAGGAGCTGATGCCACGCGGCGCCAGCGCGTCCAGCATGCTGCCGAGATCGACGTCGATGCCGACGAGCAACAGCACCCGCCGCCACACCGCCGCCGCGCGCTCCAGGGTATCGCCGAGCTGCGGGCCGATGGCCAACCGCCCCAGCGGTCCGCGCGTCGCCCAGATCAGCTCCGCGGCGCGCCCCAGCGCCGCGTCCGGCGCGCCGACGTACATGCCGTCCAATCCCAGCGGCTGCGCGATCTCCTCTTGCACGAGCTGCGAAAAGCCCCTGCCCGTCACCCGTTGCAGGATCTCGCCGACCAGAAAGCCGTACGTCAAGCCGTGGTAGCCGCTGCGCGCGCCCGGCGGATGCAACGGCGGGGTGCGCTCGATCGCATGCACCATGTACTCCCAATCGAGCATGCGCGTCGCGTGATCGATCATCTGCCGGATATGGTACAGCCCGGACTGGTGCGCGAGCACGTGGCGGATGGTGATGGCTCCCTTGCCGGCCTGGGCAAACTCGGGCCAATGCTTGGCCACCCGGTCGTCGTACTTGAGCAACCCGCGGTCGACCATCATGTGTAAGAGCGTCGAGGCCACCCCCTTGGTGGTGGAGAAGCTCGGCGCCATGGTGTCCCGCCGCCACGCATGGCCCGCCCGATCCTTCACGCCGCCCCACAGATCCACGACACACGCGCCGCGGTGGTAGACGCACAGCGCCGCGCCGCCGGCATAGCGTTGCAGTTGGCTCCGAAACGCATCGGCGACCTTAACGAAATCCGGATGGAGCGTGCCGTCGACAACCGGCGCGCCGCGCCGGTCCGGCACCGTCAAGAGGTCGGAGAGACTCATGCGATATCACTCCCACTGGACACGGTGTCTTCCAGATGCTCGAGAATCCGGGCGAGCAGTCGGCCGCGACGGAACGGGGCCAGGTGGCTGCCACTGAACCAGTAGATCTCCGGCTCGCCCCAATGACGCCACAACGCGTGCGGATGCTCAGGCGGCACGATCTGATCGCCGCGACCGGCGAGGATCAAAAGGCGCCGCTTCTCCACCCGCGGCGGGTAGGTAAGCGGCGAGTGCACGCGATAGATGCGGCGCAACTCGGCGTGCGAGAAAGCGGCGGTCGCGTCGCGGTGATAACGGCTGTGAGAGAAAAAGCGCCACGCCAGGTCGCCAAAGCAGACCGGCGGTACCATGGGAATGACGAAGTCCAAGCTCGCCGTCAGACCCGCCATCAGCGCCGACAGGTAGCCGCCCAAGCTCAGACCGAGCAGGCCGACGGGCGCGCCGCTCTGCGCGCGCAGCCAGGTGGTGAGCGCGTACAGCTCGTAGACCGCCTGCCGGGCCGCCTCGTTGAGCCGGGCGACGTGCGGCACGGCGAACCATTCTCCGGAGAAGCGGGCCTCCGGCGGCGTGCGGGCGCCGTGAAAGGGCAAGGTCACCAGCGCAATGTCGTACCCGGCGCGGAAGCACGGCGCCGCAAACAGGGCAACCGCATCGATGCGCGGATACCCCATGCTGAACCCATGCACCGCGACCACCGTCGCCCGCCCGCGGCCGGGCTCGTGCATCCAGTGCTCGACGCGCAGCGCATCCGCCGCCGCGGCCGGCGGGCGTTCCTCAGGCCGTGCGCCCGGCGCGCAATACGGCGTGTAGCCCGTGGCGAAGCGGCGCGACACGATCGTCCCACCCGAAATCGAGCGCCGGTGCCGGGCGGTGCCGCTGAGCGGCGCCGGCGGCGCATCGACGAAGGCAAAGAAGCGCCGCGGCTCGGTCTCGAGGTCGCCGCCGACGAAGGCCGCGGCGGAGGCGCGCAGCGCGGGCAGCTCCGCAGGCGCCGGCATCAGGGTCGCGTCGATCACGCGCCGCATGGCTTGCATGACCATGCCATCGAGCGCGCTGCCCGCCCACGTCAGCAACCAGTCCGCCACCGGCTCCTCCGGCAAGCACACCGCCGGCAACCCGCACATCTCCAACGTCGATTCGCTCATCATTTGTTCGTTTGCACCCGTTTCAGTACGCCCCCTTGCGGCGCATGACCGCGCCGATGGTCTTGATCAGCACAATGATGTCCATCCACAACGACCAGTTGCGCACGTAGTACTCGTCCAGCCGCAGGCGCTGGCTGAAGGGGAGCTCATTGCGGCCGCTCACCTGCCACAGGCCGGTGATGCCCGGCGGCGCTTTGAGAATCGTTTCCGCGAAGGCGCCCATGCGCTGCGTTTCGCTGGGCAGATACGGGCGCGGACCCACCAGGCTCATGTCGCCGTGGATGACGTTCACCAGCTGCGGCAGCTCATCCAGGCTCAACCGGCGCAACAACCGTCCGACGCGGGTGACGCGCGGGTCCGCCGACTTGAGCTTGGCGAAGCGGCCCCATTCAACGCGGGCCTCCGAGTTGTTGGCGAGGTGCTCGTCCAGGCGGCGCTCGTTGTCGGCGTACATGGTGCGGAACTTGACGCAGCGGAAACGCCGCCCGCCGTGGCCGAGTCGGTCCTGGATGAACAGCACGGCGCCCCTGGAATCGAGGCGGATGGCGATGGCGGTGAGGATCAGCAGCGGCGCCAGCACGACGCCGGTTGCGGTCGCCACGCCCAGATCGAAGGCACGCTTGAGCGCCAGGTTCCATGGCTTCGCCAGGTTCCAGCGCATGTGCAGCAACAGTAGGCCGTCCAGGTCCTCGGTCTCGACGCCGACCGTGGCCAGCCCGAACATGTCGGGCACCAGGCGGATGCTCTCGACGTGCCCCTCGCAGCGCGACAGGACGTGCAGCAAATCCTCGCGCGGCAGCCGCGGCATGGCGATGACCACGTCCCTGACCGCGAGCTCCGTGACTACGTCGGGAATCGACGCCAACGGGCCGCGCACCGGCAGGCCGAGCGCCCGGTGGCCGATCTTGCCGGTGTCGTCGTCGACAAACGCCACCGGCTCGTACCCGAAGGCCGGGTTGGCGCGAATGCGTGCGAGCACCTGCATCCCGGTTTCTCCGGCGCCGACGATCAGCACGCGCTTGCCCCACAACCCGATGGGCACCAGCGCGCGCTTCACGCCGTAGCGCACCACGGGCACGACCACCAGGGTCAACAGCCAGGTGCCCGCGAGCACCAAGCGCGACAGCTCTTCCGCCGTATGGATCGCAAATGAAACGAAGACCCCAAACAGAGCCGCGACGGTACAGGCGCGCAACACCTGCCGGGTTTCGTCCCAAAAGAGCGCGCGGCGGCTATACAAGCGAGACTCTGCAAATGCAACTGTCCACGGCAGGAGAAAATACAGATTCGTCAGGTACGTCGAAAACGGTTGGAGGGCATTCAACGAGGGCAGCAGATTCGGCAGCACATCCTCGCGCACGCTCCAGGCCAATGCCAGGCAGCCGAGAACGGTGAGCCAGTCGACCGTCAGCAAGACGGCGACGGCGCCCAAGCGCCGGACTTCGAACCCCAGCCAGCTGCGGGTCTTGGACGCCGGCACGGCGTCGCGCTCCGTGGCCGACACTGCCACCCCCGAATGTGGTCGACCGTACACGCCCACGATGCTTGATGATATACTAACAACCGCGGTCAGCACTCAAGCGAAAACGGACGCACCGGCGATCTGCCGGCGATAGGCGGCCGCGACGATATCGACCGTACGCTCCCACGAGAAGCGTTCCGCAATCATTGCGGTCCCACGCGCCGTGCGTGCCCGACGCTCCGCGCCATCGAGCGTCCACGCCTCGCGCAGGGCGTGGCGCAATCCGCTCACGTCACCCGGCGGGATCAACCACCCACAATCCGTGTCGGACAGGATTTCGCGGTGCGGCACAATATCACTGGCAATCGCCGGCGTGCCGCACGCCAGGGCTTCCAGCAGCGCGATCGGCAACCCTTCGTGGTACGACGGCAGCGCGAACACGCGTGCGCCGCGCACCAGATCCAAGGTCACGCTGTGCGGTTGCGCACCGAGGAAGCGCACCTTGTCCGACGCCCGGGCCTTGAGCTCGGTGGCATACGCCGAACCATGATCGGCGTCGCCGACCACGACCACCGGGGCAATCTCCGCCGCCGCCTCGATCAGGTCGTGGAGCCCTTTTTCCGGCACCAGGCGCGCGACGCTGACGGCGTACGCCTGCGGGCGCAACCCGAACGCCGCCAAGGTCGCCTCGACTTGTGCCGGCGTGCGGGCGTCGACCGAGATGCCGTTCGGCGCATAGATCGCGCTGCGACCGAATGTGTTGCCGACCCAGGCTTCCACTTCATGGGAGACCGCCAACACTTCGTGCGCATCGCGCACCGCCCAACGCTCGCCGGTGCGCAGCACCCGCTTGGCGAGCGGGCCCCATTTCTCGCGCATGTAGTCGCGCCCGTGATGCGTGAAGACCACGCGCAGACCCAACCGGCGGGCGAAGGGGACCGCCAGCCCCGGGCCGATGGCGTGGACGTGCACGAGCGGCGCGCCGGCCGCGCGCGCCAACAGCACCGCCGCCAGACTGTGCCAGATCGCCTCCACGCTCTTCTGCCGCGGCGCCCACAGCTTGCGCAGGCGGATGCCGCGCCACGACGACCAGCGCGGCGCCTGCGGCACGTACGGCGAGCGCGTAAACACCAAGAGCTCGACTCCACGCGCCGCCAAGCGCGTGTACAGCTCCTCGCAATGCCGCTCGACGCCGCCTTGGACGTCGGGGAAGCCGCGGGTGCCGACGACTGCGATCATGAGAACATTGCGAAATGCGAATTTCGAATTTCGAATTTGAAGACTGAGAAAGGAAGGATTCTCCGAACATCAATTCGCAATTCGCAATTCGAAATTCGAAATTTCCTTTCTGCGGCCCGCCGAACCGACGCCGACCGCAGGTCAGCGGTTGAAGAACGGGCCCTGCGGGTAGTGCGGCTCGGCGGCGTGCTGCACCAGGCGTTTCACGGTTCGGCCGAGGTACGACGTGCGCTGCGCGACCGCGGTATCGGCGCGGACGTCGCTGTAGTCGATGTCGCGGTTGAAGTCGATCGGCCGCCCCAGGGTCACGCGGAGCTTGTTGGCGATCACCCACCGGAGCGGCTGCAGCTTCGGGAGCTGCGGGAGCACCGGATTGCGCATCGCCGTGCGCGCCGTGGTCACCATCCAGCAGTTCTGCGTACAGGCCGCCACCTTGGCGCGCATCTCGGCCGCCTTCGGGCTCTCCAGGATCTCGGTCCACGACTGCCGGTTGAGGTTGCCGAGCAGCAGATCGTTGCGCACGTTGCAGGCGTACACGTCGGCCCAGGGGTCGATGAACATGAAATCCGTCGCCGCGGTGCACGGGATCAGCCGATCCTGCCCGAGGATCTTGCGGATCAAGCCAAGGTTCAGGTAGGCGCGGAACCACGTCTTGACGTCGTTCTTGCGCAGCATCGCGGTGATCAGCTGCTCCACTTGCTTCGCCAGGCGCAGCCGGTTGTACGGAATGTTGTCGCTCTTGTGAAACTGGAAGGCGTTGTGCAGCGCCGACGTGGACAGCTCGAAGCCCTGCTCGCTGGCGAAGCGATACAGTGCCGCCAGCTCCTCGACGTTGTCGTCTTGGATCACGGTGGCGAAGCCGAGGTCGGTGCCGCCCAGCTCCTTGAGGCGGCGCAGGCCGGCGACCTTGGTGTTGAAGCCGTCGTCTTCGCCGCGGATGGCGTTGTTGGTCTTCTCGAAGCCTTCGAGACTGAAGCGCACCTTGACGTTCGGATGCTTCTTGATGATCGGCTCGAGCCGCTGCCAATGCAGGCCGTTCGAGCTGATCTCCGTGATGCGCGCCTTCGGAGAGAGCGCGTCGATCAGCTCCGGAAGGTCCTTGCGCAGCGTCGGCTCGCCGCCGGAGACGTTGAGATTGTCGAAGCCGCCGGGCAGCTGCGCCAGGGTCGCGACGCTCACTTCCTCGTCCGGCAGCGTCGGGTGCTTCCAGATGTAACACATGGCGCACCGCGAGTTGCACCGGTAGGTGGAGATGACGGTTAGATCCATGCGCTATGGCTCCTGTGTACTCTCGCGCGCCGCCCCGCGTCAAACCGGGGCATCAGGCCTTGGTGGCGCATATCATGACGCTCAGAACGTGCATTTGGTTGATGGGGTCCCGAAAGTGCCGGTTCAGCGTCGCGCGCACACCGTCCACGTACGCGTCCGCCGCCACTGCCAGCGGCGCCATACTGACGTCGCACCAGCCGTGGCGTTGCAGCAGCGCCCGATACTCGTGCGGCCGCAACCGGTTCGGTGTGCCGGAGAATTTGGCGAGACGGTACAGCCAGTCCGCGTACCGGTAAATGTTCAGCGGGTCGACGTCGCGAACCCATCGGCTGTGCGTCGAGAGGTCGACTTGAATGACCAGCTGCGCTCCCGTTTTGACGACCGCGCTCAGCTGTGCGATCACCTGCGCAACGTCGTCGAAGTGCTCGAAGGCCGACTGGCTGAAGACCACATCGACGCTGCGCGGTTCCAACACGGAGAGGTCGAAATCCGCGCGCCACACGTAGCGCAAGCGCGCCCCACCGCCGCCGCGTGCCAGCGCCACCTCGGAACGGAGCCCGTCCACATCACCGCCGCCGCGGCGCACAATCTCCCGCAACAGGTCTTCGTAGAAGGCCTCCGGGACCCGTTCGGCCAACGCATAGGCGTCGAACGCGGTGTAGCGCTGCGCTCCTTGGCTGAGGAGGATGACGCCGGTACCCAGATCGGGGCCCGGCCCCAGCTCGAGCGCGCTGCACCCGGCCAGAGACCACCGATCCCCCGCGTGCAGTCGGAGGTGGCGCAACCAGCCGGACACCACGGAGAGATCGTAGGCGATGGCCCGCGCCATCTCCGTCGCGGCAAAGGGACGCGGCGTTCTGTAGCCTTGGACGGCGTGACGGACTTTGTTGGCGAGCAGCAGCGCGCCGCCGAGGCAGTGGTGCATCCGGTTGCGCACCGGCGGGTTGACGACCGGCGGCGGTGCCGCCATCTCCACCATCGTTTCAGCGGCTCTGGTCATACCCAGCCGGGCGGTGCGCCCTCAGCTCGGTGAACAGAGCTTCCAGTGCTTCGATGTGCCGTTCGGGCGAATAGGTCGTCTCCGCCGCCTGGCGGGCGCGCCGGCCCATGGCGCGCATGTCGTCCGGCCGATCCAGGCAGCGCTCGATGGCGTCTGCCAGCCCGCGCGCATCACCGGGCGGAAAACGGTACCCGGTTTCGCCGTTCGCCACGCACTCGGTCAACGCGCCATGGTCCGAAGCCACCACCGGCGTGCCGCAGGCGTAGCTTTCGAGCGCGGCGTTCGGCAGGTTCTCGTAACAGATCGACGGCACCACCGACACCAAGGCGCCGCTCAACAGATCCGACAGGGCGGGCGTATCGAGCTCGCCGACGAACTCCACGGCATCGTCCAAGCCCGCGTCCCGTACGCGCTGCCGCAGCTGCGCGCTGTATTGTTCGTCGCCGCCGCCGGCGATCTTTACCTGCAGCGGCAGATCGGGGCGCGTGCGGCGCAACCGGGCCAACGCATCGATCAGCACGTGCACGCCTTTGATCGCTTCGAGGCGCCCGCCGAACGCGATGTAGGCGCTCTTCGCAAAATCCGGGCGCGGATGAAAGCGGCGGCCGTCGACCGACGTCGGGATGCAGCGCAGGCGATGCTCCGGAACGCCCGCCGCCACCATCTTGCGATACATGAACTGCGTCGTCGTCACGAAGACGTCGATGAGATCGAAGTAGCGGCGCCGGCGATGGTACCACGTGGCGGCCGCGTTCAGCCCCGACGCCACGCGGCTGCCTTGCACGCACCCGTAGCGGATGCTCGGCAGCAAGCTGCCGCCGACGCACAGCTCGCAGGCCACGCCGTCGCGCAGGCAGTGCTGCTCCGGGCAGAGCATCCCGTAGTCCGACAGGCGCACGACGATGGGCACGCCGGCCGCTTTCAAGCCAACCAGCAGCGACGGCGACAGCTTGCGCAGGTAGTGCAGCACGTAGGCAACCTCAGGCCGCGTGTCGGCCACCAGCCGTTGCACCGCGCGCTGCACGTCCGGCGCATAGAAGAGCCGCACCATGGTGCGCCACAGCGCCCCCGGCGTCGGGCGCTGGTCGCCGAAGCGCACCTCGTCGGCGCTGCCGAGCGGCGCGACGAAGTAGCGGTCGAACGGCGTCGCCTGATTGCGCGTGTAGCGCACCGAGAACGGCACGATCTCGTGCCCGCGGCCGCCGAGCGCGTCGATGACGTTGAACATGTAGCGCTCCGGCCCGCCGGAGATGAAATACCGATAGTTGGCCACCAGGATCTTCATCGCCCCGCGCCCCGCGCGCGGCCATACAGATCGGTCCACGCCGCGTAGTTCAAGAGCAGCCAAATCGCGTTGCTGTGATCCGCCGCGCCGCGCCGGTGCTGCGCCAGCATGGTGGCAATCGTGCGGTGATCGAAGAGAGCGCCGGGCAACCGGCCGTTGCCCGATTCCAGATAGTCGCCCACCATGTCGCGGAGCGCCGTCCGCAGCCAGTCGCGCAGCGGCACCATGAAGCCCTGCTTGCGTTTGCGCAGCGTCTGCGGCGGCAACCAGCGCCGCACCGTATCGCGCAGGATCGCTTTCGTCTGCCAGCCGCGCAGCTTCAGGTCGGGCGGCATGCCGGCGACGAGCTCGACGAGGCGATGGTCCAGCAGCGGACAGCGCACTTCCAACGAGTGCGCCATGCTCATCCGATCCACCTTCACCAACATGTCGTCGAGCAGCCGGAAGCGGAAGTCGGCGTAGCTCGCCTTGCTGAGCGCGGGCAGGTCGGAGTGCAGCACCGCGCCGATGTCCGGCGCGCACACCGGCGCATGGCCGTTGAGCTGCGCGCGCAGGTCGCCGGTGAACAGGCCGCGCAGGGTCTCACCCGTGCACATCGCCATCTTGTCGAAGTACATCTCGTCGAACGGCAATGCGCTGTCGCGCAGCACCTTGGCGACGCGCCGCGCGTAGCCGCGCCCGGCCGGCAGCACGTGGCCGGCCGCCGCCGCCAGCGCCGGCAACCACGATTCCGCCAGCCAAGCGGGCAGCCGGCGGTAGCGCTCGGCGAAGCGGATGCCGCGGTACGACGAATAGCCGGCGAACAGCTCGTCACCGCCGTCACCGCTGAGGATGACGGTGACGTGCTGGCGCGCCAGCTTCGACACGTGGTAGGTGGGCACCGACGACGAGTCGCCGAACGGCTCGTCGAAGTGGCGCACCAGGGTGAGGATGGTTTCCGGCAGCGTCGCCGTCAGCTCGTCCTCGCGCAGCGTCAACACGTGGTGCTCGGTCCCCAGGTGTCGGGCCACCAGCGCCGCGTCGGCCGACTCGTCCCACTCGGCGCGATCGAAGCCGATGGTGAACGACTTGAGCGGTTGCACGCCGGCCCGGCGCATGTAGGCGACGATCGTGCTCGAGTCCAACCCGCCGCTGAGGAACACGCCCAACGGCACCTCGCTCATCAAACGGATGCGCACCGCTTCGGCGAGCAGCGCGTCCAGCTCTTCGACCCAGTCCTCGGGCCGGCGGCCCTGCGGACGGCGGTCCTGCGGACGGCGTCTCATGCCTTCGTCCACCCCGAATACCAGGTGCCAGTACGGCGCGATCTTCGTCTCGCCGCGTTCGTGCACCAAGTAATGCGCCGCCGGCAGCTTACGGATGCGGCGAAACATCGTTCCCGGCTCGGGCACGAAGCCGAAGCGGAAATACGGCAGCAGCGCGTCCGGATCGGCCTCAGCCAGGCCCGGGGCGGCAGCCAGGATCGCCTTGATCTCCGATCCGAAGATCAGCCGGTTTCCGGCCTGCGCGTAGAACAGCGGCTTCTTCCCCAAGCGGTCGCGCGCCAACAAGAGCCGGCGGGCGCGCTGATCCCACAGCGCGATGGCGAACATACCGCGCAGATGGCGGACGCAGTCCGCGCCGTGCACCTCGTACAGATGGGCGATCACCTCGCTGTCCGAATGCGTGCGGAAGACGTGGCCGCGCGCGACGAGGTCGGCGCGCAGCTCCGGGTAGTTGTAGATCTCGCCGTTGAACACCACCTGCACCGAACCATCTTCGTTGGTAACCGGCTGGTGGCCGCCGGCGACGTCGATGATGCTCAGGCGGCGCATGCCCAGCCCGACGCCGTCGGCCGCAAAGAACCCCTCGTCGTCCGGCCCGCGATGGACGAGCGTATCGGTCATGCGCGGCAGCAGCTCACGCAGCGCCGCCGCAGCCGCGTTCGGATCAATCACACCTGCGATGCCACACATGGGAGGAGATCTCGAATTGCGAATTTCGAATTGCGAATTTGATTGCCCCCTCCCCTGTTGCCACTTCCGGCAACGGGGGAGGGTCGGGGTGGGGGCGAGTTGCGGACTACGCCGGGCGCCCGGGAAGCAAATCGCTGACGTCGACGGCGGCACCCGGCAGAGCCATGACGTCGAGCCGCCCGCCGCGACGGGCAACGAACGTGTCGGCATAGCGGCGCGCTGTGGACTCCGGTGCGCGGAAGACTTCGACCTGATCGTCGCGTAAGTTTACGAGCCAGTATCCGAATCTATCAAATCCGCATTCGACCCCACTGCCTCTCCCCCTGTCAAGGAGAGAACAAAGCGGCTTCAGATCCGTTCGCGCGACTCACCGGGGCAGCGTCGTTTCAAAGCCCAACCCTTGGGCCGCACGCGCCTGCATCTCGTCGTTCGTGAGGAGGCGATGCAATCCCAACGCCTGCATCGTTGCCAGATGCAGGCGGTCGAGGCTCCTGCAGTATGCCGACTTCACCGCCGGCCGCACCTGGGTCTCCGCAATCTCGATGATGCCGGGTGGGCACGGCACCAGTTCGTACGGCTCCGTCTGCAAAACCTGATCGAAGCGCTGGATGAGTCGCCGGGCGGACGCGGTCGAAAGCATCTTGGCTGCCACACGCCCGTGGATGTGCACGAGGGCTTCCAGGCGTGCCAGCGAGGAGATGACAACGTGGGGCTCCTGGGCGACGAGCGCTATCGTCGCGGCGGTCTCGGGCTCTGGAAAGAACACTTTGAGCAGACAGCTGGTATCCAGGTAGAGTGCCATGGTGAGAATGCCGCCCTCACTCCGCGCGCTCGCGTTTCAACAACTCATCGGTGGACACCTGGCGCGGCTGTCGCTTCCAGAAGTTGCGCAGCCAACGGGCATGCTCGGTTGGGTCGAAGCGCGCTCGCGTGCGGCGCCGGCGCGATTCATAGGGAACGATGCGCGCGACAGGCTTCGAATCGCGCGTCACCACGATCTCCCCAACCGTGGCCAGTTTGCGCTCCGCCTCGGGCCACTTCAGACGTACGTCACGTACCGACATCCGAGTCATGGCCGTTTGCTTAACATGTTTCACAACGGAGACCAATCGTGACGAGACGACAGGCGATGCCACGCATGGGAGGAAATTTCGAATTGCGAATTTCGAATTTGCAAAACCTCACCAAGGGAGTTCAGAGCGTCGATTGGGGAATCTCTGCGCCTCTGCGTCTCAGCGTTGATTCCATTCCTCTTCAAATTCGAAATTCGCAATCATCCCCTCCTCCCCCGCCCCTCGATGCCGTTGTACCCGTAGTGTACGTCGATGTCCGTCAGGCCGGCGTCGACGAACCAGCGGCGCAGCGTCGCCCGCGTCTGCGGCGAGTCGTAGCGCGGCGAGAGCATGTCGAAGGTGTCGAGCACGGCCCACTCCTTCAACGCGGCGTCGGCAAACCCGAGCGCGCTGTAGTCGGCGACCAACAGGCGCCAGTTGATCAACCGGCCGGCGCGCGGGATGCGACCGATCAGCCGGCTCAGCGGCCATACCAGATCGATCCACCTGCGGGTCAGCGCATAGAGCCGCTCCGGCGGCATGCGCCGCGTCAGCAGGCGGGCGTAGTACTTGGTAGCCAACACGGTCGCGAAGAACGTTTTCTTGTAGACATCCACGACCAGCTCGCCGCCGGGCTTCAGGAGTGGCGGCAATGCCATGAACGCGCCGTGCACGTCCGGCGTGTGTTGCAGCATGCCGAAACAGAAGAGCTTGTCGAAGCTGCCGGGGCGGAACGGCATCCGATAGACGTCCCCCTGCACGATGAGCACGTTCGGCTGGTCGCCGTTGGAGCGATAGTTGGCCTCGACGGCGTTGCTGTAGTCCAACGACACGACGAACGCGCCGGTCGCGGCCGCCGGCTCGGTGAACCGCCCGGCGCCGCTGCCCACTTCGAGGATCAGCTGACCGTCGAGACGCGCCGGCCAGCGCGTCTCCGCGAAGAAGCGTTGCCGGGACAGTGAGAGGCCGCTGTGACTGTCGAGCTGCGTTTGCGCGTGCCGGGTCCACTGCCAGCCAAAGCTCGCGGCGTAGTTATCGGCCGGAACGAAGCGCGGGATGCCGTGCACCACCGGGTACTCGGCCGCGCAAGCGGTGCACGCCAAGGACGCCGTGTGCAGGCGCTCGCCGTCGCGCTCGCTCACCGCGCCGATTTGCAACGCCTCGTGGCAGCGCGGACACGCCAGGTATTGCAGATCCGCCTCACGCATTCAGAACAGGCCCCCATCCTGACCTTCCCCCATCGGCATACCGACGCCGACAAGGGAAGGAACCAAGAGCGTCGGTCGACGGCTCACGTCCCCTCCCCTGTTCGCGTCTTCCCAGCGAACGGGGGAGGGCCAGGGTGGGGGCCGGCCTTCAACTCCGCGGCAATACGCTCCAATACCGCTTCGATGTTCTCGTGCACCTCCGTGTTCATGAAGCGTACGACCCGGTACTGCCTGTGCTGTTCGAGCCACGCGGTACGCTCGGCGTCATAGTCCTTCTGTTCCGCGTGACTGTCTCCGTCGATTTCCACCACCAGGCGAGCGCGCGGGCAGAAGAAATCCACGATGAACCGATCCACCGCGTGTTGCCGGCGAAAGCGGTAGCCTTCGAGTTGCTGGTCGCGCAGCCGTCGCCACAGCTCGCGTTCGGCGCGTGTCAGCTCGCCGCGCAGCTGGCGGGCGCGGCGTTGCACCGTGACCGGTGCGCGCCAGCGTTTGCGAGGTCGATCTTGTCCTGCCATCAGAACGGCCCCCTTCCTGACCTTCCCCCGTCGGCACACGGACGCCGACAGGGGCAGGAACCCGGAGCGAAGCGGAGCGCCCGGCTCGCCGCCCGCCATCGCACCGGGCAACGCCTCACGTCCCCTCCCATGTTCGCATCTTCCCAGCGAACGGGGGAGGGCCAGGGTGGGGGCCGCAAGCCGCGAATGTCCGCGCACCACGCCGATCCGCAAACACCTGGTGACAGCACAGACACGAGGTATTGCAGATTCGCCTTACGCACGAAGAAGAGGCCCCCTTCCTGACCTTCCCCCGTCGGCACACAGACGCCGACAGGGGCAGGAACCCGGAGCGAAGCTCCCTCTCACGCTCCCACAGTTCACGTCCCCTCCCCTGTTCGCGTCTCCCCAGCGAACGGGGGAGGGCCAGGGTGGGGGCCGCAACCCGTCGCGAATGTCCGCGCAAACCACCGGACGAGATCGCTACTGCATCAGGCGGTTTCCGACGACGCATCGCAGTGCCGTTCCCAGGAATATCCGCGACGCAAAGACACTCGGAGCGCTGCGCGCCGCCTGCATCAAGTAATGGGCGGCCCGCCGGCGTGCGCCGCCGGTGACGCAATGGTGAGCAATCAGGGCATACGCCGCGCCCAGGGCTTTGACGCGCAACCGCGCGCGCTCGCTGTCACCCGGCGGAAGGTTCGCGAAGGTGCGCTCCGTGACTGCGATGAGACTGTTCGCAAACCCACACCGGTCGAGCTTGCCTAGCACCGTCACCGGATCCGAAACGCGATAACGCGCCAGCGGCTCGGCGATGAACAGCACGTCGTACGCCAGCGACAGTCGCAGCCACAGCTCCCAGTCCTCGAGATAGATCAGGGACTCGTCAAAGGATCCGACCTGTTCGAGGCAGCACGCGCGAACCGTTGCCGTCGCCGTGGGAACGATCGCCTTGTACAGCACCAGGTCCGAAAAGATTCTGCGTGCCGCCGAGCCTCGACCAACGACGCCCGGGAGCGGCCTGCCACTATCGTCGACCCTATAGGCTTGACTATAGACCAGCCCCGCGTGTGGGTTGCGATCGAGGGCTTCGACCTGCCGCTCCAACTTGTGCGGCAGCCACGCGTCATCCGCATCGAGGAACGCCAGGTACTCACCAGTTGCGTGGCGGATGCCGTTGTTGCGCGCCGCCGCGCGCTCGCGGTTCGGCTGGTATACGTAGGTGAGACGCGAGCCGTAGCCCCGCAGGATCGCGGCGGTGCCGTCGGTCGAGCCGTCGTCGACGACGATCAGCTCGAAGTCGCGATAGGTCTGCGCCAACACACTATCGACCGTCGCGGCGATGGTGCGCTCGCAGTTGTAGGCGGGGATGATGACGCTGACCTTCGGCATCGCCGGCGGCCTCACGCTGATGCGCACAGGTCGACAAATGTGCCCATGGTATCCGCTCGAACCGGACAGAAGATCTCCTCGAACACGGTCCGCACATTCCGCCGCCGTTCCTCAACGCTGGGCGCGGCCGGGCTCAGCAGCCGCTCGACGGTATGGCGGAGCTCCTGCGGCGTGCGCGCCGCAGCTCCGAGCCCGGGGCACGACGCCAACGTATCCATGTCGAACCAGATGTCTGACTGGAGCATGACGACAGCCACGCCCTGCGCCAGCGCCTCAACTGCAACCGACGTCCCGTTGTGCAGGACCACATCCACCGACGGCAACAGCTCAGTCACCGGCCGCTCGGTCACCGCGAAATGCGCGGGCAGATGGGTCAGGTCGAGACTCTCGATCGCTGTGCGCAGCAACCGATCAGCGTTCGTCCCCATCTTGGGATGCAGCTTGATCAGTACGGAGACCTCCGGCAGCGACCGCAGCGCCTCAATGGCCTTGCAAACGAGCTCCAAAGAATCCGCGTAGCCGATCGAGCCGGCCACCAACACCGTCGCCGATCGCTTGCGTGGCGCTTCTCGCCGTCCGTCATCGGATTCGGAATGCGCGAAGAGATGGCTGAACCGCAGTGCCGCACCCGTGCTCAACCTCTCCGGCGGATAGCCGTGCTCCGCCAGCAAGTCTTTCCAGCGCGACCCGATGGTGATGATGTGATCCGGGAGCTGACCAGCCTCCAGATCGCCACGCGAAGGGTACGGTCCCAACCAAAGCGGGGAGAACGGCGTGTGCTGATAACCGACGACCTTCGTCCGCGGCAGGTAGCGCTTGATCCCAAGACGCAACGCCTTCTCCCAAGGCTGATTCTCGTACGGATGGAGGATCATCGCCGGCTCCACCCCCTGCACGCGCAGGAAGCGTCCGACGTAGTAGTATTGCGCAGCCAGACACTGGCGTGACTTGCCCTTCTCCCGGCGTAGCTCATCTCGCAGGACCGCGGTGAGGTCGACCCCGCCGACGATGAACGGCGAGCGGACGCGCCAGGAATGCAACAGGGTCGTCCACAGGATGCTCAGTACGTCCGACGGTCGGACGCACTCTTCGGGCAGCACGGCAACGTCGCCGGCCGCCTGCGAGTTTGCGACAATCTCCTCCAGGGGAAACACCCAGGAAGCCGGATTGACGAGATAGGCAATGCGGTGACCCGCAGCGCGCAGGAATTGCGGAAGCTCGCCGAAATACGTGTCGTGCTCCTTGAGGCCACCGCTGCGAAAGGTCTGAGGGTCCGCCCAGGTGACCAAGAGAATGTCCACATTGCTGTCCAGCCGCGGGGTGTGGTGTCTTCCGTGCGCCGCAATGATCCGGCGCCGGCGTAGAAACCGGTAGAGAAACGCGGCGCGACAGCTTACAGCGCGAACGATCTGCCCGCCGCGATAGAGTGTGCCCTTCAACCACTCCGGGCACGCATCGGCCACCGCGTGGCCAGTCTGCTGGCGCGCTCGAATTCCCAAGCGGCGTGCGTGGTCGGACAGCAGACGGCCGAGGAACCAATCTTCGACGAAGACGAGCAAGTCCCCATCGAGACCTCTCAGGATGCGATCAAAAGCCAAGTAAGCGCAGCAACGGAAGACGAAGTCTGAGGTGTAGGGATTCTTCTCCGCCAGGTCGGTTACCTGCCACCACGGATCGCCATGGTCGACCGCTACATGCTGGTCGAAATTGATCAGCTCGCCGCGGAGCTCGGCAACGATCGCGTTGATCACTGCTCCCGCATTGTGCATTTCGCCCTTGTTCAGCAATGCCTTCTTGACCGCGTAGAACAGTTCCGCGTTGCGGCCGAAATAGATCCAGCTCATTTTCGAGCCGTCGAACTCGACGTCATCCGAGCGGCGTCCAGCGCGCGGATCGACAATGATCACTTGCTGTGATCGGGAGCTGCCCATGAAATCAGAGTGAACGCTTTGAACGAGTCAGCGACAGTCGGGCGGGGCCGGTGCTTGCAGATCGAGCCACTCGCCAAGGACACGGAGATCCGGGACCACCGTCAAAGGACCGGAATCGGGAAATGGGTTGGCGGTACCTGCGGCGACGCGGCCGACGAAGCCGACGCCGGTTTCCGCCGCCGCCTGCCAGTCGTTCAACGCGTCGCCGACGAACAACAGCTCGGCCGCTTGCCAGTGGTGCGCGGCGAGCAACGCCTGCAGGATCTCGACCTTGCCGCGTGGCGAGCCGTACACGCCGCGAAAGTATTGCTGCAAACCGCGCCGCTCGATGATCAGGCGCAGCTCATCCTCCGGCGTGCCGGACGCGACGAACAGCGGCCACCGCGCCGCGCCTTCCGCCAAGAACGCCTCGGCGCCGGGAACGAAGGGACTGCGCAACACGTCGTCGACGACGAGCGCCGCGAAGCGCTTGCCCAACTCTGCCTCGATCTCAACCGTCAGCGGCGCGCGCAGAATGTGCTCGTAGATGTAATGCAGCTTCTCGTATCGGCTCTTGCCGCCGTTCGCGAGATGATACTGCACGATCGCCTCGACGTGCGCCGGCCGATCCCCGAACAGTTGGCGGAAGGCGCGGGTCTTGATGTCGAAGGACTCGAAAATCACTCCGTCACAATCCAGCACGACGGCACGCAGCCTCATTCCGCGGCCTCCGTGGAGTGGATCTCTTCGAGGCAGTCCACCAACCCCTGCCCCATGTCGAGGTAGTAGTGGCTGACCAGCTTCTTGCCGATCTTCGGCCGGAAGGTGTAGGGCGTCAGGCCGTAGTGTCCGACGCCGCCCGGATTGTTCGCGTCGGGCGGCCGCAGCTCGATGCTCACATCCGGCCCGACGATCTCGCGGATCATGTTGAGCAGATCCCCGAAGCGCATCGGATGATGCCCGGTGAGGATGACGTTTTGGTTCTTGTACTCGTCATCCAACACGTCGACGCTGGCACGCGCCGCGTCGAGCACGTGGATGTACTCGCGCATCTCGTCGCCGGTCGCCGTCACCGCGATCTTGCGGTTGCGCAAGGCCTGCGTCAGATAGCGATGCACGCTGTTGCGCTCGTCGGCGCGCCGGCCGTACAGCGTACCGTAGCGCAGAATCGTGTAGTCGAGCCCGTAGCGGCGCTGATACTCCTCGATGTACAGCTCACAGGCTTGCTTGCTGACGCGGTAGAAGCCACCGGCTTCCGAATAGACGTAGATCGTGCTCGCATACACGAAGCGGTGCACGCCCGCACACCGTGCCGCCTCGAGCAAGGTGGCGTTGCCGAGCACGTTGAGGCGCACCGTATCGAGCGGGCGCGACAGGCCGTCGTCGAGATCGGCGAGGCCGGCGAAGTTGTACGCCACCTGCTGCCCGGCCATCGCCCGGCTCACCGCATCGAAGTCCAAGATGTCCCCGCGCACGGCCTGCTGGCCGGCCTGCAGGTAGGGTGAAGGCCTGAGGTCGAAGACCGTGACCGCGTGACCGGCCGCGCTCAGCGCATCCGCTACGTGGCTACCGACGAACCCGGCACCGCCAAAGACGATGACGTTCACTCATTCACCTCCACTCACCGCAAACGTCTGCCCGGTGATGAAGGCCGCGGCCGGTGACAGCAGATACCCGATCATCGCGGCCACCTCCTCCGGCGTGCCCGGCCGCCCGAGCGGGATGAGGCGCACTCGCGCCTCGAAGTCCGCCGCCGGCGTGTCCGCATAAAACGGCGTCGAGATGACGCCGGGACGCACGGTGTTCACCAGGATGTGATGCGCCGCACCGAGCTTCGCCAGCCCAACCGTGATGGACTCCAGAGCCGCCTTGGCGGCGGCGTAGTGGCAGGTCTGATTGGAGCCGCCGTATTTCACCCCGATGGAGCTCACGTTGACGATGCGCCCGCCGCCGTGCGCCTGCATGTGGCGGAACGCCGCCTGCGCCAGGAAGCACGGGGCTTCGGCGTTGAGCGCCAACGTCCGGTCCCAGTCCGCTTCGGTCAGCTCGAGGAACGGCCGTAGACCTTGCGGCGTCCCCGCGTTGTTGACCAGGCCGTCCAATCCGCCCAACGTCGCGATCACCGCAGGCACCAGCGCGGCGCGCGCGCGCCGGTCGGTGAGGTCGGCCTGAAGGGCCTCCGCCGTGCCGCCCGCGGCGCGGATCCGATCAACCAACGCGGCGGCGGCAGCGCCGTGACGATGATAGTGCACGGCCACGGCGGCTCCGGCGTCGGCAAGCAGGTGCACCGTCGCCGCACCGATGCCCGAGCTGGCGCCGGTGACCAGCATGCGCTGCCCGCGCAGCGCGCCAGGCGCGAGGCTCATTACTGTCCGCTCATCGATCATACGGGGTCTGCGTCTCCGAGAAGCCGTGCTTGCGCAGCCAGAACTCCACCTGCGGCAATTGCCACTCGTAATCCACGTCGAGCCCACCCCACTGCTTGATGGGCAGGATCTTCTGCCCCATCCATTTTTGCGGCAGCAGCCCGCCGTGCAGGTTCTCCAGGCACTGTGGCCGCACGATCGAGGTGCTCATGTCCGCGAAGTAGACCTCGCCCTGCGAGTCGCGGTCGCAGTTCAGCGTTTGCGGATCGCCGAAGGTCTCGAACGGCACGAACGGATGCAGGTAGCCGTCGGGGCCGAGCTTGCGCGCACGCAGCGGGCTCCACATGTTGTAGACCGATACGGTCACCGCGGAGTCGGCGTGCGGATCGGCGCGCAGCGCGGCGATGCCCTGCTCCAGGAGATCGGCGTTGATGGTGGCGGCGTTGCAAAAGAGCAGCACCATCAGCTCGACCGTTTGTTTGTCGCGCGCCAATTCGTCGCGGATGACCTGATAGCCGTGGGCGTAGGCGTCCTCACCGAGGGCGGTCTTCGTCGCCAGGTGCGGCGGGCGATCGATGATACGGGCGCCGTGCTGGACGCCGATGGCCTTGATGCGCGGCGAGTCGGTCGAGACGTAGACGCGATCGATGGACCGGGCATGCCGCGCCGCCAGCAGCGGATACACCATGAGCGGCCGCCCCAAAACCGGGTAAAAATTCTTGCCCGGGAAGCCGCTGCTCCCCTCGCGTCCCAACAGCAACGCACAGATCATGTTTTCACCTCGAGGCCGATCAGCTTCCCCACGCAGCTACCCGAAGCGATAACTCGCGCCAAGACGCAAAGCCGCTAAGGCTTTTCCTCTTCGAGTCCATTCACCGCTCTGGTGATCCCATCTTTCATCAAGGCCTCATCGAAGTTCAACAGAACCCCCAACGCCCGGTGCACGGCGACGGCGGAATCAACCACGATCCTTCCGATCTCGTTCTCCGTCATTCCTTGGCGCCTTTGCGTCTTGGCGCGAGAAATCCCTCATCCGCACCGCTCACCCGCCACCGTCGCCACCGCGAAGATCGTGTCGCAGCGCCACTGCGCTTTGAGGGCTTCGGCGTAAGCCGTCTCCAAGGCCGGCGTGAACAGGTCCTTGAAACGGCCCATGCCGCCGGGCTTGCCCTCCATCATCCAGACCATGTGATTGGAAAGGTCGTAGCGCTGCGTCGGGATGAGCTGCACCGCGTAGCCGGCACGCTCCAGAACGATGCGCAGCGTCTGCTGCGAGAAGTTGTGGTAGTGCGCCTTCTGCCAATAGAACGGGCCGAAGCGCGGGATGTTGTACGGCCCGAGCAACACGTCGTCGACGTTCGGCACCTCGATGAGCAACCGCCCGCCAGGCTTGAGCCGCGCGCGCAAGCCGGCGACGTAGCCAACCGGATCACGCAGATGCTCCAGAACGTAGTACAGGAAGATGACGTCGAAGCGCCGGCCGCCGAGCTCGTCCAACGATGCCAGGGTTTCGATGCCGCGCCGGTTGGCGAACTCACGGTACGCCGCGCTCGGCTCGACGCCGGCGACCGCGCGGACGTAGCCGCGCACGTCGTCGAGGAAGTAACCCGTCGAGCTGCCGACCTCCAACGCCTCGTCCTCCGGCTTCAGGAACGGGCGCACCAGCGGCAGGCGGCGCTCGCCTTCGGCCTGATACGAACGGAAGTGCATGGCCGGGCTCTTCCATCCGGGACCGGAGCGGCCTTCCATGTATTTCTCGAACTCGGCGCGATAAAAGGCCGCCTCTTCCACCTCGGTCATGATCGGAAACAGATAGACCAGCCCGCAGCCGCGGCACTTGTACTCACACGCGTCCGGCGCTTCGGAGATCTCGCGGCCGACGACGTCGGAGTCAGTCGAGCCGCACAAGCGACAGGTTGGAATCATCGTTGTCCTCAGGGAATTGCGAATTGCGAATTTCGAATTTGGGAACTCGAAGTATCTTGAATGTCCAATCTGCGATTCGCAAGCCGAAGTTCAAGCTGATCCTGAATCTTCGAATTCGAAATTCGCAATTCGCAATGATTCGCAATTCGAAATTCAGACGCGCTGCGTCCTCCCGCAGGCAATCATGCGGCGCAGACCTCACGCCGCCGCGAGGCGCGCCACCCGCAGCTTCTTCCGCTGCCGCTCCGCTTGCCACAGGTCGTACTGCACCTGCTGCTGCAACCAACTCTCGGCCGTCGTATCGAACGCAATCGACAGTCGCACGGCCATCTCGGGGCTGATTCCGGACCGCCCATTCAGAATGCTCGAAAGAGTTTTCCGGCTCACACCCAGCGCTGCAGCTGCTTCAGTCACCGTGAGCCTCCGTGGCTCCAGACAGAGCGCCCGAAGCACCTCTCCCGGATGTGGAGGATTGTGCATCTTCATAGATTCACCTCTCAATGGTAGTCCTCGTAATCCACTTTCTCGACGTCCCGACCTGCGAACCGGAACGTGACGCGCCAACTTCCGCTAACGGTCACGGCCCAGCTTCCTCTCCGTTGGCCCTTCAGCGGATGAAGGCCAAGTCCTGGCAGGCCCATGTCTCGTGGCTCCGCGGCAACGTTCAGACGGCCCAGGATCAAGCGCAGCCTCTCCGCATGCTTCCCCTGAATCCCCACCTGGCTGCCCGTCGTGAAGAACCGCTCGAGTCCCTTGTGCCGGAAGCTGCTTATCGCCACGTCGAACGTGTAACCTATCGCGTTACGGCCTGCAATCCGCGGCTATTCCTCGACCCGATCGTCATCTCGTCCGCGTCCTCGCCCACGCCACCATCGCGCGCAGGCCGTCTTCGAGCTGCGTCTGCGGCCGCCATCCGAGGTCGGCCGCGGCGCGCGACACGTCGGCGTACAGGCCGAACTGGTCCGCCGGCGAGCCGGGCAACTCCTCGATCGGATGATCCGCCGGTAAGCCCAAGGCCGCGATCAGCGCCGCCAGCAACGCGCGCACGGTCGTCGGCCGCCCCGAGCCCAGGTTGTAGACCTCGGCCGGCGTACTTGGGCGCTGCAGCGCCGCTTCCCAGGCATCGACGACGTCGTCGATGAACACCAGATCGCGGAAGCGCTGCAGCGAGCCGGTGACCGGCACGGGCACGCCCCTCAACAGATAGGCGAGATAGATGCTCACCATCCCCTGCTTCAAGTTGCCGAGGTTCTGCCCGGGTCCGTACACGCTGAATATTCGAAAGCTGGTCACGCGCAGGCCGTCACGCGCCGCTAAACGCAACAGATGCTCCGACGTCAGCTTGGAGACGCCATAGTACGACAGCGGCACACACAGCGTCGTCTCCGCCACCGGCGAGCTCTCCACGTTGCCGTACGCGGCCATCGAGCTGGCGTACAGGAAGCGCGGCACGCCGCGCGCGATGCACCAACGCGACAGCAGCAGCGTCGACGCGGCGTTCGCCTGCAAATCATAGAGCGGCTTCTCCGCCGAGACCTCGCCCGACGATTGTGCGGCAAGATGGCAGACGGCGTCGAACGTGCCGTCCGGCAACGCCGACAAGAAGTCCGGGCGCGCCAGATCGAGCGCGACGAAGGCGGCGCCCGCCGGAACGTTGTCGCGCGTCCCGGTGGACAGATTGTCGACCACCACCACTGCGTGGCCCGCAGCGAGTAACCGCCGCGCCAGATGTGCGCCGATGAATCCGGCGCCGCCGGTGACGAGGATGCGCATTCAGCTACTCCGCTCGAGGCGCGAAAAAAGAAATCACCACGAAGGGCACCCCATATCGACCAAGCATTTGCTTGTGCCCGTGGGTTCCTCTTTCGGTCAATCTTCCACGGGTTCCTCTTTCGCAACTCCGAAGTCTGCGGGCTTGATTCCGAGCTGCTCGCAGAGCGAATAGAGCACCGGATCGGCTACTTCGGTATCGGCATTTATCCGGGGTGGTATTGGCAGCACCCACCGGCTGCCCTTCTCGTCGGTCCGAGTGACGAAGCGCATCAGCGATGCCTTCCCGCCCGGCAGGGCTGACAGCGATGCTCCCTTCGTATCGCGGACGCTACCGCCGTACTCCTCACAAACCCGATCGATGAAATCCCCGAGCTTCACGAAGCTAGGAGGTGATCTAGTCGTAGATGCGAATTTCGAGATTGGAAGGCTGAAGCATGAATGCCGGTGGAATTCCCTTCGGCAATTGAAAGGTCGACTCTTCCGGAGACAATTTCAACGCACCGGGGTAACGCTTCCAGTACTTCGTGGGGGCCGGGGGAACGCCCCTGAAGGGATCATCCATTCCAAGTTCAATGGCAATCAAAATCCGCGCGACGATAACGGAGCGAAGTTCCTCCATGCACTCTCGTAAGTTTTTCCCCTGAACCGCAATGTTGTGCTGGAGACACTGGCCTATCCAGACGTCCCGCTCTTTGAAGCAGAGGAAATCGAGTTTGTCGGTACCCGCCCTGGCGTCCCAAGCCCGTTTTCGACGTCGTCGCTGCTCTGGCATTGTATCCGAACTAGCACGGTACCTGTACGGCGTAAAGGATCGTTTGACGCATGTCGCACACGGGTTTCATGGATGCCGCGCTACGGGCGTAGCTTTCTGCCTTCTTGTAGAAAGTCCCCTCAATGGTTACCAGAACAGGCCGGGGCCAAGACCCGATGCACCTCAATGGCGCAGCCGATCAGTCGTTTCGACAACTCATCAAATTGGATCCTTCGTGCTCTTCGTGGTGAGCGTTCCTACTCCGGCACCGTCTCGTACAACGCCGCCAGCTGCGGGTCGGGGCGGCCGAGGTTGCGTGACGTGGCGCCTTCGTCGAGCCGCACCTCGCGATGGTCCTCCGCCGAGCGGTAGATGGCGTTGAGCAGGCGGATGGCACGCGTGCCTTCCTCGAAGTCGATCGAGTGCGGCCGGCCCTCGGCCAGATCGGCGATGACCTCGCGAAAGAACGGCCAATGGCCGTAGCCGTAGGCGTCGGGAAACTCCTCCGAGTGCGCCGCGGCCGCCGCCGGATCGAGGGTGTAGGTGCTCAGCTGATTCGACGCGATGCCGGTCAGGATGGCGGTGCCCTTCTCCGCTAGCACCGAGATCGACGCCTCGAAGTCGTCGGGACGCGCCGCCGTCGTCACTTCGACGACGCCGAGCGCGCCGTTGGTGAACCGCAGCGTCGCCACGGCGGTGTCCTCCACCTCGACATTGACCAGCTGGGTCGCCGTGCGCGCGCTGACCGCCTCGACGTCGCCGACGATGTACTGCAGCAGATCGATGTAGTGAATGCCCTGGTTGGTGAGCGCGCCGCCGTCCATCGCCCAGGTGCCGCGCCACGGATCGCGATCGTAGTAGCGCTGCGGGCGGCACCAGCGCAGCCGCACCGTGCCGAGCGCCGCTGTGCCGAGGGCGCCGGAGCGCAGGTCGGCGCGCACCTTCTGCACCGCCTTGTTGTAGCGGTTCTGGTAGACGGGAAAGATCTTCACGCCGCAGTCGTTGGCCGCCGCTTTCATGCGGGCCAGATCCGCCCACGCCAGCGCCATCGGCTTCTCGATGACCACGTGCGTGCGGTAGCGCCGCATGACGTCGATGGCATGGGCGGGATGCATGCCGCTCGGCGTGAGGATGCAGACCACGTCGACCGGCTCGCTGCGCAGCATGGTGTGGTAGTTGGTGAACACCGGCACGCCGTGCTTCTCGCCGCAGGCGCGAGCGCGCTCGGGCACCAGGTCGCACACGGCGGCGAGCGTGGCGCCGGCCAGCTCGGTCAGCGGACCGACATGATTCTTGGCGATACGGCCGCAGCCGATGAGAGCGAAACGCACGTCAGGCATGGTCAACCTTTGGAACTACGAATTGCGAATTTCGAATTGCGAATCGATCGAAAAAGGAATGCCTCGCGCCAAGACGCCAAGGCGCAAAGGGGTTCAAGATCCAGAAAAAGATCCTTTTCCTAAACTTGGCGCCTTTGCGGCTTTGCGCGAGCCGTCTTTTCATAGTCATCCGTCCAGTGGCGCCGGGCGCAGCACCGGCTGGCCGCTGAGGAAGCGCACCACCTCTTCGGTCGCCTCGATCTCCATGCGGGCACGGCAATCGGCGGACATCGATCCCATGTGACAGGTCAGCACGCAGCTTTCCAGCGTCGCCAACTCGCCGGAGTACGGCTCCTGCGTGAACACGTCGAGGGCGGCGCCCGCGAGGCGCTCGGCGCGCAGCGCTTCGGCGAGATCGTGCTCGTCGATCATGCCGCCGCGCGCGGTGTTGATGAGCACGGCGCCGGGCTTCATCAGCTCGATTTCCTTGCGGCTGATCAGCCGACGGGTCAAGGGCGTCAACGGCACGTGTAAGGTGATGATGTCCGCCTCCCGGTAGATGGTCGGCTTATCGACCCAGCGCACGCCGTGCTCGTTGCCGAAGTCGACGTCGGGGAGCAGATCGTTGGCGAGAATCTTCGGACCGAAGCCGGCCAGATGGCGGATGACCCGATGGCCGACGCGCCCGACGCCGATGACGCCGACGGTCTGCTCGGAGAGGCGCCGGCCTTGCGAGCGGTACCAGACGCCGTTGCGCAGGTTGCGGTCGGTGAGCGGAATGCGCCGGAGCAGGTTGAGCATCAGGCCGATGGTCAGCTCGGCCACCGCCGGCGCCGGCGCGTCCGGCGTGTAGGTGACCAGAATGCCGCGGCCGCGCGCCGCCGGCAGGTCGACGTTGTCGAGGCCGATGCCGACGCGCGCGATCATGTGCAGGTGCGGCGCGCGCGCCATGACGGCGGCGGTAATCGGCTCGGTGCCGGCGATGAGCACGCCGAAGTCGCCCGCCAGATCCGCCAGCTCGCCTTCCTTGAGGCGCCGCCCGATCGGATTGATGACGTACTCGATGCCCGCCGCTTCGAGCCGGTCGAGCGCGCCGCGGTCCACCTCGCCGAACGGCACGGTGGTGATGAGCACGCGCCGCGCGGCGGGATGGCCGAACGTCGGCGGCAGCGCCGCAGGCGCCGGCGCGGCGACGACGGGCTTCTCCGCCGCATCGTAGGGCGTCGCTTCCTCCGAGAAGCCCTGGCGGCGCAGCCATTCCTCGACCGCCGGAATCTGCCAGGCGTGATCGACGTCGCCGTAGCCCTGATGGACGAGCGGTGCGACGCGTTGCGCCGCCGGATTGACGATCCAGTTGGGACGCACGGGCGCATGCGCGCCGGTGAAAAAGCGCTCCGGGCGCAGCACCCACAGCAACGAGTCCGGAAAGTACACGTCGCCGTCGGCAGGCAGCTCCGGTGCGAACGGCCGCAAGCTGCCGTCCGACGCCAGGCGCAGCGCCAGCTCGGGACGATGCTCGTTGTGTGGTGCCACGGTCATCACGGCGTCGAGCCCCGGATTGTTTTGCAAGCGCTCCACCGCCTGATCGATCAGCGCGCCGGTGACCGTCGGCGCGTTCGCCAGCAGCACCACCAGCGCCTCGACGCTGAGGCGTTCCACCCGCGTCAGGTGCGCAAACGCCTGGGCGAGAATCGCTTCCAGCGGCACGCCGGCGCCGCTGAGCTCCGGCGGGCGCTCGATCACGCCCACGCCGTGATGGCGCGCGATGCGGGCGATCGCCGGCGCGTCCGTGCTCACGTACACGCGTTCGACGCCGGCGGCATGTTGCGCCGCGAGCAGCGGATACACCATGAGCGGCCGCCCGAGCAGCGGAAAGGTATTGCGCCCGGGGAAGCGCGTGTCCTCCAGGCGTCCGGCGATGACGGCAACGATCATGCTTCAGTCGTTCGGCGGTACGTCGCTTTGGAAAATGAGAAACAGGAAACATTCACCACAGAGGCACCAAGGCACAGAGCGGACCAAGGCGGTCTTCTGTAAGTCCATCCGGAATGAAATCTGGTCTGACGCCCTGCACATTTGGAAGCTTTCCTTCTCCGAGTCTCCGCGTCTCCGTGGTGAATTCTCTCCTGTCGCATCAAGGGCAATTGATCTTGCCACATGGCTTTGCCCAAAATGTCGGTGCTTTGGGTTCCTCTCCCTCCGGGAGAGGTCAGGTGAGGGGATAAACTGAAATGGCTTCGACCACTAAGGGAATGCCTATTCGCGAGAGAAAGCTGTTACTGCAAATGGTTGAAGAGTACCTCATCCCCTCACCTTCATCCTCTCCCGGAGGGAGAGGGAAGATTTTCTATCGGCGGTGCAACGGGAAGAGGCGCGGACGGAGTTTTTGCAGAAAGCCTTGCCGCCAAAATTCAGGCAGCCTTCTCCGGCAGGTTGACGACCTCGACGGTCAGTCCCTGACTCCCCGGAGCGAGTGTGACGTTCAGCTTCTCGAAGCCAATAATGTGTCCCGCCGCATCTTTCATGAAGACGGTGTCGTCGTCGGCCTCTTCGCACACGTCCTCGGTCTGCGGATCGGCAAACCACACTGTCAACGTCTTGCCAAACGCGTCGTAATAGACCCTCACTTTGTCCATATCACGTCTCCTTGCTTGATCTTGTCGGCAGGGTACGCGGTGATCAAGTACCCGATGCCGTCGGCACGCTTAACCACGGCGCACACCCAGCGGGGTGCGACTCGACGATGAAACAACACCACCTGCGGGTCTCCGACGCTTCGGCGCACCTCGTGAGCCACCTCGCAGGTTCCCTCCCTGTGGCCACTTCCGGCCACGGGGAGGGTCAGGGTGGGGCCAGCGCGCGGGAGCACCGCCGCGGCGGCCGTCGGTGACGGGCCCCCATCCTGACCTTCCCCCGTTGCCGGATGTGGCAACAGGGGAAGAGACCCGAACGGCGCCGGGCTGGCGTTTTCGCAATTCGCAAATCTCTTTACCCTCTCAGCACGAAACTTTGGAATGCCGATCCGGGTTTCAGCAAATGCGTCATGCGGAAGCGGTGTGCCGCAAACATAGAGCGGTATTCCTTCAGACTGTAGAGGTGATCCCCGAGCACAGGATCGGTTGGAAAGAGCGCCCGAGTGCTGGGAATCGGCGATCGCCGTTCGAGCACCCGGCCGAGGAGCCGACGCTGCACCGCCGCTGGCGTAGACGCCGCTATGACGGCTTTCGCCACGTGCTTGGCGCACACCTTGAGGTAGCCGAGGCTGTACGGCTCCGGGACGATGTGCTCGCCGATCACCATCAGGACGCCGTCCGGTTTCAGCACGCGGCGGATCTCCGACAGGAGCCGGTTCGGATCTTCGGCGTGGTGAAAAGCCGCGGAGAGCAGCGCGAAGTCCACGGAACCATCCGCGAGATGCAGGTCGTAGAAGCTGCCGTAGACCAAGACCACCTTGTCGTTGGGCACTTGATAGTGCTCCAAGACCTTGGGACCGAGCTTGAGCAGCCGATGCTTGGAGAACTCCAGGCAGTAGAGCTTCTCGATGTCTCCAGAGCCGAGGAGATGCGGAGCCGCCCACAGGTTGCCGGCCGCCAGATCGATGCCGACGCCGCCCAGCCCTGATCCTCGCCGCGCTCGACACGCGTCGAGGCACTCGCGCAAGTCCTCGACGAGGCCGATCTGCGCAAGGTAGCTCTCCATCTTCGTGAAGTCGCCGTCCAATATGTTCCACGCCTTGTCCTGCTCGTTCTGCTCGTCGTTCCAATACTCCGAATACTCGATCGCCCGATGAGGAGAATCGCTCAGCCAATTCTCGACTCTCCACTCAGTCATCGCTGGGATGCATCGAGCCTAGAACAGCTCATCGATGAGCCGGGCAAAGTCGTCCGTCCGGATTCTCTCCAGCAACGTGGCTCGCTTCTTGGCGTAATCGGCATTGATATGCATGCCACCGTCCTTATACATCAAGCCAGGAATCTTCACGTATCCAACGTTACAGTGATGCAGAACGTGCCTCAGGTAGTCCACGTGGTGCCTCTCCAGTGGCTTCACGATGTTGGTTCCATAGACAATCGTCTTCGCCAGCACGTCCCTGGTGACGATGGCCCCCGCGGCAACGATGGCGCAGTCGCCGATGCGGATCGGGCCTGAGATGAGGGCGCCGGCATAGACACAGGAGAAGCTCACCACGAAGGCCACGAAGGACGCCGCTGAAGGATGGTTCCGGCAAGCGACGGCAAAGCTCATCAGCAACGACGTTTGCCAGTTCAGGCTGCCTTCTCCGGCAGGTTGACAACCTCGACCGTCGGTCCCTGACTAGCGCCGCGCGACGAAGCGGCGGCGTTTTCCCAGCGGTTCGCTCGAGCCGCGAGCCACATCCTCCCGGACATGTGCGACGGCCGAGGTGATGACCTCCTCAGCCACTCCATGCCAGCGCAGGCTCTTCACCAGGCGCCCGATGTCGGCGGGTCGATCGATCCGCTCCAGGTCGCGGCGGAGGCCCTGGCCAATGTACGCGCGAATGAGCGGCTGATAGCCGGAGAATCCCAGGTGCGGGGCCAGACGCTTGAGATCGGCAATGACATCCGTCGGCATACGGATGGTCATGCTGGTCATCGGACGGTCCGTGCGCAGCCGCTTCCGCAGCTCACTGATTTTCATGGGTCACGGGAGCAGTAGTGCCCTCTTGAGCCCCGCGACCGCCTGAGACATCAAATCCCGCGGTAAGACCCCCAGTCGCCGGTGCAGCACGGAGCGGTGCACCACAGCAATCTTCTCGCATTTGATCATCGAGGTTCTCTTGAGGCCGGTCCTAGAAAAGGCAGCGTGACGGTCTTCAATCTTGAGCCACGTGGTGCGTAGGTGCGACGCGGGCACGCGGGAAAAGATTCCCGTCATGATTACGTCCTCACCGTGCATCGCGACCACGAGCGCTGGCCTCAGCTTCGTCGTAGCCAGGTCCGAGAACGGGAAGCGCACCAGCCATATCTCGCCCCGCTTAGGCGTCTGCATCGTAGAGGTCCTCTCCGGCTTCGTTCCATTCTCGAAAGCCGGTCTCGGCGAGCCGCATCATCGCCACCGTCTCGGCGCGTGATTCAATCGCCTCCGCCAGAGCGAGAAGATCCTGCGCAGGCAGCTGAAAGATCATGTCCTTCAGCTCGCCTAGTGTTAGTTTCAACCTCACCTGTGGCATCGATTCCTCCTGTCAACGCGCCCGCGCTCAAGATACAGCCCGAGGCCCCAAATCCAAAATCCGCAATCCGACATTCCCCTCTCCGCAATCCGCAATTCGCAATTCGCAATTCGAAATTTCAGCCTTTCACCATCCCTGATACAGATCGCTCCACGTCGCGTCGCGCACCAGGACCGCGCCCCAGAAGCCTTCGAAGTCGACGCGCTTCCACCAGGGCTTCAGCAGGCGCAACGGTCCGCGGCGCGGGTACTGCCGATAGATCCGGTCGTAGGCCACGGCCCAGCCGGCGTGCTGGAACGCCAGGCGCCAGTCGCCGGGCGACAGCTCGAAGATGTGCGTGTTCTCCGGCGTCACACTCTCGCGGCGCGCGGCGCGGATGTGCTGCAGGCCCAGGCGGCTCTGCGCCACGTACGGAACGGTCAGCACCAACGCCTCGCAGTGCGAGACGTGTGACAGGTCCCGGAGGAAATGGATCGGGTCCATCAGGTGCTCGACGGTTTCGAACGACAGGAAGAGATCGGCGTCGATGCCCGCCTTCGACAGCTCCTCGGCGCGCATGCAGACGGCTTCGAGGCCCTTCGCCTGGATCTTGGCGACCGCCTGCGAATCGAGGTTGACGCTCAGGCAGCGCAGTTGCAGGTCGGGGTGCAGCGCCTGCAGGTATTGAATGTGCGTCCCCGCCGAATCGCCGATGTCGACGACGGTCAGCGGTTGCGCCGCCGGCGGACGCACCCGCTGCAGCGCCTTGTCCGCCATGAACATCTGAAACGCATGCTGCGCGCGCACCTTGGTCTCCGCATACGCGGTGGCCACCTCGTGCATCGTGTACTGGTGACGGATGTCGGGCCCGCTGCGCGCCAAGCGCTCGTACAGGTCGGACAACCCCTGCTCCCTGAGCGCCGCGCGCAACGAGCCGATCAGCATCCGTTCCTGCAGCGCCTCGAGCGACGGCCGCAAACTCGCCGGCACGGCTGTGCGCAATACGTGCATCATGTCTCAGTCCAGTTTGATCGAGAATGCCTCGGGTTCCTCTCCCTTCGGGAGAGGTCAGGTGAGGGGATAAATTGCTTGGCCTCGACCACGGCGGCGACGGTGGTGCGCACAATCACGCCGTTACTACCGATGGTTGAAGAGTGTCTCATCCCCTCACCTTCATCCTCTCCCGGAGGGAGAGGGAAGATTCGCAATTCGAAATTGATTCTTGGTCCCGAGTCGCCACGCCTGGCGGGCCAGCCCCACCCTGACCCTCCCCGTGGCCGGAGGTGGCCACAGGGAGGGGACGTCGATCCGCAATCCGGCGTCGCGAGTCGCAACCTCATCCGCGAATACGAATCGACCGAAGTTCCTCCCTTGTGAGCACTTCCGCGAACGGGGGAGGCCAGGAGGGGGCCCTGTTTCGCCCTCACTGCGGCGACGCTTCGAGCACCGCCGCCGCGACCGCCGTCACCGCCTCGCCCGGGCGCCACCATTGCCACATCGCCAGGCCCACGCCGCTCCACACCACCGCCGCGGTCAGCGTGCGCAGTAGCAGCGGCGTCCATACCGTACCGCCGGCGACGTAGACGAACGGCCCGCACTGGAAGACGAGATACAAACCCACGCTGACCAGCGCGACGCCGCTCATCCAACCATAGAAAGGAATCGCGGCTTCCAACGAGGCGAACAGATAGCCGTGGATGCAGGCGTAGCCCACCAGCGCGATGACCAGGTCGACGCTCATGCTGGCGGTGGCGACGGCGAACAGGCTGTAGCCGGCATGGGCCACGGCGTAGAGGACCGCGACGTTCAGCGCCAAGCCTCCCGTCCACAACAGCACGTTGAAGTTCTGGCGGTTGATCGCCTTCGAGTTCAGCAACAGGTTCGGCAGCTGGCTGGAGTTCTGGAAGACGAGAATGAAGACGAGCATCTCGAACACCGGCACACTGGGCGCAAACTTCGGCGCCACCCAATCCACCAGCGCGCCGAACCCGGCTTGGCCGAACGTCGTCACCGCACAACCCGCGGCAGTGTACGGAACCCAGACGCGCAGCAGATTCTGACTCACGCCACGCGCCGACCCCTGCCGCCCCATCTCCTGATAGAGCATCGGCTGAAACACCGCGGTGAAATCCCAGGTCATCTGCCCCATGCCGCGGACCAGATTCGACGCGAACGAGTAGTAGCCCAAAGTCGTCAACGAGACGCCGGCCGCAAGCAATGCCGGCCGGTCCGACATGAAGTAGGCCCAGCCCACGAACGTTAGCGCGACCAGCGGCAGGCCGACCTTCATCAGGTCGAGCCCCGTGGCCCAATCCCATGCCGGCCGGTACTGGATGACGTCGCGGTAGTACCAGACGATCGCCAGCACGGCCATGCCGGTCACCGCCGGCATCACCAAGGGGCTGAACACGCCCAACCAGCGCAGGGTAAGCAGGATGCCGATGGGGCTCACCATCGACATGACGAAGCGGATGCGCGTGAGGACGTCGAAGCGCTGATAGGCTGCGAAGGTGCTGGACAGCATGCCTTGCAGCGTCGTCGCCGCCGATGCGACGGCGGCGACCCACATCGCGCTGCGCACCAGCGGCGTGTCGTAGAAAAATCCGGCGACGAACACGATGCTGAACGGCAAGAGCACGAACGCCAGCTCGCCGGTCATCCCGATGTTCTGAATGCGCCGCGCCTCGTCCAGCTCGCCGCGGCCGATGAGGTGCGGCATGTCGCGCGTCGCCGCGGCGAGAAAGCCGGGCCGCACCAGCTGCGTGTAGAAAGTCCACACCCCGACCAGCGCCAGCACGCCGACGTTTTCCGGACCCAAGATGCGGCCGGTCATCAAGCTGACGGCGAAGGACAGCACCATCCCCACCAAGCTCGCCGCCGACAGCTTGCTCGAGCTTCTGAGGATGTGCAGCGGGTTGAACGGTTGTGATTCCATTACAGAGCGAGCCCCATCGGGGCGATCCCCCCGTCTACAAGCCGAGCGCTAACCGCAGCGCAGCATCTACCGTTGGCATGACGGGACATGAACCGAGCCGCCGGTCAATCTCACGGTCGAGAACGGTAGCCAAGTTGTCAGCGACGACCACTGAGTCCGTCAAAACCCCCATTGCTTTTCCCTCGGGGCTGTGGAGCGAAATATGGATCCGTGTCGGGCCGGTCCTCGCGAGGTTACTTGTGATCATCGCTACCAGCCGCTGCGGGAGGCCTGTCGCAACACTGTCGGACTGCACAACAAGTGCGGGACGTTTCTTCGCCGTTCGCAGGTCGGAGTTTGGATAGAAGACGAGAACCACATCGCCACGACTAAAGGGCATCGTAGGCGTCCATGCCTGGGGCTTCCCAGTCCGCGTCGAATGACTTGAGCCGCGCCCTGGTGTCGGCGGCCTCGGCCTGAGTCCATCCGTGAGCTGCGAGGTCCACACTTTGCACGGGGTTCACAATGACCACAACGTCCGCGGGCCCCGGGGCCACATCGTCGGGCAGAGCGATCGTGAGCTGCCGATCCTCGCCGATTGTTATACGCACACTGACGGTCTTCATTCCTGCGCCTCCTTTGCTGCTCCGGTATCGCAACCAAGCCTCTGCGTCTCCGCGTCTCTGCGTTGATTCCTTTTCTCCGCGGTCATGCGGGCAGCTGCCCTTCGAGGACGACGCGGGCGATCACCTCCGCCGTCCGCTCGGCGGACCGGCCGTCGTTGCCGTTGGTCATGTACCGTTCAACGAACGCGTCGTCAGGACGTGCAATCGGGGCGAAATTGCCGGCCGACAGGAAGTCCCTCACCTGCGCCTCGAACTCCTCGGGCGTTTCCGACAGCTGTGCCCGCTTCCGCAGTAACTCCTTGGCACGGGGAAACAGTGGTGCCCAGTCGCGGCCGGCATACAGCAAGAGCGGCTTGTCCGTCATCAGCGCCTCCGTCAGCGGCGTCGACGGAAAATCGATGATGATCGCGTCCACCGCCCACACCAGGTCGGTCAGCCGGGTGTCGATGGCGATGCCGTTCGGAACGGACCGCCGGATGAACTCCCCCACCGGACCGGCGCTGTACTCTCCTGGAAACGGTTTGTAGACGACGCGCACATTTGGAAACTCCGCACAGCACCGCAGGATGCGTTGCTGCAATTCAAAGTAGCCGACGTCGGAGATGTTGCCTTCGTTGAAGTATCGGTAACAGCCGACGAAGTTGGTCGGCACATACAGGATCAACGGCTTGCGTTCGCGACCCAAAATGCGCCGGCGGAGCGCCGCCGCATGACGCTCGTTGCGCGCGGTACGCAGCGCCTCCAGGCGAGGCGAGCCCACGGGCACGACCTTGGCGCGCCGAAACGCATTCGCTCGCTCATTGAAGCCTTCGAAGTACTCAATATCCTCGGAGCTGCTGACGAGGTAGATGTCGCCTTGGACCGGGCCGACGGAATCCTGCGCCTTGAAGTCGACGCACATCCCGCCGTCCATGTGCATGTTGAGAATGCGTGGGATGCCGAGAGAGCCCGCCGCCATGTAGATCGAGCCCGCGAGGCCGGCAGCCGGAGCGTCGACTCCCATCACCGCCACAAATCGCCCTTGACGTAACCATTCTCGCGCTCCCAGGAACTCCGCCCACGCTTGCGGAACGCGCTCCAATAACCATTGCCGCAAGAGAGGCGTTGCACTTGGCCGCAATGCCGGGCTCACTGCGTCGAGCGGCTGCCAAAACTCTGAGTGCTCCGAGAGCGCCGGCCAGTGTTGATCGAGCAGCGCCCGGACGTGTTGCGCCTCCGTCTGATGGCGAGCGCCGAAATCCACGCTCGGTGACGGCCGAATGACTGCGATTCCGGCGCGCTGCAGGTGGGGGACAACGAACACGAGGCCATACTCGTGACCGATCCAGGCGACGCGGCCGCGCCGCGCCACGAGATTGCGCCCGGCAAACGACAGCTCGATCTGCAGGCGCCGGGCGATGCGGCGCGCCAGTATGCGCCGCGGCCGCACCGCCGTTCCCGTAGTCTCCTGAATCCCGGGAGCGTCAGGAGCCTCCGGCCACACGACCACCTCCGCCTGTCCTGCCGCAATCACAGGGGCCAGCAACGCGAACAGCGGCCGCTCACGCGGTGCCGCCATCAGGTCCGGACAGAACGGCGGCCGTTCAAACACGATCACCCGGCGCGGCTGCGCAGCTGCGACGAAGCTCTGCAGATAGCACGCCGGCAAAACGAAGTTGTCGACGATGCGCCGCAGCAGCAGCAGGTGTGCGCGTGCCGGCTCAAACCGCTCCGCGGCGAATTCCGGCACCGCCTCTTGCAGCGCAGCGTCGAGCCATTTCGCCCACCGGTATTCGCGTCCCAGCGTCGCCTCGGCCAGCTCGTTGATGCCCGCGTCGGAGCAGAACTCGTCCAGCTTGCGATACAACAGGCCTTCCTGCTGGCACACCCACGTCGCTTCGGGCGTCAGCGCCACGAGCGCCGCGTCCGGCGCCTGCGCGCGCGCGCGGCGGACGTGGTCGGCTCGCTCACACAGGACAACGGAAGTCAGCATAACTGGTTCAAACCGGCCGCTCCCAGGTGGCGGCGAAGTACGGCTTCGGGGCGGCGTTGAAGCTGGTCTTGAAGTCGCCGCGGTTGGGTGAGTTAATTCCGACCACATCGACGAGCGGCGTGCCGCGCTCGAAGCATCGCCGCACGTTTTCCAGGAAGAGAAAGGTGCCGCTGTTCAAGCCGCGATGCGCCGGGTCGTTGGCGCCGAACAGGTAGTAGGCGCAGCGCTCGTCGTAGAGAAACAAGGTCGCCGAGGCGGGCGCGCCGGACGCCTCGCGACACAGCAGCAGCTCGCCGAAGCCGTGTCGCAGCGCCGCAGCGGTGATGCTGTGCACCAAACGCGCCTCGGCGCCGCCGCGCTCGATCTGCTGGCGCTCGAAGGTGCGCTGATGGAGCCGGTCCAGGGCCTCAATGTCCGACGACAACTCCGCGGTCACGCCGCGCTCTTGCGCTTGTCGATACTCGTAGCGGCGCGTCTTGCGGACGGTCGCCAGATACGCGTCGAAGCCCGGCACGGCGGTCAGGTCGATCAGCCCGGTGTACGCCAGCGTGATCGCGAACTGCCCGAGGTGCGGCTCGTGATAGTGAAACCATTGCAGGCCGCGCAGGTCATCGACGGCGTGATGCAGGCAGAACGATAATCGCGAATAACGCTCGGCGAGTTGACTCACCAGCGTCTCGCTGACTTCGAGCATCCACTTGGCGCGCCGATGCGGCAGCGCTGCGCAGCCATCCGCGGCAAAGAGCACGCCTTGATACATGGTGAAGGTATGCGGTGCGAGCAGCGGCTCGCCGTCGCGCTTCAGAATGACCGCGCCGGCTTGCGGGCTGCCGTTCTCTTCCACGAACCACAGATCGTACTCGGCGCCGAGGGCGTCGAGAAACGCGGTGCGGCAGAAGACGCTCCCCTGCGGCGAGGCCGCAACAAATGCATCCCACAACGACGGATTGGAGCACGGCACCAGCGTCAGCGACATGTCCGGTCAGCGATACGCGAAGACGGCGACGTCACAGCGTTCGTAGTGATGATCGAGAACCACGCGTCGCGTCAGATTGCGCAGACAGAAGTCGAGCACCTCCGCCGGATCGTGGTAGGCCATGGCGGCGTCGCGGAAGTTGACGTGGGTCGAGGTGAAGTTGAAGCCGAGACCGGCGCTGCACTGCGCAAACGCGGCCGAGACCAGCTCCTTCAAAAATTCCGTCGCCTCGGGCATAGCGTTGTTAAACGGGCCCGACATGAGAACGTAGTCGAACTTCTCCGGTAGCGGGGCGTGCAGTAGGTCGTGCACGAGGAAGCGGGCTTCCGGATGTCGCTTCGCGGCGTGGGCGATCATCTCCGGAACGATGTCGATGCCGGTGTACTGCACAGCGCCGAACTTTTGGTTCAGGAACGGGTACAAGTGACCCAGGCCGCAGCCGACGTCGAGAATGATGCGCCCGGCGAGCGGCGCGATCTGCGCCAACTTCTCAAAGCGGAACCGCTGTCCCTCCGGGCTCCACTGGCACGCCTCGGGCGCATCGCCGTGCTCGCGGAGGAGCCCGCGATACTGGTCAGCCAACTGGCCCTGAATTTGCGGATCTAAAGGCACGGAGGGCTCAATACCTTGTCCACCGCACGCGCGATGTCCGCGATGTCTTCTCGCGTGTGCGGCAAGCGCACGTGCTCGTTGATGAGCATCTGCTCGAAATGCAGCGTCTCGACGTTCGGGCAGGCGCCCGCGTGGTAATTGGTTTCAATCGCCCGATTCTCCGGCGCGCTGAACGGATAGCCGTGCTTGAAGGCGCGTTTCGTCTGATAGATGGGCTGCAGGTACAGCGGGCGGACGTAGCCCTCGAAGAAGCGCACGCCCTCGGCGTTCACCGCCCGCGCGAACTGCGCGCGCGCCGCGCCCAGCGCCTCGGGCAGCAGGCGCAACGGATAGACGTAGTAGCTGCTGGCGCATGCCGCGCAGCCGCCGGCACCAAAGGGCGCGTGCGCACAGCGCGGCGGCGGCACCAGGCAGGCATGCCGGGCGAGCGCCGCGCTGAGCGTCTCGACGTAGCCGCGGCGCAGCGCGTTGTAGCCCGCCAACTTCTTCAACTGCTCGCGCGCCACGGCGGCCGACATCTCGGTGAGCCGATAGTTGAAGCCGACGATGTTGGTGATGTTCTCGTACCCGGCCGGGCCGACCACCGCTTCGCCGTGGTTGCGGATGAGCGCCAGCCGATAGCGCAGATCCTCGTCGTTGGTAAGGCACACGCCGCCTTCGCCGGCTTGGATCGTCTTGTTGACGTTGAGGCTGAAGACGCCGACGTCGCCGATGGTGCCTACCGGCCGGCCGCGATACCTGGCGCCGTGCGCCTGCGCGCAATCCTCGATCACCTTCAAGCCCTGCCGCCGCGCCAGCGCCATGATCGGGTCCATGTCGGCGGGGATGCCGAACTGATGCACGACGACGATGGCGCGCGTGCGCGCGGTGATGTGCGATTCGATGCTGGCCGGATCGAGACAGCCGGTCTCGAGCTGCACGTCCGCAAAGATCGGGATCGCCCCGTAGAGCAACGGACACACGGCGCAGGCGGACATCGTGTAGGGCGAGACGATGACCTCGTCGCCGTAGCCGATGCCGAGCGCGCCGACGGTGGCGTACAGGCACGAGGTCGCGCTGTTCATGCTGACCGCGAAGCGCGCCCCGTAGTAGTCCGCCCACTCCGCTTCGAGCCGCTGCACGCGCGGCCCGCCCCAGAAGCTGAACGGCTGGTCCGGCGTGTGCGATCCTTCGAAGAGCGACAGATAGCCGCTCTCCAGCACCTCGAGCGCCGCCCGCTTCTCCTCCTCGCCGGTGGTGAAGTTGTCCAGCCACGGCTTGGTGCGCACCGGCGTGCCGCCGTTCACGGCGAGTGTCTTGCTCTCGAACATTCGGATGTCTCTTCGTAGGGGCGAATCTTGTATTCGCCCGGCTTCACGTTGATCCGCGGCGCCGCGTCGGGCGATCACAAGGATCGCCCCTACAGTTTTGAAACAACCTCGCGCGCCTGCCACAGCAGCCGCATGGTCCGGCGCGCGCTGTCCAGGGTGGCGCCGGTCTGCGCCAGATCGGCTTCGCCTTGGAGATGGCGCGCGATCGCGTTCACCGCATGGTAGAGCGGCGCGTCCAACCCGGCCCAGGGTGAATCAGGCAGCGGCAGCAGCACCCGTTCGTCGAGGTCGTTCACGTGCACCGCCTCCACCACGATCTGTGCGCCGAAGTCGCGCAGCAGGATGCGGCCGCGCTCGAAGCGCAGGTCGATCTCCCACAGCTGATAGTGGCGCGCGTCGACGCTCATCACGTCGACCGGCGCATCGCCGCAGCGCAGGCGCACATTCCAACATGGGTCGTTCGGTTTTCCCGGCGCGCCGGGCTCGATCCGGTCGATGCTCGGCTCGCCGTGCAGCAGCATGCGCAGCGTGTCGATGGTGTGCGAGCCGTTGTGCAGCCAGCCGCCGTAATAGTCGCAGCGGCCCGCCACCAGCGCGCCCAGCTCGCCGCGGGCGATCAGCGCGGCGGCGCGCCGATGCGCGGCATCGAAACGGCGCGTGTGATTCACCAGCACGGCGACGTGGCTGCGCTGCACGAGCCGGTCGAGCGTGTCCAACTCCGGCGGTGACTCGCACACCGGCTTCTCGACGAAGATGACCCGCGGCGCGGACGAGCATTCGAGCAGCTGTTGCGTCTGGCGGTAATGCTCTTCGGTGGGCGAGCACACGCTGACCACGTCGAGACGCGTCTCCGCCAGCAACGGCTGCAGAGCGGTGAAGCCGCGCTGCACGCCCCAGCGTTCCTGAAACGCTGCCAGCCGCGCGCCGTCCGCGTCGCACGCGGCGACGACACGAAAGGCCGGATGACGGTGATACGCCTGCGCGTGCGTGGTCACGCCGCCGCTGCCGCGCGGGGTGTCCTTGATGCCGGCGATGCGCCCGCAGCCGACGATGGCGGCGCGGAACTGCGGCGCGCTCATGCGCCGCCCTCGCGAAACTTGCGCCAGCGCCGCTCGACGTCGCGGTTGAGCGCGATCAGCCCTTGAGCATGGGCAAACTCGATCACCTGGGTCAAGCTGAACCCCGGGTTGTGCGGGTAGAAGTGCTCGAAGATCGCGGTGACGACTTTGAAGTCCTCTTCGGTATCGACCTCGATGTGCAGCTCCGGACACGCCAGCCACGGCGGCGCTTCAATATTGTGGATGCGGAAGCGTTCGGGATGCTGATAGATGTGGATGCCGACGTGCTCGCGCAGCCGCGCATCGGTGGCGTGGCGCTCCGCTTCGATCAGCGCGCGCGCCGGGTACACCGACACCTCGGCGCCGGGCGGATACGTCGTCTTCAAGGCGTTGGTCACGTAGTCGTACTCGCCGACGTGCTTGAGATAGAAGCCGATGATCGCATCGATCAGTAGCGCATCGGGCATCGGGTTGTCGCCCTGGAACTCGACGTGCAGCTCGACGCCGAAATGTTGCAACGCGGCGACGACGCGGCCGAGGACGTCGTCTTCGCTGCCGCGGAAGCATTCGATGCCGAGCTGGCGCGCCAGTGCCTCGAGCGCGTCGTCGTGCGGCCGGTCGGTGGTCGCCAGGATGATGCGATCAATCAGCCGGCTCTGGCGGATGCGTTCGACCTGCAAGGCCAGCATCGGCTTGCCGAGGATCGGCTTGAGCACCTTGCCCGGCAGCCGGGTCGACGCCGTGCGCGCCTGGATGGTGGCGTCGATTCTCATCGGTCAACGACGGTGATCTCGATGGTCGAGGCCATGCAGTTCATCCCCTCACCTGACCTCTCCCGGTGGGAGAGGAACCTGAAGCATCATCTGTTCGCTTTGCGTCGCGGCCAGAACTCTTCCCTCTCCCTCCGGGAGAGGATGAAGGTGAGGGGATCTGATGCTCTGCAACCACCGGCCCGACCACGCGACGCCGATGGTCGAGGCCATTCCATCCATCCCCTCACCTGACCTCTCCCGGCGGGAGAGGAACCCGAGGCGCGGATATTTCGAGCAAAGCTCCCAACGCCAGGTCGACGACGCGCTCGGCGGCGTCGGGCAGCGCGAAGCGGTGGCGGCGAATCACGCGTACGGCGCGCCGCTGGGTCGCTAGACGTTGCGCGCACCACGCTTCCAGGTCGCGCGGTCGATCGAGCTTCGGAATCAGTCCCAACCGGACGGCGGTGCAACGCTCCGGACCGATCAGCCCCGGTTGGAAGGATACCGCTTCGCAGCCGAGGATGTCGGCTTCGAGCAGCGCCATCGAGCGCATGCCGATGACCACGTCGCTGTGCCACAAGAGCGCCCACAGGTCCGTCCGGCGCAGCGGACGCCAGTCAACGTCGCGCGACACGACCGGAGCGGCGTATTCCTGAGCCGCCGGATGCAGCTTCTCGATCACCGTCACCGGCCGCTGCAAGCGGCTGCACATCTCCACGATCGCGTCGCGCACCGAGTTTTCCGTGTAGCCGATGAACGGGCCCAACGTCCCCGGCGCCTCGGGACTCGTGCCGTAGTCGGCGGCGTGCGTCTCGGAGAGAAACGTGACGACGGGCCGATCGCCGACTCCATCGAGACACGGCGGAACGGGCGGCGGCGACTCGGCGAGCGCTTGCGCGCGGCGCGTCAGGTCGGCGAGCGCCGGGCTGCCGGTGACGTGGCAGACGCCGGCGGGAATGCCCTCGGCCGCGGCCTCCGACCTGGCCTGTTCGTCCTGCACGGCAACCGCATCAGGGAGATACGCCAAATCGCCGCTGTCCGCATTCTCGAAGCGCAGGCGATAGTTGTACCATTCATCCAGCACGGCGACGGTGCGCACGCGCCCGCGCGCCCGTGCGGTCAGCTCGCGGTCCGGACTCGCGTAACGCGTCGTGCCGCAGATGATTGCCGCCGGCTGTGTATCGGCCACCAGTTGGTCCAGATCGCGTGGCTGACCGTCATCCGTCAGTATGACGTCGCATGTCGCGTTTGCCTGAAACAACTCACGGTGCGCGCGGCAGGTCATCACGATGGGCCCCGTGCCGCGCCGCACCAGCACGGGAAGCAGCGGCGCCAGGTTGCGCGCGCCGCCGGCGTCGGTGGCGCAGACGATGACATGCCTCACTGGCTTCCGGGCTCCGGGTTGACGATGAGATCGTCCCACTGCAACACGTGATCGGCTTCGAGCGCGCGCCGCGCGCGGCAGCCGACGACCTTGTCCCAGTGCAGCGGGCTGATGCCTGTGCCCGGCCGCTTGTAGGTCAGCACCGACTCGGCGAGCACCGTGCCCGCGGCAACGTCCATCGCCAGCACGATGCTGCGGCGTGCGTTCAGGCGCGAGATCTCCTCGGTGGCGATCGGCTGCTTGTGGTCGGAGGGACCGAGCAAGGTGCGCACGCGTCCGATCTGCTCGACGAGGCGCTGCAGGTCGTGGACGTCCATGGCGTGATAGTGATCGTTGCCGGGCAGCGTCTTGTCGTGGGTGAAGTGCTTCTCCATGACGCGCGCGCCGAGCAGATAGGCGACGGTCAGCGGGATCATGCCGGCGTCCGGCAGCGTGTGATCGGAGTAACCGATCACCACGTCCGGATACGCGCGCCGCAGGCCGGCGATCATGGCGAGGTGCGCGTTGGCGTTGTCCGTCGGGTAGTTCAAGATGCAGTGCAGCAACGCCAGTTGCGCGCAGCCGGCGCGCCGCAGCTCGTTGACGGCGATGTCGATCTCGCCCAACGTGGACGCTCCGGTGGACAGCAGCACGGGCTTGCCGTACGCGGCTACCTGCCGCAGCATCGGCAAATTCGTCAGGTCGGCGGACGCCACCTTGAAGCACGGCACCAGCGACGCCAGAAAGTCGACGGCTTGCGCATCGAAGGGCGTCGACAGGAAATCGATGCCCACTTGGCCGCAGTGCTCGGCGAGCGCGCGATATTCGTCGGCACCGAAGGCGTCGTACTTCTTGAAGAGCTGATACTGGCTGGGCGTCGGCTCCTTCGTCGTGTCCCAATACGCGGGGCTGTGCTTCGACGCCAAGGTCTCCGCCTTGTAGCTCTGGAACTTGGCGGCGTGCGCGCCGCCTTCGCGCGCCAGCTCGATCAGGCGCTTCGCCAGGTCGAGTGAGCCTTCGTGGTTCACGCCGATCTCGGCAATGATGTAAACGTCGTCGGTATCGCCGATCGAGCGGTTGCCCAGTTGGATGCGTCTGGTCATTGCGTCCTCGCCGCTTCTATTCCGTTTTCTGCGTACCGTGCTTCTTGTCGAGGGCCGTTGCGTACTTCGCCAGCGAGGTGTGGTCGTTGGTCATGTTGTCAGGGTGCCGGCGGTAGCGGTAGAGCGGCAAGGCGACGCGGTGGATCTGGTGCTTCTCCAGGAAGCGGATGCGCAGATCCTTGTCCTCGTGCAGCAACAGATCCTCGTCGTACATGCCGAGCTCGATCAGGTGCTCGACGCGGAACATGATGCCGCAGCCGATCGGCTCCTCCATGCAGTTCTTGGTGGCGATCACGTCCTCCTTGTCGTCGACGAGGTAGTAGTCGCAGGCGACGGCGTCCATGTACGAGTTCATCGCCAGGTGCAGGCTCAGGACGTTAATGTACTCGGCATGCACGTAGTCATCGGCATCGAGGCGGACGACGTACTGGCCGCGCGCCTCGCGGATGCCGACGTTGAGCGAGCCGGGAAGGCCGATGCGTTGCGGATTCTCGATCAGGCGGATGTCCTGGCCGAACAGATCGAGGGCGTAGCGCGTGCGGTCGGTGCTGGCATCATTGATGACGATGATTTCGTAGTCGGACTGGGGATACTTCTGGTTCAACGCCGAGCGGATGCAGCGGCCGATGTACTTCTCTTGGTTGTGCGCCGGAATGAGAATGGAAACTGCTGGGGCGTTTTTCATTGCACTGCTCGCAGTCCGCTATGCGAGGACCGTTTTCAGCGCGTCGCGTACGCGCGCCGGCACATCCTCCGCCATCTTGACGGTGACCGGCAAGGCGACGGCGCGATCCAGCCAGCGCCGCGAGGCCGGAAAGGCGCGGCGCAGATCACCGCCGTGGGCGGCGACCAGCGAGGGCATATGATCCCAGGTCCCGGCGAAGTGCCAGGTGACGGCCTCCGGCAGGATCTTGGTTCCCAGCCCGGCGGCCACCAGCGCGTTGCGGCAGTGGCGGGCGGTGGCGTTGTCCGCGACATAGAACACCAGGGCATCGGCGGTGATCTGCGACCCTTCGGGAATGGTTCGAAAGGAGAGGCCGGCAAGGCCTGCGATCGCCGTACGCAGGCGCTCGTGATTTCTGCGCTGCGCCTCGACGACACGATCCAGCTTCCCCAGCTGCGCCAGCCCGACGGCACCTTGCAGCTCCATCATGCGATAGTTGAAGCCGCTGCCGCTGCGGCTGTCTTCCCAGCGCGGCAGCGCCGGGTTGTTCTCGTGGCCATGGTCGTGCCAGGCGCGCGCGCGCGCCGCCACGGCGTCGTCGGCGCACACCACCATCCCGCCCTCGCCGGTGGTCATGGTCTTGGCGAAATCGAAGCTGAAGGTGCCGATCGCACCGTGCGTCCCGAGCGGGCGGCCGCGAAACGTGCCGCCGCAGCCCCAGGCGGTGTCTTCGATCAACGGCAGCCGGTGCCTGCGCGCGATGTCACCGATGGCGTCGAGTCGTGCCGGCACACCCAGCATGTGTACGGCGATGACCGCCTTGGTGCGCGGGGTGATCTTCGTCTCGAGGTCGGCGGGATCCATGTTGAGCGTATCGTCGACCTCGGTGCAGATCGGTGTGGCACCGGATTCGATGATCGCTTCCGCCGTCGCGACGAAGGTGAAGCTCTGGGTGATCACCTCGTCGCCGGGACCGATCTGCAACGCCGCCAACGCGACGCGCAGCGCCGCGGTGCCGGAGGTCACCGCCAGCGCCTGCGGCACGCCCATGCGCGCCGCAAATGCCGCTTCGAAGTCGCGGACCTTGTAGACACCGTTGCGCAACTGATCGAAGCTGTGGCGGAACAGGATCCCGCCTTTCTCGAACACTTCTCTGGTCTGCTCCGCTTCTTCCTGGCCGATAAGCTCGAATCCGGGCATGGGCTTCACTCCTGCGCCGCCGGCGCGGACGGTTTCGCTTCTCCGAAAAGAATGATTTTCTGGCGCTTCGGCATGAGAACGTCGCTCATGCGGGCCGGCCCATCAGGATGCGCAAGGTTGCGCGGATCTCGTCGGCGTAGAACGGCACCGGGTTCTGATCGAGCGCGCCTTGGAGGTCGAGGGTTTCCTTGACGAAGTCGTCGATTCCGTCCGCTGACACCCCGAGCGCGGTCAGATCGTTCGGCACGCCCATACGCTGCCAGGCGTGCATGAGCCGTTCGACGTACTGCTCGGCCTGCCTGTGGCGTGACAGCTCCGGCAGCGCGCCGTCCATGACCTGATACAGCTCCGCATAGTCGGTGACTCCGTGCGCCACGTTGTGCCGGGCGACGGAGGGCAGGAAAATCCCGCCGCCGATACCGTGCGGCACGCCGTAGCGCACGCCCAGCGGATACGACATGGCGGCGGCTGGGCCGGTGCCGGAGTTCATCAAGGCGACGCCGGCGAGGAAGGCTCCGTACATGACCTCGGAGCGCAGCGCCAGGTTGTCGGGCGCGTCCGCGACGGATGGCAGGGCGTTGAACACTCGACGGAAGCCCTCGCGGGCGAACAGACGCGCCGGCGGGTTGGTTTTCTTGGCGACGTAGGCCTCGGTGGCGTGCACCATGCTGTCGACGCCGGTCGAGACGCTGGCGCGCAGCGGGCACGACAGCGTGAGCTCCGGATCGAGCAGCGCGTAGCGCGGGCGGACGCTTTCACCGTTGATGCCCATCTTGCGCTGCTCGCGGGTGTCGATGAAGGATGCGTTGGGCGTCACCTCGCTGCCGGTGCCGGCGGTGGTCGGCACGGCGATGATCGGCAGCACCGGCTCGGTCATGCGGTCGAAGCCGCGGTAGTGAATCGCCGGCTCACGGTTGTGCACCAGCACGGCCATGGCCTTCGCCATGTCGAGGGCACTGCCGCCGCCGATGCCGGCGACGGCTTGGAGGCCGTGATCGGCGAACTGGCCGCGTGCCGCTTCCAAGGCATCGTACGTCGGCTCGGCGATCGCGCACCAGCCGACCACAACGCGTTCGGCGACCGCCTCTGACGCGGCGATGAGCTTGGCGACACGCTCTACCGCGCGCAGATTGTGGTCGACTACCAGCCCGACGCGCCGCCAGCCGTTGCGTTCGAGCAAGGCCGGCAGCTCCGCGCGGCAGCCCGCGCCGAAGGTCACCTGCGTATTGAAGTAGAAGTTGAAGGTCGTGAGCACGGAGTTCATTTCACAATGCGGATTGTGGAAACCCTGGGAATTACAGACTTGGGATTTCGGATTGCGGAATGCGGAATTCAAGAGATTAGCGCAACCGCCGATGAACACCGATGAACGCCGATTTGAAGATCATTGCGAATTGCGAATCACGAGGGGCGGTTGACGCGAATGAGCTGACCGGAGAGCTGCACGTGCGCCGCGATGACTGCATGAATTCGCTGCGCTTGACCCGTAAAATCCAGATCGAATGTACACGCGATGATCCCCGCGTGACCTTGACCTGTCGCGTCCAAGCGGACGAAGTGCTTGCGATTGAGAGTCAGGACAATCCGATTGTCCGCGCGAGCGAAATCGAGGACGGCTTCGTCCGTCAAGGCCTGCCCGGCCTTCCCCGCGTCGTTCATGGTCACGACGTCATGCCCGAGTCGACGCAGTTCCTCGACAACCGGCAACGGGAAGTTCTCGTCGGCGAACAGCCGTGCCACGGCCTAGGCTGCCTCGTTCTCGCGAATCTGCGCCTCAATCTCGTCTCGATGCGAACGCACATACGCCCAGGCGTTCGCCAGATCCTCGGCGCGCAATGCGGAATAGGACCGCAGCAGATCCGCCTCACTCGCCCCCAATCGTCGGGCTTGCTCTAAAACCCACACCGCTATCCGAGTGCGAACGATACACGGCTCGCCGCCGCAGACGTCGGCGTTCGTGTCGATGCCCGGGAAGGCATCGCCCAAATCGCGCACGACCCGTTGGAGGAGCTGAGCCTTTTCCCCCCGCGTCATGCGGGACAGGAGCTTCTCGGCCTCTTCGACGGTGTTCATCGGACGCGACCCTTCAGCACTTGATGATCCCATACCGACCCCAACCGTGCAACGCCGACGATGGTTCGCTCACTTCATCGCTGGGACCGACACCGATGAGACGCAAAGCGGGCCTGCGCCGGGTCGTGCGGAGTGCGGATTTCTGAAGAAGCGGAACCGGGCTGCGCGCTTGTCGGTGATCGACCCGCGCAGCGTCTTGTACGCCGCTCGCCGGGCACCGATGCGGTACAGCTTGCCGAGGTTGTCGGCGCGGCAGGCGAGGGGGCTCATAGATGCCTCAAATCGAGGATTGCCATTCTTCTCGCGTGATACACGGACTGTCGCAGAAGCCGAACCAACAGGTCGACGCTAATGTCTCCTTGAAGATCATTGCGAATTGGGAATTGTGAAAACACCGAACTCAACGCCAAGGCGCGAAGGCGTTGCCACGCTTGTAGCTCCAGGCTGCTTTTTCCGGAAGGTTGATCACTTCGACGGTCAGTCCGTGGCTACTCGGAGCCAGTGTCACGTTCAGCTTCTCGAACGGCTTCTCGAAACGGACAGGCAAAATCACTCACGCTCGGCCGGTGGGTTGAGCAGCCTGGCAATCTCTTCGACGAAGCTCTCGGCATCCCGGAGCTGCGCTTCGGCTTCTTCGCGCGTGAAGTCGGCGACATCGCTGTAGTCTGCGAGCTCGCGATAACGCCAGGCGTCCTTGAGCACGGCGCCCAATTCCTTGCGCACGCGGCCGGTCTTAACGAAATGCTGGTTGAACATCGCGACGATGCCCGAGTGCTTGCGACTCTCGAGGTTCTCGACGGCGAGCAGTGCCCGCGTCGCCTGAAACACCGCATAGTAGGACCGACTGATCGAGTCGCCGAAGTCGTCATTCGCCAACAGATCGCGTGCCGACTTTAGGTGCCTGCGGGCTCGCTCCAGTCGGCTCGCGCTGAGAGCGCCGCCTGGTTGGTCCCGCGACGTCACAGTGCAACCGCGTCCCGCTCAACGTTGCGGTAGAAAGGAGACCCAATCTGCCGGTTTTTGTTGTATTCGTCGACCGTCAAGATCATCGGGGCGAGGTTGGTGCCGTATGCGAGATCGGCATCCAGAGCCACCTCGACGATTTGGCGGCAGATCCTAGGATTCTTCTCCCGCAACACAACGAGGACATCGAGATCGGATTCCAACGTGCCCTCCGCGCGCGCGCGCGAACCGAACAGCCGCACGGAAACGAGGTTGTCTTTGAGGAGCGACCCCAGCGTCACTCTGAACTGTCCCAGCGCTTGGTGTTCAGCTGCGGTAAGGCCCCGTTTCATAGTTTGATCCTATCACGCCGCCTGCGAAGCGACCACGATGAGGTTACGGAGCGCGGAATTCGGAGTGCGGAGTGCGGAAACCCAGAAGTCAGACATTGCGAATTTCGAATTGCGAATTGCGGAAACCCTGGGAGATTTCGGATTTGGGATTTTGGGGATTGCGGAAAGCGGAATTCAAGAGATTAGGGCAACCGCCGATGCACGCCGATATGAAGATCATTGCGGCTTGCGAATTTCGGATTGCGAACTTGAAGAGCCCGTGCCTCTGCTAAGGACGCCGTCCCTCTGAATATGTTCTGAGGCAGAGCTGCTAGCCGATCGGCACCAGACCTCGTCGCCGGGGCGACTGTGGCGTCGCGTCGAGATGCAGTTCACGCGAGCTGCTTCTCGGATTCGGCGGGGATTGGACGCAAGAGGTACTCCAGTACCTCAGCCTGCATACGCTCGATCTCAAGCCGGTAGCCGCTGGTCACGGCGTCGAATTCATCCGGGCGAGCGGTTTGCCGTACCGCAGCCAACCGACGCTCAAATTGGAGGATGCGTTCTTGCATCGTCTCGAGTTCCTGGTCGTTCATAATCATGAGACAACCTCGAAAGGCTCGACCGGCAGCGGACGCGGCAAATGAATTTGCCCGCTCCGAGGAGCACCAAGCCTGTCCCGAGCCCTGTCGAGGGGTCGCCCTCCAGCGACTCCCCAAGGGGCCGAGGCCGGCCCCCATCCTGACCTTCCCCCGTTGCCGGAGCTGGCAACAGGGGGAAGGAACCCAAGCCGGTGCCGAGCTGGCGTCTTCGCAATTCGCAATTCGACATTCGCAATTCTCTTTCACAGCTTCACCACCCGCCCCGGGTTGGTGGGCACGCCGCTGGTGGCGTTGCGCGTGTCGACCAGCAGCCGGCTGTTGTCGACCACCCACTGCCAGTCGTAGCTGCTGTGCGGCGTGGTGATGACGACGCAATCGGCGCGCTGCAGCGTCGCGGCGTCGAGCGGGATGCCGCGCACGGCGGCGCCGTCGACCTCGACGCTGGTCACATAGGGGTCGTGGAAGGCGACGTCGGCGCCCTTGGCGCGCAGCAAGTGGATGAGGTCGAGCGCCGGCGATTCGCGCACGTCGCCGACGTCCGCCTTGTAGGCGACGCCGAGGATCAGGACGCGCGCCCCCTTGAGCGGCTTGCTGTTGTCGTTGAGCGCGTCGGCGATTTTCTCGAGCACGTACTGCGGCATGCCGAAGTTGATCTGCTCGGCGAGCTGAATGAAGCGCGCGTTGTAGTTCAACGTCTTCAGCTTCCACGCCAGATATTGCGGATCGATGGGAATGCAATGGCCGCCGAGGCCGGGTCCCGGATAGAACGGCATGAAGCCGAACGGTTTGGTCTTGGTGGCCTCGATGACCTCCCAGACGTCGACGCCGAGGCGGTTGCACATGATCGCCACCTCGTTGACCAGCCCGATGTTGACGGCGCGGAAGGTGTTCTCCAGCAGCTTCACCATCTCGGCGACGCGCGGCGACGACACCGGCACGATGCGTTGGATGGCGCAGCCGTAGAGCGCCTGCGCCACTTCCAGGCAGTGCGGCGTCATGCCGCCGATGACCTTGGGCGTGTTGTGCACCGTCCAGTCGGTGCGCCCCGGATCGATGCGCTCCGGCGAGAAGGCGAGGAAGAAGTCGTGCCCGACGCGGTGCCCGTCGCCGGCGGCGGGGCGGAAGCCGTGCGCGTCGGCGTGCTGCAGGCGCGGCAGGATGAGCTCCTCGGTGGTGCCGGGGTAGGTGGTGCTCTCGGCGACCACCAGCATGCCGGCGTGCAGGCGGCGAGCGATCTCGTCGGCGGCGGTGATGATGTACGAGACGTCGGGGTCCTTGGTTTTGCCGAGTGGCGTGGGCACGCAGATGATGGCGGCGTCGGCGTCGCGCAAGACGTCGAAATCGGCGCTCGCCGACAAGCGTCCGCCGGCGCCCCCGGCCGCCGGCGTGGTGCAGGCGCGCAAGGTTGCGGCGGCGATGTCCTGCACATACGACTCGCCGCGGTTGATCGCCTCGACCTTGCGCGTGTCGACGTCGATGCCGACGACGCGGAAGCCGGCCTGCGCAAACGCCACCGCCAGCGGCAAGCCGACGTAGCCCAGACCGATCACCGCAACCACCGCCTCGCGGTTGTCGATCTTCTCCAGCAGATCACGTTTCTTCATAAGCCCTCAGGGGAGATTTCGAATTGCCAATTGCGGAATTTCGAAAACGAGGACGTTAGGATTTCGAATTGCGAATTTCGAAAACCTCCGCGTTTTCGCAATTCGAAATTCGCAAATTCGAAATTCACTACTTACCCTTTGCTCTCTTCCCAATGGTGGTGAAGATCGCAAGCAACTCGGTCGACTCTTGCAGGAGCCACTGGCACTCAGCCGCGTTGCCGAGCTTCGATTCAGCACAGAACTCGATCCAGTACGGCCTTGCCCAAAAACTCTGTCCGCGCCTCTTCGCGCTGCACCGACCCATAGAAAATCTTCCCTCTCCCTCCGGGAGAGGA
>Ga0209415_10000334_pt1 | contig 85621 bp, 67 predicted proteins | sample PeaSoiSIISIP2007_FD_187696 | JGI IMG/M metagenome (GOLD analysis project Ga0209415, IMG submission 187696) | Peat soil microbial communities from Weissenstadt, Germany - SII-SIP-2007 (SPAdes) (version 2) | ecosystem: Environmental > Terrestrial > Soil > Wetlands > Peat | place: Germany... | reverse complement strand
CAGGCGACTAGGAAGGCATGGCCGATTACATATACACGCTGGAAACCCGGCTCTCGCCGGACCAACAAAAGGCAGTCACCCTGGTCGTAGACGCCGCTAAGGCGGCGGAGATGAATCTCTATCTGACGGGTGGCGCCATCCGCGACATCATTACCGGTTTCCCCATCCGTGACTTGGATTTCACGGTGCAGGGCAATGCGCTCAAGCTCCAAAAGGACCTGGAGCGGGCGGGGGCCGTAGTGGGTGACGCCGACGAAGAAACGCGCGCCTTGTTGTTGACCCTGCCGGGTGGCGTGCGCTCCGAGATTGCTATGGCGCGCTCGGAGCACTACGACAAGCCGGGCAAGGCTCCGCAGATGGCTCCGGCTACGATTATTGAAGATCTTCGCCGCCGCGATTTCACCGTGAACGCAATGGCGCTGTCGCTGAACGAAGGATCACGCGGGCTGCTGATGGATCCGTTCAACGGCTCGGCCGACATCGAAGCCAAAGTGATCCGCGTGCTGCATAACTACGCCTTTCTTGAAGATCCCTCGCGGCTGATTCGCGCCACGCGTTTTAGCACGCGCTTCCACTGGCCGCTCGAGGAGCGCACACAGGCGCGTTACGAATCGGGGAAAGAAAACGGCTACATCGAGTACATCCGGAGTTCGAGCATCGGATACGAGATCGAGCAGCTGGCGTACGAAGATGATGCGCTCGGCGTCCTGAAGGCGTACGAAAAAGAGGGCTGGCTGAAGGTGCTGAATCCGCGTTGGAGCACGGCCAAAGTGGACACGGCTGGATTGGGCGCGCTGATGAAGACCCGTCAGCAAATGAACGAGCTCGGCTATACGCCGGAGGTGGCGCCGGCGGTGCTGCATTTCCTCACCGAGCGGCTGGGTGACAAGGATATATCGGATTTGCGGCGGGCGATTCCGCGCAAGGATCTGGTCGAATCCTGGAAGGATCTGGATGCGAACGCCCACAGCCTGGCGAAGAGGTTGACGGGGAAGGAAGCGGCCACGCCGTCGCGGACGTGGCAGTTGTTGTCGTCAGCTCGTCCGGAGATGATTCTGTTTCTGGCGATCACGGCGCGGCAGCAGGCGGTGGCTCAGAAGATCAAGAATTTCTTCACCAAGTGGCGGCAGGTGCAGCAGAAGATTCCGTTGCCGGAGATGACGGAACTGCACATCACGCCGCAGATGGCGACGTATCCAAAGATCGCGAACGATGTATTCATGCTGTTGTTGGATGGCAAACTGCGTTCCCGGACAGAGACGCTGAAATATCTCAAGCCGCTGGCGCCACCACCACCACCTCCTCCACCACCTCCGTCGGCCAAGCGGGGCAGAGGAGCGAAGGCAGCGGCGGCAGCGGCGACGGCTCCGGCAGCGGCGAGCGGCAAGGCCGGCGCTAAGGGGAAGGGAAAAGCTGCGGTGGCTCCCGCCGCACCTGTCGCGGCAGCCCCGGTGAAGCCTGCAGCGGGTAAGGCTGCGCCGCCAACAAAACCTCTTCCTCCCGCAAAGCCCGCGCAGGTTGCCAAGGTGATCAAGCCAGCCAAGGCTCCAGCAGGCAAGAAGCCGGGCAAACCTGCCAAAACCAAGAAACCAGCCGCTAAAAAGAAGGCAAAGGCCGGCTCCAAAGGCAAGAAAAAGCACAAATAACGGCGGTTTCGGGAAGCTTAGAACTGCGGCTGCGGGGCTTTGTCCTCGGCTGGCCTGGCGCATTTCCGGCGCCTGAAAACAAGTCCGGAAAGTGGGCTATAATGAGGTATGCGGCGCTGCTTGTCGATAGCGACGTTTAGCCTGATTTTGCTCGCCCTGCCCTTGTGGGCACAGCATCGCGGCGGTGGCGGTGGGGGCCACTTCAGTGGTGGAGGCGGTGCTCACGTCGCGTCGCACAGCGGTTATTCCGGACACTCCTCTGCTGCGCACTCATCTGGAACATTTCACGGCGGAGCCGTTCGCGATTCCGGCGTTCATATTCGAACTGGTAACTCCTACCACCATAATCGCGGCTTCTACGGACGACGGGGCTATTACCCTTACGCGGGATATTACCCCTACGGCTATTACGACTGGTATACCGATCCGCTCTATGACAGTGGAGATCAGGACGCGTATGCCGACGAGTATCGCCCCGCTCCCTATCGCGAGGATGACACCGAGAACGAGGGATTGCAGCGCGATGTGGAAGCGCTAAACGGAAAGATCGACCGGCTGCAAGCCGATGTCGAGGCGCGCAATCGTCCGAAGCCAGAACAGGAACCTGCGACCGCCCTGGTGTTCCGCGACAGGCATGTGGAAGAAGTACGCAATTACGCGATCTCCGGTGGGACGCTCTGGGTGATCACGGAGCAAGCCGCCAAGAAGATTCCGCTCGCCCAGCTCGATCTTCCTGCCACGGTCAAGATGAATGACGATCGCGGCGTGGATTTTCAAGTGCCGGGACCAACGCTCCAGCTTATGATCGTGCGTTAGAAGATCGCACGATAGGCGGAGTTCAGCGTTATACCAAATTGCACAACTTTCAGGCGTTGCGCGATATCCCCCAGCCAGTAGAATGAATCCGATCCGCTAAAAGCCAAGAGCTAAGAGCTTCATGAGCCAAAACCAATTCGTCCACCTGCATCTGCATAGCGATTACTCCCTGCTCGACGGCGCTTGCGACGTCGAGAAACTGGTTGATCGGGTTCAGAAACTCGGCATGCCCGCCGTGGCCATGACCGACCATGGCAATATTTTTGGCGCGGTGCATTTTGTGAATGCGGCGCACAAGGCAGGCGTCAAGCCGATCGTGGGATGCGAACTCTACATCTGCAAGAAGGACGACCACGACATCAAGCGCACTCCGCCCGACGGCGATACCTATAACCATCTGCTGGTGCTGGCCGAAAACGAAGAAGGTTACCGCAACCTGGTGAAGATCACGTCGGAAGCCTCGCTGCACGGTTTTTACTACAAGCCTCGAATCAGCAAGAAATTCCTCGCGGAACATTCGAACGGGCTGATCGGTCTCTCCGGATGCCTGAAGGGGGAAGTGGCCGAGCGGTTGATGGAAGGGAACTACGACGCAGCGCGCGAGGCAGCCGGATTCTATCGCGACCTTTTCGGCAAAGAGAACTTCTTCCTCGAAATTCAGGATCAGGGCCTGGAGATGGAGCACCGCATTCGCTCCGGGTTGTTCCAGTTGGAGAAAGACCTCGGGCTGCCCCTGGTGGCGACCAACGACAGCCACTATCTTTGCGAAGACGATGCGCACGCCCAGGACGTGATGTTGTGCATTCAAACCGGGAAGTCCATCCAGGAAACCAACCGGATGAAGTTCGAGGGCACGCAGTTCTACGTCAAGAACGGCGACGAGATGCTGCACGTGTTCAAGGACGCTCCCCAGGTGCTGGCGCGCACGCTCGATATTGCCGAGCGCTGCAACCTTCGACTGGAGAAAGTTCCCAGCCCGTTTCCGCGCTTTGATGTTCCCGACGGATTTACGCTCGACACTTATTTCGAGCACATCACGCGGCAAGGATTTGCCCGGCGTATGGAGAACCTGCGCACTGCGGCGGCTAATGGCCGACTCAAACATTCGCTGGCGGATTACGAGCAGCGATTGGCGCGCGAGATCGCCATCATCCAGCAGATGAAGTTCTCGGGCTATTTCCTGATCGTTTGGGACTTCATCCGTTACGCCCGGGAACGCGGCATTCCGGTGGGCCCGGGGCGAGGATCGGCGGCGGGGGCGGTGGTTGCGTATTCGCTCGGTATTACCAACATCGATCCGCTGCAGCACGAGCTTCTGTTCGAACGCTTCCTGAACCCGGAACGTATTTCCATGCCGGATATCGACATCGATTTCTGCATGAACCGGCGCGGCGAAGTAATCGAGTATGTCACCCACAAATACGGAAGGGATAACGTTGCGCAGATCATCACCTTCGGCACGATGGCGGCCAAGGCTGCGATCAAGGATGTTGGCCGCGCCATGGACATGCCGTACAGCGACGTGGACCGCATCGCGAAGATGGTGCCGACCACACTGAATATCAAACTGGACGACGCGCTCCAGGAGTCGGTGGCGCTGCAGGAGGCGTACCAGAAAGATCCGCAGGTGCGGCAGTTGCTCGACACGGCACGGAAGCTGGAAGGTCTGGTGCGGAATTCCGGCGTGCACGCCGCCGGTGTGGTGATCTCGCCGCGGCCGTTGATCGACCTGGTGCCGCTGCACAAGACCAAGAACGATGAAATCGTCACCGCCTTCGACATGGTGGCCATCGAAAAGATGGGCCTGCTGAAAATGGATTTCCTCGGGCTGACGACGCTCACCATTCTCGACGACACCTTGAAACTGATCGCGCAAAGAGGGACAAACCTCACCCTGGACGAAATCCCGCTGGAAGACCAGGAGACGTACGAGAAGGTCTTCCACAGGGGATTGACCTCCGGCGTGTTCCAGTTTGAATCGTCCGGCATGAGAGACGTTCTGCGGCGTTATCAGCCGAACTCGATCGAAGATCTCACCGCCTTGAATGCTCTCTACCGGCCGGGGCCGATCCAGGGTGGAATGATTGACGATTTTATCGAGCGCAAACATGGACGCCGGAAGATTGAATACGAATTGCCGGAACTGAAGGAAATTTTGCAAGAGACCCTCGGCGTATTCGTCTATCAGGAACAAGTGATGCAGGCGGCAAACAAACTCGCTGGGTACTCCCTGGGGCAAGCGGACCTGTTGCGACGGGCGATGGGCAAAAAAGATGAGAAAGAGATGGCGAAGCAGCGCGACGGTTTTGTGCAGGGAGCAACGCAGCGCGGTTTTCCGCCCAAGAAGATCGAGAAGATCTTCGATTTGATGGCACAATTTGCCGGATACGGTTTCAATAAGTCGCACTCGGCGGCTTACGCGCTGCTGGCGTATCACACTGCATATCTGAAGACCCATCATCCACTCGACTTCATGGCGGCGTTGCTGACTTCGATCACGGGCGACACAGATAGTGTAGTGAAGTACATCAACGAATGCCGCGAAATGGGAATCGCGGTCGAGCCGCCCGATATCAACGTCAGCGATGCGAACTTTACTCCGCACGGGCAGGCGATCCGCTTTGGCCTGGCCGCGGTGAAGAACGTCGGTGGCAATGCCATCGAGTCCATTGTCGCGGGGCGCAAGAAGGTGGGCCGGAATTTCCGGTCCTTCTATGAATTCTGCGAAGAAGTGGACTTGCGGCTGTTGAACAAGCGTGTGCTGGAGTCGCTGATCAAGAGTGGCGCGATGGATTGTTTCGGGCGCCGGGCGCAGCTCATGAAGGCGCTCGATACTGCGATCGAGCAGGCCCAGAAAACGCAGCGCGATGCGGAGTCGGGACAGCACGGGCTGTTTGGCGTATTCGCGGATGAAACCGCGCAGCAGGCGAACGACGCGCTCCCCGATGCGCCCGATTGGGATGAACATACGCGGCTCCAGGCGGAAAAAGAGATCCTCGGCTTCTTTATTACCGGGCATCCGATGGAAAAGTACAAAGAGAAGCTGGCCGACCTGAACGCGCTCTCCACCGAAGATATTGCGGCCATGAAGAAATCCACCGCCAAGGACGAGAACATCACTACCGCGGGACTGATTTCAGGGTTGCGCGTGGCCAAGTCAAGAAGAGGCGAATTGTGGGCGCAAGCCGCGCTGGAAGATATGTCAGGGAAAGTGGAGCTGCTGGTTTTTCCCGAGGCCTACAGGAAACTTGCGGAGAAAGTGAAGCTGGAAGTTCCCGTGCTGATTCGCGGCGGCGTGCGCATTGAAGAAGGCGCGAATCCGAAAGTTACGGCCAACGAAATCATTCCGCTCGACGAAGCGCGCGTGCCATTACCGAAGGCGCTTCGTATAAGGATTCCTCTGGGGAGCGCAACCGGCGGAACGGTCGACGCGTTGCACGCACTCTTCAGCCAGCGTATAGGCGAGGCGAAGGTGTTGTTCGACGTGGAGCGGGAAGGCGATTTCATGGTGGTGATGGAAGCCGAAGGCTATAATGTAATGCCGGACCGCAGTTTTATTGGGCGCGTGGAAGAGCTGTGCGGGCGCGGCAGCGTGCGCGTCATCAGTTGATCCGTAACAGGGTTACAGGTTCGGCCGATGCGACGAACGAAAATTAAGCCGGCAGCGAAATCAGATCGCACCGCGAACAATAGCCCGGAGAATGCCGCGATCGCCGGCGCGGACTTCATGCTCTCGATGGTGGAACAGCATCACACCCAAAAGAACGGGAATGTCATCACGATGGATTCTGGATTGAAAGCGCAGCAGGAGCTGGAAAAAATCGAGGAGCAGATCACGCGCCTGCGGACGCTGGAGGGGCAGAACGCGGAAACGCAGCGCCAGATTCAGCAATTACACGAGCGCGTGGACGGCCTTCGCCGCGAGATTTCTTCGAACCTGAACGCCTGGGAGCGCACGGAACTAGCGCGCCATCCGCAACGTCCCTACACTCTGGACTATGTCGAGCGGATTTTTACCGACTGGAGCGAAATCCACGGCGACCGCGGCTTCCGCGACGATCCGGCGATTGTTTGCGGCATGGCGCGCTTTCACGGCGAGGAAGTGATCGTGATCGGGCAACAGAAAGCGCGCGACGCGAAACAGCGCGTCTACCGGAACTTCGGTATGTCGCACCCGGAAGGATATCGAAAAGCGCTGCGAGTGATGAAGATTGCGGAAAAATTCAAGCGTCCAGTTTTCACATTGGTGGACACCGATGGCGCCTATCCCGGATTGCACGCCGAGGAACGAGGGCAGGGAGAAGCCATCGCCCGCAACCTGCTGGAGATGGCGCGACTGGAGACGCCAATTATTGCGACCGTGATTGGCGTCGGCGGCAGCGGCGGAGCCCTGGCGATTGCCGTGGCCGATCGCGTGTTGATGATGGAAAATTCGGTTTATTCCGTGATTTCGCCCGAGGGCTGCGCATCGATCATGTGGCGCGATCCCAGCAAGAAAGGTCTGGCGGCGGAGGCCATGAAAATCACCGCCAGAGATTTAAGTGAACTGGGCTGCATTGACGCCATCATTCCGGAGCCTGCCGGAGGCGCGCACACCGATCATGCGCAGGCGGCGGAGTTACTGGACCGGGCACTGCAAGAGCATCTGGCCGCGCTCAAGCGTCTGCCGATTGGCGATCTGCTCGAAACCCGCTATCAAAAATTCCGCAACATGGCGCAGTTCTTCCAGGTGGAAGCGTAAGTTAAATTTGATTCTAGGCGGAGATGGCCCCAGTGATAATCCGCAACATCGAGGATGCGATCAAGGCTCAACTCCAGCGACGAGCCCGGCGGAATGGCTGCAGTTTGGAAGATGAAGTATCGGAGATTCTCCGGGCCGCTGCCGAGGAAGAAACTCTTCCGACAAGTGGGTTGGGGAGCGAAATCGCGGGCCTGTTCGCTAAGGTTGGACTCAAGTCCGATATTCCTGAGCTGCGATCTTAGGGACGGGCGGGGGTGCCCGTCACTCCACCAGCGACGGCCCTACAGAATCGGCAGATGCAAACAGGGCTGCACCAGGAAATCCAGCGAGTTGATTTGCTGTAATGCCTGCTCCACCAGCGATGCCTTGCACTCCTCCAGCGTAATCAGAAGGGGCAAATTCGATTTCGGGCAGCCCGGCTTCTGCTTCACCGAATCGATGTTGATGCCGCACTGGGAAAGAATCGTGGCGAGGCTGGCGATGATGCCTGGCCGGTCTTTCACCAGAAAGCGCAGATAGTGCTTGGCGGTGAAGTCGGCGGTGACGGTGGGCGTTTTCTCGGCGGGCTGACCGGCATCGGTCATCGTCGTTGCGGCTTGCCGGGATCGAGCGATGGCCAGAATGTCGGAGACGACCGCGACGGCAGTTGGATGTCCGCCCGCGCCATGGCCTCCAAAGACGGTTTCGCCACCATACTTTCCAGTCGCGACGACCAGGTTTTGACTGCCTTCCACGCGCGCCAAGGGCGATAATAGCGCGACCAGCGCAGGCTGGACCGCGGCAAACAAGTCGTCACCCTTCAATTCTGCCCAGGAAATCTGGCGAATCGTGCAGCTCAACTGGTTCGCATATTCAAAATCAATGGAGTCGATGGCGGAGATTGAGCGCGCCATGATGCTCTCCGGCTTGATGTCACAGTGCAGTCCAATTCGCGCCAGGATCGCGAGTTTGGCGCGCGCATCCAGGCCTTCGATATCTTCGGTAGGATCGGCTTCGGCGAAGCCGAGCTTCTGCGCCTCCCGCAGAGCAGTGGCGAAGGGAATGCCGTTCGCTTCGATCTGGCTGAGAATGTAGTTGCAGGTGCCGTTCAGAATGCCACGAATCTTGAACAGTTCATCGCCAGCTAATCCCTCATGCAATCCGGAAATTACGGGCACGCCGCCCGCGACCGACGCGCCGAACTGGATCTGCTGTTTCATCTGGCGGGCCAGGGCTATCAACTCGGGACTGTAGCGAGCGATCAATTGCTTGTTGGCGGTGACCACGGATTTGCCCGACTGGAGCGCGCGCCGGATCCAGTCTTCGGCGGGCTGAAGTCCGCCCATCACCTCGACTACGATATCCACGTTCGACGACAGAATGTCGTCGATATTTTCCGTCCATTGCACGGAGGAGGGAAGCCAGTCCACTTTTTTCCGCGCCACGGTGCGATTGAGGATATGGGTCAGACGCAGATGGAAGTTCGAGCGCTCGCAAAGAATTTTCGCCACCGAACTGCCGACCGTGCCGAAGCCAAGCAGCGCCACATTGCAGTTTTGTGCGGCATCATTGTTCGCACCAACAACACTTGAATCGAGTTTAGAAACACGCGTCATTGCATCTCCAGTGCGGGCGGAGGCTTCTTCTCCGCCGCGCTCTATTATCACCGAAGAGGCAGGGTGGCCGTGTCTCGCACTTCGGGAAGGTACTTAAGGTGGCGAATTTTGCCCTTCAGATCGATCCTCTGCCTGGTGCCGATCTAATTACCTCCTCCACCTTCGGACGCGTATAATTAAGAGTTTTCCTGCTGCACTCTGCAATACTTCCGGGCGAATGGGGTTTGCCCGGTCATGACAAGGGAAGGTACAGGGGATGGCTACAACGGATGTCGTGCCCCAGGAATCATTTGGGCAACTGGGGCATAAGCGTGTTGTTAATGACATGAGCATTCAGGTTGCTACCGTGAATGGCTCGGGGTCGCAGAGTTCCAACACAGTTTTGTTGCGCAGCATTTTCCAGATGGGAGTGCCGATTTCGGGGAAGAACCTGTTTCCTTCGAACATTGCGGGGCTGCCGACCTGGTTCACGATCCGCGCCAGTAAAGACGGCTACATCGCGCGCAAGAAGGAAATCGACTTGCTCATCGCGATGAATGCGGAGACGGCGCAGGACGACGTGAAGACGTTGTCGGCCGGATCGGCCGTGCTCTATGACGAGCCGCTGGCGCTCGACAAGGTGCGCGACGATTTGATCTATTACGCGGTGCCTTACGACAAACTCGCGGCCACCGTGGGTGCGGAAGCCAAGCTGCGCAAGCTGATCAAGAACATGATTTATGTCGGAGCTGCGGCGCAATTGCTGGAAATTGACTTTGCCGAAGTTGAGAAAGCGATCCGCAAGCAATTTGCCAAGAAAGTAAAAGCGGCAACCTTGAACCTGGCGGCTGCCAAGGCCGGCCACGATTATGCCGCGGCTAATTTGAAGAAGCGCGATCCGTTCTACATCCAGCGCATGGACAAGACGAAAGGCAAGATCATCGTTGACGGCAATTCCGCCGCTGCCCTGGGATGCATGTTTGCCGGTTGCACGGTGGTGACCTGGTATCCGATCACGCCGTCCTCGTCGCTGGTCGAGACCATGATTGAGTACATGAAGGAACATCGGGTCGGGCCGGATGGCAAGGCGACTTTTGCCATCGTGCAAGCCGAGGACGAACTGGCGGCCGTGGGCATGGTGATTGGGGCGGCGTGGGCGGGCGCGCGCTCCATGACTGCTACCGCTGGCCCCGGCATCTCGTTGATGTCGGAGTTCACCGGCCTGGCGTATTACGTGGAAATTCCCGCGGTGATCTGGGACATTCAACGGGTAGGGCCCTCGACCGGCTTGCCGACGCGTACCGCGCAGGGCGACGTGCTTTCGACGGCATTTCTGAGCCACGGAGATACCAAGCACATCATGCTGTTTCCGGACTCGGTCAGCGAGTGTTTCACCATGGCGCAGGATGCGTTTGATCTGGCCGAACGCTTCCAGACTCCGGTGTTCGTCATGTCGGACCTCGATCTGGGGATGAATAACTGGATGTCGGATCCGTTTCCTTATCCCGACAAGCCGATTAGTCGCGGAAAAGTGTTGAGCAAGGAAAATCTGGAGAAGTTGGGTAGTTTCGCCCGCTACCGGGATGTGGATGGTGATGGCGTCGGCTATCGCACGCTGCCGGGCACGGATCATCCCGCAGCGGCATATTTTACGCGCGGCAGCGGACACAATGAAAAGGGGCAGTACAGCGAGCGTCCTGATGATTTCGAACGCAATATGGAACGGATCAACAAGAAGTTCGAGACCGCCCGCTCGTTTGTTCCGCGTCCCGAGCTGATGGGCAGCGGCAAGGCGAAGGTCGGCATCATTGCTTATGGCACCTCGCATTGGGCGATCATCGAGTCGCGCGACCAATTGTGGAGCGAGCACAAACTGGAGACGGATTATCTTCGGGTGCTGTCGTATCCGTTCACACGCGAGGTTCACGACTTCATTGAGCGGCACGAGCTGACCTATGTCGTGGAGCAGAACCGCGACGGGCAGATGGCTACCCTACTGAAGCTCGACATCAAGCCGGAATTGACGCCGCGCTTGCGGTCGATCTGCCATATCCACGGATTGCCTATCGACGCGCGGTCCGTAACCGACGAACTCATGATGATGGAGGGTAAGTAACATGGGGACGACGACCACGACTAACACGCCGACGCCCGCTCCTGCTCCAAAGACTAATCGGATTGGGTTGCAAGTTATCGACTATCGGGGTGGCAAGACTACGCTCTGCGCCGGGTGCGGGCACAATGCGATTTCCGAACGCATCATTGACGCGATGTATGAAATGGGCGTGAAACCGGAGCGTGTCGCCAAGTTCAGCGGCATCGGATGCTCGTCGAAGAGTCCGGCTTACTTTATGAACCGGTCGCACAGTTTTAACTCCGTGCATGGCCGCATGCCTTCAGTGGCTACGGGAGCGATACTGGCGAACAAGAACCTGATCGCGCTGGGTGTAACTGGCGACGGCGATACGGTTTCGATCGGCGCGGGGCAGTTTGTCCACCTCATGCGGCGCAACCTGCCGATCATCTACATTATCGAGGACAACGGTTGTTACGGTCTGACGAAGGGCCAGTTTTCCGCGACCGCCGATCTGGGATCGACGCTGAAGAGTGGTGTGGTGAACGACCTGCCTCCGGTGGATACTTGCTCGATGGCGATTCAGTTGGGAGCTACGTTTGTGGGCCGGTCGTTTTCCGGTGACAAGAGACAGCTTCACACCATGCTAAAAGCGGCTATTGCTCACAACGGGACAGTGATGCTGGACGTGGTTTCTCCTTGCGTTACCTTCAACGATCATGAGGGCTCGACCAAGTCTTACAAGTACATGCAGGCGCATGAGGAGCCGCTGCACGAAGTGAGTTTTGTGCCGGTATTTGAGGAGATTGACGTTGAATACGATCCGGGGACGACGGTTGAAGTCACCATGCACGACGGGTCGAGCCTGCGCCTGCGGAAGCTGGAGGAGGAGTACGATCCGACGGACAAGATTGAGGCGGTGAAGCGCTTGATGGAATCACACGCGAAGGGCGAAGTGTTGACCGGCGTGTTCTACATCAATGCCAAAGCGCCTAGCTTTATTGACATGCTCAACGTTACCGATGAGCCGCTCGCGACTTTGCCGGAGTCGCGGACGCGGCCGAGCCGGGAAGTGCTGGCGAAGTGCATGGAAGAGTTGCAGTAGAGCAGTGGTCAGTGGCTAGTGGTTAGTGGACCACCGCGAACCGCCAACCACCGAACACTAACCACTAACCCATCGTCAGTACGACGCGAAACCTTGCTCGACCGCTAATCATCTGCTCGTAAGCCTCGGCAGCCTTCCCCAGCGGGTACTTTTCAATCATCGGACGAACTCCGGAGAGCGCGCTGAACTGCATGGTGTCTTCGGAATCGGTGGCGATTCCGGAAGCCCATCCTTGCAGCGCCTTGCTGCCCCTAATGAGTTGCAGGGGAGTGACGGCGATTGCATCCGCACTGGCACCAACCACGATGAGCTTGCCGTTGCTCGATAGGCCATTGAACAGGGCGGACATGGATTTCGAATCAGGAGCAGTCGCGAGAATCACGTGCGCGCCGCCGAATTTTTGCAGTTCGGCCACTGGATCGCCCGCGGAAGTGTCCACGTAGTGAGCGGCGCCTAGTTTTCTCGCCAGCGCTTCTTTGTCTTTGCCTCGGCCAATGGCGAAGGTGCGGAAGCCCATCTGCCGCGCGTATTGGATTCCGAGATGACCGAGTCCTCCGATGCCTTGCACCGCAACCAGGTCACCGGCACGCGCCCCCGAATTACGAAGTGCATTGAAAACCGTGATGCCAGCACAAAGCAGCGGCGCGGCCTCGGCGGCGGGAAGATCGTCCGGGATGGCTGCAACCGCCTCGGCGGGCGAGACCATGTATTCCTGGTAGCCGCCGTCGTGACTGATACCGGTAATTTTTTCGTTCTGGCAGTTGATGAAATCGCCGCGGCGGCAGGCATCGCAGATGAAACAATGGCCACCGTGCCATCCGACTCCAACGCGCTGGCCGGGCTTCCAGTTGGAAACGTCGGCGCCGACGGCGTCGATGCGTCCAGCAATTTCGTGTCCGGGGACGCGTGGATACTGAATGCCGGGCCAATAGCCTTCCTTGACCAGCGCATCGCTGTGGCAGATGCCGCAGGCTTCGACTTTAATTCTGACCTGGCTGCGGCCGGGCTCGGGAATATTTCTTTCAACAAGTTCGAAATTACCGCCGGCTTTGCTGACTTGGACAGCTTTCATTCGAGACATAATTCTTCCTCACGGATTCAGATTCGTGGAAATATTGATGGAATAAAACAGCGCAAGGAAATAGATGCGCGCAGAGATGACTAGGACTCAGGCTTCCCTGGAGGGCGCTGCCGGGCGTGGACGCCCGACTCTCCCTCAGACAGTTTTCCTCAACTCTCCCTCGAACGAATGCTCGGGACTGTGGCCGGGCTCGGGAAAATCACTATCGGCGCCGTCCTGCATGGGGTCAGGGTTACGGTGTGAAAGCTGGTCTCTCATGGAGTTGTTGCTGGATTGGCAGCGTTCGTCGGGCTCTTTGGAACCCTTTCCCCGGTCGGCATCATTGTGAAGATGATCGCTGACACTTGTCGGCATGGCAGGCCTTTCGATGTATGCGTTAAGAAATGACTACATCGTCAGGTTACGCCGAATGCGGGCAGCGGGCAATCCAAGTCGTTGTAATGGTTGCGATAGGTAAATTTAATAGTCAATTAACCTGATCTTGAATCTAAAATAAAACATGGTTAGCAAATTTCGGAAGCACTATCTGTTTGCCAGCGACTTCGATCAGACGTTGACCTTTAACGATACGGGTTACGTGCTGAGCGAACTGCTGGGCATGTCGGTTGGGGAATTTGAGCGCAAGGCCAAAGGCATGGCCAAGCTGAACCTGGTTCAGCAGGGCGCCGAACTTTCCTATCTCCTCTTACATGATCCCGAGTTCCATTCGCGCGTCCGTCGCGAGCACCTGGTGGAGGCAGGCAAGCGCATACGCCTCAAGGAAAATATCAAACAGGTTTACGAGATACTCGACCGCCGGATCGATGGATATCACTTCGACTTTTACGTGCTTTCGGCTTCACCGGTCGAGGTGATTCAGTCGGCGCTGGAGGGGATTGTGCCGGAGGACCACATCTTCGGCACTGAATTCAAGTACAAAGCCTCAGGCGAAATTGAAAGCCTGGTGCGGGCTACGGCGGGTTACGGCAAAGTCACGCGCCTGGATCAACTCGAAGAACAGCTGGGCATTCCCGCGGACCATATTGTGTACGTGGGCGATGGCAGTTCCGACATTCACGTGATGCTGCATGTGAACCGGCGCGACGGTTTCACCATTGCCGTTTCGGAATCGAAGCTGGTGGCCCAGATCGCGAAGCGGACGGTGCTGAGCGACAACGCCCTGGCGACGCTGGTGCCGATTCTGGAAGAGATTGCCGGTTGGCAGCGGCCGCAGATCCGCGCGCTCTTCGAATCCTACGGTTTCCTGATTCAGGGATGGGATCGGGTGCAGACCGATTGGGTCACGCTGCGTCCCAGCGGCGTAGTGGTAGACAAGGTGACCGCGGCCGACGCGAGCTAAGCCTCATATCCCATTCAGCGCACAAAACGCGATGAGTGGGACACCCACCTTCGTACGAGTATTCGTACAACTAATTTTCGCGCGACGGGTTCATATTGACTTGGAGCCTTCTGGCTCACAGGTTAGGGGCCGATCCCTCCCTAACCCTTACTTCCAGGATTTGAGGCGCTTTATGAGGCTGTCCCGCATTGCTTTTGTAGTCTTGATCGCTATTTTCGCGGCCCAATTGACGGAGGCGCAGCAGCAGCGCGAGTCGATCCCTCGAGGTCTTGCGGCCTTGCGGCAAAGCGCGTCCTCGAAAACCGAATTCACGCTCGACCACTCCATGCTGGTATTCGCGGCCAAGATGGATCCGGACAACGCGGACCTTCAGCGTGTAATCGCGGGCGTCAGCGGGGTCTCAGTCCACACCTACCATTTTCCGGGGGCTTGGACCTATGATGCGCAAGCTCTGAGTTCGGTGAAGGAGGAGTACCACGCCGCAGGCTGGAAGCAGTTGATGAACAACCACGAGAAGGATGGAAGTCCAGGGACGACCGACCTCTGGATTCGCCTGGAGAACAACGCGATCAGTAATGTCGCCGTTCTTCTTGCCCGGTCGAACGAGGTCACCTTTATTTTGGTTTCCGGGTCGATCAGTCCGCTCGACCTCTCGCATCTCGGCGGACATTTTGGCATCCCCAAGATGGAAGGCGGAGTGGTGGTGCCGAATACCGGGCAACGGCCGTAGGTCAGGTTGACAGTTTATGTGATGGAGGGACGGGCGCTCCATCGACAAGGCTAGTGGCTTTTCGGCGCCGGTCCCACCTTACGTAGTCTCTCTCGGGCTTGGGCGGCTTCGGTGGTGCGCGGATAGCGCTGGATAACGTGCTTCAATTCCTGTGTGCCCTCGTCTTCTTTTCCGAGTTCGAGAAGCGCGTATCCTTTCTTGAGTTGCGCGGTGGCAGCCTTGTTTCCGCTGGGAAAGTTCTGTAGCACCAGATCATAGCTGGCTACGGCCTTCGCGTAGTCACCGGCCTTGAACCGAATTTCTGCCAGATAGAAATAGGCATTCCCCGCCAGATCGGTGTTCGGGTAAAACTTGATGTAGTCGTTGAATTCCTGGGTAGCCAGGTCGTTGTTGCCGCCGTTGTAGTCGCGGAGAGCGTTGTTGTAGAGCACGTCGGGCGGTGGGGCCTGCGCCATCGCCTGCTGCTGTTGCTGCGCTTGTGCCTGCTGCGCGGCCAGCGATTGCTGCGCCGCCTGCATGTCCTCAAACTGCTTGCTGAGCTTGGCGAGGCGGACTTTGAGTTCGTCCATGGTGTCGTTCAGCGCCTGGATCTGCCCGGAAATCTGGTCAACCTGCCCGGCGCGATCCTGCTGCTGCTTATTGATGGAAGCTTGCAGGCCGTTGATCGCGGCGGTCACTTTGTTGGCGGCGTCGGTGTTCTGCTCGAGCAAGTTCTTCATGACACCCATGCGCTCGTCAAAGGATTGTTTCATCTGGGTCATCTGCTGCTGCAGTTGCGTGATCTGAGTTTGCAGTTCGATGATGTCCTTGTTGGCGGCGTAGGCGGGAGCAATGTAGATCGCGAAGAACAACGCGAGAACCAGCGGGATGCGATTGGATTTCATAGTCAACCTATTGGATGTCAGAAACTCGCTGAGCGTCCAGCGGACAAGACCTTAGAAAGCAAGGGCGGCCGAAGCCGCCCTCGGTTGTTTACTTTTCGTACACGAAGTGCCCGCGGCGATTTTGCTGCCAGCAACTTTCGTTGGACTCGGTGCAGAACGGTTTCTCTTTGCCGTAGCTGATGGTCTTGATGCGATCGCCGCCAACTCCAGCTTGAATGAGCCCATTCTTCACGGTATCCGCACGATTGGTGCCCAGGGCCAGGTTGTATTCGGTCGAACCGCGCTCGTCGCAGTGTCCCTCGATCGTGATGTGGATATTGGGATGCTGCTGCAGGAACTGAGCATCGCCCTGCAACGAGCCCTGCTCGGATGCGCGCACATCGTACTTGTCGTAATCGAAGTAAATATCCTTGACGTTCTGCGCGAAGAGCTGTTCCTCGGTCAGGGAGGGCGACGGTGGCGGCGGTGGTGGCGGAGCGTTGACGGTTACGCGAGCGGTGGCGTCCTGGGTTCCACCGGCTCCTTTAGCGATCAGGTGGTACGTGGTCGAGTCAGTCGGAGTCACCTGACGGGAGCCGCTCGTATCCACGGGGCCGATGCCGTCGATATTTACGTCGGTGGCGTTGGTGGTCTGCCAGGTCAGCGTCGTTGATTGTCCTTTGTCAATAGTGTTTGGGTTCGCCGACAGAGAAGCCGTGGGAGCCGTGGGTGCGGGCGGCGGTGGTGGCGGCGGTGGCGCGACCTTCTTCTTCGCGCATGCGCCCAGGAACAGGATGGTGCCGAGTGCTACTACCAGGGTCCCCCATTTCCTCATTGCGTGTTTCACTGATCCCTCCAATTTTCTGTGCGCCCGCTGGTGGCGTGCAATTTGCAGCTTGACGATTTGCAGCATGACGAAGGGGCGCACTTTTGGCCAGCCGCAAAACCGTGCTTCTTTTCAAACCCTCATTCTCAACTCAATCTACTTCCAACTCCAGTTAGGCTGCGTGTTAGTGCCCTTGAAAGTCAACTGCTTCACGTTGGTACCGTCCGCAAGCATGGTCCATATCTGGGCGCTGCCCGAGCGGTGCGATTGAAACACAATGTGCCGCCCATCAGGAGACCAGCAGGGAAAATCGTTGCGTCCCGCATCGTGCGTCAGTTGTACCCACTGCTTGCTGGCGACGTCCATTAGATAAAGGTCGTTGGAACCCGGTTCTCCCGGCCCGTACTTGCGCTCCCAGGAAAAGGTCAGAAACTGTCCATTCGGCGACCAGTTGGGAGAAACCGCATAGCCTTGATCGGTGACGCGCTGCAGGTTGGTGCCGTCCGCTTCCATGGTATAGATCTGGGGCAGGCCGGTGCGTCCGCTGACGAAAGCGATCTGCGAGCCAGTCTTACGATTCCAGGTGGGCGAGACGTCCGGTCCCTGGTCGTTGGTCAGGCGCCGCAAGTTTCCTCCGGATTGATCGACGACAAAAATGTTAGGGTAGCCATTTCGCGAAGACGAGAAGGCGATCTTGCTATCCGGTGACCACGAAGGCGAAAGATTCATGCCTCCAAAACGGGCGAACGCGACCATGCGGTTGAGATCGAATGAATACATCATGATTTCCCAACCACTCTTGTTGATCGAGCTGAACGCCAACCGTGACCCATCGGGCGAAATGCGTGGCGACAGCGAGATGCTTCCCAGGCGCGTGACTTGCTGCTGGTTGGCGCCGTCGTAGTCCATCATCCAGATTTCTTTGTGGCCCGTGCGCTCGCTGACGAAGTAGAGCTTGCTTTCGGCGATGCCGGCTATGCCTCCGCCGAGGCGGAAGATGATTTCGTCGGCAAACCGATGGGCGATGACGCGTACCGCGTCGGTCGTTGCATTGTCGGTGTACTGCTTGCCGAGCACTTGTGGTGACTTTTCATTCTTGACGTCGTAGAGCCATCCCTGCACCGTGACTTTGCCGGCGGCTGCGCCCAGGTTGCCGAACGCAAGCATGGAGGCATTGGGCGGTGGAGAATTCCATGCCGTGAAATTGACTTCGGACGGTTGTCCCGGCTCCTGCAGCGGATAAAAACTCTTGGAGACGAGATCGAAGATTCCAGCGTTGTCGAGGTCGTTCCAAAGTGTGTCATTAAAGGTCTTAAGAAGTTCGGTATTCCCGGCGTCGGCGGTCGAGGGCTTGAAGTCGGATGCGGCCAGGCGCACTTTCTCGACCCCGAGCCCGGTGCCGGTGCGAATCCAGTCCTGGGCGAAGGTGGTTTCAGTCAACAGAAGCAATAGAGCGATAACGATGACTGCTGAGAATTGGCGGCCCAAGCGGGATTTTGAATCCTGGCGCGGCGTAAGCCCCATGCTTTGCGAGCGAAACTGTCTCTCTACTATTGGATGTCGGACGGGCCGAGCAGAGATGCTCAATTTTTGCTCCTATTTGGCCGGCATTCGTCGGTCGTTAGTAGTTGGCAAACCCTGCTACCGACTGACGACAAGCGACCAGCGACTGAACTACCGCTTGTAATCGAACCAGAACTCTACCGATACTTTGCTTCCCGAGTAGTCCGCGGGCAACGGGCCAAAGTTATCAATGCGCTGCAGCGCCCGGACCGCCGATTGGTCGAGCGACGGCACACCGCTGGACTGCTCGATCTCGACATTCGATGGATGTCCATCGCGCGCGATATCAAACGTCAGATAAACCCGTTTCGCCTCCGTGATCCGCGGATCGACTTCGTACTTCAGCCAGTTTTCGGTGACCTTCCGCTGCACCGTTTCGACGTACCACGAGAACCGGCTGCCGAAGTCGCCGCCGCTTCCGGTAAATCCAAATCCGCCCTTGGCGCCGCCCGCGTTCATGGTGTAAGGCCCGCTGACCGGACCACCTTCGCCATACGGAATCTGATTCGACTCGGGCGGTTCGGGTTCCGGCTTGCGCTGCGTTGCCGTCTTGACTGGCGCGGGTTTTATCTTGGTCTTCGTGTTCTTGTCGGGAATCGGAATCGCTTCCGGCTCCTTTTCTTGAACTACGGGCTGCGACTTCGAAAGTCCCTTGGATTCCGTTGCCAGCACGTTCTGTGTTTCTGTCGGATTGGCGGGCAAGGGAACCGCGCTCACCAGCGTCGCTCCCATGGCATCTCCGCCGCCGCCGCTGCCCCAACCTTCACCGCGAAAGCTGGGAATAAACACGGCATAGAGCACGACGAATGCCGCAAATCCAAGATGCAATCCGAGTGACCAAACCAGCGGCCGGCGCAGATGGCCGTGTTCGGAGTAAATATCGAAATTAGCGATGTCCGCCATGAGTATCCATCGGCTGTGTAACGATGCTCACGTTGCTGATGCCCGCCTGCTTGATCGCATCCATCACCGTGGCGAAGGCGCCAAACGGAACATCTTCGTCGGAGCGCAAGAAAATTGACTGGTGTTGCGGGTCGCGAATCTTCCGCTTCAGGGTCGCTCCGATCTGGTTGATGTTGATGGGATCGTTGCCCAAAAAAACTCTTTGCGATTTGTCGATGCTGATGACCAGGCGCTCTTCCGTGATCTCTTTGACGGTGCGGGTGTGGGGCACGTTCACTTCGATGCCCGACTGCAGTATCGGCGCGGTCACCATGAAAATAATGAGCAGCACCAGGACGACATCCACCAGCGGGGTGATGTTGATGTCAGAGAGCGCGGTCTGAGTGCGTCCATTGGCGGAGGTGAAGGCCATCAGCGTCGCGCCTCGGTCGCTTGCGGAGCCTGTTGGCGTTCCACCAGGTTGAGCATCTCCAGGGTGAAGTCGTCATTCCGCGTTGCCATTTCACGAATGGAGCCAATGATGAGGTTGTAGGCGATTACGGCCGGGATCGCCGCAGCCAAGCCGGCGGCAGTTGTAATCAGAGCTTCAGAAATCCCCGGAGCGACCGCGCGCAAAGTCGCCGCACCGGCCGTGCCCAGTCCGTGGAAGGCGTCAATAATTCCCCAAACGGTTCCGAACAGTCCGATAAACGGCGTGACCGCGCCAGTAATTGCCAGCCATGGGACATTGCGTTCGAGGCGGGTGATCTCCTCGGAAGACGCGATCTGCATGGCGCGCTGAATGGCGACAAGGTTGTGGATACCGCCTGTCGTCCCCATCTGCCGCCTGAATTCCTCGACTGCGCCTTGAAACACTCCCACCAGTGGGCTGGGACGGAACTGTTCGGCCACCGAGGCAATGTCTTGCATGCGCTGCGCCTTGCGGAAGGCGCGCACGAAGCGTCCGCTCTGAGAGCGCGCGCGGCGGATCAGCCGCCACTTGGAAAGAATCACGGCCCAGGAGAGGACGCTGAACGCGATCAGCAGCAGAAGGACGGTCTTGGCGACCGGACCGGTCTGCAAGACGAGATCAACGATTTCGCCGCCGACAAACGAAAGGAGGAGGGGAGAAAAGTGCATTGGTTTTGGGAAGAACCCTAGTCGAGATTATAGACCAAGGTGGTGGCGCACCCGGCCAGGGTATCGCATCGGTCAACGATCATTAATGCTTGCGGGAATTTCTTGCACTGGCGCGCCGGAGCTTAGGTTCATGCAGTTCCGCGGCGTGGTCTGTGCTATGCTGCGCGTAAATTAGAGTTTGTCGGATCGGCAACTGGCATGAACTGGTCGGGAGAGTCCGCCCCGCGAAAAGTGCGGATGAAACTATGAACCATCGGACAAAGACACTGTGGCTGCCTGGTCTGGTCGGTCTAACCGCTTCCATGGTCTGGCTGATGATCTTGCAGCGAATGACCCTTAAGCCAGGTATGCCTGGACCATGGCTGCACGCGGGACTCGCGTTCAGGCCGTATCTTGTTTGGCTAATTACGCAGCCCTTATTTGGCGCCTCGGGAGCTTATCTGTCGCGCCGTGCGGGAGGCGAACATCGAACCGAACTCGCCGCGAGCTTGTTTCCCTCGATCGTGATTCTCGGGGTGTGGTTGGTATTGGTAGCGAGCATTGTTGTCACCAGATATTCGCATGTCTCGCACCAGTGGCCTTTGGTTTTTGCCGGCGCGATGAACTGGTCCATCTTTCCCGGCTTGTCGCTGCTGTTGGGCAGGTTTCTCTATCGAAAAACGCAGGACTTCGCAAAGTAATAACTGGCGTTCAAAGGCCGCGGACGAGGGCGCCCGCGCCACACATTCAAGATCGCAGGGACCCTTGTGCTGGCTGAACTTCGACTCGAAAATTACGCGGTCATCGACAATGTTGTGATTGAGTTCGCGGCTGGTCTGAATCTTTTGACCGGTGAGACTGGGGCCGGGAAATCCATTCTGATCGACGCGTTGGGATTGCTGCTGGGAGACAAGGCGTCCACGGATGTGGTCCGCACAGGCACGGAGCGGGCCGTAGTTGCTGCCGTGTTTGAGAGTGAGGGAGCCGCCGCGCGTTCCATCGAAGAGATTCTCGAGACCAACGGCCTGGACGCGGAGAATGATTCGCTGATTCTGCGACGCGAGATTGCCCCCGGCGGCAAGGGCCGGGTCTTCGTCAACAATCAGCCTGCGACCGTAGCCGTTCTGAAACAGATTGCGCCGCACCTGGCGGTGATCCATGCGCAGAATGAATCCATCGTAAACTTCGATGCCGCCGCGCGGCGGGAGTTGCTCGATGCTTATGCTGGAGTCGAGTTGACAGACGTGTCGGCCGCATTCGCGCACTGGAAGCAGATTCGCGGGCGCATCGCCGAGCTCGAACAGGACGAGCAGGATCGCATGCGGCTTCTGGACCTGTGGAATTTCCAATCGCGTGAAATCGAAGAGGCGCGGCTGCGTGCGGGCAAGAACGAAGATGAAGAACTCGAAGCCGAGAAGCGCGTCCTAGCCAATGCCGAGAAGATTTACGGCGCGGCCATCAATGCCTTCGACCTGTTGTATGAGGGCAATGCCTCCACGTCGTCGAGCCTGCGCGCCGCCCAGAAACACCTCGAAGAGCTGGCTCGTTATGAGCCGAAGTTTCAGGAAGCGCTCGCCGCTCTCGAGTCGGCGCGCATCAGCGTCGAGGATGTGGGCGCCACGCTGCGCGATTATGCCGGAGGAATTCAGGCCTCTCCCGAGCGCCTGGCCGAAATCGAAGAACGGCTGGCGCTGCTGGATCGTTTGAAACGCAAGTACGGGCCAACCTTGGAGCAAGCCATCGTCTTTGGCGACGATATCCGGCGCAAACTCTCAGAAATGGAGAATAAAGATCAAGTATTGCTTGAACTTCGGCAGAAGCTGGCCGTAGCGGCTGAGGAGTATCGCAAAGCCGCCCGCGCCATTTCTCGAAAACGCCTGGAGGCGGGACGGAAACTGGAGAAACTGGTCGAAGCCGAGATCAACGACCTTGCCATGCGGGCCAGTTTTCGCATTGCGATCGAAGAGAACGAAGTCGAAGACCATTGGACATCTTCCGGTATCAACCAAGTGATTTATCGGATTACGACGAACGTGGGTGAGACCATGCGCCCGCTGGAGCAGATCGCCTCCGGCGGCGAACTTTCGCGCGTCATGCTGGCATTGAAGGCGAGCGTTGAAGCGGGGACGAATCCGGCAGGGAAAAAGAAGTCAGCGGCTGCGCAGCGTACGCTGGTCTTCGACGAGATCGATACGGGCATCGGAGGCCGCGCCGCCGAAGCCGTGGGGAAGAAGCTGAAAGCTCTCTCCAAAGGCAACCAGGTGCTCTGCGTCACGCATCTGCCGCAGATCGCAACCTTCGCCGATCATCATTACCTGATCGAAAAGCGCGAAACCGGAGGCCGCGCCAAGGCCACCGTCCGCCAGATTACCGGCGAAGAACGCACCGAAGAAGTGGCGCGGATGTTGTCGGGGGCGAAACTGACCGAGACTTCTCGGAAGCATGCCGAGCAGATGATTCGGGCGAATGGGTGACAGGATTCGCGGGAAAGGTATGGGGTAGCCAGTGCCCGAAGGGAGCGCTCGGTCGTCCCTCCGGGGCTTGAATCGTTCGGTCTGCTTTTCCCAGCGCTGAAGCGCTGGGCTAAGGTCGGTCGCCCCTCCGGGGCTGGTTTCTAAGAGATGCCCCTGATACGAATCCCATCTCCGTCATGGGCTGCCTTGGGTGACTCTCCCGTTCACCCGCCGTATTTCCCCGCCCGCTGCTAATCCCCACACCCTCAAAGGCTTACATTGACCTGAGGGTGCATCTTTCGATACCCTTACAGCATCTGTTTCGAGGTAAAGTGTACCCTATTGGGTGGGGGCTGCAACTTGTCTGAGACCAAGACCTTACTGCTGTTAAAGCCGCGCGGATTCTGCGCCGGAGTGGTGCGGGCGATCGATATCGTGCGGATTGCGCTGGAGGCTTTTGGGCGGCCGATTTATGTGCGCAAGGAAATTGTCCACAACCGCTTTGTGGTGGAAGAGTTGCAACAGAAGGGCGCAATTTTCGTCGATGGCGTGGAGGAAGTACCCGAGGGCGAACGCGTCATTTACAGCGCTCACGGCGTGTCTCCGGAAGTGCGCGAGCACAGCAAACTGCGGAAGCTGCGGGTGATCGATGCTACGTGTCCGCTGGTCACGAAGGTGCACGTGGAGGCGGTAAAGTTCGCGAAAGAAGGCTATTCGCTGATCCTGATCGGCCACCGCGATCATGACGAAGTGATTGGCACCCTCGGTGAGGCGCCCATGGTGACCCAGGTGGTCGGATCACCCGCGGAAGTCGCGTCGGTGACTTTGCCCGACCCCAACCGGGTGGCCTACTTGACGCAGACCACGCTCAGTCTGGATGAGACGCGCGACATTATCGCCGCGCTCAGAAAGCGCTTCCCGAATATCAAAGGTCCGGCCGCTCAGGACATTTGCTATGCCACGGAAAACCGGCAGGTGGCCGTGAAGCACGTGGCCTCCGACGCCGACTTGCTGCTGGTGGTCGGCTCCGACAACAGTTCAAATTCCAAACGATTGGTGGAAGTGGCTCGCAGTTTGGGCACTCCGGCGCATCTAATAGATGATTGCGAGGACATTCAGCCGCAGTGGTTGAACGGCGTGAAGACGGTCGCCCTGACTGCGGGAGCATCGGCTCCGGAACATCTGGTGCAGGAAGTGGTCGAATACTTGGCGGGAAAGGGTTTTGGCGACGTGCAGGAATTGGAAATCATGCCGGAAAACGTGCGCTTTGGATTGCCGCCGGAGATCGTGGAAACGATCGCCGCGGCGCCGGCCATCGCCGTGGAGACATGATGGAAGAACCCTCCCCCCGCAGCACGGAATATAGTTCGGCCTCCGCGCCGCAGATGCGATTTGGAAAGATTGACGACCTGGGGAGCCGGGTCGCCGTGGCCGCCGACGCGGCTCGCAAATATCTTTTCTCGCAACAGCATCCAGAGGGGTACTGGTGCGGAGAATTGGAAGCCGATACCACCCTCGAATCCGATTACATCCTGCTCCATACACTGCTCGGCACGGGCAGCCAGGAACGATTCGACAAGGCCGCGCGCCACATTCTCAACCACCAGAATGAAGACGGAGGCTGGAGCATCTACGCCAGCGGCCCTTCCAATGTCAGCGCTTCGGTGAAAGCCTACTTCGGACTGAAGCTGGCGGGATTCACGGCCGATCACCCCGCGCTGGCGCACGCCCGCAAGAAAATTCTTGAAATGGGCGGCGTCACCGAAGTCAACACGTTTACCAAGATCTATCTCTGTTTCTTCGGACAATACGACTACGATGCGGTCCCCGCGATTCCGCCGGAGATCGTGCTCTTTCCCAACTGGTTCTGGTTCAATATCTACGAAATTTCGTCGTGGTCGCGGGCCATCCTGGTGCCGCTTTCGATCTGCTACGCCAAGAAGCCGTTCAAGAAGATTCCTGCCGAAATGGGAGTGGAAGAGCTCTTCGTTGGCGGGCGCGACAAGTCGCGCATGCATCTGCACTGGGCCAAGAAGCTGATTTCGTGGCGCAATTTCTTTCTGGTGCTGGATCGGATTACCCACTGGGCCGAGCGCGTACACATCCGTCCGCTCCGTTCATTGGCTCTGAAGAAGGCGGAGAGGTGGATGCTGGAACGCTTCGAGATGAGCGATGGCCTGGGAGCGATTTATCCCTCGATGATGAACGCCATCATCGCGCTGCGCTGCCTCGGGTATTCGGTGGACGATCCGCAGTTCATCCGCGCGTTCGACGAATTCGAGAAGCTGGGCATCGAAGAGGGCGACACTTTCCGCATGCAGCCCTGCATGTCTCCGGTCTGGGATACCGCATACGCGCTGTTTGCCCTGGGTGAGGCGGGGGTTCCTGCGACCGATCCTCGGCTGGTGAAATGCGCCGACTGGATACTGCAGAAGCAAGTTCGCAAGCCCGGAGACTGGAAGATCAAGAATCCGAAAGGCGAGCCGGGCGGCTGGTATTTCGAGTTCAACAACGAGTTCTATCCCGACGTGGACGACAGCGCCATGGTTTGTCTGGCGCTAAGCCGGGTCGAGCATTCCAACGGACGCTATCAGAGCGAGTCGGTGCAGCGGGCGATTGATTGGATCCTGTCGATGCAGTGCAAGGACGGCGGCTGGGCTTCGTTCGACAAAGACAACGACCGCATGGTGTTCCAGTACATCCCCTTTGCTGATCACAACGCCATGCTCGATCCCGCAACGGTTGACATCACGGGCCGCATTTTGGAATGTCTGGCAGCCTACGGATACGACCAGAACCATCCGGCGGTGAAACAGGCGCTCAAGTTTATTCGTAAAGAACAGGAGCCTGATGGCAGCTGGTTCGGACGCTGGGGCGTGAACTATATCTACGGCACGATGCAAGTATTGCGCGGCCTGGAGGCGATGGCGGTGGATCGTAACGAACCCATGATCCAGCAGGCGGCGGAATGGCTGCGCTCAGTGCAGAATGCCGATGGGGGCTGGGGAGAGACGGTGGGATCCTATGACGATCCCAACCTGCGCGGGCAAGGCGACAGCACGGCCTCGCAGACGGCATGGGCAATTATGGGATTGCTGGCCGTGGGCGACACGCGCAGCGAATGCGTGACTCGCGGCATGGCGTATCTTCTGCGCACACAAAACAAAGACGGTTCCTGGGATGAGGCTTTTTTCACCGGAACCGGCTTCCCGCGCGTGTTTTACCTGATGTACCACCTGTACCGCGAGTATTTCCCGCTGCTTGCGTTGACGACCTACTCGAAGGTGATGGCGGAGAAAAGCAGAGATTAGTTATCAGTTATCAGTTATCAGTCTTCAGTAAGACTTTAAGGTCGATTGCTGCGCATAGACAGCTGTTCTTACTGACAACTGATAACTGAGAACTGAGAACCGGGTTTGAAAGCTTTTGTCACTGGCGCCACGGGATTTCTGGGCAGTCATGTTGCGCGCGTCCTGGCGCAACAGGGAGCCGAGTTGCGGCTGCTGGTGCGGCCAACCAGCGACCTGCGCAACCTTGAGGGCCTGAATGCGGATCGCGTGATCGGCGACCTGCGCGACTCGGCTTCGATTGCGAAGGCGCTTGCCGGATGCGACGTGGTGTTTCACGTGGCGGCGGACTACCGGCTGTGGGTGCGTGATCCGGCCGAGATGTATCGCTCGAACGTCGAGGGGACGCGTTCCTTGCTCGAAGCTGCGCGGAAACAAGGCGTAAGGCGTATTGTGTACACGTCGAGCGTGGCGACCATGGGCTTTATCTCGGACGCGGTGGCGGACGAGTCGAGCCCGGTGGCGCTGGCGGACATGATCGGGCACTACAAGCGATCGAAGTTCATGGCGGAGCAAGTCGCATTCGAGGCCGCGAGTTCTGGAGTCGATGTGGTGATCGTGAATCCTACGACGCCAATTGGCGAACGCGATATCAAACCGACTCCGACCGGGCGCATCGTGGTGGATTTTCTGAAGCGCAAGTTCCCGGCGTACGTGGAGACGGGATTGAACCTGGTGGATGCGACCGAATGCGCTTGCGGCCATGTCCAGGCGCTGGAAAAGGGAAGATCGGGCGAGCGCTACATCCTCGGCGGAGAGAATCTCACGCTGAAGCAGATTCTGGACAGGTTGGCCGCAATCACGGGCTTGCCTTCGCCGACCGTGAAGCTGCCGTACATTTTTGCGCTGGCGGCTGGGGTCGTGGACGAGATGGTGACGGGCCGGCTGCTGGGCCGCGAGCCGCGCGCGACCATTGACGCGGTGCGCATGGGACGGAAAATGATGTTTGTGAGTTCAGCAAAAGCGGAGAGGGAACTGGGTTGGCGGATAGTTCCAGTCGACGGTGCCTTGCGCCGGTCGGTGGACTGGTTCCGTGCGAACGGCTATGCCTGAAAAAAAGATTGCAATCATCGCCGCCATGGAGCGGGAAGTCTCGCCGCTGATCCGAAACTGGAAGGTCAGAATGATCGAACACGGCAGACGCTATCGTCTTTTTGAAAATGGAGAGACAGCTCTGGTGTGCGGCGGAATTGGGGCCGAAGCTGCGCGCCGCGCCACCGAAGCGGTGATTCGCGAAGTTAGCCCGGCGCGAGTCATCTCAGTCGGATTTGCCGGAGCGCTGGATGGTTCGTTCGAGGTTGGGCATGTTCTGGAGCCGCGCGCGGTGATCAATGCCGCCGACGGTGTCCGCACCGAAGTCGGCGCGGGCGAGGGGATCCTGGTGACTTCCAGGACCTTGGCCGACAAGGAGCAGAAGCTCCGCTTCCGCAAAGCCTATGGCGCGATTGCGGTGGATATGGAAGCCGCAGCCGTGGCGCAGGGAGCGCAGGCGCGTGGCGTGGAGTTCGCGGCTTTCAAAGCTATCTCCGACGCCGCCGATTTCAGTTTGCCGGCGCTGGACCGCTTCGTGGCCAGGGACGGGAGTTTCCAGTCCGTCAGATTTGCGTGTCACGTGGCGCTGCGCCCGTGGCTTTGGGGGAGTACGATTGCTCTCGCGCGGAACAGTACCAAGGCAAGCCAGGCTCTTTGCAGCGCGCTCGCGAGTTACCTCGATCGCGAGACGCTAAGTCGTCAGGTTTTATCGCCTGAGTCGTTGGCGGCTGAATCGGAGCAATAGGGAAACCAATTAAGACTGCTATGACGATTGCACAAACATCAACGGTGGCCCTTGATAGTGGCGTGCAAAAGATTCCTTCCATCATGCAGGCCGCCGTGTACCGTGGCATAAACGACGTCCGGCTGGAAGAAGTTCCGGTGCCTGAAGTCGGGCCGGGAGAGATTTTGGTTCGCGTCCACACCTGCGGAATTTGCGGGACCGATCTGAAGAAGATCTCGAGCGGCTCGCACTCTGCGCCGCGCATCTTCGGTCATGAAACGTCAGGTGCTGTTGCGAAAGTGGGGGGCAGCGTCCGCAAGTTCGCTGTCGGTGATCGCGTGGTGGTGTTTCACCACATCCCCTGCGGAGAGTGTTATTACTGCCGCCACAAGACCTTCGCGCAGTGTGCCACCTACAAGAAAGTTGGCTGCACCGCCGGGTTCGAGCCCTCCGGCGGAGGATTCGCGGAATACGTCCGGGTGATGGACTGGATTGTCGAGAAGGGAACGGTGCGTATACCCGACGGCGTCAGCTTTGAGCAGGCATGTTTTGTCGAACCGGTGAATACTTGCATCAAAGGTATTGAGACCCTTCGCCTGCAGGCGGGGGAGACGGTGCTGGTGATTGGGCAAGGTCCGATTGGTCTAATCCTTGCGATTCTGGCAAAGCGGGCGGGGGCTCGGGTGATTACTTCCGATTTGTATCCGGCGAGGCTTACAATAGCAAATAGCTTCGGCCTGACATTGACAATCGACGCTTCCCACGATGACGCCGTACAAGCGGCGCGCGGAATGACGGAAGGGCGAGGGGCCGACGCAGTAATATTGGCAGTCGGCGGGAGCGGCATGATCCGGCCTGCCATGGATGCGACGCGTCCGGGAGGTCGTGTATTGCTGTTTGCGCAGACGGTGCGAGGCGAGGCCACAATTGATCCGGCGGCAGTGTGCGTGGAGGAAAAGGCTTTGCTCGGATCCTACAGTGCGTCGGTGGAATTGCAGGAGGAATCAGTGCGGTTTGTCATGAACCGTGAAATGGATATGGAACGGCTTATCAGCCACCGTTTTCCGCTGCAAAGCAGTGTGCAAGCGCTGCAGCTGGCTGCCCATCCTCGACCGGACTCCATGAAGATTGTCATCCAGCCGGGCAGCGCGTGGGAAGGACATCAACTGTGACCGGCAAGATGACGGCTGCCGTTCTCTACGGCAAAGAAGACGTCAAGATTGAAAGAGTGCCCATCCCGCGTGTGGGTGAGGGCGAAGTTCTGGTCAAGGTCCATGTGGCGCTCACCTGCGGCACCGATCTGAAGGTATATCAGCGCGGCTATCACGCCCGCATGATTGTGCCGCCGGCATTGTTTGGGCATGAACTGGCCGGCACGGTCGAAGAAGTCGGTGAGGGCGTGCGCGGCTTTAAGAAGGGCATGCGCGTGGTCGCGCTCAACTCGGCTCCTTGCGGCATGTGCTTCTATTGCTCCAAGCACCAGTTGAACCTTTGCGAAGATCTGCTGTTCAACAACGGGGCCTACGCCGAGTACATCCGGATTCCTCGGCGCATTGTGGAAACCAATATGCTCGTGGTGCCTTCGAATGTGAGTTTCGAGGATGCCGCGATGACCGAGCCGCTGGCCTGCGTTCTCCGCGGCCTGCATGAAACCGGAGTTGAGATCGGCGACACCGTAGCAGTGATTGGCGGGGGGCCGATCGGCCTGATGTTTGTACAAGTCGCGAAGGCCATCGGCTGCAACGTGATTGCGGTGGTCAAGCGCGATTCGCAGGTCGCGCTGGCACGCAAAAAGGGTGCGCACGAGGTGCTGCAGATTACCAAGGTGAAAGATGCGGTGGAGGCGGTGCGCGAGCTGAGCCCGGAGCGGCGCGGCGCCGATGTGGCCATCGAAGCCGTAGGTCGTCCGGAAGCCTGGGAGTGGGCCGTGCAGATGGTGCGCAAAGGTGGCACGGTGAACTTCTTCGGCGGGTGTGCTGCGGGAACCAAGGTGCAGTTGGACACTAACCGGCTGCACTATTCGGAAATCACTTTAAAGGCGACTTTCCATCACACTCCGGAAACAGTGCGCCGGGCCTTCGGTTTGATTGCCGAGAAGAAGGTCTGTGGCAACGACTACATCACCGGCGAAGCGCCGCTTTCGCGTTTGCAGGATGTGCTGCGCCACATGCTGAACCGCAACGGCGATATCAAGACCGCGATCATCCCGGGTCACTAGCGCACCCGATTAATTCGGACTTCGATTTCAGTTGACATCCTGAGCGAAGCGAAGGACCTCTGCATTTCGGCGCTACGAACAAATCCATAGGTCCTTCGCTGCGCTCAGGATGACATTTTTTGAATATTTTTGATGACTGCTGCCAGCCACCCCCCGACTGCGCCGCTCTCCTCGGCTTGGAGTGCGCTGCCTCCGGAGTACGCCATCCCTGACCATGCGCCCTCGGAAGCCGAAGCGCGCGAGTATTGCCGCCGTCTGGCGCGCTCGCACTACGAAAATTTTTCGGTCGCGTCATGGTTTCTTCCCGGACCACTGCGCCAGCACTTTTTCAATGTCTATGCCTATTGCCGCATCTCGGACGATCTAGGAGACGAAGTGGGCGACACCGCGACATCGCTGCAGTTGCTCGACCAGTGGGAGGCGGAGCTGGATGCGTGCTACGACGGTCGTCATAATCGGCACCCCCGGCATCCCGTATTTGTCGCGCTCGCCGAGACGGTGCGCAAGTTTGAAATTCCGAAGCATGAATTCGCCGACTTGCTGACCGCGTTCCGGCAAGATCAAACCGTCACCCGCTACGAAACTTTCAACGATCTCTTGGGCTACTGCCGATATTCGGCGAATCCGGTCGGACACCTGGTGCTATGCCTCTGCGGATATCACGATTCCGAACGCCAACTGCTATCCGACTACACCTGCACCGCGCTGCAACTCGCGAACTTCTGGCAGGATGTGACCGCGGACTCTGCCAAAGGACGAATCTATCTTCCCCTCGAAGACCTGCGCCGTTTCGGGGTGAGCGAAACGGAGATACGGGACGGAGAAAACACCTCCGCGTTTTGCGAGATGCTCAAGTTTGAAGTGGAACGCGCGCGGGAATGGTTTTCGCAGGGCCTGCCATTGGTCGCCAAGGTTGACCGCGCACTGTCCGTAGACATCGAACTGTTCAGCCGCGGCGGACAGGAAATTCTGAACGCCATCGAGGGTCAACATTACGCGGTGCTGGGTAAGCGTCCCGCAATTTCCAAGGCTCGTAAGCTGGCGCTGGTGGTTCGCGCCGCGCTGGGGAAACTGCGATGAGCAGCGCCGTGGGAAGTCCGCCCGTACAGTTTGCTCCGACCGCTTCCCAGCTTGATATGGCGTACTCCGTCTGCCGGCATATCGCCCGCTCCGCTGCCAAGAATTTCTACTACGGATTCCTGGTGCTTCCGCCACGGAAACGGAATGCGTTGAGCGCGGTGTATGCCTTCATGCGGCGCTGCGACGACATTGCCGACGACAACGCGCTCAGCCCCTATGATCGTCACGTCAAGCTGGCCGAATGGCTCGATAAAGCTCACCGCGCATTTGCGGCGCAGCCCACGGATGATCCGGTGCTGCTGGGGTTGACCGATGCGCAACGCGCTTACCAGATTCCTATTGGGCTTCTTGACCAGCTCGCCTATGGTACGGCTGCTGATCTCGATTATGGCCACCTCGAGACCTCCGGCGCGCCGCTGGCCACGCGTTACCAGACTTTTGAAGAGTTGCGCCAGTATTGCTACGGAGTAGCGTCGGTGGTTGGGTTGGTGTGCATCAAGATCTTCGGATATCGCGATCCCGCCGCCGAGCCGCTGGCCGAAAGTTGCGGCCTGGCATTTCAGCTGACGAACATTGTTCGCGACGTCAAGGAAGACGTCGCCATGGGCAGGGTTTACTTTCCGCAAGAGGATCTGGCGCAGTGCGGTCTTACGGCTGCCGATCTGGCCTCGCCGGGCACCGATGCGGAGGTTGCCCGCATCCGCCCGCTGCTGGAGTTGGAGGCCGACCGGGCTCGCGGCTGCTACCGCTCCGGGGAAGAGCTGATCCCGATGGTGAATGAAGACAGCCAGCCCGCACTCTGGGTATTAATCACCATTTATCGCCGCTTGCTGGAAAAGATTGCGGCGAACCAGTACGACGTTTTTCGTGAGCGCGCCCGATTAACGGTTCGCGAAAAACTCACGGTCCTCGGAAAAGGAATGCTGAAGCGTCTGCTCTGATGCCTCCTTCCGCCGATCCTAATACGAAACAGCCTTCTACCGTCGCGATTGCCGGCGGCGGGCTGGCCGGACTCGCCGCTGGATGTGCCTTGGCGGAAGCCGGATTTCGCGTGACTCTGTTTGAGCGTCGTCCCTACCTCGGCGGGCGAGCCTCTTCTTATCAACACCCCGGCACCGGAGAAATTGTCGACAATTGCCAGCATGTGTTGCTCGGCTGCTGCACCAACCTGCTAGATTTCTACGGTCGAGCCGGGGTTCAGGACAAGATTCGCTGGTATGAGAACCTGACGTTTCTCGAGCCCGGAGGCCGCGCATCCGTGATCGGCCCGTCGCCCCTGCCGGCTCCACTGCATACCGCACCGGCGTTTCTCCGGGCGGAGTGTTTGAATTTTCGCGACAAACTGGCCATCGGCCGAGCCATGGCTTTGCTCGCTCCTTCAACTCCCGCGGATAGGGGTGAGACGTTTCTCGACTGGCTCAAACGCCACGGTCAAACCGGGCAAGCCATCGAGCGTTTCTGGAAGACAATCCTGGTCAGCGCCTTAAACGAAGACCTCGACCAGGTTTCCGTCCCCTATGGAGCGCAGGTGGTGCGCGAGTCGTTTCTCAAATCGGCGCCTGCCGGACGCATGGGAATTCCGACCGTGCCGCTCACCGACCTCTACAGCACCGCCGGAGACTACCTCCGTGCCCGTGACGGAGCGATTCAGTTTCGAGCCAGCGTGGAGTCCTTCCAGACCGTGCCGTTTGCCGTTAGCGTGACGACGAACGGACAGGCCCAGAAATTCGACTATCTGGTTCTGGCTGTCCCTTTCGATGGGTTGGAGCGCATATTGCCCGACACTCCGGCGGCAGCGCCTTTGGCGGCCGCACTCGGGCAATTCTCGTCGTCGCCGATCACCGGTATCCATCTCTGGTTCGATCGCCAAATCACGGATCTCGATCACGCAGTCCTGCTCGACCGCACGATTCAGTGGATGTTTCACAAATCGCGAATCATTGAATCCCGCGCGAAAGAAGCTCGCGAAAACGAAGCTCGGAACAACGCCGACGTCAACGGCAGCGGCAGCTACATTGAGCTGGTCGTGAGCTGCTCCCGCAGCCTGGTGGATAAATCGAAGGCGGAGATCGTCGATCTGGCGGTGCGAGAAGCGCAAGAATTTTTCCGGGACGCGCCTGACGCTCAACTGCTGAAGTCGACCGTGATCAAGGAAGTGAACGCGACGTATTCGCCGCGTCCGGGAATGGATCAGTACCGGCCCAAGCCCGACACGGCCTGGCCGCGCGTCTTTCTGGCCGGTGACTGGACCGCGACCGGCTGGCCCGCCACCATGGAGGGCGCGGTGCGCAGCGGTTATCTGGCCGCGGAAGCCGTAACGCGGTTTGCCAGCGGCAAACGCACCAGCTTTCTCGTCCCCGACTTGGCCCCGCGTGGCTTGATGAGGTTGTTTGGCTGAGACTTACTGCGACGACTTCAATTACCTCGGTTCCGAATCCCGCGTTACCTTGATGCCATTTTCAAGAATTTCGGCTCGACATACGATCTTATAAATATGCCTGAGCGCAGTGACGTCGAAGAAGACCGCCGCCGCCCGCGATTCACCTGCGGTGGCCAGGCGAAGATCAATTGCCTTCCGTCCAACGGCATCGTTCTCCCGGGGACGATCCGCGACCTGAGCCTCCACGGGTGCTGCCTCGATATTCCACAGCCGTTTGATTGCGGCAAACGGGCTGAAATCATCGTGCGCGTCAACGCATCGTCGTTCCGGGCCGTGGGTGAGGTGAAAGCGATTCGCGGCCCCACCACAGCAGGCCTGGAGTTCGTTCACTTAAGCGCTGGGGGAAAGGACTTGCTGGCGGATCTGGTCGCACAGTTGGCGAGGTTGCAGGCCATCATGAATCAACTCAAGTCCGCCCGCCGCGAGATGGATGCGGAGTCGTTTCGCAGGCAACTGGAGGTTGGCAAACTTCAAGCTGGGATATTGAGCGAGCGATTTCCTTTTCTGCGAACAATGCTTTGCGCAGAGAGTGCGGAACCGGGCCAACCTGCATCCGAGGGCAACGATCGAATCGCGGGAACGCAGACGCTTGTGATTCCAGTTGATCTATTCGGTTAGGTGCGATTCAGACCGCCATCAGTACCACACCCGCCGCCACCAGCAAGGCCGCAATCCAACGCCGGCGCCCCACGCGTTCGCGCAGGAAAAGGCGTGCGGCCAGCGCATTCGCCACAAAGGTGAGCGAGGCCGAAGCGGGTACGACCAGGCTGAGGTTTCCCCAGGAAAGACCAAAGAGCAGGCTGTAGAATGCGACCCCCATCGCCACAACGCCGAGAGGAAACGTGGGTGTTGTCAGAATGCGAGCAATCACCGCCAGAACTCCGCGCTGTTCCCAGAGTTCACCAACGTGCCCCACTCGTTTCATGGAATAGGAGAGCAGTACGTCTCCGGTAGTTGAGGCCAGAATGATGAGCCCAATCGCGGCCCAGGCGTAGAGCTCATTCATAGCTACTCCACCTCCTGGGAAGCGGTATCGTGTGCAACCTCCGCCGAATTGTCACGGTGGAGACCAGGCGTAACCGAAGGGCCGGCAGCCACGAAGCCCACGCCCGCGGTGATCAAGGCAATGCCCAGCCAGCGCGTAACCGAGATTTCTTCATGAAGACGAAAGTGTCCCACCAAAGCGACCAGCACATATGCGAGGGACGTGGCCGGCAGCACATAGGTGAGGTCAGCCCAGGAAAGCGCGGACATGTAACAGGCGAAAAAGGTCAGCAGGAAGAAGATTCCCAAGGCAACCCAGGGATTGAGGATCGCCAGCAGCAGTCCAGAAATATTGTGCAGGGAAAAGCCGCCGAGGTCTTTCATGCCGCGAGCCAGCAGGGAATCACCCGCCGTGCTGAAGACGGTGATGCCCGCCAGGACGAGGTATTTTCGAAATGTCACTTAGGGTCAACTCCCAGTTCCGGCTAGTGTGGTGACGGGGCTGTGCCCCGTAGCGGGGCGGAGCCCCGCCACCACACAATCTAGGCCTTGGCGGGTTCCGGGGCAGGCGCTTCTTCCTTGCGGTTTTCCTTGACCCACTTGTGGCGCTGGGCGCGCAGTTTCAGGAAGGCGCGCGCTTCTTTGTACAAGCGCTTGCGTTCACCGCTGTCGAACATGGCCCTTCTCAAAATGCGGTACGCGGCCTTGGGACGGAAATAATATTCATCGTAGAAGTGATGGACCGCCTCCAGAACTTCCGCGGCGGGCAGACCCGGATATGCGATCTGCACCATCTGGTGTCCGCCATCGTCCACCATTTTCGACTCGGCGGTGACGAAGCCGTTCTTGATTGCATATTCGTGCAGTTCCGTTCCCGGGTAGGCGTGCGCCACCGAAACCTGGATCGTCTCCACGTCGAGTTCCTTGGCGAAGGCGATGGTGTTCTTGATGGTCTCGCGCGATTCCCCAGGCAGGCCGAGGATGAAATCACCGTGGACCACCAGCCCCAGCTTGTGGCAATCCTTGGTGAACTGGCGGGCGCGTTCGACGGTCGCGCCCTTCTTGATGTTCTTAAGGATCTGCGGATCGCCGGATTCGTAGCCCACAATCAGCAGCCGGCATCCCGCCTCTTTCATGGCTTTGAGCGTTTCAAAGTCGGTGGTGACTCGCGAGGTACACGACCAGGTCATGCCCAGCGGCTTCAACTTGGAGCAGAGTTCGATGGTGCGGGCCTTTTGCAGGTTGAAGGTGTCGTCGTCAAAGAAAAATTCCTTCACGTACGGCCAGTAATCTTTCGCTTTCGCCATTTCGCGCGCTACGTCGTCAGTGGAGCGTTTGCGCCAGGGGTGCCCGCTGAGCGTCTGCGGCCAGAGGCAGAAGGTGCACTGCGCCGGGCATCCGCGGGTCGTGTAGAGGGCCACGAAGGGGTGGAGCAGGAAAGGCACATTGTAGCGGCGAACATCGAGGTCGCGCCGGTAAACGTCGGTTACGTGCGGCAGGGAATCCAGATCCTGAATGGTCGGCCGGTCGGGATTATGCAGGACCGCACCGTTCTTGCGGTAGGAAATACCCAGAATGTCTTCGATGGGCTTGCCCTGCGCGTACTCAACGATGGAGTAGTCGAACTCTTTGCGGCAGACCACGTCAATGACCTTCGCGTCCATCAGAGACTTTTCGGGCAGCACGCTGACGTGAGGTCCAACGAAAGCGATCTTGATGTGAGGATTACTGTCTTTGATGGCTTCGGCTATGCGGACGTCGCCGGGGAACCCCGGAGTGCTGGTGAACAGCACGAGCAGTTCGTAGTCCTTGCAAGTGCGGATCGTCTCTTCCGCCGTGATGTGGTGAGGCGGGGCATCGAGCAACCGCGCGCCTTCGAGCATTCCCGTCGGATAGGCAAGCCAGACCGGGTACCAGTACGATTCAATCTCGCGCGTAGCGGGCCAGCGCGAACCCGCGCCCCCATCGAAATTCTCAAACGAAGGCGGATTCAAAAACAGTGTTTTCAATGGCATAAGTGTAAGTCTCTATTTTAGCATTCTTGCGGGCACACAAACTCCGACCGACGCTACCATTCAGGTTCGTCCCCAATTGCGTAGAAAGCGTGGAAATCGTTGTCTAAGTATGCCTTAGCGGGGTTCAGATGGCAAAAGAACCGTGCCAAGCGTCGCTTTTGCGCATTGAGCCGCGAGAATTGGGTCCCGGCCGGAAGGGCTGATTTGTAATAGCTCGAAGTCGACTCTGCGGACAGCGTTGGCAAGGCTCCATCTATAGGACAGAGGCAATATTCACCCTACCGCACCAGCACCCCGTTTTGCCCGACGCGCCAAATGATGATGGAGTTGGGTTCTGAGCATTATCGGGATTTTCATCGTGAGTGTAATCGCGATGTTATGTCATTTGGCAGATAGGTTCCGAATTGCCGACAGTCTGGTCTTGCCTGATGTCTGCACTGACCATTGTCGCGATAGCTACAAAACCGACCGTGTCATTCGAGGAAATACTGGTTGAATTGTGCGAATCCGGTTAGAGTGTAGCTCAACCCCTAGAGATTTCACCAAGCCTTAACCCACCCTTGGGGCGTGCGCGGATTGAAGTCAATCGGGTAGGCTCGGAAGGATTTTCTCATGACAATGTTGCGTTCTGCGCTCTGGCTTTTGCTGGGGCTGGTTGTCTTCGGATCTGCTACTCAGCAGCAGGCACTCGCCCAAGAACCAGGCACCACTCGAACTGGAACCTTTGTTTGGGACGGCGAACGGTGGGAGCCGGTTGAGCCTCCTGCTCCCCCGCCTGAGGTTGTGAGTATCACGATTGAGCCGCCGGCGCTGCCGGTCTATGAGCAGCCCCCTTGCCCCGCACCCAATCTGATGTGGACACCCGGCCGCTGGTCCTACGATCCGGTCGACGGCTATTTCTGGGTTCCCGGCGCCTGGGTGCCGGCGCCTTACGTCGGCGCGCTCTGGACCCCTGGCTACTGGGGCTGGGCGAACGGCGGGTATGGCTTCCATGAGGGCTATTGGGGTCCGCATATCGGTTTCTACGGCGGCGTGAGCTACGGCGGCGGCTATATGGGCATCGGCTTTGCCGGCGGCACGTGGAATGGCGGGGCCTTCGCCTACAACACCGCCGTGATCCACGTGAACGCCAGCGTGGTTACCAACGTCTACGTCAACACGACCATCGTCCAACAAACCACCATCGTCAACACCACCAACGTCTCCTTCTCTGGCGGACCCAACGGTGTGCAGCACCAGCCCACGGCCGATGAGCAACTCGCCGAGCACGATCAGCACGTCGCACCGACCGCGTTCCAGCAGCAACATGTTGCTGCGGCCAAGGCCGACAAGAGCAGCTTTGCCAAGAACAACGGCGGACACCCCAAGAACCTGGCCGTCGCCAAGCCGCTGGCCGAGGAGAAGCACGCCGCGCCGGCCGGCTTTAAGCCACCGCCACCTAAGCCAGTCTCTGAGCTGGCCAAGGCTCAGGCGTCGCCGGCCACGGTAGCGGCGGCCAAGGCGGCGACAACGAAGAACGCGGCGATCAAGGCTGCTCCGGCCAAGACCGAGGCGAAGCCTGAGGCAAAACCTGAGCCGAAGCCAGAGGCGAAGCCTGAGTCGAAGCCCGCGGCCAAGCCCGAACCAAAACCCGCGGCCAAGCCTGAACCAAAACCCGAGGCCAAGCCTACGCCAAAGCCAGAGGCTAAGCCTGCACCAAAAGCTGAGCCCAAGCCTGAGTCGAAGCCCGCGGCCAAGCCTGCACCGAAGGCTGAGGCCAAACCAGCGGCGAAACCCGCGCCGAAGCCCGCGGCCAAGCCTGCCGCAAAACACAAGCCTGAGGACGACAAGAAGTAAATCCACTCAGGAGAGACTTTGGCTCCCGACGCAATGAGGCCCACGTTCAGCGTGGGCCTCGTTGAGTCCGAGGTCAGTCGCGAGTGTTGAAATCAGGCGATTACACTCAGAACGCCTGCCCAGAGTCTGCCCGACCGTTCGAACCCGTCCGACAGCACGGTGTGAAAGGCCAAGTCTCGGCTCTTACAACTAATTGTGCGTCATTTAGACGCGGGACCCGGCAGCGCCCAACTCTCCAAATCTCCCGTGGCCCGCAACAGCGTCATGCGGACGCGCTGGTACTCAAAATCGGCATCCTGAAAAAGCAGAAAACGTTCCGCCGCCTGCGCCCGCGCATCGGCCAATTCGTGCAAGGTGCCAGTCTTGGCATCGATCCGGGTCTGGGCCGCTTCCAGGCCCGATTGCGCCAGTTGATATTCCAACTCCGCCACCTCGCGGGCGGCTTCGAGTTGCTCGGCGGCGCGCTGGAGTTTGAGTGTTTCCTCCGCCACCTGATTGCGCGCCGCTTCTGCCTGCTTCTTCGCCTTCAGAGCATCGGCTTCAGCCGCCTCAGTCCGAGCCCGCTGGCTGGCGTTGAACAGCGGGATACGGAAGGCAAACCCGATCGTGGCGTTGTCGCGCTGGAAGGTGCCCGCCGGAAAGTATCGAGTGTAGTTATTGAAGGTTGAGAACCTGGCGTACTGGGCAGAGAAATCGATGGACGGCAATAACGAGCGATGCTCGCCCGACGCTCGCATCGCTTCCGCCAGTGAATGCTGCTCAGCAATCTTGACCGTAGGGCTGGTGGCAATCGCTTTTTCCGAGAGGTCCTGCTCCGCAGCGACCGGCGGCAAGGCTGGAATGGTTTCGGGTTCGATTTCGATGGAGGAAACCGGCAAACCGGTCAGGGTCGAGAGATGCCGCCGAAGTACATCGGCGGAGCCACGCGCCTCGGCCTGATGAAGGCGCACGCGGGCGGCCACCAGTCTTGCTTTGTTCAAGTCCACCGCGCTGTCCACGCCTTCGTGCAGGCGATTGGTCACCGCTTCTTCCATCTGCTGCGCTTGGGCTTGGTCCTGCTGCAGGCGCGCGAGTCGCGCTTCCCACTTTGCCAACTCGGCATAGGTCAAGGCTACGTCTTGGATGACGGCATTCCGCTGGTCTTTGTTCTGGAGCTCGGCCGCATGCCACTCAATCTTCGCCGCACCCAGGAATTGCCGCTGCGCCGGATTGTAGACTGAACTCTGCACGACGGCGGTCGCCAGCGCCGGCGCCGATCCTTCGATGCTGAGCGGGTATCCATAGGTGTAACCGAGGCCCGAACCCGCGAACAACTGCGGCAAGTAGTTATTGCGGAGTTCGCGGTAGGAGGCAAAGGCCTTCTGCACGTCGGCATTGGCAATCGCGGAACTCGTGCTGTGCGCCAGCGCCAGCCGAATCGCCCGTTCGAGAGGCAGAGGTTCAGCGTTGCCGCGCGTTGCCATCAGGATCACGGCCGCAAGTACGGCAAGCAGATTTGTGAAGCGCAACTGCGGCAATCGGAGTCTCATCTCGTCACCTTCATCGGGTCATCCATAGATCATGTGCAACATGGGTCAGGTGCAGCCTGGATCCGGCCACGGTTCTGCCGCGACGCACAAATTGTAGTGCCCCGGACAACAATGGTGCAGTAGTTTTGGAAATTCACTTGGGAGGCCGCGAGGTGCTGGGAATTTCTCGCGATCCTCAGTGCGTAACTCGATTCAGCGCCTGTTGGGCCACGGCGAAGTTTCGAACCAATGCCAGCGAAGCACGATACTCGTTCGCCGCGCCTGCTTTATCGCCCTGTTTTTCCAGCAGCAGGCCCAGGAGATAGTGAGCTTTATACGCGGGGGCTGCCTCCACCGGCCCTGTGGCGAGATAGCGATGCAGCAATTCCGTGGCAAAAGGATAGCTTCGCTCGGCGCGATACAACATGCCGGAAGCCTCCTCCAAGACCTCGAGCTTCGAGGTCGGCGCCTGGCTGAGCTTGACGATGGCTTGCTCCATTTCGTCAAAGCGCTTCTGGTTGCGGAAAAAAATAGCCAGGTTGAGCCAGGCTTCCGCGTCGCCCTGGCTGAACTCGATGTACTGGCGATACTCCCTTTCGGCGGTGGGAGCGTCTTTTTTCTTTTCTGCGATGCGGGCGTAAACCCAGTGTTCACGGCCCGTGTTCACGCTGGCGATGTACCGCGCCTGCTCGCGCGCCTTTTGGTCACCCCCGCCGAAAATGCCGGGCGCTGAATAATAGAACTCCGCCAGATCGAGGCGCGCATCTACATCTTTCGGATTCAGTTGCACCGCGCGTTCGAATTCTTCTCGAACCTTCACCGCCAAAACTGCCTCGGCGATGGGATTCGCCCGTTCCGCCTTTTCGCCATACACCCGTCCCAGCCAAAGATGGAAACGGCTGTTGCCTGGGTCGAGCGACACTGCTTTTCTGCAGGAGGATTCCGCGTGCTCCCAATCTTCGAGCGCGAAATAAGCGCGGCAGAGCAGGTTCGCCGATTCCGAGTCCGGTGTCGTAGACAGACGGCCATTCAACGCGGCGATGGTCTCATCGATCCGGCCAGCGGCCAGCATATCTTTCGCAGAGTCCGCCCCGCTGGCGGTCAACGAGGCAAGGAGCGCGAGAAAAATCAGCCAAATTCTGGAAGTGCGCGTGATCATCTAAAACTTGACCTGCGTCCCTTCGCTGATCGGCTTGCCATTCGACGAATTGATCGCAATCACATCCTTGGCGGAGAGGCCGCTGGTGATCTCGACCTGGGTGAGATTAGAAAGGGAAGTCTCCACATTCCGGCGCTTGAGTTCGTGGCCAGCCACCAGTAATACGTAAGGCTTGGTGTCGTCCATGCGCACCGCTTCTCGCGGCACCACCAGCACGCCATCGTGTTCGGCGGCGACGATCGTCACCCCTACGTTGATATTCGGCAACAGCTTCAAGTCCTTGTTATCTACGATGCTGGTGGTTTCGCCGACGTTGCGCGAGCCCCGCAACTTCACGGTCGATGGAATGCTGGTCACGGTAGTCCGCCACACGCGGTCAGGAACGGCGTCCCAGGTAATCTCAATCGGGTCTCCGGGAGCCAGTCTGGCCACGTCGGGTTCATCAACGAATGCTCGAACCATCACGTCTCGCAGATCGGCCACTTGCAGCAGAAGATCTCCGGCTGCGACGAAGCCGCCTTGCTTGGCGGGCAGTGAGTACACGATGCCCGCAAAAGGAGCGCGGACATTCGATTTTGCGAGCACATCCTGTGCCGCATCGTAGGCAGCCTGCGCCTCCGCCTGCTGTGCCGAGACGCGCGCTAACTCCGCATTGGAATATCGTTTGGTCTGCTTTTGCCGGAGAAAGGTGAGTTGGGCATCGGCGCGCGCCAGAGCGTTTTCCGCTTCCTGCACTTCTCCCGCCGAGGCCGCGCCCTGCTGCTCCAGTTTCTTCAGGGCGTCTAAATTGCGTTGCGCGGCATCCCGGTCGGTGCGAGCTTTTACCAACTGGGCTTCAAGGCTCAACACTTCTTCCTGGTTCCCACCGCGTTCCGCCGCGCCTCGCTCCGCCTTCGCTGTTCTCAATTGCGTCTCGGCGCGAGCCGCCTGGGCGCGCGCGTCGGCGTCATCCAGAACGAGCAGCAATTGCCCCTTCTTGACGGAGTCGCCTTCCTTGACCAAAACCCGCCGGACACTGGTGGAGACCGGAGCATGCGCCTCGAAGTTGTTCACGGGCTCAATTTTCCCGTTGGTGGAAACCAAGCTGCGGATCGCGCCTTGCTCGACGATGGCGGTTCGCACCGGCACCCCGTCATCGCGGTGAGAGACGAAAGCGGCCGCCAGGATCGCCGCCCCGAGGATGGCAAGCGCCGTTATCCACCAACGCCGCGGCTGGCGTCCCGAACTGTTTCCATTCAATGCCATACGGAGAAAAGCGCAAGCTTCAATGTATATCATCCGCGGGCTGCGGAGCAGGTCAGTATACGCTTGGCCTTACCTGTTTAGATGCTCCAGGCCGGCCGTTTGCGCCGGGCCCGGTCTGGGTACAATAGACGAATGCCGAAATCTCCCCGATCCAAATCTCCCCGCTACACCGCGGAGCATGCCAGCGCCGGACTCGATCACGATTTCCCGGAAATCGAAACCTGGGCGAACCAGTTTCCCGCTTCTGGCCAAGCAGGATACGAGATCGTTGTGGAGGATCCCGAATTCACCTCCGTCTGCCCGAAGACGGGCTTGCCGGACTTTGGCAATATCGTGATCCGTTACGAACCCGATCGCCTGTGCCTGGAATTGAAGTCGCTAAAGGAATATCTCCAGGCCTATCGTAACCTCGGCATCTTCCAGGAGAACATCGTGAATCGGGTGTTGGAGGACGTTGTCCGCTGGGCCAAGCCGGTGTGGGCCGAGGTAAAGGGCGAGTTCCGGCCGCGGGGCGGAATTTCGACCGTTGTGATCGCGCGCTGGCCGCGTGGGGAAAAAAGTCGGAAGTGAGCGCTTAGCGCGAGGCTGCTGCTGCTCTTGGCTTGATGAGTTCCAGTTCGCCCGCGTGTGCGGCTTTGACGCGGCTTATTTCGTAGGCTCCCTGCAAATTCAGCCAAAACTGTTCGGTCGTCCCGAAGAAACGGGCCAAGCGGACGGCGGTGTCGGCACTGACGCCGCGCCGTTCCAGAACGATGTCATTGACGCGAGGCGCGGGCACGTGCAACCGCTTGGCGAACTCATAAGCCGAGATGCCCAGCGGCTTCAGGAACTCCTCGCGCAGGATTGCGCCAGGATGAACTCTCCAGTTGGGTGTGCCTTTTCTGACAATGCTCATACCCTGTAATGATAGCCCCGATTCCGCGTTTGCCTCACCCGCCATGCTATATTTCTACGACCTGTGACCCAGCAGAAGGTCCACGCCCGCACCGCGCTGCTCGTACTCACAGCGCTCAATTTGCTCAATTATGCGGACCGCAACGTGCTGTTCGCGGTGCAGCCTCTGGTCCAGGATGAGTTTCACCTGAGCAAGACTCAGATCGGCTATCTCACCAGCGCGTTCCTGATTTTTTATATGATCGCCGCGCCTTTTGTGGGGCCGCTGGCCGATCGCTACTCGCGCAAGCTGATCATCGTTCTGGGGGCCATCTTCTGGAGCGGGCTCACGCTGCTCACCGCCTTCACGCACACTTATACCCAACTGCTGATCCGGCACACGCTGGTGGGGATTGGCGAAGCGACATTCGTTACGATTGCGCCGACGTTTGTCGCCGATCTGTTCGCGGAGGAAATGCGCGGACGCATTCTGGGCGTCTTCTATTTGGCGATTCCGGTGGGATCAGCCGCCGGCTACTTGCTGGGCGGCAATCTGGCGCCGCACTATGGCTGGCGGTTCCCGTTCTACATTGCTGCGGCTCCAGGATTCCTGCTGGCGATTGCGGTGCTGTTTCTGAAGGAACCGGAGCGCGGACAATTTGATTCGCTCAAAGAGGCTCCCGAGGATTTACCGATAACGGTCTGGTCGCATAGCCGCCTACTAAGATTCTGCATGATAGTGTATTTGGATTTGAAAAGAGTCTATACGGGCGTTTTACGCAATCCAGCCTTTCTGACGGCGACCCTGGGCATGGCGGCGATGACGTTTTCTCTGGGGGGAATTCAGGTCTGGATGCCGCAGTTTCTCTACAGCGAACGTCACTACTCGCTCGCCCAAGCCAACTTCACTTTTGGCATCATCATCGTGGTCGATGGGATAGTTGCCGCGCTAGCAGGAGGATGGTTGGGCGACTATCTGCTGCGGCGGATGAAAAGTTCCTACTACCTGGTGTCCGCTGCCAGCATGGCGCTCGGCGTTCCCGTGATGATTGTGGCCCTGTTCGCCAAAGGCCGCGCCATGGTGCCTGCAATTGCATTGGCAGCTTTCTTTTTGCTGCTGAATACTTCGCCACTGAATGCAGCCGTAATCAATTCGGTGGGCGCTCATATTCGCGCTACAGCCATTGCCGTGAACATTTTCATCATTCACATTCTCGGCGACGTACCCTCGCCGACTATGATGGGATGGGTCGCTGATCGACGCTCATTGCAGTTCGCTTTCATTTTGCCGGTGATTGCCATGGTCATCTCGTCGGTGATCCTGTTTTACGGCATGCGCTTTGCCCCGCCCCTACGCGTCCAGGGTGAGGCAGCAGCGCAACTTCCCTCAGGAGCATCTTCCTAAGCAGCATGCATTGGCAAACAATCAACTGGATTGCAGGCGGCATCCTCGCTCTGGCCTGGTTTTCGCGTATCGTGGAAGCGGCTTTCGGCATGCCGCGCATCGCCGACATCACGCGTCCCGAATTCGACTGCACGCCACCAACCCCAAATGGCGAGCCTAGAATCAGCATTGTCGTTCCCGCGCGCAACGAAGAAGAGCATATCCGCGAGACGCTAACCCGCCTGCTGGCTCTCGAGTACTCCAACTACGAGATCATTGCCGTCAACGACCGCTCAACCGACCGCACCGGCCAAGTCATGGATGAGGTTATGGCGAGTCCCCATGCGCATGATCGGTTGAAGGTGATCCACATTGCTGAACTGCCCGCCGGCTGGTTAGGCAAAACCCACGCCATGTGGACGGCCGGCGAGCAAGCGACCGGCGACTGGTTGCTGTTCACCGATGCCGATGTGCTCTTCAAACCCGATTCCGTGCGGCGCGCCGTGGCCTATGCCGAGGCCGAGCACGCCGACCACGTCGTCCTTTTCCCGCGCATGATTATGAAGCGGCCGGGCGAAAAAATGATGATCGCCTTCTTCCAGGCGCTTTTCGTTTTCGGACACCGCCCGTGGAAAGTCGCCGATCCAAAAGCGCGGGACCATATGGGTGTGGGAGCGTTCAATTTGGTACGGCGCTCGGTCTATGAAGCGGTCGGCACCTATCGAGCATTGCGCATGGAAGTGCTCGACGACATGAAACTCGGCAAAGTAGTCAAGAACGCAGGATTCGCCCAGCGCAATGTATTTGGAGAGGATTTGATTTCCCTGCGCTGGGCCAGGGGTGCTTTCGGCATCGTCAACAATCTCACCAAGAACTTCTTTGCCGTGCTTTCTTTCCAGTGGCCTCGGACCCTGGCTTGCATCGTGGGCCTGGGCTTTCTGAATCTCGGACCATTTCTTGGTGTCTGGTTTGCCCACGGATGGGCGCGAGTCCCTTACGCCATCGCGTTAGTTTCACTGTTTGCGATTTATTACGGTATGTCGTCCATGTCGGCGGTTCCTGCCTATTATTTCTTTCTGCATCCGGTCAGCACCAGCCTGTTCATGTATACCTTGCTGCTCTCCATGTTCCACACGCTCGCGAACGACGGCATTGTGTGGCGAGGGACGAAGTACGCGCTGGAAGACCTGCGCAAGGGGATGGTGTGAGCCGTGGTCTTGATGAATGGCGGCCGCTATTGCGGCTCTCCCGGATCTTCGATCGAAACCGGCTCGCCCTGCCTTGTCTCCGTCTTCTTGGCGGCTTTGGGACGCTTGGCGCTCCCGGCACTGTTGTGGGGTTGACGCTCGACGTCGTAGTCCGTGGGCACCCGGGGGAATAACAGGAAGGCGGCGTCGCCCCGTAGTTGTTGCGTGCGGCGCAAGATAATCTGGGCGCGTCCGTCGTAGTCCTCGATCGTCCCCTTGATTTCAATCTGCCGGCCTTCGAGCTGGCGAACGTCCCCCACTCTCTTGAGGTCGCGGGGAAACACGACCACGGTGAAAGGACAGGCCTTGGCATCCTTGCAGAAATTAAGCAAGGTGACGCCGTTGCGGCCGTCGTCCACGTGCAGCACGGTTCCCCTGACGCATTGCGTCATGCCGACGTGCTGGCTCGCTTCGGCGAATGAGACGCAATCAGGCTTGGGCGTGTTACTCGAGAAACCGGCCGTACTTGTCGTGAGAAGAATTCCAAACAGGCAAGTCAGAGAAAGAAAGCGCATAGCGACTGAGGCGGCGAAGAAGTGCATCCTCAGTTTCATTCTAGCCGGGGGGGGGAATGCCCTACGCTGAACAGAACGAAAATTTCGCAGCAATTTCCCGAAAAGGGAACTGAAGCGCCGGGGTCCCCGGCACGCCCGGTTTTGGCGTGCTGGAGTGGAAGCGTACGGGTAGAGTGCCGGAGTATGAGCTCGGCACTCCATGATTCCCGCGCTCTTTTACTTGCCGAAAGACTTTACGCCCGCGGCTTCGTCTTCCTTGACGTCGAAGACGGTATAGAGCTTCGTGATCTGCAGCAGGTCGTGCACTTTCTTGGTGAGGTTGAGCAGCTTGAGTTCGCCATTCTGGTTCTTGCAGGTGGTGTAGGCGCTGACAAGTTCACCGATACCTGAGCTGTCGATATAGTTCACGTCGGCGAGGTTGAGCAGGATTTTCTTTTGGCCCTTGGACAGCAGGTCGCGCACCGTATCGCGCAGAACCACACTGCCTTCGCCGAGGGTGATCCGGCCGCTGAGATCGACAATGGTGACGCCATCGACCTGACGAGTACTGGACTTCATGGTCACTGGAGAGCCTCCTTGGAGTCCGCGGGCTTGCCGTGGACATGCTTAATCATTCTAAGTTCGGTGCCGGTCGTGGAGGGGTGGATTTCCACCACATCCATGAACGAGCGTATCAAAAATATACCTCTACCCGATGTCTTGAGCAGGTTGTCCGGCGCCAACGGATCCGGAATCCTGCTGGTGTCGAGCCCCTTGCCTTGATCGCGGATTACGATCACAAGGTCGCGGGCGGTGCGTTCAAACGCGAGTGTAACTTTCTTGCTCGGGTCGTAAGCATTGCCATGCAAAACTGCGTTCACCGCGGCTTCTCGCACCGCCATGGAGATCTTCATGATCTCCTCGTCGTCAAAGCCAGCCTCGGCCGCCATGCGGCCAGCCGTCTCTTCGGCGTCGTTCACCGTCTCCAATGTCGAATCAAGTGTATAGGAGACTCGGTTTGCGGGCATAGAGCGAACCGTTCCTCAGTCGGGCCTTCGCTTTGCGTTGCGGTGCTGACGCCGGGCTCTGGTACGTGCCCGAAACGCCGGTTGACGGGCGAATTGAGAGTTTGCCTGTAGAGTCAACAAAAGTCAACGCGAATCCCTGCTGGTGCGAACCCGCGGGCTCCAAAGTTGGGGAAGGCGGCCTGTCGCGCTCTAGCGCGCGCGGTGATCCCTTACGTCCCCGAAACGACCGTCAGCGTCACGTTGTTCGCATTGTAGCTGACGGAAAAGTGCTCGCTCGAATTGATGCTCGTGCCCTTGACGGTGGCAAATGTGCCGCTGATGGCACTGCCGGTCAGGATGACAAATGTGTTGCCGACCGTCGGAACGAAGCCATTGATCAACTTGATGTTCAATGTTCCATTCAAGCTGACCCCGTTGCTGACCGCCAGCTGACCGTATTGCGTGCCGACGGTTGTTCCACCGATCGAAATATTGAGCGCACCCGCGGAATTCTGTGTGTAGGTACCGTTAATGGAGAACACGCTCGGTTTCGCAGCCGAGTCGCGGGCAGTAACTTTGCCGCTCGACTGCACCGTGCTCGAGATCGTACCTTTACCGACCAACATGCCGGCTTGAATGGTCATTCCGGTGGGCGCGGAAAAAGCGCCATCAACCGTGGTCGTACCGGCGGTCTGTATGTAGCTGCCATTCGGGTAAACACCACTTTGGAAGCCACTCCCCACTCCCACCGTCAGATGTCCGGCATTGCTGACGTCGCCGGTGGTCGTGAGCATTTTCCCGGACTGGAGAGACAACGTGCCGGTCTTTGTATTCGTGGCAAAGTTCGCCAGCGCGTTGGCGCTGTTCAAGTCGTTAATGATCTGAGCAGTGGCCCCGGTCAGAGTAATGTTGGCGGCATTGGTCACGATGTTGGCGCCGTCAAACCCCAGCGTCCCGCTGACCATATACTTTCCACCGGTTAGCGTAGTGCCTGAGAAATTAGGGAAACCTCCGCCCGTGACGTACAGGGCGCTTCCCTTTTTCACGTGCAGAGAGCCCACATTGGTGAAGGTGCCACCGCCGCCCGTTACAATAGTCAGCGCCGCCTTCTGGTTAGCGTAAATGGTGCCTTGGTTGGTAATGGTATTGCCGCCCTGAGCATAAATACCGAGTGTTCCCTCGATGGTGCTTTCGTTCAGCAACGAGGCGCCGGCCGACTGCGCGTATCCCATGATTCCGTTGTTGGAGTTGGTCGAAGTCAGCGTGCCACTGCCCGTCAGGGTTACCGCCCCGTTGACGTCCAGTTGCGCGTTAGTACCTGTAGGCGCGATGAATTTCATCGGGCCGTTGTTGGTGATCGTCCCTTGCAAATACCCGATGTTGTTGCTGACCCATTCGAAGGTCCCGTTCACGGTGACCCCGTCGAGCGTACTGTAGCCCAGGCAGCAAATGGCTTCGATGGTTCCCGTGCCGCTGGTGGTCAGCGTGCCCCCGCTGATCGTCGCGGAGTAGAGCGACACGACGGAACCGGGATCGGCGTGGATGACACCCCCGGTGTTGGTGATCGTGCCATTCTCGAGTTCCAGTGTTGCACCATTCGTGGCCTCCAGCGTGCCGGTATTGCTGACCGTCCCGCTGGCGTCGATGAGCAATGGAGTCGTCTGATTGGCGTTGACCGTCGCCTGGTTGATGAAGCTGCTGCCACCGCCCGGCGTAATGCTCCCGGCTCCCTGGATAGGGATTTGGTTGGTCAACGAGGCACCGCTCGCCTGCGCGTAGCCCATGAGGGCGGAGTTGTTTGACATGGTCAAGCTGCCACTCCCCTTCTGGGGCACGGCTCCGACGATATCCAGAGTCGAATCCGAGCTGATCAGCATCGAGCCGTTGTCGGTGATCGTACCTTCCAGATACCCGATGTTGTTGCCGATCAATGAGAAGTTCCCGTTCAGGGTGACCCCGTCGAGCGTACTGTAGCCCAGGCAGCAAACGGCTTCGATGATTCCGGTGCCGCTGGTGGTCAGCGTGCCTCCGTTAACCGTTGCGGTGTAGAGCGATACGACCGAACCGGGATCGGCATGGATGATGCCCCCGGTGTTGGTGAATGTGCCGTTCCAGAGTTCCAGCGTTGCCCCACTCGTGGCCTCCAGTGTGCCGGTATTGCTGACCGTGCCAGAGGCGCTGATGAGCAACGGAGTCGTCTGATTGGCGTTGACCGTCCCCTGGTTGATGAAGCTGTCGCCACTGGGCGGACTAATGCTTCCCGCCCCCTGGATGGTGCTCTTGTTGGTCAACGAGGCGCCGGGAGCCGGCTGACCGTATCCAAAGACGTAGTTGCCGCTGTTGTTCGACATGGTGAGCGTGCCGGCGCCACTCAAGGTCACCGCTCCGCCGAAGTCAAAATCGAGGTTGGAACTGACTGAGTCGAGAAAAATACTGCCGGAGTTGCTGATGGTGGGGCCGTACAGCGTGAAGATCGTGCCATCCACCATGGTCAAACTGGCGTCGCCGTCAACCGTCAGACTTCCGCACTGGGCCCCGTTGTAATTAAGTGTGACCGACGCCGGCCCGTTCCCGTTATTAATGAGGACATTGCTGGTTGAGGTGGGAACGCCGGCGCTCCACATACTCCCCGTGCTCCAGTATCCCGTACCCCCGAGCCAGATGTCGGTCTGAGCGCAGATCAGAATTGGAGTCAGGCAGACCGCCAGCAAAACGACGATTCGCGCGATGTTTTTTCGGCTGAGCCCTGCAAGGCATACTTCTTGGCAAGCTTTCCACAAGGGTCGGTTCATGGTCACACCTCAGCGAACTTTCTTGTAGAAGTAAGTTCTAAAATTCCAAAGTTGTGACGGCCCCAAAGAAGCTAGATCAAAAGTTCGGCCTGGGAGGAGCAGCGTGATATCGGGCCGAAACCGCACAAGTTAACTACTGAGGGAATCCCGCTGTCAAGATGCAAAAATCTGCACATTTCACTGTGCGCCCGCATTGCGCACTGCTCCAAAGAACCGCTTTAGCTTGGCTCCATCCAGCTTCCCGTCGGTTCGGACGCCGGAACACACATCGAGCCCGTATGGACCCACCTCTGCGATGGCCTGGCCCACATTTTCCGGTGTCAGCCCTCCAGCCAGAAACAGCGGGATACGAATGCGTTCCCGGATCGCGCGACTGAGGGACCAATCGTGAGTTCTGCCGGTGCCGCCCAGTTCCTTGACCGCGAATTTCTGGTTGCCGGAATCGAGCAGGATGGCATCCACATGCAGCGCCACTCGCGCGGCCTCCTCGACCGACTCCGGCCCGGTCACATGGACGACCTGAACCACGGAAATTCCCGGCAACGCATCCTTCAGATCGCGATGCGTGCCGACGGTGAGATGATCGCAGAGCTGGATCGTATTCGTGCGGCAGAACCGCTGTTGCTCGACGATGTCGGCAACCCTCCGCCGCGAAGTCAGCAGGAATGTCCCAATCGCCGGTGGAACCGTCGCGGCAATCTCGCGGATCCGCTCGTCGCTGATCACACCCGGCCCGCTCGGCATGGCGGAAACCAGTCCCAGCGCCGAGGCTCCGCACTCGATGGCCAGAGCCGCTTCCTCAACACTGCCGATGCAGCAGATTTTTACTCGGGGGGTGCACGTGGGTTTCATGGGATTTCCCCTGTGAACCTCTGTGTCCCCTGTGGTAAAGACGTTTTTCCACCACAGGGGACACAGAGGTTCACAGGGTAGAACAATGACCTATCAGAATCCTATTCGCCGTAAGGAACCCAGATGTTCTTCACCTGCGTAGCATGCTCGAGGAACCAGCGGCCCTCGGCGAGCTTCGAGTTGAACCAGTCAATGGCGCGGCCTTCATTCGTCCAAACCTGCTTCAGGTTGCCCACCGACATGGCCTTGGCTGCCGCGGCGCTGGCTTCGTCGCCAAAACACCAGATGGCATCAACATCATCGTGTTCGGCGAGCGGCTTCAGTAGTTGCGATGTATATCCAGTCACTATATTCAGCGCACCGCCGGGCAGATCGCTGGTGTCGAAAAGCTGGTAGAGATCGCCCGTGATCAACGGATAGGCTTCCGAAGGAACCGCAATCACTGTGTTCCCCACCGCGAGTGCTGGCATCGCGAGCGAAATGAACCCGAGCAGCGGCGCCTCCCGCGGGCAGATGACGCCAACCGTCCCAATCGCCTCATTCATCGCGATGGCGACATTCCGGAATGGAGGATTGTGCACCGCGCCGTCGAACTTATCGGCCCACGCCGCGTAGGAGAAGATACGCTCGATGCTGAGCTCCATTTCCGCGGCCGCCTGTTTTTCACCGACCACACCAGCCAGGCGATGAGCAATTTCATCGCGGCGTTGCGAAAGATTCTCTGCGCAGTAGTAAAGAACCTGAGCCCGATTGTGCGCCGTAGCCTTTGCCCACGATGCGGCTTTGCGCGCCGCTTCGACTGCATTGCGGATGTCTTTGCGATTGCCCAGTGGAGCTTCACCCAGCAGCTGTCCGTCGGCCGCGTGCACTTCCATGCTGTAGCCGGAGTCCGGGCGCGCCTGCTTGCCCCCGATGTAGAGCTTGACGGTGCGGTCGATCGCCGGAGCCTCGACGCCAGCGGCGATGGGCTCTTCGTCCAATTCCGACTCAGGTCGTGCGACCGTTTTCTCTGCCGGAACCATTGGCGCGTTCTTGAACCACACCGGCTCCATATATTCCAGCAGGCCTTCGCGCCCGCCCTCGCGTCCATAGCCGCTCTCGCGATACCCTCCGAAGCCGCAGGAAGCGTCAAACAGGTTGGTGCAGTTGACCCAGACCACTCCAGCTTTAAGCTGTGCGGCAACATGCAAGGCAACGTTCACGCTCTCGCTCCAGACGCAAGCGGCCAAACCATAAACCGTATTGTTCGCCAACTCCACCGCTTCGGCGGGCGTGCGAAACGTCATCGCCGCCAGTACCGGTCCGAAGATTTCCTGCTGCGCGACGATCGAAGTCGGATGCACGTTGCTCAGGAGAGTCGGCGGATAATAGAACCCGCGCGCAGGCAACGCGACCTGCGGCTGCCAGCAGGTTGCGCCGTCTGCCACACCCTGGTCCACCAGTTTGCGAATGCGATCGAGCTGCACCTGCGCCACGATGGCGCCAATGTCGATTGCTTTGTCGAGCGGCGCGCCGATGCGCAGCGTGCTCATGCGATCCTGCACTTTGGCGATCAGAGCTTCGGCAATACTCTCCTGCATCAGCAGCCGCGAGCCCGCGCAACACACCTGCCCCTGATTGAACCAGATTCCATCGACCAGGCCTTCCACCGTGCTGTCGAGGTCGGCGTCTTCAAAGACGATAAAAGGAGACTTGCCGCCGAGCTCCAGCGATAGGCGCTTGTGGCTCGTCGCCGTGGCGGCACGAATCGCGCGTCCGACCTCAGTCGATCCGGTGAACGCGATCTTATCCACGTCCGGATGCTTGACCAGCACCTCGCCGGTTGAGCCGTCTCCGGTGACGATGTTGACCACGCCGGCGGGCAATCCAGCTTCCTGGCAGATTCCAGCGAAGGCCAGCGCGGTCAGCGGCGTGAATTCTGCCGGCTTCAAAACCACGGTATTCCCCGTTGCCAAAGCTGGGGCAATCTTCCACGCCAGCATTAGCAGCGGAAAGTTCCAGGGAATGATTTGACCGACGACTCCGCAGGAAACGTACTCAGGGAATTCCTGCTCCAGAAGTTGCGCCCAACCGGCATGATGATAGAAATGCCGCGCCACCAGCGGAATATCAATGTCGCGACTCTCGCGGATAGGCTTGCCGTTGTCCATCGTCTCCAGAACCGACAGCAGCCGCGAGTGCTTCTGCACCAGTCGCGCGATCGCATAAAGGTAGCGCGCGCGCGCATGCGGAGTCAGCGCCCGCCATCCAGAAGACGCGGCCCGTGCGGCTTTGACTGCGGCGTCAACGTCCGCGGCTGAGCCTTGCGCCACTGACGCCAGTTTCTCTCCGTTCGAAGGATCGACGGTGTCGAAGTACTCTCCCGCCGCCGGCGCCTGCCAACTGCCGCCGATGAAATGTTGAAGCCGGTGCCCATGACGTCCCAGCCACGCCACTGCTTCCTTCGAATCTTCCGGAGCCGGCCCGTATTCCATGCTCACGAATTTTTCAGCGATGCTCATTGGCGTTTGCTCGATTCCTTTTACCGCGCTAAATAAACCCGTGTCATCCTGAGCGGAGCAGAAGCTTCACGAAGTGAAGGTTCTGCGCAGTCGAAGGACCCCTACTCGAGTCACCCTGCCGACTCATGCCGGCGCTGCGCCTGCCACTGCCCTCATGCCATCGGATGCCGATAGGCGGCCGAATAACGTCCGGTCGCATGATGCTCCAGTTGCCGCTCGATATCAGCCAGCAATCCGCTGGCTCCGAGGCGAAACATTTCCGCACGCAGCCACGATGGGCCAAGTTCTTCTTTGATCATCGCCAGCCAATCGATGGACTGCTTCGCCGTGCGAATACCGCCCGCCGGTTTGAAGCCCACCGCCATTCCCGTCTGCTGCGCGTATTCGCGAATAGCGCGAGTCATCACCAGGCCCACCGGCAAGGTCGCGTTGGTTGGCTCCTTACCCGTCGAAGTCTTGATGAAATCCGCACCAGCCATCATCGCGACCACACTCGCCCGCGCCACGCTGCGCAGCGTCAGCAGATCTCCGGTCCCGAGGATTACCTTCATATGCGCCGATCCGCAGGCTTGCTTGAAAGCTGCTACTTCGTCGTAGAGCGCCTGCCAGCGTCCGCCGAAAACATGCGCTCGGGTGATGACGACGTCGATCTCATGCGCGCCCGCCTCCACCGATCGGCGAATCTCGTTGACTCGTTCTGCCAGCGGCGACAAGCCGGCAGGGAAACCGGTGGACACGGCCGCGACATGTACGCCACTGCCTTCAAGCGCGTGCAGCGCAGTTTCCACAAACGTGTGGTACACGCAGATGGCCGCGACCTTAATTTGCAAATCCTCGATTCCCAGCTTCTGTTCCAATTCCTGCTGGATGGGGTGCCGGCCCTTCGCGCACAAGCGGCGGACGCGTTCGTCGGTGTCATCGCCGGAAAGAGTTGTCAGATCCATGCAGGTAATCGCCCGCAGGAGCCAGGCCGCCTGCCATTCTTTCTTCACCGTTCGTCGCGCAACTTGAGATTGAGCGCGGCGTTCGACCGCGCTGGTGTTGACCCGCACTTCGCGCACCCAATCCAGATTGAGAGGGATGCCAGTATTCTGGAGCAGAGGCCGCCCGGAGAGAACCGCAATCTCATCGCCCTGCGACTCGTGACGTGCGATGCTCCGAAACTGGTTTTGTTCGACCGGCATCGAGTTGCTCAGCTATAAAACCGGCTGTAGAGACGGGGCTTGCCCCGTCTCACTTCGCGCCGGGAGAGGCGAGAATCCACATTGGAATTCTATCCGCGCTTGCCCTTTGCGGTTCGATTGTACGGCAGATGCGGCGGCAGATGCGACAGAAAGAAGATGAATTCCGCTTTCGCCTTGACACAGTGACGCCGCACCGCTACGCTCGGCGCGGCTCTTAACCCGCGATTCCTAGATCGCGATTCCTAGATAAGGAGAAGGGATGTTCACACCCCATAGTTTGAATGTTGCACTGTTCATGATGATCACGAGCGCCATCTGCTGGGGCTCCTGGGCCAACACCTACAAGGGCGTCAAAAAGTATCGCTTCGAGCTGTTTTACTGGGACTACGCTATCGGCATCTTCCTGATCTCGCTCATCTTCGCTTTCACCATGGGAAGCACGAGCAATGATGCTTCCAGTTTCTTGAATAATGTGCGGTCGGCCGACGGCAACAGCATCGTCTCCATGATGATCGGCGGAGCCATCTTCAACCTCGCCAACCTGTTGCTGGTTGCCGCCATCGACATGGCTGGACTCGCCGTTGCTTTCCCCGTCTCGATCGGGATCGCGCTCGTCGTCGGCGTGATTTTCAGCTACATCCGCCAGCCCAAGGGCGACGCCATGCTGCTCGCTGCCGGTGTTGTCTGTGCGCTCATTGCCGTTATCCTCGACGGCAAGGCCTACGGAAGCCTGGCCATCGCCGGTCGTTCGGTCTCGAAGAAGAGCATTGTCACCTGCGTCGTTTCTGGCGTCCTGATGGGCCTCTGGCCCTACTTCGTGGCCCGCGCGATGACCCATGGCAACCCGCTCGGTCCCTACAGCATCGCCGTCTTTCTGACGCTGGGTGCGCTGCTCTCCTGTCTCATCTGGAATGTCTACTTCATGAAGCACCCGCTGGTCGGCGAACCGGTGAGTTTCGCAGGATATTTTAGCGGGTCCATGTCTGGCCATGCGCTCGGACTGCTCGGCGGATTCATCTGGGGCACCGGCATGGTTTTTAATCTGGTCGCCGCCCACTTCACCGGAGTTGCTATCTCCTATGCGATCGGACAATCCGCGCCCATGGTCGCCGCTCTCTGGGGCGTTCTCGCCTGGAAAGAATTTGCCGGCGCGCCTGGAAAAGCAAAGATGTACCTGGCCCTCATGTTCGTCTTCTACGCTCTGGGGATCTTGCTGGTGGCCAGAGCAAATGGCTAGAGAGTGCTCGTGTGGGGACGGGCGCCCTCGCCCGTCCAAGCCGAGCACAGCTCGGCATCAGCGGAGCAGCAGGTTGTAAGATTCTCCCTGGGACACGGACTCATGAATCGCAAGCTGGCCGCGGTTGTTGTCGCGCTGTGGGTGCTCACAATTTCACTCGCAGCCGCGCAGCCGCATTCCACGCCTGCCCCAACCCCGCCCTCTCCTCCCAAAGTGAATTTTGTCGACCTCGCCGAACACGCCGGCCTGACCGCCATAACTGAAAGTGGAGGCGACAAGACCAAGCGTTACGTCCTCGAAACCACCGGTAGCGGTGCCGCGTTTATTGACTACGACAACGACGGCTGGCCTGACATTTTTCTGATCAATGGCAGCCGCCTCGAAGGTTTTCCCAAGGGACAAGAGCCGACCAGCCACCTCTACCGCAACAACCACGATGGCACTTTCGCCGACGTCACCAAAAAAGCCGGCGTCGGCCTGGTCGGCTGGGGCCAGGGAGTCTGCGCCGGCGACTACGACAACGATGGGTTCGTGGACCTGTTCGTCACCTTCTGGGGGCACGATGTTCTGCTGCACAACAATGGCGACGGCACCTTCACCGACGTTACCCGCAAAGCCGGCCTCTGGCACGACGATGTGCGCTGGTCCACCGGTTGCTCCTTTCTAGACTATGACCGTGACGGCCATCTCGACCTCTTCATTTCCCACTACGTCGATTTCGATCCTCAGCACACACCCGAGCCCGGCAGCAGCGCCGCCTGCCTTTGGAAAGGAATGCCGGTATTGTGCGGTCCGCGCGGTCTGAAAGGGACGCACAGCGAGCTCTACCACAACAACGGCGACGGCACTTTCACCGACGTCAGCGAGGCATCTGGAGTCGCGAAGACCGACGCTTACTACTGCTTGACCGCTCTCACCGGCGACTTCGACAACGATGGCTGGCCTGACATCTACGTCGCCTGCGATTCCACTCCCAGCCTGCTCTTTCACAACAACCACGACGGCACCTTCACCGAAACCGCCGTCGAGGCCGGCGTCGCCTTCAACGACGGAGGCCGCGAGCAAGCCGGCATGGGAGCCGATGCCGCCGACTACGATGGCCAGGGCTGGCTCGACATCGTCAAAACCAGTTTCTCCGACGACACCGCCACGCTCTATCACAGCAATCATGATGGAACGTTCACCGACGTCACCTCTGCCGCCGGGCTCGCCAGGAATTCACAATTCCTGGGATGGGGCACGCTCTTCGTCGACATCGACAACGACGGCTGGCCCGACCTGTTCATGGCCAACGGCCACATCTATCCCGAAGTCGACAGCAAAGGAGTCAACAACACCTTCCGCGAACGCAAGATTCTTTACTGGAACGAGCACAACGGAAAATTTCGCGACATCTCGCTAGATTCTGGACCGGGTATCACCACTCCGTTCAACAGCCACGGCGTAGCCGCCGCCGATTTCGACAATGACGGAAGCGTCGGAATTCTTGTGAACAACAGTCATGATCGCCCCAGCCTGCTAAAGAATTTGGGCGAACATGGCAACTGGGTTCTACTGAAATTGGAAGGCACGAAGTCCAACCGCGACGCCATCGGCGCCAGGGTCACCGTCCGCGTCGGCGATCACCAGCAGACGCAGGAGGTGCGCAGCGGCAGCGGATACATTTCACAAAGTGACTTCCGCCTGCATTTCGGGCTGGGCAAAGCCACCAAGGCCGATGCCATCGAGATTCGCTGGCCGAGCGGCCTCGCGCAGCACCTGGAAAACGTCGCGGCCAACCAGATCGTGAAAATCCGTGAAAGCATAGTTACGAAAAACGACGTTATGAAAAATTGAATTCCCCTCTTCGTCGGACGGTATTCACCGCAGCGTCACAAAACTCTTGACTTTGCATATCTAATCTATTTAGATGACCAGTCATTACGAAAGGGCGTTCCACGTCTCGGCCGCGAGCAACCGCGGCTCCGTCAACTCGCGAAGAAAAGACTCGCGAAGAGAAAGTGGCCGCCAGGGGGAAAGCGATGCTGCAAAGAAAAGCGCTGGTCGTAGCGGTTCTGGGTTCCGTGTTTTTCCTCTGTCCACTTCTATATAGCCAGGCGAACGGCAGTCTTTCCGGAACGGTTGCCGATAAGACCGGCTCCGTCATCGCTGGAGCGACCGTCAAGATCACCGCGCAGGAGACAGGCGCCACGCGCGAAACGAAGACCGACGGGACCGGGCACTATCTCGCTCCCCTGCTGCCAGTCGCGCATTACACCATTCGAGTCGAGTCGCAGGGCTTCCAGACCACCGAGCAGAAAGATATTCGTCTGCAGGTTGACGAGCAGCGCGAGATCGATTTCTCGCTCAACCCCGCGTCAGTTAGCCAGACCGTCGAAGTCAACGCTACTGAAGTAGCCGTAGAGACCTCGAACCCAACCCTCGGCCAGGTAATCACAGCCGAGCAAGTTGCGGACCTCCCTTTAAACGGGCGCAACTTCGTGCAATTAGCCACGCTCACTCCAGGCACAACCCAGCAAACCAACCCGAACAGCTTCTTCAGTCAGGGCGCCAGCAGTGAAGTCGCGGCACGCGGCACTTTCTCCCTCTCCGTCGGCGGCTCGCGCGAGCAGAGCACCGATTGGCTCCTCGATAACAACAACGACGACGAAACCACGTCAGGCGGCATCGGGGTTCTGCCCACTATGGACTCCATTCAGGAATTCAAGGTTCTCACCTATAACTATTCCGCGGAATATGGCACGCGCGCGGGTCCGACGGTGCTGGTCACGACGAAATCGGGAACCAACAAGTGGCACGGGGCACTCTACGAGTATCTTCGCAATACCAAGCTGGATGCGGGCAGCGACTTTGCAGAGACCGTGAATAGCTCCGGGGCCTTGGTCCCGGTCAAGGCGAAGTTCGATCTGAATCAATTCGGCGGATCGCTGGGTGGCCCGATCCAGAAAGACAAGACGTTCTTCTTTGCCAACTATGAAGCCAAGCGGCAGCGAAAAGGTATTCCGTTTACCGGACTGGTTCCGACGCAGGCGATGATGGGGATTAACACTACGTGTGGGAATCCTGCCGTGCCGTGTGCGGACTACACGCTCGATCCCTTAGGCGGTACGCGCGGTGTGACGCAATATAACGGTCTGATTGCGTTCCCAAATCTCGTCAATCCTTACAACTTCCTACCTTTCCAGTGCGATGCGACAGGAGCCCCTACCGCGGTGAACACTGACGGCAGCCAAGTGCCGGGCGTTAACCCACTCGTTGGGTGCAACAAGATTCCGATTACGGGTGGTCCGACTGGCTACGGGCTTGCCGATCCGATCGGCCTGCAGATGATCGCTCTATATCCGCAGAGTGGAACGCCAAATCCGGGAGCGGGCATTAATTACGCCAACGTTCCAGTGCGGAAGCTGGATGAGGGCAATGCCACCATTCGGATGGATCACAATTTTTCTAGCAAAGACTCTGCCTTCGCGCGCTTTACCTACGACCAGGCGAACTCCTTCGTGCCCGGCGGTTCACCCACCTGGTCGGAGCAGAATGCCTTCGGCAGCAATCAGCTCATCAGCAACCACGCGCGCAATGCGGTCATCTCCGAAACTCACATTTTCAACTCGAAAAATATCAACCAGGCGTATGTGGGCTACAACCGGATCTTCAACCACATCACGACGTTTGGTGAATTTGGCGCGCCCATCTGCGAGGCGGCGAATATCGGCATTCTGGGCGCAGATCTCAACAGCAAGTGTCCGAATGCCCCTCCCGGATTGACCCAGACCACCAAGGATTGTCTGAGCTGCGGGTTGACCAGCGTACTTTCGGCGCAGTATTGGTCGCTCGGCGACCGCGCGTTTGCGCCGTTCCAGGGCGGCACGAACGTATTTACGTTCAGTGACACATTCGACATGATTCGCGGGCGTCACGACATCCGCGTGGGTGTCGGGATCCGTTTCAACCAGATGAACGTGATGACCAACGGCTACCAGGATGGGATTATTTTCCAGGGCGGCGGGACGGGGCAACCGGGGTCGGCGTTTGCCGGCTCATTCACGGGGGACAATGTCGCGGATCTCCTGATCGGCCAGACGGAGTCCACCCTCCACGATCAGACGTTCTATGGAGCGACCACGGGGCGACGCTGGAAGATGTTTCGTCCTTTTGTCCAAGACGACTGGCGCGTTACCAGCAACCTGACCTTGAACCTGGGCTTAGCTTGGGCTCTCGTCACCCCCATCACAGAAGCGGAAGGGCGCCAGGCCAATTTCGACTGGGCCACCAAACAATTCCTTATCGCCGGCAAGGCTCCGTTTAACGGCTGTACCAACTGTGTCCGCACGGACGGTGCGGTGGGGATCCAGTTCGACAAGACGGCGCTGGAGCCGCGCATCGGACTCGCATGGAAGCCGTTTGGCAGTCAGAACACATCCATTCGAGCAGGTTACGCCATCTATCACGATTCCGGCTGGAGCCAGGGCGCACAGGGGCTGTGGCAGAATCCGCCCTACTATGCCGAAACTGACAACTTTAATTACGGCGTCGGTTTTCCCTGTCCCTTCGGAAACTTCACTCTTACAGCAAGTAGCCCGACTGTTCAACCCTGCGGACTGAAATACACTTTCATGCTTGGAAATGGATTGACCCCTCCGCTCACGCCCTATCTCTCGCCTCCAAACCCGCAGGCCTTTACTGGAACGTATCTATCTCAGAATCCGAATTTTAAGCAGGGCATGGTGCAGCAGTTCAACTTCAACGTCGAGCGCCAGCTTCCCGGAAACATGGTTCTGACGGCCGGATACGCGGGAACGCGCAGCACGCACATCCTATTCTACGGGCTGAATCTCAACGTTTCCTCGCCGACAGCTTGTTTCCCGAACTGGATGGCGGGTTTCCCATATTCCTCTACGGTTACTCCCAATCCTCAATACGATCCGAACTATCACCTGGGGTGCACGGCCGCGTCAGCGTCTCAGGTATACCCTGTCTATCCGTATCCGGCGGCCCCGTTCACGTACCCGTCTTCGGTTTATAACATTACCGATGGAGCTCGTGCGCGTTACGACGCTCTTCTGGTGAGGGCGGAGACGAAGAGCGCCCGGCACGGGCTCTACGCACTGCTCAGCTACACCTGGTCGCGCACGTTTGACACCGGCATGGCGGATGGCGATGGTACAACACCGGGTGCACAGTTCTGGCCTCTACCTGGTACGCAAAAGGCCGACTGGGGTCTTTCGCAGCTCAATCTGAATGACCAGTTCACCGCCAGCGTCCTCTATGACTTGCCTTTTGGCAAAGGTAAGCACTATGGCGGCGGCTGGAACAGCGTTGAGGACGGCGTGCTCGGCGGTTGGCAGGTCAATGTAATTGAAAAGGCCACTTCCGGATTTCCATTGTTTATCGTCGACAGTGCTAACAACACTGGAACAGCTTTCTTTTGGAATGCAACTCCTCTGAACCGTCCGGATCAAATTTGCAATCCCAAGCTCAGCCACCCGACGGTGAACGAGTGGTTCAATACGAGCTGCTTTGTGCCTGCCAAGCCCGGTGAGCTTGGAGACGCGTCGCGCGCACCGGTATACGGCCCGCGCTTCGTGAATACGGATTTCTCAGCCCTCAAGACCTTCCGCGTCCACGAGGGATACAATCTCCAGTTCCGCGCCGAGTTCTTCAACCTGTTCAATCACTCCGAGTTCTTTCTCAGCGGCAGCAGCGCAACTCTCATGCAGGACATCGAAAGTACTTCAACCTTTGGCAAGGTAAATGGAACTGTCAACACCGGGCGAGTCGTGCAACTTGCGCTGCGGCTTGATTTCTGAGCTGGCGGGCGCGGAACAGAATCTGAATAATTCGGGACGAGCTTCGGCTCGTCCCATTTTCTTGAGGTCGCTGATTCGCCACTGCACCGCAATGGCATAGACATCTGCCTGACGCTGGTTCTACTCTTGACTTGCATCATTGCAACAGGCAATCTTTTTCGGAACTCATTTCATGAAACATGGGAAACCTTTCCTCGCATTTTTCGTTCTAGGTCTTCTCTTACTGTCAAGCGCTCCGTCGTCAGGAGATGAATGGAAGGCGCAACACGACCTCGTCTCCCACACCGGAGTCATGAATCTGACGGAAATTCCGCCGGCCAGCGAAGTCTTCTTTTCCGGACCCGCCAGTCCGTCCGACCACCCCGCATGGCTCGAAGGCTTAAAAGCCTGGCGCAACGATCGCCGCACTCTCCTGCGTTACAACCCTTCGCAGTACCAACGCCCTGACCTTCGTTGGACGCAGCACATCTTCTCCCAGGTCCAGTTGCTCATCTGGGACCGGAGTTTCTACGACCCCGACAAGGGCGAGTACACCGTCGACCGGTTCCTCTCCGAAACCGAAAGCCGCATCGGTCCCATCGATGCTGTTCTTATCTGGCATGTGTATCCGAACTTGGGTGTGGACGACCGCAATCAATTTGATATGCTGCGCGATCTTCCCGGCGGTATTCCTGGTGTGCGCCGCATGGTTGAACAATTTCACAGCCGCGGCGTGAAGGTATTCTTCCCGCTTCTTGCCTGGGACCTGGGGACCCGAGACGAAGGCGCGGCACCAGCCACGGCCATATCGCAACTCCTCAAGGAAGTCGACGCCGACGGCATCAACTTCGATACGCTGGAGAGCGTTCCCCCCGGCTTTCGCGAAGCCTCAGACGCGATCGGCCATCCCCTCGCGCTCGAGCCCCAATTTCAACCGCGCGACGCTTCCATCGTCTGGACCAACCTCAGCTGGAACGACTGGGTCACCTGGGAAGGGAAGCCGTATCCTTTCATTCCTATGGTCAGCAAGAACAAGTGGATGGAGCCGCGCCACACCGTGAATCTTACCGACCGTTTCACCCGCGACAAGACGGACAGTTTGCAGCACGCCTTTTTCAATGGTCAGGGGTACGCGACCCTCGAAAATCTCTGGGGATTCTGGTACGAAAATAATCCGCACGATGCCGAGGCCATCTTGCGTTTCACTCGCATCGAACGCGCCATGGCCGATTACCTGTCGAGCGACGACTGGGAACCGCATGCGCCCGTCTTGCAGGCGGGCGTATTCGCCAGCCGGTTCCCCGCGGCAAAGGGAACGTTGTGGACGATCATCAACCGCAACGAATACGACGTCGCCGGATCTCAGATCGAGGTACCGGACCGGACCGGGATGCACTACTACGATTTGTGGCACGGTGCGGAATTAACGCCCGCTATAACGAACGGCAAAGCGACCCTAAGCTTCGATCTCGAAGGCCTCGGTTACGGCGCCGTTCTGGCCACGTCCGAGAAACCCGACGGAAGTGTGCAGAACCTCCTGTCCTTTATGGCGGAGCGTTCGAAACGTCCTTTGGGGAGCTATTCGCGGGAGTGGAAAGCCGTGCCCCAGACTGTGGTTGAAATCCCACCGACCGCCACGCCGCAGTCACCGCCAGAGGGAATGGTGCGCATTCCCGAAGCTGACTATGACTTTCAGGTGAGCGGCATTGAAATCGAGGGCGGCAATGATCCCGGAGCAGATGTGCAGTATCCCTGGGAAGGTACGGCGCGCCGTTTCCATCGGCATCGCATGCATATTCATAGTTTCTATATTGATCGAACGCCAGTGACGAATGCCGAGTTCAAAAGATTCCTGAACTCGACGCACTATTCTCCTAAAGACGATCACAATTTCTTGCGCGCCTGGAAAAATGGCAGCTATCCCGACGGTTGGGATAACAAGCCGGTCACTTGGGTTTCAATCGAGGATGCCCGCGCGTACGCAGCCTGGAGCCGGAAACGCCTTCCCCATGAATGGGAGTGGCAATACGCAGCGCAATCTACCAGCGGTCGTGCGTATCCTTGGGGGAACGACTGGGAGCCGCAAGCTCTTCCCCCGGTAGATTCTGGACCTGCTATGCGTCCACCGGCCGACGTAACCGCTTTCCCGAAGGGAGCAAGCCCATTCGGCGTTCTCGATCTGGTCGGCAACGTGTCTCAGTGGACCGACGAATATCGCGATCCGCATACCCGCGCGGCAATCCTTCGCGGCGGCGCTTCTTATCAACCAAATGGTTCGATTTGGTACTTCCCGCAAACATACCGGCTTGATGAACACCAAAAGTATCTCTTGATGTCTCCTGGGCACGACCGGGCGGGGAAGGTTGGCTTTCGCTGTGTGGTCGATGCGCCGTGAGGAACGGACCTTCGGAGTGATGCGCAGTCCACTCGCGACCGGTTCAGTGCTGCGGTTGCGATGCGGAATTCCCATCCCGCAGCGCGATAACAAACTGCTGAATCTCGCGCCGCTTGCGTTCAGCATCTTCTTTTGTTTTCTTGGCTAACTGGCGGTGAAGTTCAAGTTCTTCTTGAGCTTTCGCCTTGTCGCCAGTCCGCTGGTAGGCCTGCGCCAATCGATAGTGCGCCTCTTCGAGCGTCTGATCGAGTTGCGGTCCAACTTCCTCCGGACTGACTTCGATCGCTTTCTGGTATGCGGGAATTGCGCGCGTGTAATCTCCGCGCTGCGCGTACAGAATGCCAATCTGCAAATACGCCGCACCTAACTTCGAGTCGAACTGGACCGCCTTCTGGAGCAACGCCTCAATCTGCGCCGAGCTGGCATCGTCGAGCGCATTCACCGACTGTCTCCATTTCCACAGACTGACCGCGTAATAGTAGTTTGCCAGCGGGTTGTCGGGTTCGTACTGCTGGAAACGCGCCAGCCGCTCCACCGATTCCTTCGTTGGCACAGTCTCCGCGCTTTGCATCTTTCCGATGAATAGGTAAGGAGTCGGATCCTCGGGAGCCAGCTCCGACGCGTCTCCCAGAACCCGCGCTGCCCGATCGTATGAACCGCGAGCGTACCAGGCTACGCCCAGCCCAATCAGCATCCGCACCGACTTTGGAAACAGCCGATTGCCCGTTGTGAAAACCTCCGTGGCCGGCTCCAGCGCGCGATGAGTGAGAAGTTCGGTTCCCCAGTCGAACAGATACAGTTCGCTGGGATCAAGCTCCTCCGCGCGCTGGTACTCGCGCACCGCCTCCAGTGGATGGCCGAGCTTCTCTTCGACGTCGCCCAGTTGATGACGAAGTGCGGCATCTTTGGGATTGAGCGCCACGGCCTGCAGCAAAGAACTCTCGGTTGTGGCCGGAGGCGACTTCGAGTCGGCAGCCGGTTCCTTGCCCAAAGAAACTGTGGCTTTGGCCAGCGCCTCCGTGGTTCGCAGCACCGTGTCAGAACCGTGTCCCCCGGCACTCGTAGCTTGGGTTACGCCTGCCACCGTGAATTGAGGTTCGTCAAAGAACTCGGGTGCTGGCGACGCCGCTCCTGAGGCTCTCGTGGGCACGAGAATGAGATCGACGTACTTCGTCTCTTTGGGAGCGAGGCTCACCGGACCGACGATTGCCCGGTCATATCCGCCCATCTCTGCGCGCAAAGTGTAAGTGCCCTCCGGAAGCGCCGCGAAGCGATAGGCTCCCGCCGCATCGGAGTGCGTGATCTGGATCTGTGCCGAGGGAGTCTCGGCTCCGGTCGCGAGCTGTAAGAAGACGGTAGCGTTCGCTAGCGGCTGGCCGCCGGAATCGCGTACATAGCCCTGCACTGTTCCCAAGGTGGCGTTGCCAGCGGGAGCTTGAGACTGTGCGAGCGTCGCGGTTACCGCTATAACGCAGGCGGCAACATAAGTACCACTTAGTCGGAAGTGGCCCGAGGTCACGCGGATAGCTCCATAATGAATAGGCTCTACAAATGGCCCGCTTTCCATGCGATCCTACATCAATTGAAAGAGGTGCACGAAATGAAACTGGGTCGAATCCTGGGTTGTGTGGCGAGTGTAATTCTGCTGACCTGTCTTGCGGCTCAAGGCCAGAGTCAAGACAAGCGCAAGGTCATCATCGATCAGGACGCGGCCGGACCAGCTGGTACCGACCAACAAGCGATCCTGCTGCTCATCCAGTCTCCGCAGACGGAAGTCCTGGGCGTCACCGTGGTGACGGGCGATGCGTGGCTCACCGAAGAAGTCGCGCACACTCTGCGCATGCTCGAACTTATCGGACGAACCGACATTCCTGTCGTGCCCGGAGCCGAGTATCCGCTGGTCAGAACTAAAGAAGAGACGGAGGAGTCGGAGCAGCGCTACGGCTTCGTGGATTGGCTGGGGGCATGGACTCCGAGCGTGTATCACGCGCCCCGCGACCTGGGAGCGATGCCAGAAGGGAAGCCCACCACCATGCCGGCCGACGAAGACGCTGCCCATTTCCTGATTCGCATGGTTCATAAATTTCCGCACGAAGTCACCATCTATGAGGGTGGACCCATGACCAACCTGGCGCTCGCCATCACCATCGATCCGGAATTTCCGAGGCTTGCCAAAGAGTTGGTGTTCATGGGAGCCAGTCTGAATCCGCAGACTGAAGATCCCGAGTTCGCCGACATGCCCCGCCACGAATTCAATCTCTGGTTCGATCCGGAAGCGGCCCACATTGTGCTGCGGGCTCCGTGGAAAAGAATCGTCTGCACCACAGTGGATATTTCGGTCAAGACAAGAATGACCAATGAACTGATCGACAAGATTAGGACCAGCAACACGCCGTCCGCGCAATACATCGGCAAATATGCCCGCCTGCGGGGCTCCTACAACTATCTGTGGGACGAACTCGCCGCGGCAGCGTGGCTCGAACCATCACTGATTACCAGGAAAGAAAACCGCTACATGGACGTAAACCTGGATCGTGGCGCCGGCTACGGAGACACGCTCATCTGGACGGATCGCGATAAGCCCAAGCGCGATGTGCAATCGGTGGAAGTGCAGGTCGACTTGGACACCGAGAAATTCTACAAGCTGTTTGTGGACCTGCTGAAAGCACCGACGCCGCAGCCATAGTGATCGAGCCATCGGGTGATCGGGTCATCTGATCATTGAGAAACCAATGGAGGGCAGGTTCTCGATCACCCGATGACCCGATGGTGAGATCGCCCGATCTCTTATCGCCCCAACTGCTCCATGACCTTCTGTGCCTGCGCATGTCCCGGATGCTGCTTGAGAAGGTCAAGCAGCACAGCCCGAGCTTTGTCTGACGTACCCTCGATGGCGTAAACGCGCGCCAGATTCAGGTAAGCCTGATCGAAAGCGGGCGCCAAGCGGATGCACTCCTCAAAAGTTGCCACAGCCTCATCCCGCCGTTGCGTACGTAGGTAGAGAATCCCCAGGTTGTTCAGCGCCTCGGGGTAAACCGGACGCAGCTTCAGGGCTCTCTGCAGAGAGTCGAACGCTCGCGCCGTGTCGTCATTTTGCGCAAACACCATCCCCAAGCCGTAGTTCGCCTCGGCATCGTCGGGGTTGAGCTGCAGCGCCCGACCATAGGTCTTGCGCGCTTCATCCCAGCCCTTCTGCTGGCGATAGGCGCTGCCCAGGTTATCGAGCGCAATCCTATGATCCGGGCTCAACTTCAGCGCTTCCTGAAAGTAGTGGATAGCTTCGCCCGTGCGCCCTTCACGTCCCGCCAGCAAACCGAGATTGTTCCATGAATTGGCCAAAGTATCGGGATAGCCCGCCCGAAACTTGAGTGCACGTTCAAAGCTCTCGCGGGCTTCCGTGTTCTTCTGCTGGTCCAGATACACGCTGCCAATACCATAGGCAGCTTCCGCGCTGGTAGGATCGTCGCGCAGAGCAATCCGAAAGCAAGCTGCGGCCTGCTCCAGATAGCCTTGTTGAAAGAATACCGAACCAGAGGAGAGATAGTTGCGCCCAAACTCGATCGCGTCGGTCACGCCAGGAAAGGGCAGTGCCCGGGCTAATCGTTCCGCACTGGTTTGGGGAATGTGCCGGAAGTCGTACTCCACGTGCTCCGGGTCGACTGGCCCCTGGTAAACCTTGACGATCTCTCCCTTGGCGCTGATCAGGAAAGAGGCTGGAAGCGCGAGATCGCGGTGCCGGTCAAACAGGTAACGAAAAGAAATGTTGTAGATGGCAGCCACGTCGTCGGAGCCGCGCAGGATCGGAAACGAAAGACGATGCTCGCGCACCACTGTCCGCAAGCTTTCCGCATCGGCGGGGCTATCCAGATTCACCGTGAGCAGTTGAAGACCCTGAGCCGCCCAAGCCGCGTGGCGCTGATTGAAAGCAGCCCAATCTTCCCGGCAGCGTTCTGCTCCGGTTGCCCAAAAGTTAAGCAGCACTGGCTTTCCGCGCAGCGAAGACAGAATTTGTATCCGTCCAGCGAAATCGGGCAGAGAAAACTCGGGCGCCTCGACCGGAGCCAGCAACCAGGTTTCAGCCCTGGTGGGCAGGGCTTCGACTTCCCGTGGCGTCCCGTAATTCGGCGGAACTGCGGACTGACCTCGCCCCGTCGGCGTCTTGAAGGGCTCGATTCGAGATGGTTCAGAACCTTCCTCGATCCACACGCGATGGTTGACCGGCAGATCGCTGAGTTCCTGCACCAATCCGCTCGGCCAGCGAATCGACGCGCGCACCGGGCCTCTCGCGGCTCCCAGGCCGAAAAAAACATCCTTGCTGTGCTGCGAAAGGAATCCCGATCCAGCTTGTAGCGATCGGCTTTGACGGCCCAGTTCAGTCTCTACCGTGACCACCGCGCCAATCGCATCGCGGTTGCTCTTCGTTCCGCGCAGGCTGAATGCGATCGAGGGGGGCAAATCCTCCATGACATTCTTCAAAAGCCGCAACGTCGGACCGTTGCGGTTCTTCAAGAACAGTTCCTGGCGGCCATCATGATCGAAATCGGCGAGGGCAAACGATCTGCCATCTTCCCAAAAGTCGAGCCCCACGACGGCCGATATATCGGAAAATGTTCCATCGCCATTATTCGCGTAGAACATATTTCGCTCGTACCCGCTCCACGTGCCATCGGCGCGGATCAGTTCGTTAATTGCGCTCCATCCCTGTTCGTAGTCGTGAGACGGCCGGGGCTTATCCGGCGATAAGGCAACCACCTGTCGCCAGAAGAAGCTGTTCAAATCGTCTTTGGGCGAGGGGCCGCTGACCATGCCGTTGGCGATGTAGAGATCGGGCAACCCGTCATGATCAAAATCCCAGGCGTCGCTGGACCAAGCCCAGCGTCCGATCCCGACGCCGGCCGCGCCGGTTTTGTCCTCGAAAGCGCCGCCATTTCGCAATGAATTTCGAAAGAGAGCATTGCCCATAGCATGTTGGTGATAGAGCGCGCGCGTCTCCTTGGGCTCATTCTTCTTGAAAACATCCTGCATCGTGATGCGTTCGCCCGCAGCCGTCCACATGTTCGCCACATAGAGATCTTCCGCGCCGTCATTGTCGCAGTCAAAACAGCAGACGCTCATCCCCGCGCCAACATCTTCAACTCCCGCCTGCGCAGCAATGTCGGTAAAAGTCCCATTGCCGTTGTTGCGGTAAAGATTCTTGCGTCCGAAATCGTTCACCACGTATAGGTCAGGCCAGCCGTCCTGGTTGAAGTCGCTCCACCCACAAGCAAAGCTGTAGCGCGTATTGTTCTGGTTGAGGCCCGTCTCCGTAGTTACGTCGCGGAACGTGCCATCCCGCTGGTTGCGCATCATGAAATTCGGCGGCCCGTTATTCGCGTCATAATAAGGAGACGGATACTTGTACTGGTCCGTGCCCTGGTAATAGACGTAGAGGCAGAAGTAGATGTCCAGCCAGCCGTCGCGGTCATAATCGGCAACTGCCGCTCCGGTAAAGGTCCCTTGCGGCGGGTTGGCGAACTGAAACGCATTCGCCTTCTGGCGAAACTTGCCGCCGCCTTGATTGAGGAACAACATAGGGCCGTTTGCCCGCACCACGATTAAGTCCTGGCGCCCGTCATTATCGACGTCGACCAAGAGCGCGCACGCTGTGTTGTCGAGGACGCCGACGCCCGCAGCTTCGGTGATGTCCTCAAAGGTGCCGTCGCCGCGATTCCGATAAAGCCGGTTGGGAAGCCCGCCCGGCTGGCACACGTAGAGATCGTCAAATCCATCGCCATCGATGTCGCCGACGGAAACGCCGTTGTGCCCGTAGATATCAATGCCGCAAGCGCCGTCGAGTACAGAGCGCCAATAATCCGTTCCGTGCACAAGCTGCGAAGCATAGGAGGCATTGCCGCCAAGCGCCGCTGCCGTGATCTCGACGTAGCTTGGTTGGGCGGACCGGCTCTGCGTTTCATCCTGCGCCAGCCAACTCTGTACGCGGAACTCATCCGACGCGGACCGTTCCCAGGTGAGTTGCCAATAGCCCACGCGCTGCTCGCGGTAGAACCCGTGGCCGGTCCCGACCAGTTCATAGCGGATGCGAGTGTGCAATTGACCGGAAGACGCCGCCGCGCCTGACATGGCACCAGCGTCGATACCGGTCACCTGAAATTCAGCCGTAAGAATTGTCGAAAAGCCGCTCACGGCAGACCGCAATTCTTGAAGAAATGAGTCCCGCCCAAGCGGAGTTTCCCGCTGGAATGATCTGTGATGGAGTTCGATCGCCGGGCCCTGGCGCACGACTCGGGATCCAACAGGCTGTGGCGACGCCCCCGAAAAATTCGGCAGAAGAACGTTCTCGACCGCCCTCAGATTTTGCGGAGACTGCAGCAGACCAGAACTCCACTGAGCGAGGATGGTCGCGATCTGGTCAACATATTTTTCCGCGACAAAATCGTCCAATCCAGCCTGCGTCTTGAGGAGCAAGGCGTCGAGAGGCCGGGGCATCCGATAATGAGGATGAAGGTGAAATTCATAGCTCGATAAGTCTGCAGCGGCAGAGTCAAAGCCGTACAAAGGTAGACGGGGCCAGCCCAGGCCGTACAGCTTGGCGGGAATGAACGCCGCCGGCGCTCCCTGACAGCACCGGATCAGAAAGTCGCGCCGGCGAAGGTCCACGGGGCCCGGGCCGGTCAATCTCCGCATCTTCTCTGGCCGACTCAGAACGATGTCTCCGGGATACCCACGTGTCGCCTGAAGTTAACACCGGTACACAGGACCGTCAAGATTGGACCGTTATGATGATCGTGATCAGCATGAGTGTGATCAGCCGTCCCTCGTTCTAGCCCGCGAAAATCTCTGCTGCCGAAGCCGCTCAGGCGCTACAATGACCGTTCTTGTTCTTCCGCAAGATCGATTTGGATATGCAAAAGCCGAGTGTGCCAGCTGTCACGCGCGAACGCTTGCTCCGTTCAGCGCGCAGAGTCATGAAGAACGCCTACGCGCCTTTTTCCAAATTTAGAGTGGGCGCAGCTATCCTCACCTCGAAAGGGAAAGTCTTCGCGGGATGCAACGTCGAGAACTCTTCTTACGGAATGACCAACTGCGCCGAACGTACTGCCATTTTTTCCGCCGTGGCTAAAGAGGGTCCGGAACTTGAGATTCATGCCGTCGCCGTCGTTAACGATCACGGAGTTCCATGCTCTCCCTGCGGAGCCTGCCGCCAGGTCATCTATGAATTCGGGCCGCGCGCTATCATCTTCTACCAGGGCGAAAAAGGACCGAAGCAAAGTCTAATCACCGATCTTCTGCCGGAGGGTTTCCGCCTCAAGTGAGCCAGCCCAGCGTTTCCGAATCTCCGTTCCGAGCGATTGACCTCATCCGCAAAAAGCGTGATGGCGGGGCACTATCCTCGGCTGAAATCGAATACCTCGTTGAGGGTTGTACCGACGCCAGCATTCCCGATTACCAGCTGGCCGCGTGGCTCATGGCCGTCGTGCTGCGCGGCATGACACGCGAGGAAACCGCTGCCCTCACGAATGCCATGCTGCATTCCGGCGAGGTTCTCGATCTCAGTTTTCTTCCAGCAAAAAAGGTGGACAAGCACTCCACCGGCGGCGTTGGCGACAAGACTTCGCTGGTGCTGGCCCCGCTGGTCGCCGCCGGAGGACTCTTCGTCCCCATGATCAGCGGCCGCGGACTCGGCCACACCGGAGGCACACTCGACAAGCTCGAATCTATTCCCGGATTTCGCGTAGGTTTGCCGGTCTCTGAGTTCCATCGTGTTCTCAAAGCCTGCGGATGCTCCATGATTGGCCAGACCGAAAAAGTCGCTCCCGCCGACCGCAAGTTGTACGCGCTGCGCGACGTTAGCGGCACCGTCGAAAGTCCGTACCTAATCTGCGCCTCGATCATGAGCAAGAAACTGGCGGAAGGCACCGATGCGCTCGTGCTTGACGTGAAGACGGGCTCCGGGGCTTTTATGAAAAAGGAGGAAGACGCTGTTTTCCTCGCTCAGCTTATGGTCGAGACGGGTGAGCGCATGGGCAAGCAGATGGCCGCGCTCATCACCGACATGAATCAGCCGCTAGGACGCATGGTGGGCAACGCGCTCGAAGTGCAGGAATGCATCGAAGTATTACACGGCGGCGGTCCGGCGGACTTGCGTGACCTCTGTCTTGAGTTGGCAGCTTGGATGTTCTATCTCGGGGGCGCGTCCAAGACCGTGGCGCAGGGCAAGCAACTCTCCGAGGAAATTATTGCCTCCGGCAAAGCCTTCGATCGATTCCGCCATATGGTCGAGTTGCAGGGGGGCGACATCAGCACGATTGACGATCCCACGCGCCTACCGGGTGCCGATCACCGCGTCGAGGTGCGAAGTCGCCAAGCCGGATACGTAACAGCGATCGCCTGCGAACAAGTCGGCACTGCCTGCGTCATCCTCGGCGGAGGCCGCGAACGCAAAGAAGATTCCGTCGATCCCGCCGTGGGCATCGCGGTTCATAAGAAAATCGGCGACAAAGTCTCTGCCGGCGAATCGCTCTGCACCATTTACTGCCACTCCGACGCACAGGCCGCGCGCGCCAGGACGCTGCTGGAAGAGAGCTATCAGATCGCGGCCGCTCCACCCGCGCACAAGACATCCATGGTTCATCGCGTTATCTATAAAGGGGAATACTGATTCATCAAGGGGAAAAAGATGGGACGCTTCACTGGCATTCTCGGACTGCTCACCATGTTGGGCCTGGCTTACGCTTTCTCCACCAACCGCCGCGCCATTCGCCTGAAGACGGTGGCCTGGGGGCTTGGGCTGCAGGTTGCCTTCGCCATTTTTGTCCTGAAGAGTGACGTCGGCCGAACGCTCTTTCAAAAGGCCGGAGACGCGGTGAACCGGCTCCTCAGCTACGCCTTCGCCGGCTCGCAGTTTGTTTTTGGAGATCTCGGTAAACAGGGTTCGCACTTCGGTTTTTATTTTGCATTCCAGGTTTTGCCGACGGTGATCTTCATCTGCGCACTCTTCGCGGTCCTCTATTACCTCGGCGTCATGCAGTTGGTTATCAAGGCCGCCGCGTGGCTGATGATCCGGCTGATGGGGGTGAGCGGCGCGGAGTCATTGAATGTGGCCGCCAGCATTTTCATGGGCCAGACCGAGGCGCCGCAGACGATTCGGCCTTTCCTCCCCGACCTCACCTATTCGGAGTTAATGACGGTGATGACGAGCGGCATGGCGCACGTGTCCGGTAGCATCATGGCGGCTTACATCGCCTTTGGGATCGAGCCAAAACACCTGCTGAGCGCCGTCATCATGACCGCTCCCGGTACGCTCCTGATGGCCAAGATGCTGGTACCCGAGACCGAAGTGCCCAAAACCGCGGGCCGCGTCGTGATGAGTGAAGAGGAAGTAGAGCTGGAAAAGAACCAGAATCTGCTGGGCGCCATCGCGCGCGGCACCACCGATGGTTTGCACATGGCGCTGAACATCGCCGCCATGCTGATTTCGTTCCTGGCGTTGGTCGCGTTGTTCGATGGAATCATGGGTGGAATTCACACTCACATCGCGTGGTTTCCGTCGAGCCTCGAGGCCATACTGGGCGCGTTATTTGCACCCATCGCATGGGTGATTGGAGTTCCCTGGCATGACTGCCGTCTGATTGGCAATCTTCTGGGCGTGCGCATGGTGCTGAATGAACTGGTGGCGTTCTCCATGCTCGGCCCACAAAAGGCCGTCCTTGATCCGCGCTCGTTCACTATCGCGACTTTCGCGCTGTGCGGCTTTGCCAACTTCAGCTCCATCGGAATTCAAATGGGCGGCATCGGCGCGCTAGCTCCCAATAAGCGTGGAGACCTGGCGAAACTCGGCATTCGCGCCATGCTGGCCGGTACCATGGCCAATCTGATGTCGGCATCCATCGCCGGCATGCTGCTATAGCCGGCCTGCCCCGCTTGAAATCGGGTTTGGGTAGGGCATGGCTTTAGCCATGCCGCCCAGTGCCAGTGGATACTAGGGCCTTAGCCCCTGAGGGATCGTGCAGCTTATAGGGAAACGGCTTCCAGCTTGTGAAGGATTTCGTTGGTGGTGACGAGCGTTGCCCCCAAGCGTTGAAATTCAGCCAGCGTTTTGTCACCGGCTTCCGGAGTCAGGGCTTCAATCGCGTCGCGGACCACCGCCACCCGTCGCTTTCGCTTCAGCAAGCCCTTCACCGCGCAACTTACGCAGTACTCGGTCGCGACTCCAAACACCACGAATTCCGCAGCGTTCCCCAAACGTTCCACCAAATCGTTGGCGTGGTGACTTTCAAAAATGTCCAGAGTCTGCTTTTCGAGGATGATCTGCTGGTACTTTGATAGGTCTTCCGGCAACTTCGCGCTAATGTCGTTCTCGACCCGAACAAAATTGTCCGTCAGCGCGTCCGGAACTAACTCTGCTCCAGCCGTTCCCTTGACGCAGTGTGGCGGAAACTGCTTGAACTCAGGGTCGTCGGCCGGATGAAAATCTCCATGCGAAACCAGAAACACTTCGCCGCGCCGCGCTGCGTCCGTCAGCTTGCGGATGTTGGGCAGAAGTTTCTCGGCTCCGGGAACGTAGAGCTTGCCACCGGGCAGCATGAAGTCAGCCTGCACATCCACTTCCCAAAAAATGAAATCGCGAGGCTGCATTCCACTCCCTGTCACCTCGATGCTTGCAACGCAGGTTCCGGTGCAACCATTGTCAGGCTTGTGCCGCCTTCCGGTCCATAACGAGCAGAGGACGCAGGGGGGCACTCAATCCGCTCATCACGCGCTCGAACTGTGAGAGGTCGAGAGACTGCGGCCCGTCGGAGAGGGCGCGCTCCGGGCAGGGATGCACTTCCACGATAATGCCGTCCGCTCCGACGGCGATGGCGGCGCGTGAAACCGCCCCAATCAGGCTTTGCTTGCCCGTGCCATGCGACGGGTCAGCTACCACCGGCAGGTGCGAGAGTTCCTTGGCGAGAGCAACCGCGGCCAGGTCAAAGGTGTTGCGCGTGGCGGTTTCGAAGGTCTTGATTCCGCGCTCGCAAAGCACAACCTGATCGTTCCCGCCGGAAAGCAGGTATTCAGCCGCCAGCAACCACTCTTTCACCGTGGCGGAGGGGCCGCGCTTTAGCAGAATGGGTTTCTTGACCGTGGCCAGCCGGCGCAGGAGAGCGAAGTTCTGCATGTTGCGCGCCCCGACCTGCAGCATATCGGCGTATTCGCAGATCAAATCCACGTCTTCGGTGCTCATGACCTCGGTGACCACCGGAAGGCCGGTCAATTCACGCGCTTCGCGCAAAATCTTCAGCGCCTCAATTCCCAGACCCTGGAATTCATACGGAGAGGTGCGCGGTTTGTAGGCTCCGCCGCGCAGCATGGTGGCGCCCGCTCGCTTCACTCCTTGAGCGGTCTCCAGCAGTTGCTCGCGTGACTCCACCGAACAGGGACCGGCAATCACGACAACTCCGGGTCCGCCGATCTTTACGCCGCCGGTCTTTCCTCCGCCAACGCTGACCACCGAAGGCTGCGGCCGGGTTTGACGACTGACGAGCTTGAAGGGCTGGGCGATCGCGACTACGTTGTCTACCCCGGGCGCGACCGAGAGAGCTTCGATCTCATGGCGCCGCCCGCCGCTGCCGACAGCGGCAACGATGGTGCGTTCGGTACCACGGGTGACGTGAGGCTGGAATCCGGCTTCGCGGATACGTTGAATGATATGGTCGATCTGCTCTTCGGTGGCGCTGTCGGACATGTTGACGATCATGGTGATGACCTTTCTATTTTGCCGCCAAAAACAACAAAAGCCGCGATTTCTATCGCGGCTTTGGCGGAATCTTTGAGCTGTCTCTATTGCTTTGCCGACCGGCTCCGATTCTGCACCTCCGCCGCGGAAGGAAACCAAAAGCGGCTAAAAAGGCGGAAGTTGCTAAATCGTGTCATAGAGACGCTGCTAACACTGGAAATCCCAATACTTCCAAAAGTTGTAAAACCGGATTACTGCCCCAAAGAGCTGGCCACGCTGGAGAATGCGTTGTTGGCGTTGCCCCCAATCAGACGCACGGTGCCGATCACCAATACCAGGATGACCGCGAGCATGACGGCATATTCAGCGATGTCTTGCCCCTGTTCGTCCCTGCAAACATTGCGGAAAAACTCAACCATAAATCCTCCGGGCCTTCCCGGGATAAATTTCCCGGCAAACTCGCGTAGCTAATAATGCCGACTCGGACGGTGATTGTCAATGACGGCGGAACCTGTTTTTTCCACCGCCAGCGTTCACCGGGCCGGGTCAAAACCCAAGCCACTAGCGAAGTTCAAACCTCATCAGCAAGCATTCGCAGCTCAGCCTGGCTCCGCGGCATACGCCATCTACTTTTCCACCGCGAGAGAACCGGACGAAGCCGCAGGCGCTACGACGTGCACAAGTTGGCGCGCGGAACCGGCGCCGTAATCGAGCACGCGTCCGGGCAGCACGCCGAGATAAAGCGTAGCCAGCACGCAAACTGCAATGGCGAGCATTGCCGCTGCGGGCACAGGAGTAACGGGAACCTCGCCCCGTGGCTCCCGCATGTACATCATCACGATAATCCGTAGGTAATAATAGGCGCCTACTGCGCTATTGAGCACCAGAATGAGCGCCAAGCCCACCAGATTCGATTTCAGCAGGGCACTCAATACGTAGAATTTGGCAAAAAAACCGCCTGTGATGGGAATTCCGATCAAAGACATCAGGAAAAATGTTAAGGTCGCGGCCAGTGCCGGGGATCGCCGGCCCAATCCCGCGTAATCTTCCAGCGCGACGTATTTTTCGCCCGCGTTCGCAAAGTGGCTGACGACGGCAAACGCTCCCACGTTCATGGCAGCATAGGCGGCGGTATAAAACATGGCGGCGGATGCGCCCAGCTCCGGTTGTGCAGCAAAGGCTGCCAGCACATATCCGGCATGGGCAATCGAAGAATAGGCCAGCAGGCGCTTGACGTTGTTCTGAACCAGAGCTCCCAGATTCCCCAGCGTCATGGAAAGCGCGGCTGAGACCCAGATCAGCCAGAAGCGTCCGGGGGCATTCGCTTCGAACATAACGCGTAGCAGAACCGCGAAAGCCGCAGCCTTGGGGCCGGTTGACATCAGTCCAACGATGGGAGCCGGAGCCCCTTCGTAAACGTCGGGAGTCCATACATGGAACGGAGCAGAAGCGACCTTGAAGCCCAGGCCCACGAACATGAGTGCTGTCGCAACGTAGGCCAGAAGCGGTACGTTGCCCGAGTGCAGCACTTGGCCGATCGCGTCAATGTTGGTGGATCCGGTCGCACCGAACATCAGGGCAACGCCATAGAGGAAGAATGCCGTGGCGAACGATCCCAAAAGAAAGTATTTTAGCGAGGCTTCGCTGCTCGAGGCGTCACGCCGCCGGAAGCCGGCCAGCACGTAGGTCGAAATCGATGAGACTTCCAACGCGATAAAAATCAGTACGAGTTCGATCGCCGACGACATCAGGCACATGCCCACCGTACCGAACAGGATGAGCGCGTAGTACTCTCCGGCGCGAATGCGCTGCACCTTCAAATACTCGAACGAACTGAGGATCACGACAGCGGCAATCGCGATAACAAGGAAGTGAAAGAAAACGCTGAAACCTTCCACGCGAACCATGTTCCAGAAAGCGGTTCCGGGATACTGCGCCATCCAGAATGTCGATGCCAGTGCGGCCAAAGTGCCGACCAGCGCAATCGTACCGAGCGACTGGTGACTGCTTTCCTCGTCAAGCAGCGGATCAATGATCATGATCAGCATCCCGAAGAGCGAGAGCACCAACTCCGGCAGAATCCGCATGTAATCGGCAGTCTGGGGCAGGGAAGTTTGCGCCTGTGCCAGCAGGGCCGGCAACGAATGCAAGATTGGCGTCATCGCCATCATTGGCCCACCATCCTGCTGGCCAATTGTGTGACGGGGGCAAGAGCCGCTTGCACCGCGGTATCAATCGGACCGAGCCAGATCAGCGGAGCGACGCCCATTACCAGAGCGGCAACCGCAATGGGCCAAAGTGCTGTCTTTTCACGCAGGTTCAGGTCGGGCAGCGTGTTGTTGACCTCGTGCTTCACCTTGCCGAAAAACACTCGCTGGTACATCCACAGCAGGTAGCAGGCGCTCCAGATCACACCGGTCGCGGCGAGGATGCCATAGATTGGGCGGGCCTGGAATGCTCCGCTGAGCACAAGAAATTCGCCGATGAACCCGTTCAGCATGGGCAGTCCTACCGAGGCCAGCACGGTGACCAGAAATAAAGTGGCGTACTTGGGCATCGGCGTGGCGAGTCCGCCAAACTCGGTAATCTCGTAGGTGTGACGCCGTTCATACAGGATGCCCGCCAGCATGAAGAGCCCGCCCGTGGCGACTCCATGCGCCAGCATGACGAAGACAGCTCCATTCAGCCCAGCCGCGGTGAAACTGAAAATTCCGAGAACGACAAATCCGAGGTGGCTGACCGAGGAGTAGGCGATCAGTTTCTTCATGTTCGGCTGCACCAGCGAAACCAGTGCTCCGTAAATGATGCCGATCAGCGCCAGTACCATGATCCAAGGCGCGTTGTGGCGGGCCTGCACGGGAAACAGGCCAACATCGAAGCGCAGCAGGCCGTAGGTGCCCATCTTCAGCAGAACGCCCGCCAGCAGCACCGATCCAGCGGTAGGCGCTTCCACATGTGCGTCCGGCAGCCAGGTGTGAAGAGGGAAGAGCGGGACCTTTACCGCAAAGGCGATGAAGAAGCCTAGGAAGAGCCACAGCGACGCGGCTTCAAAACCTGGCACTGCGCCGCTCGCGATCTTATGCTGGATTACCACAAAATCGAAACTTCCGGTCTTGGCATACAGCCACAGAATCGCGGCCAGCATGAACATCGAGCCAATAATGGTGAACAGGAAATACTTCACCGCGGCATAGACCCGGCGTCCGTGGCCAAAAATGCCGATCAGCAGCGCCATCGGGATCAGCGTCGCTTCCCAGAAGAAATAGAAGAGGAACAGGTCGAGCGAGGTGAATACCCCGATCAGAGCCGTCTCCAGGATCAGCAACAGGATGAAGAATTCCTTGACCCGCTCGTGAATCGAAGTCCATGAAATCAGCACGCACAGCGGGGTGAGGAACGTGGTCAGTACCACCAGCCACACGGAAATTCCGTCAATCCCCATGTGGTAATGAATATTCGGGGACGTGATCCAGACCTTGTCGATCTCGAACTTGAAGGCGCCGGTTTCACGGTGCAAGTACACCGGCAAATGCAGCGAGGCCACAAATGCCAGCACGGAGATGACCAAGGCAAACAGCTTAATGTCGCGATCACGGCGCGGGATCAGCAGAATCAGCAGGCCACCCGCGGCCGGAATGAAAGTCACCAGCGAAAGAATGATGGGACCTAAGCCTTCCATGTTCATCGGACCCATATTCATCGCACTCCCATCCAAACCATGTAAGCGATCACCACCGCCGCTCCAGCGGCCACCCATCCGGCATAGGAGCGCAGATTGCCCGATTGCATGTGGCGCACGTTGTCAGATACATGGCGCGCAGCCGTGGCCGAGTTGTTGACCGTGGCGTCGATTGCTCCCTGGTCGATGCCATGCCAGAGAATTGTGGTCGAGCCGTCGACCAGCGGTTTGACAAAAAGCACGGCGTAAAGCTCGTCAATGTAGTACTTGTGGACGACCGCCTGGTAGAGCCCTCCCAGGCTGGCGGCAATGCGCGCCGGCAGTTGCGGGCGGAGGTTGTACAGCAGATAGGCCAGCCACCATCCGAGTAAAGCCACGCTGATGGAAACCCCCATCAGCAGATACTCCAGCGTGCTGTCTGCGCCTTCGCGGGAGGTTTCCTGCACGACTTCCACGGTTGCTCCGTGGAGAGCAGGAGCCAGAAAATGTTCGAACCGGTTTTGGTAGCCGCCCAGGAATCCCCCAACGACGGACAGGAAAGCGAGGACCACAAGCGGCCCCAGCATCACCCATGGGCTCTCATGCGGCTCGCCGTGCCCGTGGCCGTGAGCGTCGTGCCCGTGAGCACGACCGTGTGCGTCGGGCGCCGGTGCACCGCGGTATTCGCCGCCGAATGTCATGTACATCAGCCGGAACATGTAGAAGGACGTGATGAAAGCGGTAATCACGCCGAGCAGCCAATACACCCAGCTCGCGCCAAAGGCTTTGTAAAGGATTTCGTCTTTCGACCAGAACCCAGCGAACGGCGGAATGCCCGCGATGGCGAGAGTGGCAATGCCCATGGTCGCAAACGTCCAGGGCATGTATACGCGGAGTCCGCCCATCTTTCGCATGTCCTGTTCGCCGCCAATGCCGTGAATGACCGAACCAGCCGCCAGGAACAGCAGGCCTTTGAAGAAGGCGTGCGTCATCAGGTGAAAGATGCCTGCCGAGAACGCTCCCACGCCGCACGCCATAAACATATAGCCAAGCTGCGAAACGGTGGAGTAGGCTAGCACCTTCTTGATGTCCGTCTGGGCAATGCCGATAGTCGCGGCAAACAGAGCGGTGAGCGTTCCAATGATTGCGACCACCGTCATTGCCATCGGCGCGCGCTCGAAGATCGCCGACGACCGCGCCACCATGTAAACCCCCGCCGTCACCATGGTTGCTGCATGGATCAACGCCGACACCGGAGTAGGGCCTTCCATGGCGTCTGGCAGCCACACATAAAGCGGAATCTGAGCCGACTTGCCGGCGGCGCCGACCATGAGCAAGACTCCGATGGCCGTGAGCAATCCCGCGCCAACGGTTTCCGCGGGCAACGTGCGCACTGCCGTAAAGACGTGGGCGAAGTCGAGCGATCCGAAATGCTTGATCATCAGAAACAGAGCAATCAGAAATCCGAAGTCGCCGATCCGATTGACGATGAATGCTTTCTTGCCCGCCGCCGCCGCCGAATCTTTTGTGAACCAGTAGCCGATGAGCAGGTAGGACGCCAGGCCCACGCCCTCCCAGCCGATGAACATGACCAGATAGTTCTTGGCCAGCACCAGCGTCAGCATGAAGAACATGAACAGGTTCATGTACGACATGAAGCGGTAATACCCGTCGTCGTCCCACATGTAGCCGACGGAGTAAACGTGAATGAGAAAGCCGACGCCCGTGACCACCAGCAGCATCACCAGCGAAAGCTGGTCGAGGTAGAACTCAAAATCAACGCTAAAAGCCCCTGAACGGAGCCAGTGAGCAAGGCGGAAAGAATACGGCGCGGATGCGGATGAGAAATTCGCCGCGATGACTACCGCCATAGCGAACGCGGCGCCGCAAAACAGCAGCGCGACTGCGGAGATCGCGTTTTTCGACGATTTCCGGCCAAAAAAGCCATTGATCGCCGCCCCAGCCAGCGGGAGAAGCGGAATCATGCAGAGTAACGGACTAAGAGTCTGCGGCGTCATAACTTGAGCAGGTTCACCTGGTCCACATTCAAAGTTTCACGCGTGCGATAGACGGCAATGATGATCGCCAGGCCGACCGCGGCTTCAGCAGCGGCCACCACCATTACGAAGAAAACAAAAACCTGTCCGCTGAGCGCGTGCCAATGCGCGGCGAAGGCCACGAACGAAAGATTCACGCCGTTCAGCATCAGCTCAATCGACATGAAGATGGTGATGATGTTGCGCTTGATCAGGAACCCGAGCACTCCACAGACGAACAGGATTCCGCTCAGCACGAGGTAGTAAGAAAGAGGGACCATTACCCGTCCTTTCTCGCGCCATGGGCCGCGGCGTCGGGCCGGCTGGCGAGCACGACCGCGCCCAGGATGGCGATCAGGATCAGCACTGACGTGACTTCAAACGGCAACAGAAAATCGTGGAAGAGAAGACGCGCAATATCCTTGGGAGCTCCCCACAACGCACCGATGGACACCGAATGCGTTGTGGACGACCGGCCGACGACCGTCCAGGCGACGAGCACTGCGCCGATCAACACTCCGGGAACGCCCAGAAGAGTCGCGACGCGGCTACCTTTGGTGCGCTCCTCCTTGCCGGCGTTCAGCAGCATGATGGTAATCACAAACAACACCATGATGGCGCCGGCGTAAACGATCACCTGAACCGCGGCCAAGAATTCCGCGCCCAACAGTAGATACTCGGCAGCGAGCGCGCCCATCACCACGATCAGCGACAAAGCGCTGTTGATGGGATGGCTCTGCACCAGCAGGTTGATGGCCCCCGCCACGCAGATCACTCCGAAAAATAGGAATAAAATTAAATGAAACATTGCTTACTAGCTCTCAGCTATCAGCTCTCAGTAACCCCAAAGTCAAAACTGGCAACTGAGTACTGGCAACTGTTTTCAAGCTCTCCACGCCACAATCAGCGCTGTAACCACGATGTTCGCAACCGCCAGCGGCAGCAGAACCTTCCACCCGAACGCCATGAGTTGGTCATAGCGAAAGCGGGGCAAGGTCCAGCGCACCCAGATGTACAGAAACATGAAAAAGAAAACTTTCAGGCAAAACCAGAACACCGGCAAAATCATCTGCAGGATGGGCGGTCCGAACACGGGGCCAAGCCAGCCGCCGAAAAACATCAGCGTAGCCAGACAAGCCACCGTCACCATGTTGGCGTACTCGGCCATGAAAAACATCGCGAACTTCATGGCGCTGTACTCGGTGTGATATCCGGCCACCAGTTCCGACTCGGCTTCCGGCAAGTCAAAAGGCGTACGGTTCGTCTCCGCGTAAGCGGAAATCAGGTAGATGAAGAACGCCACCGGCTGAAAAAAGATGTTCCAGTGCAAATGTCGTTGGGCATCCACGATGTCGCGCAGACTCAAGCTTCCCGCCACGATCAGCACTCCCACCAGCGACAGGCCCAGCGAAACCTCGTAGCTGATCATCTGGGCGCTGGCCCGCAGTCCGCCGAGCAGCGAGTACTTGCTGTTCGACGACCATCCGGCAAGGGCCACGCCGTACACGCCCATCGAAGTAATGCCGAGAACCACCAGCAGTCCGATGTTCAAGTCGGTAATCTGCAAGTAGGTGCCCCAGGGGCCGATGTTGACCCAGTTGCCGAACGGAATCACCGAAACGGAGGTAATGGCAAAGACGAGCGCGATCATCGGCGCCGCGATGTAGAGCGGCTTGTAGACATGCGGCTGGGTCAAATCTTCCTTGAAAATGAACTTAACGCCGTCGGCCAGCGGCTGCAGCAGGCCGAAAGGCCCAACCCGCGTGGGACCCCAGCGGTTCTGGATGCGTGCCGAGACTTTACGCTCCAGCCAGACGCTGTAAGCCACGGCCGTCAGCAGGACGCCGACCACGACCAGCGATTTGATGATCGAAATGATAATAAACGTCGTTATGCTCAACGTGTTCTCGTGTGGCGCGGGCGCCCTCGCCCGCGGCCTTTGACTTTGCCTTTGATCTTGGTTGCTACCTACCTAGTCCGCAGCAACTTCCGACTCTGCAGACTTGTTTTCAAAAACTGAATTCAAAGTCTTGGAATACCGTCCCAGTGTGCCCGAGCTGAACAAATCATCATTGGCCGGGACGATGAGTTCTGGCGGTTGAATCGCGCCAGCACTGCTTTCCGCAATCTCAAGATGCTGATCGTTTCCAGCCAGCAGATTAGCGCGCGACACATCGTAGCCAGCAACTACGCGCTGAACTTCGTCAAGAATCGCCATCGGGTCGAACGGCGTCATTTTCGGTTCGAGGTTATGCGCTTCGAGCCACACCGCATGACGATCCGCCTCGCCCGATTGCGCGCCGCGCGTCTGTCCCATGTCGGAGTGCGTTCCGCTCCCAAAGGGCACCAGACCGCGCACATCGAAGCCCATGGCGTCGGCGATGCGAACGATCATCTCGAAATCCGGCTTCGTGTTCGAGACTTCGCCCGCCTTCTTGACGAGTTGCAAATCGCCGCAGGTGTTCGTATAAGTCCCAGTTTTTTCGTAGGCGTTCGCTGCGGGCAAAACCACGTCAGCGATGTTCGCGGTTTCAGTCAGGAACATGTCCTGAACCACGACAAAGGCCTTCGAGAGCGCAAAGGGATCAATCGCCAACCGGCCGACGGGATTGGATCCCACCACGTAAAGCGCTTTCAGTTTTCCTGCCTTCGCCGCATCCACCATCTCCGGCAGGCTCAGGCCTTTATCGGTCGGCAGATTGCCCCATTCCTTTTGGAACTTGTCTGCACTGGTGACAGGCTCGTACCCCGGCAGAAGATCGGGATAAAGTCCCATTTCGCTCGCTCCGCGAGAATTCGCGTAATCGCCCAGGCAGATCAGCTTCGCTCCGGGCAGAGTGGAAGCGAAGCTCACCAACTTCTCGATGTCAGAACCGCGTAGTTCAGAGCCGAATATAATGACCATGTTCTGTTCGGCGCGGATTTGGTCGCGCAAAGCGATCCAGGCGTCGCGGTTCGCGCCGTCACTCACCAGCGCATCGAGAAGGGAATCGTCGCCCGCCAGAAACGCGACTGCTTTGCCGTCCGCGCCTGCCGGAAGTAAGCCGAAGCCCGCCGCCTGCCGCCGCAACTTGATGGGCGCAGAGTTGATGACGTAAAGCTTTGCCCGCCGCAACCGCACGTTAGTCCGAATCTGCCACGACAGCAGCGGATGCTGATTCGTAGGGTCATTGCCGATCAGCAGAATCGCCGGCGCGTTCAACACCTCGCGCATCGAAGCCGTCTTTCCAGGCTTGCCGTGCAGCGTTACCGCCAGGGCAGGGTAGTCAGCTGTCCGATGATGATCGACGTTATTGGTCTTCAGTACAGCGCGAGCAAATTTCGAAAGAAGATAATTTTCTTCGTTGGTCGTGCGATTCGACCCGATGACCCCGATCGCGCTTCCACCGTCCCGGTCACGAACGTCTCGAAACTGTTTACCGATCAGTTCAAAAGCTTCCTCCCAGGTCGCCGGAGTCAGCTTGCCGTTCTTGCGAATGAGCGGTTCGGTAAGGCGGTCTTTATGGTGTGCAAAGTCGAAAGCGTAGCGGCCCTTGACGCAAAGGAAATCGTTATTGATCCCGCTCTTGTCGCGGTTGTCGCCGCGGACGATCTCCATGCCAGTGTCGCACCGGCGCACGCCCAGCGTGGTTTTGCAGCCATCGCCGCAGTGGGTGCAGATCGTGCCCACGTGGTTCATTTCCCACGGACGCGTCTTGTAGCGGTAAGCTCCGGAAGTAAGTGCGCCGACCGGGCAGATGTCGATGCACATGCCGCACTCTTCACAGTCGAGATGGGCGTCTTGATCGGGCGCACTGATGTTCGGAGAAATGATCGAACTTACGCCGCGGTTCTGCACGCCCAGTGCCCAAACGTCCATGCCTTCTCCGCAGACGCGCACGCAGCGATAGCACAGGATGCAGCGCGGCCGGTCGAAATACACCACCGGAGACCACTGCTGTTCTTCGCGATGGTTCTTGGCCTCGGTGTACTTCGATTCGGGGGCGCCGTAGGAGAACGCCATGTCCTGCAGTTCGCATTCGCCGCCGGCGTCGCACACCGGGCAATCCAGCGGATGGT
>Ga0209415_10000331_pt1 | contig 85702 bp, 71 predicted proteins | sample PeaSoiSIISIP2007_FD_187696 | JGI IMG/M metagenome (GOLD analysis project Ga0209415, IMG submission 187696) | Peat soil microbial communities from Weissenstadt, Germany - SII-SIP-2007 (SPAdes) (version 2) | ecosystem: Environmental > Terrestrial > Soil > Wetlands > Peat | place: Germany... | reverse complement strand
GTGGAGGTAAGCGGGATCGAACCGCTGACCTCTTGCATGCCATGCAAGCGCTCTCCCAGCTGAGCTATACCCCCCACATGGGAACCGAGCATTATACGCAGGAGCCCGCGCGGTGCCAAGGCACGCCAGAACCAGACGGACGCGGGCAATCCTCCGATGCGATCCGCCTGTAACACTATGACCAAGGCGCCCGGTCGAGCCTCGCACCGTCTCGAATATCACATGCCGGGGGAATGTCTTGGCCCCAATGACGGTTCATCGGTTCGTATTGCCCCGAGCAAGATACGGCTTCCGTTCAGCTTGTCGTCGCCAATACCGCGGCGCGCGCGCGCCGCAACACCACCTCGCGTCCAAGCACTTCCAGTACGGCATCAATGGACGGGGTCTGTGTGCGCCCGCTGATTGCGACCCGCAGTGGAATTGCAAGTTGGGGCATCTTCAATCCGAATTCGCCCAGCACCTGTTTGATCAGGGCGTTGATAGATGTCCGTTGCCAGTCGTTTGTCGCCTCGGTCAACGCGATGAATGCCACTATGGCTTCGCGCGCTTTTCCGTGAACATGCTCGTGCAGCAGATCCGCGTGCACCTGCGGATCGAAATAAAACAACATGGCCTCATCGGCGAGCAGGTTGAGCGTCTTGACACGATCCTTGTACAAGGCTACGACCGCGGCCAGCGCCGGGCCACCGGGTAGCATGCCCCGTGCCCGCATCCGCGGCTCGACAAGAGCAGCGAGCTGGGCATCGTCGCTCTGCTTTATGTACTCGCCGTTGAGCCAGAGAAGCTTGTCGATATCATATTGCGCCGGTGCACGATTGACATGCTCCAAATCAAACCATTGCACCAACTGCTCGCGCGAGAATTTTTCCGCGTCCCCGTGGCTCCAGCCAAGCCGCGCCAGGTAATTGAACAAAGCCTCTGGCAGGAAGCCGTCCTGCTCATACTGCAGAACGCTGACCGCGCCGTGCCGCTTGGAGAGTTTCTGCCCATCAGGCCCGAGAATCATGGGCAAATGAGCGAAACACGGCAGTTGACCGCCCTCGCCCAACAGCGCGCGATAGATGTTGATCTGGCGCGGCGTGTTGTTGACATGATCATCGCCGCGCAGCACGTGCGTGATCCGCATGTCGATATCATCGACCACGACAGCGAAGTTATAGGTCGGGACGCCGTCGGCACGTGCAATTACCAGGTCATCGAGCTCGGAATTGTCGACACTGATTGGACCCTTGACGAGGTCATGCCACCAAACCTCGCCCGCATCGGGATTGCGGAAACGGATCACCGGAGTCACGCCCGGCGGCGGGTTCCTGCCGGAGGCGCGCTCTGGGCGCCAGCGGCCGTCATAGCGCGGCTTTTCGCCACGCGCGGTCTGCTGGGCACGCAAAGCATCGAGTTCTTCGCGCGTGGCGTAACAGCGATAGGCCTTGCCCTCATCGAGCAAACGCTCGATAAGCTCCTGGTAGCGCGCCAGTCGCTCGGTCTGGCGAACGGGTCCTTCGTCATAGTCCAGGTTCAACCAAGCCATGCTATCGAAGATGATCCGGACCGCCTCTTCCGTCGAACGCTCGCGATCGGTGTCCTCGATCCGCAGGATGAACGTTCCCCCGTGGTGGCGCGCAAAAGCCCAACAAAAAAGGGCCGTGCGTGCGGTGCCAAGGTGCAGCATCCCGGTAGGACTCGGTGCAACACGCGTGCGGACGGGGGTATTCATTGCCGGTTACGACAAAGAGCGGCGTGCGGCAACACGCGCGCCGCACTTGCCGGCATGCGCTTGGAAGAAGGCTTACTTGCTACGCAGTGGAACACCGTCGTCGGCGCCATGCGCGCCAACCTTGGCAATGCGCAACAGATTCGTTGTCCCCGAATGGCCGAACGGCACGCCCGCGGCAATCACGACGAAATCACCGGCCGCGGCGAAGCCCTCCTGCAGCGCCGCGCGGCACGCCAAGTCCGTCATCGTGTTGACGTCGGGCGCTTCGGTGGTCTGCAGAGAATGAACACCCCAGACGACGGCCAAGCGGCAGGCGGTCCGCGCGCTTGGGGTAAGCGACAGGATCGGAGCCTCCGGCCGCTCACGTGCAGCACGAAGCGCGGACGAACCGGAGGAGGTATAGGTAATGGTCGCCTTGGCCGAAACGATATGTGCGGTCTGGCGCAGGGCGGCACAGACCGCATCGGCAACCGTCGATCGCGCTTCTTCGTGATTTGCTTCCAGCAACGCGCGATAGTACGGATCGGCTTCCACCTGGCCGATGATGCGGTCCATCATGGTCACGGCCTCCACCGGATATTTGCCCGCGGCCGATTCGGCCGAGAGCATCACCGCATCGGCTCCTTGGAAGATGGCGCTGGCAACATCGGATGCCTCGGCGCGCGTAGGCACTGGGCTGGCGGTCATCGATTCGAGCATCTGCGTCGCAACGACCACGGGCTTACCCTCGCGTCGGCACGCGCGGACGATCGCGCGTTGCAAGATCGGCACGCGCTCAGGCGGCGTCTCGACCCCCAGATCCCCGCGCGCAACCATGACTGCATCGGAAGCACGGACGATTTCATCGAGGCGATCTATTGCGGCCGGTTTCTCCAGCTTGGTCATCACCAGCGCCCTGTCGCCGATTATGGTCCGAGCCTCAAAGATGTCTTCGGGTCGCTGTACGAAGGACAGCGCGACCCAGTCGACTCCGAGCTCCAAGGCGTACTGAAGGTCGCGTCGGTCCTTCTCCGTAAGCGGAGATATCGGCAGCACAACGCCGGGAACATTGACACCCTTGCGATCGGTCAAGCGGCCGCCGACCACCACGCGCGTCGTAGCGAAATCGGGACCGAAGTCCTCAACGCGCAGCGCGAGCTTGCCGTCGTCAAGCAGCAATGCTGCACCGCGCACCAAGGCGGCAAAGATCTCCGGGTGCGGGAGATTGACCCGGCGCGCATCGCCGTCCGCCGGATTGAGGTCAAGCCGAAAAATCGCGTCGGGTTCCAAGGTAACACCGCCATAGGAAAACTTGCCGACACGCAGCTTTGGCCCCTGTAGATCGCACAAGATGCCAATCGGTCGACCGAGCTCTCGGCCGATGCGCCGGACGGTGTCAAAGCGCTCCTTGTGCTCGACATGGGTTCCATGACTGAAATTCAACCGAAACATGTCGACGCCCGCGACAAACAAGTCGCGGATGAGCTCAGGCGTGGAACTGGCGGGACCAAGTGTTGCAACAATCTTGGCGTTTCGATTTCTGCGCATACGTTTCCCGTTTGGATAGGGGCTACGCGATCAGGGGCAGGAGTCGCCTCCGAGCGGATGCGGGGACCGCGCGAGCCACAGGCTTCAGCCGCGTGCCAAGCAAGCTGTGACGAAACTGTGATTGTACGCAATCGCAGGCGACCATGCCCGACGGGCACCGACTATCGGCGAATGGGACTTATTCCTGCGCGAGAAGAAGTGCCCGCAGCACATCGCCATCAGAGCCGGACGGCTGCGCGGTGACGCAATCGTCCAGTGCCTGAAAAAGCAACGACGCATCCTGGGCGAGCAGCCGCTCCGAAGGGTTAATGCGCAGCTTCTGCGCGCGCAGGAGCGTGTCGGGCGCCAGAAAAACGGCGTACCCCGCGGACCGCACGGAATCCGGTTCCCCTCCGCTGGCATAGGCGTGAATCGCAAAATGCCCGTCGAGCGCCAGTGCGAGCGTAAGCAGATACTGCGCCGGGCCGACACGCGTTCCATCGACAAGAACGGGCCCGCCAGAAAGAATCACGGTCGGCGCTGCCGGGCGACCGTCGCGCACACCTTGGAGCGCGATTGCAGCATGCACGCTGACCAGTTCACGCGCCTCGGCCGCTTCCTGCGCACCAAGTTGAAGCACGATTAAGCCTTGTTTGCGCGCGAGCGCCTCGGCCCTCCCTAAAGCAGCTATCGTCCTACTGGCACGTGGGGCATCAACATCCACCGCAGGTTGCCCGTCGACGTCCGTCGCGAACAGTGCGCGCAGCAGGAAGCGAGGAGCGGATTGAGGCGTGTCGAAAAGTGATTTGTGCTGGTTCATCGGCGGTGATTAGAAGGCGCGGTCGGCGTTGCGCCTGTTTGAGGCAAGCTTAGAATGAATTATTCGTGAGCGGCGTAGTTCCCGGGAGGCGAGTTGCGGTATGCATATTGACAATTGTGCCAGCTCTGACTCCTGCAATCGGTGCTGCACAGACGCGTCAGCTGCAACCCTGCATAACGCGGGTGATCGGCCAAGTCGATGACGGCGCAGGGCCTGCAGATACCGGACCTGCACAAGTTTCCCAGACGCCGCCAAACGCGGAGCCCTTACCGAAGGGCAAAAACCTTGCCACGGATAGCGGATTTGAATTCGGCGGTGAAATATCCGACTACCGTTATCAGGAGCACGTTGTAGCTAGTACCGATTTCATGAATGAAACCGGGGCAAAGTTTGGCATTACCGCCACCGGCACCAAACTTTTCGGCTCCGGCTTCTTTGTGGCAGGCGATTTCCGATTTGCCTACAGCAGCAATGACTATTGGAGTCCGCAGACCGGCACAAAACCCGACATTCCAGATTATCTTTGGGATATTCGTCTGCTGGTCGGAAAGGACTTTCTAGCCGAGAACGTCTTGTCTTCCAACCAGAGCCTCGGTATTTCCCCGTATGTCGGAATTGGCTACCGTAATCTGTTCAATGATCTTCGCGCCGAAGGCCCACAGGGTTACCGACGCGACAGTCAGTACTTCTATCTACCGGTCGGTGGAACGCTTCGCTTCCGCATCACCGACCATGCACGCATCAGCTCCAATCTTGAATATGACCAGCTGCTGCTTGGTTGGCAGACCAGCTATTTAAGTGACGTCTCCTCGAGGTTCCCCAACACGGAAAGTGACCAACACGGCGGCCATGGCGTGCGCGGCAACCTCATGTATGAAAGAGCATATCGGTCGGCGGGACCATTTTTCAATTATTGGAATATCGATAGGTCCGCCCTGGGAAATCATGGTGGGTATGAGCCACATAATCAGACCATTGAATACGGCATACAGGCTCGCTATCGCTTTTGAGAATGTTCGCAATTCGCGGTGAGAAAGCGGGGGGTTGCCAAGTGTTGCCAAATTGCCCTGGCGTAACGCAAATCGCGGTTGCCTGCCCTGAAAGGAAGGCTCGCAGGTACACCAACAGCCGAAATCAATAGGTTGCGGCTGTTTTCCCATCGCCTACGTTCTGCATACGGACAAGCACCAAGTCGCCCACAAGTTCTTGAGAATGACGTAAGGATCCGGTTAGCCGCGGCGAAGCTGCAATCGGCACGTTTTGAGCAAAGGCAGAATGGATCTCCTGCCGGCATCTGCATGACGCGGGTTTTCAGGGCGCAATGAAAGCAGCTAGGACGGCCGCGAGTTTCCACGGACGTCGACAGGCGGTACATGCCGCCAGGGCCACCGGCCAGGGCATGTCGATCGCGCCAGAACTGGGCATGGGCACCGGAACTGTGCAGCGGATCCTCGGCCCACAGCCGGTGCGGACCGCATCCATCAGCACGTCTGGGGTTTCAGTAACGGGTCATGGAACACCGCTGGTTGTTCCATACCGAGCCAGCGACGGAAGTTTGATTCCCGAGGTTGTCGCACGTGTGCACAAAGCCGCTGCTGAGATTACCGGCTTGGCCGGTGGCGGCGATCAAATAACCGAATGCGGTTGGAGGTGCGAGACAGACAATCGGGAAATCCGGAAGTTGGTGCAGGTATAGCAGCCAAGCGATCGGACGTGAGGTGAATTGGTGCGGGGTGAAGTGGACGCGCGGCATGCGCGAAAAAACGGGCCCTGCCCCGTTTCAGCTTTTGGGTTCCTTTCCGTACAATTTCCGTACGAATCGGCAGCTAGAGAGTAATCCGTCGTAGCTGATTGAATTGATGGTGGGCGGTACAGGGTTTGAACCTGTGACCCCTGCCGTGTGAAGGCAGTGCTCTACCGCTGAGCTAACCGCCCGGTCGCGTGGAGGCCGTAAATTCTAGCTCAGTCGGCATTTCCGGCCCCGCTGCGCCAGGGAGTATTTGCCCCGCCGCAACGTCATGTGCGCCAAGGCTTGTCGTCCGAACCCCCCAAGGGCCCAGCTGCCATCCCTCCACATTCGAGAATATTTCCTATTTTCGCCGTCGGCGCGCTCGCCACGGCAGCACGGCTCAGGCGCTGCGCCAGACAGCAGGGGCCCTGGTCTCCTTCTCGATCGAATCGAGCAAGGCTTCGTGTGCCGACGCCTCGTCAGCGCTCGCCGTGATCACGATGAGGCGATCGGGCGCGACCGGCGCGATGTCTTCGGCTTGCGACGCCGGCGTCAAGTCCATTACCAGGCTGTCCTGCCCGCGGGTCATTGCCAGGTACGCCTCACCGAGCAAACCGGCGTCGAGCAAGGCGCCGTGCAAGGTCCGGTGCCGGTTGGAAATGCCGTAGCGCTCGCAAAGCGCGTCGAGCGAATTGCGCTTGCCCGGATGCAGTTCCCGCGCAAGTCGCAGCGAGTCGGTAACCTTTTCACAATGATCGGCGAAGGGCGGGCGACCCAGACGGGCGAACTCCGCGTCGAGGAAGGCAAGGTCGAAGGAAGCGTTGTGGATGATCACTTCGGCCCCGTGCACGAAATCCACCAGTTCATCGACGACCTCGGCGAACAGCGGTTTGTCGCCGAGGAACTCCCGCGTCAGGCCATGGACCGCGAGCGCGCCTTCGTCGCTGTCGCGCTGCGGGTTGAGGTAGCGGTGCATGCGACGGTCGGTGAGCTGCCGGCCGATTAATTCGATCGCGCCGATCTCGATGATGCGATGCCCATCCTTGGCCTCGAGCCCGGTGGTTTCGGTGTCCAGCACGATCTGGCGCATCTTCCTCACGCTCCCTGGACTTCGTCGACACCGCGATTTGCCAGGGCGTCGGCCCGCTCGTTGCCCGGATCGCCCGCATGACCGCGCACCCAACGCCACTGCACCTTGTGCCGGCGCACCTGCTGATCCAGTTGTTGCCACAGTTCGACATTCTTTACCGGCTTGCGATCGGCGGTCTTCCAGCCGCGCCGCTCCCACTGTTTCAGCCATTCGGTCATGCCGAGCTTCACGTACTGCGAGTCCGTGTGCACGATGACATTGCAGGGGCGCTTGAGTGCCGCAAGGGCCTCGATCACGGCGGTCAATTCCATTCGATTGTTGGTCGTTTTCGGCGCCCCTCCGAAGAGTTCGCGCTCGTTTGACCCGCTGCGCAGCAGCGCGCCCCAGCCGCCGGGGCCCGGATTTCCTCTGCATGCGCCATCGGTCCAGATCTCTACGATCGAATCCACCGGCGCGGCCGCCGCCGCCGAAACTGTGGACTCGGGAATCAGTCCCACCGAACGCGCATGCCTCATCCGTGCGCCGCGTTCGTCAGCGTGTCATTGGCCGCTTCCCTGGAAACCCGCATTTGTACCGATACCGCCTCTTCGGTTCGGTGCGTGCGCTGCGCCACGGGCGCCGCAGGTGCCAGCGCCGCGCGGAGCTCCTCGCGCCGCTTCTTGATCAGACCGACCAACCGCATCCCATGGACCCGCTTGATCGCGGTAAGCGCATAGATGCTGCCCAACACCGGCCACCAGCGGTCTCCTGCCTTTTCGAGGAAGGACCAGCGCGCAAGCCATGACTCGCTGCGTACGCAAGGCACGTAGCAACCAAAACGCCCCCGATTGACCTCGAAGGAGAGCAGCTTGAGCCAATCCTTTAAGCGCGGCAAAGCGATCAATTGACTGGAGCGCGGCAGGAACGGCCGCACGCCGATGCGTCTCATCCAATGGCGTGCGCCCCATATGCTCGCCGGATTGAACCCGGTCAGGACCAGCTGTCCCTCCGGTACGAGTACGCGATCGACTTCGCGCAGGACGCGGTGCGGCTCCTGCGCAAACTCGAGCACGTGGGGCAGTACGAGCAGATCGATCGACTGCGAGGCAAAGGGCAGTTCATCGAATCGCGCAACCAGGGCCGCCTCACGCCGGTCGCCATTGTCGTGCTCAATCCAGATGGGGCCGACGGGGCTGCAATCCAAGGCAATGCATCGCAAGGGCATGCGGTTCTCGCGAAGGGTGTCGATCTGCGGCATGCCCAACTGCATCGCGTGGTAGCCGAAGATATCGGCAACGACACTGTCCAGCAGGCGTTGCTCCCATGCCAGCACGTAGCGGCCCGGCGCCGAGTCCAGAAAATCGGAGAAGTTCACGATAAACTGCGACTCGCTCATAGAACGCATTCCTACAATTATGTTGCGGTCATCAGGTATAGCAGACGCGGCGCATTTGTCCGGATCCGAACCGATGGCCGGATTTCGCATTGCACCAATTCCGGCATTTCAGGACAACTATATCTGGCTCATCGAACTTGGAGAGAACGCCGTCGTGGTCGACCCCGGCGACGCCGCGCCTGTTCTGCACCTGCTTCAGGCGCGCAGGCGCAAACTCGAGGCCATTTTAGTCACGCATCACCACGCCGACCACGTCGGAGGAGTTGCAGACTTGGTCGCGGCCCACGGCGCCCGGGTTTTCGGTCCGGCGAAGTCCCCGTTTTCGCGCGTCGATGTGCCGTTGCGCGAGGGTGATCACGTTTCTGTTTTGGGACAGGATTTTTCGGTTCTGGAAGTGCCCGGCCACACGCTAGATCACATTGCGTATTGGTGCCCGGCGCTCGATGTGCTGTTCTGTGGCGATACCTTGTTTGCATGCGGTTGCGGACGACTCTTCGAGGGCACCGCGGCCCAGATGTACTTGTCGCTGTCCAAGATCGCCCGCCTTCCGGATCGGACCAAGGTGTACTGCGCGCACGAGTACACCAGCGCCAATATTCGTTTCGCGCTTGCGGTGGAGCCGGACAACCCGGACTTGCTGCACCGCCGCGAGGAATGCACTGCATTGCGACAGGGGGGTCAGCCGACCGTCCCGTCGACCATCGAATTGGAAAAAGCGAGCAATCCATTCCTTCGTTGCGCGGAAGCCACGGTGCAGGCTGCGGCGCAGCGGCGAAGTCCCGGCCTGGGCCGGGAGGAGATTGCCGTTTTCGCTGCATTGCGTTCCTGGAAGGATGCCTTCTGAGGCTCGATTCTGCCAGCCACGGTGGCTAAATCGAGCCGGGTCTAGGATTTTCTCCCCCCTTTCCTTCGGATGGAGAGTCTTGCGCTGGCGTGGGCGAGCACCTACACTGGCCATAACCGTACGTCAACTCTGGTTGGGGATGCCTTGAACGGTCCGTCCATACGAGCCCGGCTATCGCTGTGCATGGCAATCCTCGGCCTGGCATTGGCAGGTGCGTCCGCGGCTGCCGCCGAGGCAGTGACCACGCCCGAGCAAGCGCTGCCAGCGGCCGCCAACGGGAGCACGGCAGACAGCGCGCCCAAGCCCACCGCGGCAGACGCGGGCAGCAGAATTACCAGCAGGAGGATGGGGTACCAGGGGGGGTACCAGGCGGCTCCCATTGCGGATGCGGCGGTCGTTTCCCCGGCGGCGGCTAGCGCGCCGGCAGCGGGCCCAATGCCCAATAACAGCGCCGATACATCGCCAGGACGGACGACCGCGACCGCGGCCGGGTTACCCGCAGCCGATGCGCCGCCCGCGACCACGGGCGGTCCCGACGCCGGTCCGACACCCGCGTCGCCCGCGGATCAGGCCATTGGTACGGGAACGACCGACAGCGGTGGTTCAGCCGCAAACGCTCCGAACGCTCTGGACAGCGCCGCTCATTTTGAGACGGTGGTCGTGCCGGAAGACCCCGACTTGTGGAGACGGATCCGTCGCGGCTTCAAGATGCCGGATCTGGACAACAAACGCGCACAGGCGAGCACGCGCTGGTATGCCGCACAACCGGATTACATCGCGCGCATGACCAACCGCGCCAGCATGTACCTGTTCCATATTGTCGATGAGATCGAAAAACGCGGCATGCCGACGGAGCTGGCGCTGCTGCCGTTCGTGGAAAGCGCAATGCAGCCCGATGCGGTCTCGTTTGCAAAGGCTGCCGGGCTATGGCAGTTCATACCATCCACCGGCAAGCTGTACTCGCTCGAACAAAATCTTTGGAAGGATGAGCGCTTCGGGGTGATCGAGTCGACCCGGGCCGCGCTCGACTACCTGCAAAAACTCTATGCCGAATTCGGCGACTGGCAGCTGGCCCTGGCCGCATACAACTGCGGCGAGGCGGGCGTCGAGCGCGCGCTGGCCCGGGCCCGGGCCGCGCATCGTTCCGTGGCATACAAGGACCTACGCCTGCCGATGGAGACGCAGTACTACGTGCCGAAGTTGCAGGCAATCAAGAACATCATTTCCGATCCGCAACGTTTTGGAATCGAATTGCCGGATATCCGCAACGAGCCATATTTCATCGCCGTGAGCAAGACACGCGACATGGACGTTGCCACCGCCGCGCGGCTGGCAGACATGCCGGTCGACGAATTCCGCGCCCTCAATCCCGCGTTCAATCGTCCCGTGATCGTCGGTGCATCTTCGCCGACCATCCTGGTTCCGGCCGATCGGGCGGAAGCCTTCGATGCCAACCTGGCGGCTTGGCAGGCGACCGGGCAGCCGCTGGCCAGCTGGACAGCCTACACCTTGCAGCCGGGCGATGTGCTGGCCAAGATCGCCGAACGAGTCGGCTTGACGGAGGCCGAGCTGCGCGATGCCAACAGGATTCCTCCGCGCTACCGGCCCGCGGCAGGCTCAACCATTCTGGTGCCCAGGGATGAGACCACGAGCGACGACATTGCGCCCGGGTTCGTTTCGGCTTCGTTTGCGCTGATCCCGGAGAGCGGAAACCTGCGCCAGGTGACGTACCGCGTCCGCCGCGGTGACTCGCTATCGTCCGTGGCACGCCGCTGGCACGTATCGGCCGACGACATCGTTGCCTGGAACAGTCTGCATTCGATGACGCTTTTTGCGGGACAAAGGCTTTCGCTGACTGTGGGCCGGCCCTCGCCGGCAAGCATCCACAAGACCTCCAAGAAGGCTATGCCCGCCGTTGGCACGAGAGCCGCAACGGTAGTTCACACCGCTGCCGCCGCCGTACCGTCGCGCATGTAGGTACCCCGCCTGCGTCCGGCCTGCGCCGGACGGCATAATTGCGCACGCAAGCCGTCGGAGATCCGCCGACGTCATAATCCGCGTTTCCTGACACGCCTTACAAAAAACAGGCTCTTTCATGGCATTTCTCACCGGCAAGCGCATCCTCATCACCGGCGTCATTTCCAATCGATCCATCGCCTATGGCATCGCACGTGCCTGTCGGCGAGAAGGCGCCGACCTTGCATTCACCTACGTCGGGGATCGATTCAAGGAGCGCGTAACCGACGTCGCCCAGGAATTTGGTTCGACGCTGGTGTTTCCCTGCGACGTTGGCGATGACGCCCAGATTGCGGCGGTGTTTGCGGATCTGGCGAAATCCTGGGATGGGCTCGATGGACTGGTGCATGCCATCGGATTTGCGCCACGCGAGGCAATCGCCGGTGATTTTCTCGACGGCATGTCGCGGGAGGGCTTTCGCGTTGCCCACGACATATCGGCCTACAGTTTCCCAGCTCTCGCCAAGGCGGCCGTGCCGATGATGCAGGACCGCCGGGGCGCACTGCTCACGCTGACCTACCTGGGCGCGGAGCGCGTCGTTCCCAACTACAACACGATGGGCTTGGCCAAGGCCTCGCTCGAGGCATCGGTGCGCTACCTGGCCGCCGCGCTGGGCCCCCGTTCGATACGCGTCAACGCTATCTCCGCAGGTCCGATCCGCACGCTGGCCTCGGCCGGCATCAAGGACTTCGGCAAGATCCTTGACCTGGTCGAGCGCAACGCCCCGCTGCGACGCAACGTGTCGATCGATGACGTCGGCAACGTGGCCGCCTTCCTGCTCTCCGACCTCGCAGCCGGCGTCACCGGCGAGATCACGTACGTTGACGCCGGATTCAACCGTGTCGTTGCCGGAATGAGCGAGTAGCCCGCTCCCGGTGCACAAGCCTTTGACGAGACCCCGGATCTACGTTGAGCCCACCACCGATCCGTTCGCTGTTTCGCCAGGAGGCGATCGATGCCCAGCGCGAAAAGCTCCTGGGCGAGGTGTCAAAGGCGCGGCCGGTGCCGGTATGGGTTTTCACGGTGCTCGCCGCGACACTGGCGGGCGCGCTGCTTACGTTTGCCTTCGTCGGTCATTACACCCGCCGTGAACGCGTGGACGGCTACCTGGAACTCGATATTGGCGCAGCGCGGGTAAACGCACCGGAAGTGAGCGTCGTTTCCGCTTTGCTGGTCAAGGAGGGCGACGAGATCGACGCGGGGCAGCCGATTGCGCGACTGTCACAGGAACGCACGACCGCCAACGGCGTCAATGCTTCGGAGCTGGTTCGACAGGAACTCATTGGGCGCCTGGGTTCACTCGCGTCGGAGCAAAAGCAGGCGGAGATGCTGGGCGAGCAGCAAACCGCACAGGCGCGCAAACGGGTCGATGACCTGAAAAAGGAACTCGACCAGGCCGGTGCCGAGGTGCGCGCGCAACAGCAGCGCCTGGCGTCGGCGCAGCAGGAGTCGCAGCGATTTGCCCAACTCGTGAAGGAAGGTTTTGCCTCGGAAGCCATGGTGCGCGATCGGCGCAACGATCTGCTCGACCAGACGACCAAACTCGAGAGCCTCAGGGGAAACCAGGCCGCCATCGAACGCGAATTGCGGGCCGCCCAGGAGGAATTGCCCCTGATTCAGATCCGAGCGCGCACCCAGCAGCAGCAGATCGAGCAGCGCAGGAGCGAGCTGCAGCAGAGCCTGGTGCAGGAGGAAGCGCGCAGCGATCTGGAAATCCGCGCCCCGATCGCCGGCATCATTACCAATATTGCGGCCGCGCGTGGTGATTCGGTTGCTGCCAACGCGACCTTGGCAACAATAATGCCCAAGGGCAGCGCCATTCACGCCCAGTTGCTCGTGCCGACCCGTGCGATCGGATTCATACAAGCGGGCAATCAGGTGGTACTGCGTTATGACGCCTTCCCCTTTCAGTACTTCGGCCAGTACCAGGGCAAAGTTACGAGCGTCGGGCGCACGGTGTGGTCCCCGGGCGAGCGGGTCGGTCCCCTGTCGGTGCGCGAACCGGTGTATCGCATCGAGGTCGCCCTCGATCGTCAGACCGTGCACACCGGAGCGCAGGAGATTCCCTTGCGACCGGGAATGCTCGTCAATGCCGACATTCTCTTGGAAAAGCGCACCGTCTTCGAATGGGTGTTCGAGCCCGTCCTGGCGTTGCGTGAGCGGTTGCGCTGAGCCGTGTTCTCCAGCCTTTTCGGGCGCCGGGTGCCCATGATCCTGCAGAGCGAAGCGCCGGAGTGTGGCATCGCCTGCGTCGCAATGATTGCCAGCTACCACGGATTGCGAACGGACCTGTCGGCCATGCGCCTGCGTCTCTCGCCGTCGATGAAGGGCGTGACGTTGCAGCACATCGCAGCAATCGCCGACACGCTGAAGATGTCCTTTCGGGGCGTGCAGGCGCCGATGTCGGCGCTGAGCAAGCTGCGCATGCCGGCGATCCTGCATTGGGACATGAATCACTTCGTGGTGCTCACGCGCGCCGACGGCAACAAGATCACGATTATGGATCCGGCCCGCGGCAAGCGCGTGCTGGCCCTGGACGATGTCTCGCGCCACTACACCGGTGTGGCCGCGGAACTCACACCAGCGACCGGATTTGCGGCGCGCGACGAGCGCGAAAAGGTGTCGCTACGGCAGCTCTTTGGTTCGGCGCAGGGTCTGCACGGCGCCATTGCGCAGGTTCTAATCCTTTCCATTGCGCTCGAAGTGTTCGCCATCGCATCGCCTTTCTTCGTGCAGATCGTGGTCGATCGGGTCGTGGTCGGCCGCGACGAGGACCTGCTGACGGTCCTGGGTATCGGCTTTGCGCTGCTTGCGGTGATGCAAGTGGCGGTCACCGCGGTCCGGGGCTGGCTGGGCGTGTACCTATCGACGATGCTGAACGTGCGCCTGCTCGACGCCCTTTTCGGACAACTGCTGCGCCTACCCATGGCCTGGTTCGAAAAGCGCCATATCGGCGACATCGTTTCGCGCTTTCGCAGCGTCGATGCGATCCAGCGCACGCTGAGCGTTACTTTCCTGGAAACGCTGGTCGACGGAGCGATGGTGGTCCTAACGCTGGGCGTGATGCTCTGGTACAGCGTCCTCCTGGCGGCCGTGGTGCTGGCGGCCACGCTGGCGTACGGCGCGACCCGCTGGCTGTTCTACGGTGCCCAGCGCCGTGCGCTCGATGAGCAACTGGTACACGAAGGCAAGGCCGCCACGCACTTCATCGAGACCTTGCGCGGCATGATGGCGATCAAGCTCAATCTGCGCGAGCCCGAACGCCGCTCCGCCTACCAGAACCTGGTGATCGACCAGACCAACGCCGGCGTGCTGGTCCAGCGCCTGACGATCCTGAACCGCGCGGCCAATGGCCTGATCTTCGGCTTGGAAAACGTTGCGGTCGTATGGCTGGCGGCGGAGCTGGTCGTCGGCGGCAGTTTTTCGGTCGGTATGCTTTTCGGCTTCCTGGCCTTCAAGCTGCTCTTCCTAACCAGAGTCAACAACCTGGTGGACAAGTGGATCGAGTTTCGCATGCTCGACCTGCACGCGGAGCGGATCGCCGATATCGCCCTGGCGCAAATCGAGCAAGCGCGTGCGCCGAGTGCACCGGCTCCCGAGGCGCCGCTGGCAATCGAGGCGCGCGGCCTGGGGTTTGCCTACGGGGTCGAAGGATTTGCGTTTCGCAATGTCGACTTTTCCGTTCGGCCCGGCGAGGTGGTAGCCATCGTCGGCCCATCCGGCGCCGGCAAGACAACCATGGTAAAGGTACTGATCGGCCTGCTCGATCGCACGGAGGGATCGCTGGAAGCCAATGGCCGCGACCTGCGCGATTGGGGCGTGGGCGCATATCGCTCGCGACTGGGGGTGGTAATGCAGGAGGATCCCCTGTTTGTCGGCTCAATCGAGGACAACATCAGTTTTTTCGATCCCCAGCACCAACCCAGCCGCGTACGTGCGGCGGCAACGGTTGCCGGGATCGACGCCGACATCATGGCCATGCCGATGCAATACAACACGATCGTCGGCAGCCTGGGCGTGGCCCTGTCCGGGGGCCAGAAGCAGCGGGTCTTGCTTGCGCGCGCGCTTTACCGCAAACCGCAGGTGCTTTTTCTTGACGAAGCCTTCGACCAGCTTGACCTGGCCCGGGAGCAGGAGATCAGCGAGCGCCTGAGAAAGCTCGGCATCGCGATCGTCATCGTCAGCCACCGACCCGACACCGTTCGCAACGTGGATCGCATCGTGCGCCTGGGCGAACCGGTGTTCGACGGGGGCGGCCGCTCATGAGTGCGCGCCTGTTGCCATGACTTGCAGCGCGACCGGAGCCCGCGCACTCGCCGCCAAAACCCATTGGAGAATCATATGGTTTCCACCACGTGGCCCGCAATCAACACCTTGCTCAATATCATGTTGCTGCTGTGGGTCGGTGCACTGGTTGGGCGCGCCCGTACGAAGTACGCAATTTCGGCCTCTGCCACCACCGGCAACCCGGGCTTCGAACGCACGGTCCGCGTACAAATGAATACGCTGGAAAACAGCACGGTATTCCTGCCTGCCGTATGGCTGGCGGCCCTGTACGGCGCAACCATGCTCGTTGCGGTGGCAGGATTGGTCTGGATCGGCGCACGCGTCGCCTACGCCTTGGCGTACGCAAAGGATCCGGCCAAGCGTGCGCCCAGTTTTGGAGTCTCCCTGCTCGCCCTCGCGGTTCTGGTCGGCTATGCGGCCTTCGGCGTGGCGCGCTCCTTGTTCGCGTCCTAGCGAGCCTGATCGGCCGAAAGAAAGCGCCCCGTGCGCGACAGCGAAAGCCCCTGCTGAAGATCCCGGCCCCCAAGCAAGCGGGCCCGAAGCTCGGACCGCTCCGGGCCCTGGTTCCCTTCGTTCGCCCCTATCGGCGCCAAGTCCTGCTGGCATTGCTGTTCCTGTTACTGGCGGCCGGTGCAACGCTGGCCTTGCCCGCCGCGGTGCGCCTGCTGGTCGATCGCGGATTGGCCCAGCCGGCGACGATCGACATGGGGACCCGGATAATGGCGGTACACGGCTACTTTCTTGACCTGTTCGCCCTGGCGGTTGTGCTCGCGGTGTTTACCGCCGCCCGCTTCTACACGGTGAGTTGGATAGGTGAGCGGGTCACCGCCGACCTGCGCCGGGCCGTGTATGCGCACGTGCTGCGCCAGAGTCCGCAGTTCTTCGAGTCGCTCAAGACCGGCGAAATTCTCTCGCGACTGACCACCGATACGACGGTCATCCAAAGCGCGGTCGGCTCGAGCATCTCGATGGGTCTGCGCAGCGCCGTAATGGGCATCGGCGCAATTGCCCTGCTAATCGCGAGCAGTCCGCGCCTGATGCTAACGGTGGTCGGGATCATCGCCCTGGTAGTGCTTCCGGCGCTTTGGATAGGACGCCGGGTCAGGAGGCTTTCGCGCGCCAGCCAGGATCGCATTGCCGATACCAGCGCCATTGCCGGCGAGGTGCTCAATGCGGTGCCGGTAGTGCAAAGCTACACCCAGGAGACCGCGGAAACGACCCGTTTCTCAATTGCCAACGAAACTGCATTCACCACCTCGGTCCGCCGCGCCCGCACGCGTGCGGCATTCACGGCCTTTCTCATTGTCGGGATTTTCGGCTCCCTGCTCTATGGCCTGCACGGCGGGGTGGAGGCTGTGCTGGCCGGGCAAATTAGTGCCGGAGAGCTCAGTCAGACCTCCTTGTACATCATGCTCGTGGCGTCGAGCGTTGCCGTGCTGGCCGAGGTCTGGGGCGAGCTGTTGCGCGCGGCTGGCGCCACCGAACGCCTGATGGAGCTGCTTGCCGTCGAATCGGCAATTGCCGATTCGCCGCAGGCGCGAACCCTTGCCGTAGAGACGGGGGCGCGTGCGATTCGAGTGGAACTGGCCGGCGTAGTGTTTCGCTACCCCTCGCGGCCAACGCACGTGGTGCTCCAGGGCTTGACGCTGTCAATCGAGGCTGGCCAGACGGTCGCGCTGGTAGGCCCCTCGGGCGCGGGCAAGACAACGATCTTCCAGCTATTGCAGCGCTTTTACGATATCAACGAGGGGCAACTCCTGATCGGTGGCGTATCGGTGCGCGAGCTGCGTCTGGCGGATCTGCGCGCGCACATCGCCGTGGTACCTCAGGACCCGGTAATATTTTCCGGAAGCGTGCTCGAGAATATCCGCTACGGCCGCAGCACCGCTTCCGAAACCGAGACCCTGGCCGCAGCCGAAGCCGCGCACGTGGACGAATTCATCCAGCGCCTGCCAGAGGGCTACGCCACCGCTGTTGGGGAGCGCGGACTGCGACTGTCCGGCGGTCAGCGCCAGCGCATCGCCATTGCGCGCGCGATACTCAAGGACGCGCCCCTGCTGCTGCTCGACGAAGCCACGAGCAGCCTGGATGCCGAAAGCGAACGCGCGGTCCAGGATGCGCTGGAGGTGGCCATGCGAGGGCGCACTACCATCGTCATCGCGCATCGGCTCGCTACCGTGCAGCGCGCCGACCGCATCTTCGTCTTGGATCGGGGCATCATCGTGGAGCAGGGCCAGCACGCCGATCTGATGAGACAAGCGGGCTTGTACGCCCGGCTGGCGGCGCTGCAGTTCACGGCCTAGCGTGCACGTCCGCAAGATCACCGGCCGTGAAAATCCGACGGATTGGTCGCGCCGGTTGACGCCAACGCGCCGCGTCACACCGCGAACGGCCCTTCGGCCAGCGACGCCGTATGGAAATGGTGTGCACGTTCCGGGGGCTCGCGCATCGCGTCAAGCCATCGCTGCGCGTACGGCAGGGGCCCGAAGCCCGCCTCGGCATTGATGTGTCCGGCATCCCCGAGATTGACCCAATGGCTGCCCCAGCGCTGCGCCCAAAGACGTGCCGTGGCCACGCGCATCCAAGGATCGGTGTCGCTGGCAACCAGTGTGGTCGGGATAGCCAGCTCGGTTTGCGGCAACAGCCCGGCCAAACCGAAAGCGTCCGGGTCGGCCGGCGCCACGAGCAAAGCGGCTGCCAGCGGTGAGTCCGCCTCCAATGCGAGATGGCGGGCCAGCGCGAGGCAGCCAAAGCTGTGCGCCACCCCAAGCCAGGGCCCGCGGCCGGCGGCCGCGAGGGTGTCGGTGATATTCGCCGCCCAAGTCTCGAGGTCGGGCTTGGTCCAATCGGCTTGGTTGACGCGCACGGAGCCGGAGTGCAGCGACTGCAGCCAGCTCTGCCAGTGCAGCGGACTGCTGTTTCGCAGGCCCGGCACGATCAGCAGCCGAGCCGACGCAAGAGGGAGCGTGCCGGCCATGATCCTTCAATGCAGTAGATGGATAGGGGCAATGGTAGGTCGCGATCGCCTCGACGTGAACGAAGAAATGCGAGCCACCTAATACACGCTGCGCATTTGCCCGGTGCGGACCTCGCCGCCCGCGGCATGCAGGGCGACTTCGCCCGCCGGTCGCTGAGCGCGCTGCGCAATCCCGAATGGCACGCATGAGGCGCGTCATTACCCCGCGGTAGCGGGGCGGATGCAGTTCCTGATGGACCGCAGCGCACTAGCGCCGCATGCCCGCGAGTCGACGCACAACCGCCACCATGCGGTCCACTTCCTCACTGGTGTTGTAGAACGCCAACGACGAGCGCACCGTGGATTCGAGCCCGAAACGGCGCAGGATGGGCTGCGCGCAGTGATGTCCGGCTCGCACCGCGATGCCCTCCTGGTTCAGCGCCTTGCCCACCTCTTCGGTACTGGTGCCGTCGACCACGAAGGAAAGGACGCTGGCCTTGTCGATTGCGGTGCCGATCAGGTGCACACCATCAATCAGGTTCATGTGGTGCGTGGCGTACTCGAGCAGCGTGTGCTCGTAGCGCGCGATGTTCTCGACACCCACCCGCTCCACATAATCGAGCGCAGTCCCAAGGCCGACCGCGTCGGCGATGTTGCCGGTGCCGGCCTCGAAGCGCGTCGGTGGCTCGTCGTACACCGTACGCTCGAAGGTCACATCGAGGATCATGTTGCCGCCACCTTGCCACGGCGGCATGTCTTCGAGTACCTCGCGCTTGCCGTAGACCGCGCCGATGCCGGTAGGTCCGTAGATCTTGTGCCCCGAAAAGACGAAGAAGTCCGCATCGAGCGCGCGCATATCCACGCGCATGTGCGACACCGACTGCGCGCCGTCGATCAGCGCGCGCGCGCCTGCCCGGTGGGCCAGCTCAACGATCTTTTTCACCGGCACCACGGTGCCCAGGGCGTTCGAGACTTGCGTGACCGAGACGATCTTGGTGCGATCATTCAGCAGGCGCTGGTATTCCTCGAGCAGCACCTGACCGGAGTCATCGACCGGAATGACGCGGATCTTCGCACCCTTCTCGGCAGCGAGCTGCTGCCACGGCACGATATTGGCGTGGTGCTCGAGGTGCGAGACGATGATCTCGTCGCCCGGCCCGACATGCTTGGCCCCCCAGCTCTTGGCCACCAGATTGATGCCCTCCGTGGTGCCGCGCACGAAGACAATCTCCTCGCTCGAGCTTGCGCCGATGAAGCGGCGCACGGTCTCGCGCGCCTGTTCGTAGGCATCGGTCGCGCGCGCCGCGAGTTCATGCGCGGCACGATGGATGTTGGAGTTTTCGTGCGCGTAGAAGTGCGCGAGCCGATCAATCACCGCCTGCGGCTTTTGCGTCGTTGCGGCATTGTCAAACCACACCAGCTGCCGGCCGTTGACCCGCTCCTGCAGGATCGGGAAGTCGCGGCGGAGCGCGTTGACATCGAACGGCGGGTGTGCAGATGCCGAGGCCTGGGGAATCGCACCATTCGGCGTGGCGCTGGCTTGCTCGGCATCGATGAAGTAGTAGCGGCCGGGGCCGGCTACCGGCAGGGCGGGCGCCGAAGGCGCCTTCACGCTATCAGCAAGCAGCGAGCGCAGAGCTTCGCTGCCGGGTAGACCGAAGGATTGTGCGCTGACGAGATCGTCGCTAGGCAGGGCAGATTCACCGGCACTCGGTATGCCCGACACCGGGGCGCCGGTGGCACCAAGGAAATAGTATGCCGTCGGTTCGGACGGCGCCGTTGCGCCGCCACCGGGCATTGAAATCGTCGCCAGTGGCAGTGCAGCTGCGTAGGCCTGCGGCACGCCAAGAGCGTAGTTGCCGGCCCGCCCGTCATATCCGGGCGCTGCGCTCATGGCATGGTCAGGCACGCCGTTGGGTGCCTGCGCGTGCGGCACCAAGGAAGGCGCCGAGGCGCCCGCATTGGCCGGCGCTTGCGGCGAACTCGGCAGCAGGTTCGCGCCCGGCGCCAGGGCGCCGAACGGCACGGCAGCGGGCGTGGACGGGCCCGCAGCGCCGGGCGGCAAAGAGAACCCGGCCGGCTGCGGATTCATCGGCACCGGCACTCCAGCGGCGGCCGGCGTGGACGGCCCAGCAACGCTGGGCGGCAAGAAAAACCCCGCCGGCTGTAGATTCGTCGGCACCGGTGCTGCACCGGCCGCCGGCGTGGACGGCCCAGCAACGCTGGGCGGCAAGAAAAACCCCGCCGGCTGTGGATTCGTCGGCACCGGTGCTGCACCGGCCGCCTGCGCGGACGGACCAGCAGCGCCGGGCGGCAAGGAGAACCCGGCCGGCTGCGGATTCGTCGGCGCCGGAACTGCGCCAGCAGCCGGGGCGCCCGACAGCGCGGCAAAAAACTCGTTTGCCAGCCGCGCCAAGCTTGCCGGATCCGGCAGGCCCGCAGGCGGCCCCGGGCTCACTGCCTCGGGAGTCGCCATAGCGCTGGGTTCACTTGTAGGTATGGCCATACTCGTGGTACTTGCCGATTTCCACATCCTCCAGCACGGCAAGCGCGTCATCGGTGTGCACTGCGAGCGAGCAGTACAGCGAAATCAGGTACGAGGCAATCGCATTGCGGCTGATACCCATGAAGCGTACCGAGAGCCCCGGGCTTTGCTCGCCTGGCAGTCCGGGCTGAAACAAGCCAACCACGCCCTGGCGCCGCTCGCCCACACGCAGCAGCAAGATCTTGGTCTTGCCGTCGGCCACCGCCACCTTGTCCGACGGGACCAGCGGAATGCCGCGCCAAGTCAGGAACTGCGAGCCGAACAGGCTCACGGTCGGCGGCGGCACGCCACGGCGCGTGCATTCGCGGCCGAACGCAGCAATCGCACTCGGATGCGTGAGGAAAAACGCCGGCTCCTTCCACACCTTGGTCAGCAGTTCATCGAGGTCGTCCGGCGTCGGCGCACCGGCCAACGGGTAGATGATCTGATCGGGCGCGACATTGGCGAGCATCCCGTATTCCGGATTGTTGATTAGCTCGCTCTCCTGCTTCTCCTTGATCGTCTCGATCGTCAGTCGGAGCTGTTCCTTGATCTGGTCGTGCGGACTGCTGTACAGGTCCGACACGCGGGTGTGAACGTCGAGCACCGTGCTGACCGAATTCAGGAAGTACTCGCGCGGCTGATCCTCGTAGTCGGCGAAAGTGGTCGGCAGGTCCGCTTCGTCGCGCTTGGCACACAGCACCTGCACATCCAGCGGATTCTTGACCTTGTTCAACCGATAGATGCCGGCCTCGACCGGCACCCATTGCAACAGGTGAGTGAGCCAACGCGGGCTGATGGTCGACAGCGTCGGTGCAGTCTTGGTGGTGTTGGCTAGTTGGCGGGCGGCGTTATCGCCCAGTGCCAGTTGCACGGGCTTTTTATCTGCCATGTGGGACTCCTGTATCTATATGCGCAAAATGATTCTGTTTATGACAAAAATGGGAGAGCAAGTTTCGGATTCTTCACGGCCAGGATCAACCGTCTATAACCAGCAGGGCCATACCGGGAAAAGCACGGCGGCGCCGGCTCCGGGACCACCGGAGCGCGAATCGAGCAGCCTTGAGTTACTCGCACCGCGAGATCAATTGCGACAGTGATACCTCCAGTGCCTGCGCCAGTTTGGCCGCCGTGGCCAGGGAGGGCATCGCCGTGGCCCGCTCGATCTCACCCATGTAAGAGCGGTTCAGCTCCGCGCGGCCCGCCAGGCGCTCCTGTGACCAGCCGCGAGCCTCGCGCAGCTGTCGGACCACGCCGCCGAAGCGTTGACTGAGCTTGACCACACTAGATGCCCGCGCCGTCGACGACCGTTTCATCACGGGTGCTCGCCTGCGTGATCCGGCTTCCCGGGGCCACGCTACGCGTTAGCCAAACGTTGCCGCCGATCGCCGCGCCACGCCCGATGGTGATGCGGCCCAAAATGGTGGCGCCAGCGTAGATGACGACATCGTCCTCGATGATGGGATGCCTTGGCTCGCCCTTTTTCAAATTGCCATGCCCGTCCGTTGCAAAGCGCTTGGCGCCCAGCGTCACCGCCTGGTACAGGCGCACGTTGCGGCCGATTTCCGCGGTCTCGCCGATCACGACGCCGGTGCCGTGATCGATGAAGAACCCCGGACCGATCTTGGCGCCGGGATGAATATCGATTCCGGTTTCGCCGTGTGCGATCTCGGCAACGAGCCGCGCCAGCAGCGGCACACCCAGCAAGTACAGGCGGTGGGCGATGCGATGATTGATCATCGCGTGGATGCCCGGGTAGGAAAGCAGCACCTCGTCGACGCTGTGCGCCGCCGGGTCCCCCTGGTAGGCGGCCAGCACATCGCTGTCGAGCAGCGAGCGGATTTGCGGCAACGTGGCGCCAAAATCGCGCACGATCTCGAGTGCGCGCGCATCGGCGTCGCTCAGCGCCTGGCTGCCGTGGCGCACGTGATAGCGCAGTTCCAGCGACACCGCGCAAAGCAGGCGGTTCAACGCGATGTCGAGCGTGTAGCCGACGTAGTAGTCCTCACTCTCCTGACGCAGGTCGGGCGGGCCGAGCCGCATCGGGAACAGGGCCCCACGCAAACCGTCGACGATCGCGGACAAGGATTCGCGTGACGGTAGCTCCCTCCCGCGGATGTCGCGTGGTCGCTGCTGTGCGTCGCGCCACAGTTGCCGCACGCCGCGCAGTTGCGCAACAATGTTGGCCAGGTCAAGCGAAACGTGATCGGCCAAGGTTTGACCGTTGCCGTTGCCGTTGCCGTTGTTCTGCTCGGAGGGGATTTGCGAGGCAGCCGTCACGAAAGCACCACCGGGGGCCGCCAATCTCAATCTTGCACCCACGGCAGGCCCCGGAAGCGCCAGCCGTCGGCCGTGCCGCGGTGCTGGGCTTCGTTGAGCTCTCCCTCAAAACCCTCGAGAACGTTGAACACGCTCGTGAATCCGGCCTTGGTGGCGGCCTCGGCAGCCAGCGCAGAGCGTTTGCCACTGCGGCACAGCAGCAGCACGACCTCGTCCTTGCGCACCTTGGCTTCGAGCTCGCGCACGAAACGCGGATTGCGCGTCAGGCTGGTGCCCGTGGCCCATGCCACATGAAGACTGCCCGGCGCATGGCCGACAAATTTGCGCTCCTCGGCCGAGCGCACGTCGACCAGCACCGCGCCGCCCGATTGCAGCAGCGCCCAGGCCTCCCGCGGCGGCACGCTACCGGCAAACGGCAGGCCGGCGGATTTGGCTTCCTGTCGTACACGGTCCAGGACGGGTTGAGTGGCGGTATCGGCAAGTGCAGTGGACATGTTGCATCCTGGGGGTCTGGTGGCAAATTTGATGGCTATAGACAGCAGACGTTAGCGTAGGCAGCCGGCGCCGGCGCGGGAACGAACGATTGCGATATTCGATATGCGCGGAGCATCCAAGCCGCAAAAAATTGGCACCTGGCAAAGCGCAAGGACCGGATCGCGCCGCGAAGCGAGAATCGTGCGCAATACGGACCTCATCCGGTACCGGACTTGCAGCATTACCGTTCGGGAGGCGCTGCAACAAAAGAGCCGGGCCGTGAAATTCGGCAGTGACGGGGTGCCGTAGCCGCAGCCCCGCGCGCTGGAATCGCGCTCGACCGGGCCCCCTGCGGCACGCCGCTATACTTGCGGCGTACCGTCGGCAATGCCGGGAACGCTCCCAGGGCAGAACTTCGCGCGATGCAGCGCGCAGCATCCACGCACTCCGTATGCACCAGTTCGAGGATTTCATGCGCCATGTCATGGAACATGGCGTGGACAAGAGCGACCGCACCGGCACCGGGACGCGCTCGGTTTTTGGCCACCAGATGCGCTTTGACCTGGCCCAGGGTTTCCCGCTGGTGACGACCAAGAAGCTGCACCTGCGCTCGATCATCCATGAATTGCTGTGGTTCCTGCAGGGTTCGAGCAATATTGCCTATCTGCGCCAGAACGGCGTTAGCATCTGGGACGAATGGGCCGACGCCGACGGCGAGCTAGGACCGGTCTACGGAGTCCAGTGGCGCTCCTGGCCGGCGCCGGACGGCTCGCACATCGACCAGATCGCGCAGGTGCTGGAGCAGATCCGGACCAATCCGGATTCGCGCCGACTCATCGTATCGGCGTGGAACGTGGCCGACATCGCACGCATGCGTCTGCCGCCCTGCCATCTGCTGTTCCAGTTCTATGTTGCCCAGGGCCGGCTGAGCTGCCAGCTCTACCAGCGCAGCTGCGATATCTTTCTCGGGGTGCCGTTCAACATTGCCAGCTACGCCCTGCTCACCCACATGGTCGCGCAGCAATGCGACCTGGCGCCGGGCGATTTCGTCTGGACCGGCGGCGACTGTCACATCTACCGCAACCACTTCGACCAGGTGCGCGAGCAGCTGCTGCGCGCGCCGTTTCCCTATCCGCGGCTGCAGATCCGGCGCCGCCCCTCGTCGATCTTTGCGTATCGTTATGAGGATTTCGAGATCACCGATTACCAGGCGCACCCGCACATAAAGGCGCCGGTTGCGGTATGAGACCGTGACGCGCGTACGGCTGATCGTGGCGCGGGCGCGCAATGGCGTCATCGGCAACCACGGCGCCCTGCCCTGGCATCTGCCGGAGGATCTGGCGCATTTCAAGCGCATGACGCTAGGCCATTGCGTCGTGATGGGACGCCGGACCTGGGAATCGATCGGTCGCCCGTTGCCGGGGCGCCGCAACATCGTCGTCACGCGCAGTCGGCTGTGGCACGCCCCGGGTGCCGAAGCCGCGCACAGCCTGGAGGACGCCCTGAACAAATGTGCCGCGCGAGCAGATTCCGGGCGCGGCGGCAACCAGGACGGCGCGCAGGAGGTATTTGTCATCGGCGGTGCGCAGCTGTACGCCCAGGCCTTGCAGCGGCATGTCGATACAGTTTTTCTTACCGAGATCGATGCCGATTTCGAGGGCGACGCGATATTTCCGGGGCTCGATCGGGCGCGCTGGCGCGAGGTCTCGCGGCAGCATTTCGAGCCCGACAGCACTCGCAGCTTTGGGTTCGATTTCGTCCGTTACGATGCCGTTCCCGCGCACAATCTGCAACCGCCTTCCGGAGATCCAGATGTCCAGTGACGAGTTTCACGTTCACGGCGTACACGACCATGCACTCGAACATGCCGCAGAGCACGGCGGCGGCGATTCCCTCTCGGGGCGCGTCGCCGTCCTTTCCGCCGTGCTCGCCACCTTGGGTGCGCTGATGACATTCGCCGGCGGCGACACCCAGGCCAGGGCCCAGCTGTACAAGAACACCGCGACGATCACGAAAACCAAGGCCAACGACCAGTGGAACTACTACGAGGCCAAGGGCATCAAGCACAATCTGGCCGAGTTCGGCGCGGCGATATCGACGCACCCGGATCGTATCGAGGCCTACAAGTCCGAGGCAGAGCGCTACCGAAAGGAGCAGGCCGAGATCAAGACCAAGGCCGACAAGCTCGAAGAGGAGGTCACCGAGTGGGACACGCGCAGCGCTGAGCAAATGCATCGGCATCACCGCTGGGCTCTTGGCGCCACCGCGATGCAGATCGGCATCGCGCTGTCGGCCATTGTCCTGCTGTCACGCCGCGTCTGGCTGCTCTACGGCGTCGGCCTGGTCGCAGGGGCCGGCCTGATCTGTGGCGGCCTGGCGATTACGGGACTCTGAGGCGACGAATCCGCCCTGCGCTATTAACCTGACGCAAGCAAGCCCGGCGATGCGCGCAAGACCGCGCGCCGACCGAACGGCCCTAACAGGGTACCGCTGCGGGCTTTGCGTTCGTGGTCGCGTGCCTGCCCGCAGCTTGACGGTGCTCAGCGGCCAAAGCGAGCGTTCAGAGTTGCCGACCCCAAGCGATTGGCATTGATCATGAAGCCGATCAGCGCGCCGCTGGCATCGGCTGGCACGTCGAGCTTGTCCACCTTGAGCGCGTAGATCGTAAAGATGTAGCGGTGCGGCTTATCGCCTACGGGCGGGCAAGCGCCACCGAAATCCCCGGTGCCGAAATCATTGTGGCCCTCCTTGGCGCCCTGCGGCAGGGAGGCGCCCTTGCCGATGCCGCGTGCAAGACCGGTGGTGCCGGCCGGCAAGTCGTAGACGATCCAGTGCCACCAGCCACTGCCGGTCGGTGCGTCGGGATCGTAGACCGTGAGCGCGAAACTCTTGGTGCCGGCGGGCACACCGGACCAGGTCAAGGCCGGCGAGATGTTGTCACCGGTACAGCCAAATCCGGAAAATACCTGGGCCTTGCTCAGGGTGGATCCTTCGGCGATATCGGCACTGCGCAGCTCGAACGAGGCCGCTGGAACGGCTGCCACAGCGAGCGCGGCGCAAGCAAAGGCGCAAGCAAGGGTCCTGGGAACGGCAAAGGTTCGCATATCGGTCTCTCCCAAAAGTGGTCCGGGATCGGGAATGTACGGGATTCGCTACGGTACGGGAAGCAAGCCTTACTTGAGCGGCTTGTACCGCAGGCGGTGCGGGCGCGCCCCCTCCTCCCCAAGCCTGCGCTTCTTATCTTCTTCGTACTCGTGGTAGTTTCCCGCAAAGAACGTCCACTGCGAATCGCCTTCACAGGCGAGGATGTGGCTGGCGATGCGATCGAGAAACCACCGATCGTGCGAAATCACGAGCACGCTGCCGGCAAACTCGAGCAAGGCATCTTCGAGGGCGCGCAGGGTTTCCACGTCCAGGTCGTTGGACGGTTCATCGAGCAATAGGACGTTGCCGCCGGCAATCAGGGTCTTGGCCAGATGAAGGCGGCCACGCTCTCCGCCGGAGAGCTGGCCGACAATCTTTTGCTGGTCGGCACCGCGAAAATTAAAGCGCCCGAGATACGCGCGGGACGGCACTTGATACTTGCCCACGGTGAGGATGTCGTTGCCGCCCGAGACCTCCTCCCAGACCGTCTTGGAACCAGCAAGGGCGTCACGGGACTGATCGACATAGGCCAGGCGCACGGTGGGGCCGACCACCACCTGGCCGCTATCGGGGCGCTCCTGCCCCATGATCATCCGGAACAGGGTCGACTTGCCGGCGCCGTTCGGGCCGATGATGCCGACGATGGCGCCCGCGGGCACGCGAAACGACAGCTTGTCGATCAGCAGCCGGTCACCGAAGCCCTTGCTGACCTCCGTGAATTCGATGACCTCGGCACCCAGGCGATCGGCCACGGGAATGAAGATCTCCTGCGTCTCATTGCGCTGTTGGTATTCGTAGGAGTTGAGCTCTTCGAAGCGCGCCAACCGGGCCTTGCTCTTGGCCTGGCGCCCTTTCGGATTCTGGCGTACCCACTCGAGCTCCTGCTTGATGCTCCTGATGCGCGCGGCTTCCTGGCGCGATTCGACGGCCAGGCGCTGCTCCTTCTGTGCTAGCCAGGAGCTGTAGTTCCCCTCCCAGGGAATACCCTGGCCGCGATCGAGTTCGAGTATCCAGGCGCAAGCGTTGTCCAGGAAGTAGCGGTCGTGGGTGATTCCCACCACGGTTCCCGGAAAGCGCTGCAGGTATTGCTCGAGCCACTCTACGCTTTCGGCATCGAGGTGATTGGTGGGCTCGTCGAGCAGCAGCATGTCCGGCTTGGCCAGCAACAGCCGGCATAGTGCCACCCGACGCTTCTCGCCACCGGAGAGCCGCTCGATCCGCGCGTCCCAGGGCGGCAGGCGCAAGGCGTCGGCGGCAATCTCGAGTTGATGTTCCACGTCCGTACCGCTAGCCGCGATGATCGCCTCGTAGCGCGCCTGATCCGCTGCCAGCTTGTCGAAATCGGCATCGGCCTCGGCGTACGCGGCGTAGATTTGCTCCAGCTTGGCGCGCGCCTCGATCACCTCCCCCAAGCCCTGTTCCACCGCCTCGCGCACGGTCATCCCCGGATCGAGCTGCGGCTCCTGCGGCAGGTAGCCGATCTTCATGTTCGGCATGGGAACCGCCTCGCCCTCGAAATTGCGGTCCTCGCCGGCCATGATGCGCAGCAAAGTCGATTTTCCCGAGCCGTTCAAGCCCAGCACCCCGATCTTGGCGCCCGGAAAAAAGGAGAGCGAAATATCTTTCAGTATATGGCGCTTGGGCGGCACGATCTTGCCCACGCGCCGCATGGTGTACACATATTGCATAGGAAGCCCTCGAACGGAAGGCGCCTAGCTTACCGAAACGGCGCGCCGCGATTCGGTGCTGGCCACCTGCTCACGCGCTTGGTACCGGCGAATCGACCCAATCGGCCGTGGGCGGACAGGCGCATACAAGATTTCGGTCGCCGTACACGTTGTCGACACGCGCTACCGGCGGCCAGTACTTCCTGCGCCGCAGCGCGGGCGTAGGGAAGGCTGCCAGCTCGCGCGAGTACGCATGCTCCCAGCTGTCGGCGCTCACCATGGCGGCGGTGTGCGGGGCGTTGCGCAGCGGATTGTCTTCGCGATCGGCGGCGCCAGTTTCGACCGCCCGGATTTCGGCGCGGATACGCACCATTGCATCGACGAAGCGATCGAGTTCGCCCTGCGATTCGGACTCGGTAGGCTCGATCATCAGCGTCCCGGGAACGGGGAACGACAGCGTCGGAGCATGGAACCCGTAATCCATCAGGCGCTTGGCGACATCCTCCGCACTGATGCCGCATTGCTCCTTGATCGGCCGCAGGTCGAGGATGCACTCATGCGCGACGTAGCCGTTGCGCCCGCTATATAGAACCGGGTAATGCGGCGCAAGTTTGCGTGTCAGGTAATTTGCGTTGAGCAATGCGACCTGGGTGGCGCGGGTGATCCCTGTCCCGCCCATCATCGTCAAATACATCCATGAGATGGGCAGTATCGAGGCCGAACCGTAATTGGCGGCACTGATCATGCCAACGCTCTTCGCTTCGCCCAGGTGTCCGGGCAGGTATGGCGCGAGGTGGGACTTGACCGCCACGGGACCCACGCCGGGACCGCCGCCGCCATGCGGAATGCAGAAGGTTTTGTGCAGGTTCAGGTGCGAGACATCGCTGCCGAATTCGGCCGGTTTGGCCAATCCGATCAGCGCATTGAGATTAGCGCCGTCCGTGTAGACTTGCCCGCCGCAGCGGTGGACGATATCGCATATCTCGCGGATCGATTCTTCGAACACGCCATTCGTGGACGGATAGGTGACCATCAGCGCTGCTAGGCGTTCGGCATGAAGCTGCGCCTTGGCAGCGAGATCGGCAACATCGATGTTGCCCTGCGCGTCGCAGGCTACGACGACCACCTGCATACCGGCCAGGCTCGCCGACGCGGGATTCGTACCATGCGCGCTCTCCGGAATCAGGCACACGGTGCGCTGCGCCTGGCCTCGATCGCGGTGAAAGGCGCGAATTGCCAGCAGTCCGGCAAACTCGCCCTGGGCACCGGAATTGGGCTGCACGCTGACCCGATCGTAGCCGGTGCACTCGGCCAACATGCCCTCCAAGGATTCGATCAATGCACGGTATCCGGCACTCTGGTCGGCCGGCGCGTACGGATGGAGCGCGGCGAACTGTGGCCAGCTCACCGGAATCATTTCCGAGGCCGCGTTGAGCTTCATCGTGCACGAACCCAGCGGGATCATCGTCCGATCCAGCGCCAGGTCCCGATCCGCAAGCTCGCGCAGATACCGCAGCATCGCGGTTTCCGACCGGTGACGGTGAAATACCGGATGCAGCAGGTAGTCCGGTCCGCGCCGCAGCTCCGGGGGTAGCGCATCGGGCTGCGACCGCTCCAAGGCGTCCAAATCGGCCTCGACCCCAAGCACGCTCCAGAGCGCCTGCACGTCGTCGCGGCTCGAGGTTTCATCGAGCGAAATACCGATGGTTCGCGGACCCAGATCGCGCAGGTTGTAGCCGCGCGCCCGCGCCGCCGCGTGCACCCGGGCGGCGTCAACGCCGTCGATCCGCAGGGTATCGAAGAAGGATTCGTTCACGCGCAGGCCGGCCGTGCGCAAACCGGCCGCCAGGATCACCGCCAGGCGGTGCACGCGCATCGCAATGCGGCGCAAACCGTCGGCGCCATGGTAGATGGCATACATCGCAGCAATCACGGCCAGCAGGACTTGCGCAGTGCAGATGTTCGACGTTGCCTTCTCGCGGCGGATGTGCTGTTCGCGCGTCTGCAATGCCAAGCGCAGCGCCGGGTCGCCCTGGGCGTCGACCGAAACGCCGACCAGGCGACCCGGCACGGACCGCTTGAACTCGGCGCGGCAGGCGAGAAAGCCGGCATGAGGGCCGCCAAAGCCCATGGGCACGCCGAAGCGCTGCGCGCTGCCGATGACGATGTCGGCACCCCAGCGTCCCGGCGGCTCGAGCACGGTCAATGCCAGCAGGTCGCTTGCCACGGCAACCAGGGCTCCGGTCCGATGCACGTTGCGCACGGTTGCGGCATGGTCGTACACCTCGCCCGTGGACGCCGGATACTGCAGCAACACGCCGAAGTAATCGCCGACGGCGTTTGCTTCATCGCCGACCACGACCTCGATGCCCAAGGGCTCGGCGCGGGTGCGTACAACGCTGATCGTCTGCGGATGGCAATCGCGCGATACCAGGAACCGGTTCGACTGGCTGCGCGCCGCACGCCGCGCAAGCATCATTGCCTCTGCAGCCGCGGTCCCTTCATCGAGCAGCGAGGCATTGGCGATGGGCATCGCCGTGAGGTCGCCGATCATCGTTTGAAAGTTCAGCACGGCCTCCAAGCGGCCCTGCGAAATCTCGGCTTGGTAGGGCGTATACGCGGTGTACCACGCGGGGTTCTCGAAGACGTTGCGGGCAATCACCGCCGGCATGATGGTGCCGTAGTAGCCCATGCCGATGAGGCTGCGCAACACGCGATTGGCCTGCGCCAGCGCAGCAATGTCTTGCAGCGCCTGCGCCTCGCTCACCGGCGGCGGCAGAGCCAAGGGCGCCGCCAGGCGTATCGATTCCGGGACGATGGCCTGGGCCAGATCCTCCAGGCTCGCATGCCCGAGCTGCGCGAGCATGGCATCAATCTCGTCCTGGCTAGGACCGATATGCCGGGCAATGAATTCGGCCGGGTTCTCGAGATCGTGCAATGGCGCCACTGCGCGAGTTTTGTTTCCGTCCATCATTTCTCCGAATCGATCTGCGCCTGGTAGGCCTTGGCATCGAGCAGTCGGCCGACGTCTGCCACGTTCTCCGGTCGCATCCGAAAGAGCCACGCGCCAAAGGCGTCACGGTTGAGTTCTTCCGGAGCATCCTTCAATGCCTCGTTGATCGCGGCCACGCTTCCCGCAACCGGGGCGTATATGTCCGAGGCGGCTTTGACCGATTCCACCACCGCGACCACTTGTCCGGCGGTGACGGTCTTGCCAACGGTGGGAAGCTCGATATAGACCAAGTCGCCGAGGGCGTCCTGGGCAAAGTCGGTAATGCCGACCAGTACGCTGCCGTCCGGCTCGGTGCGCACCCACTCGTGCGATTCGGTGTAGCGCAGGTCCGCCGGAATGCTCATTTTTCGCTCCCTATCATCTGCTGTTTCGCTGTCAGCACCTTGCCATTGCGTACGAACGGTGGGCGGCACACGATGGCGGCCGCAGGACCCGCGCGCAGGTCGACAGTAACCTCCTCGCCCGGGACCACGCCCGCAGGCACTCGTGCCAAGGCGATCGAACAGCCCACGGTCGGCGCGAACGTGCCGCTAGTGATCTCGCCCGGGCCGTGCCGGGTGGCGACACCTTGGTGCGAGCGCAATACGCCCCGGTCCAGGAGCATCAGGCCCAGCAATTGGCGCAAACCCGGGTCGGCACGCTGGCGCTCGAGCGCCGTGCGGCCGATGAATTCGCGCGGCGCGCGCAAATCCACCGTCCAAGCCAAGCCCGACTCCAGCGGCGAGACCGTCTCGTCCATGTCGCTGCCGTACAGGTTCATGCCCGCTTCGAGTCGCAGCGTGTCGCGCGCCCCGAGCCCGCAGGGCGCAACGCCGGCAACGGTCAGGGCGCGCCAGAACTCGGCCGCCTGCGCGGCCGGCAGGGCGATCTCGCAACCGTCCTCGCCGGTATAGCCGGTACGCGAGACGAACCAATCCCCGACGGTGGCCGCGCTAAACACAGGCAACTGGGCAACGGTTGGGCCCAGACGCGGAACCGCTCGCGCCAGCTGTGCGCGCGCTGCCGGACCCTGTACGGCAATCAGGGCGAGATCGGTGCGCGCACGCAGCTCAACCGCGAAGCTGCGCTCGGTCCGTACCCGGTGCATCCAGGCAAGATCGCGTTCGGCCGTCGCCGCGTTGACCACCAAGCGAAAGGGCACGGTGGCGTCGACCTCGCGATAAACGATTAGGTCGTCGCTCACCCCGCCGTCGGCCTGGAGCATGCAACTGTACAAAGCCTTACCCGGCTCCAGCCCGCCCGAATCGTTGGCAAGAAGCAGGCGGAGAAATTCGAGGCTGCCGGAACCTGTCAGATCGATGGCCCGCATGTGCGAAACGTCGAACATACCGCTGTGGGCGCGCACCGCATTGTGTTCGGCAATTTGCGATCCGTAGTGCAGCGGCATATCCCAGCCGCCGAAATCGACCATCTTCGCGCCAGCAGCACGGTGCATTTCGAACAGTGGGGTGCGCTTGAGCATCGAGCGGTTCCGGAGCAAAGGCGGCACATCGAGGCTTCGATGCGCGCCCCTCTGTCCTTTTGCCTGAGAGTTCCGGGGCGGCCCGATCGGCCCCCGTAATGAGAGCGCAGACCTTGCAGCCCCTTGCACCTTCGGCGCCGGACGCCAAGTCCGGTCTCTCCAGAGACGCTCGCGCGGCGCGGTTCCTTGACCTGAGCGATTACGGGCGTTGCGCCTTCGGCGGTCAGGGGCGCGGGGGGCGGGCAGCCTGGCGGCGTCCCGCGTCCTGCGTCCTGACGCTCTCCCACGTCGCGGTCACGAGCGTGGTGCGAGCATACACGATTCCCTGCTTGCGGCGCGCCAATGCGTACTTCGACCTCAGGTGCGAGGCAAGGTCACGCCGGTTTGCCCCTGGTACTTGCCACCGCGATCGCGATACGAGGTCTCGCAAACCTCGTCGGATTCGATAAAGATCACCTGTGCACAACCCTCATTGGCGTAGATCTTGGCCGGTAGCGGCGTCGTATTGGAAAACTCCAGGGTCACGTGTCCTTCCCATTCCGGTTCCAGCGGAGTCACATTGACGATGATGCCGCAGCGCGCATAGGTGCTCTTTCCGAGGCAGATGGTGAGCACGCTGCGCGGAATGCGAAAGAATTCGACCGTGCGGGCCAAGGCGAAGGAATTGGGTGGAATGATGCAGACATTGCCGCGAAAATCGACAAACGAGTCCGGATCGAATGCCTTGGGATCGACGATGGTGCTGTTGATGTTGGTGAAAATCTTGAATTCGGCCGCGCAGCGGATGTCGTACCCGTAACTGGACGTACCGTAGGAGACGATGCGCTGGCCATTGACGCTGCGCACCTGGCCAGGCTCGAATGGTTCGATCATCCCCTGTGCGGCCATGCGCCGGATCCAACGGTCGCTCTTGATCGTCATCGCTGCCTCCTCCCAAGGCGCCGGATTCTACGGCAGTGGCCGCCGCTGCCGGCCAGCACCGCGAAACCGATCGGAAGGATGATTTTCCCGGGTACAAAGCCGTGACTTGCGTTTGGCGCCATTGTCGGATAAAAAACCCGGCGCAAGGTGAGCGCAATCCCCGTATTCGCCGATTCCGTAACCGACATGGCATTGGACTGGACGACCGTAGAACAAGGCAGTGGGCTCAAGGAATTTCGCCCACGGCGCATGAATCCCGGCGATTGGGTTCCCGCGCGGCGCGGCGATATGTTGAAGGACGTCGATACGCCGGCCTTGATCTTGGATCTGGACAAATGCGAGGCAAACCTCTCTAGGCTTATGGCCGCCGTCGCTGGCACTCAGGTCCAGGTTCGCCCCCACGCCAAGACACACAAATGTGCGGAGCTTGCCCGGCGCCAGATTGCGGCAGGCGCCGTAGGGGTGTGCTGCCAGAAGCTGGGTGAGGCCGAGGCCATGCTGGCGGGCAATATCAACGATGTGCTGATCACCAACGAGATCGTCGGCGAATCCAAGATGCAGCGCATGGCCCGCGTGGCGCGCACCTACGCGCCGGCCAGAGTGGGCGTTTGCGTCGACAGCGTCGACATCGCGCGCCAGCTGGCCGCAATTTGCAGCGCCGAGCAGGCGGTGCTGGACATCTATGTCGAGATCGATGTCGGTCAGAACCGATGCGGGGTCTCCGAACCGCGGGCGGCAGTCGAGCTTGCGCGCTGGCTCGCCAATTCGCCGGCATTTCATTTTCGTGGCTTGCACGCATACTCCGGCCTTGCGCAGCACCGGCGCGGTGTGCCCGAACGGCGCGCCGCAGCCGAAGCGGCTGCATTGCGTGCGGCGCAAGCGCGAGATGCCATTCTGGCCGCCGGACTTCCCTGCGAGGTCGTTACCGGAGGCGGTACCGGAACCTTCCCGTACGATGTGCGCAGCGGCGTATTCACGGAAGTCCAACCCGGCTCGTATCTTTTCATGGATGTCGACTACGCCAAGAACGAACAAGATATCCATGCGCCCAACTTCGAAGTCTCCTTGTTCGTGCTTGCGACGGTGATGAGCCTGCGAGAGGACCGGGCCACGCTCGACGCCGGAATCAAGGCCTTCTCCACCGACCTCGGGCCGGCCCGCCCGGCTTTCCCAGGCTGGCGCGTGCGCAACGTCTCAGACGAACACACCGTGTTGATGCGGTCGGACAACCTGACTCCGATCAAGCTGGGCGACAAGGCCCTGCTCGTCCCGGGTCACTGCGATCCCACCGTGAACCTTCATGACTGGCTAGTCGCAACGCGCCGGGGCCGCGTCGAAGCGGTCTGGCCGATCGACGCGCGCGGCAGGGCGTATTAGCCCGCGCCGCCGCGTCAGATCCTTGCGTTGCCCCCACGCCTCGTCCTTGGCCCCGCATCGGCAAGCACTCGCGACAATTGGGACAAACTGTCGACGCTGTGCGCCGGCAGGAACTGGTCGACGTGCGGCAACATCGCGCGGATGCCCTGCGCCCTGGGCTCGAAGGCCGAGTAGCGCAGCAAGGGATTTAGCCAAACGAGGCGGCGACACGACTTTGCAAGCCGCTGCGTCTGCCACGCCAGCGCACGTGCGTCACCGACTTCCAAGCCGTCGCTCATCAGCAGCACGGTGCGATTGCCGGAGGGCACACGCCGGGCCCACTTTCGATTGAATTCCTCCAGGCATCGGGAAATCCTGGTTCCACCGGACCAGTCGTCAACCGCCGCCACCACCTTGGCAATCGCGACATCCGGATCGAGCGCACGCAACACGCGGGTAATGCGCGTCAGACGCGTCCCGAAGACAAAGGATTCGAGGCGACAATCGCTGTTTGTGAGGGCATGCAGAAAGTGCAGGAATACCCGCGAGTAGCGGCTGACAGAGCCCGAGATATCAACGATGGCCACCAGCGGTTCGACGCGCGTGCGCCTGCGCTGCAGGGGGAAGTCGACAAATTCACCGCCGCGGCGGGCGGCCGCGCGCAGCGCAGCCGGCAGATCGAGCCGGCGACCGCGCCGCGCCAGCGCATAACGCCGTGTTCTTTGCGCTGCGAGAAAGGGCTGCAGCTCGTCGATCATGCGCCGCGCACAGTTCCACTCCAACGCCGACATCGTCTCGAAATCGGCCTTGCGCAGCTGCTCACGGTCGGACCAGGTCCCCACCGCAGTGAGCCCGGTAGGCCGTGGCTCGGCCGGCGGCGGCCGTGGCGAGGCGACCCTGGGCGGCCGCAGCGCCTCGGCCAGGCGCCGGTTCTGCGCCTTGGCGCCGCGGCCGGGGCCGCCAGAGACTTCCGGCAGCAGCATGCGCATCATCTGTCCCAGCAGGTCAGGGTCCCGCCAGAACAGCGCGAAGGCCTGGTCGAACAGTAGCCGGTGTTCGGCGCGATCCGTCAGGCACGCCAGCAGGGCGTCGTGAAAGTCCTCGCGCGAGGCGATGCCGACCAGGTGCACGGCGCGCAAAGCGAGCATGACCCGATCCGTGCCCAGCGGTAGTCCGGCAGCCCGCAATACGCGGGCAAAATGCACGACGTTTTCCGCGATGCGGCCCGGGGGCGGGCGTTCCGAGCGCAGTGGATCCATAGTCTCGCCTGCGCGCTACGTGCGGGCGGCCTCGACGCGCACGCGCTCGATCAGGCGCGCCGCCTCCGAACCCTGTATCCGGGCAATATCGTCCTGGTACTTGAGCAGGACCCCGAGCGTGTTTTCGACGACGTCGGGATCCAGTGCCACGGCATCCAGGGCCATCAGCGCACGCGCCCACTCGATGGTCTCGGAAACGCCGGGCAGCTTGTAGAGTTCCACTTCGCGCAGGGCCTGCACGAACGCTACGACCTGCCGGCTCAAGGCCTCCGAACAGCCGGGAGCCTTGCGGCGCAGGATGTCGAACTCGCGCGCAGCGTCAGGGTAGCCAACCCAATGGTAGATACAGCGCCGCTTCACGGCATCGTGGATCTCGCGGGTCCGGTTCGACGTGATCACCACCAGCGGTGGCTGCGGGGCCTTCACCGTGATCCACTCGGGAATGGTGATCTGGAAGTCGGACAGCACCTCGAGCAGGTAGGCTTCAAAAGGCTCGTCCGCACGATCGAGTTCATCGATCAGCAATACCGGTGCGACGTCGTGCGCCTGCAAGGCGCGCAGCAGCGGCCGGGCGATCAGGAAGCGCTCGGAAAAAAGCTCGCGGGCAATGTCCTCGCGCCGTTCGCTGCCGGCCGCCGGTTCCGCCAGTGCAGCCGAACGCAGCTCGCCAAGGCGAATCTCGAGCATCTGGCGCGCGTAATTCCATTCGTAGGCCGCGTCATGGACATCAAGACCCTCGTAGCACTGCAGGCGGATGAGCTCCGCCCCGAGCGCGTTGGCCAGCACCTTGGCAATTTCGGTCTTTCCGGTTCCCGGCTCGCCCTCGACGAACAAGGGGCGCTCAAGACGCAGCGCCAGAAAGACAGCGGTGGCCAGCGCCCGATCGGCGACGTAGTCGCCTCGCGCCAGCAGCTCTAGTGTCGCATCGACCGAGTCCGCCGCCTGCGCATGCAAACGCGCAGACGGCCGCTCCGCGGTGCCCGTTGCTGTCGACCCTGGCGTCTGCCGCGGAAGCTCCCGCGGATTCTCGACCGGCACGCGCGTCAACCCAGCGCCCGCGCGACCGCCCTTTTCGCCAAAACCGGAATCAGGTGCGCACGATACTCGGCCGAACCGTGCAGATCGCTATTCAAGCCCTTCGCGTCGACCTGCACGCCGTCGCAGGATTCTGGCGCAAACTTGCGGGTGAGCGCCGCTTCGAGCTCCCGGCTGCGAAACACGCAACTCCCGGCGCCGGTCACTGCAACGCGAACATTGGCACCGGTCTTGGCCACCATCACTCCGACAATGGAAAAGCGCGAGGCCGGCTGGCGGAACTTCTCATACGCCGAGCGTTCCGGTATGGGGAAATGCACCGCCGTGATGATCTCCTCCGGGCGCAGCGCCGTCTCAAACAGACCGAGAAAGAAATCGTCCGCGGGGATCTGGCGCTTATCGGTCTGGATGGTCGCGCCCAGGCCGAGCACGGCGGCCGGATAACAGGCCGCCGGATCGTTGTTGGCGAGCGAACCCCCGATCGTGCCGCAGCTCCGAACCTGGCGATCGCCGATCCCGGCGGCAAGCTGCGCCAATGCCGGAATCGCACGCGCAACATCGCGCGAGGCGGCCACGCTTGCATGAGTCGCCATGGCGCCGATCGTCACGCGCGCCGCTTCGGTCCGAATGCCATCGAGCCCAGATATGCCACGCAAATCCACCAGTGCGGAGGGCGAGGCAAGACCTAGTTTCATCGCGGCGACCAGGGACTGCCCGCCTGCCAGCAAACGCGCGTCGCCGCCGAGCAGTTTGGCCGCTTCGGCCACCGAGCTAGGACGATGATATTGGGTTTCCATGGCGTGTCTCCTCAATGCCGGGCCGCGGCCCGGATCGCCGTCCAAACCGCGTAGGGCGAGGCCGGCATCGGCACGTCGCGCACGCCCAGCGGCGCCAAGGCATCGGTAATCGCGTTCATGACCGCCGGCGGACTGCCGATGGCACCGGCCTCGCCGCAGCCCTTGACACCCAAGGGGTTGTGCGTACACGGTGTTCCGGCGAGCGTCTCGACCTTCACATTGGGCAAATCGTCGGCGCGTGGCATCGCGTAGTCCATGTAGCTGCCGCTCAGGAGCTGTCCTTCCGCGTCGTAGCGACAGGCCTCCAGCAAGGCCTGGCCCAGGCCCTGCGCAACCCCGCCTTGCACCTGGCCCTCGACGATCATCGGGTTGACGACGTTGCCAAAGTCATCACATGCCGTAAAGCGATCGACTCGCACCTGTCCCGTGCTCGGGTCGACCTCCACCTCGCAGATATGCGTGCCGGCAGGGTAGGTGAAGTTGGTCGGATCGTAAAAGGCATTCTCATTGAGCCCGGGCTCGAGTTTGTCCAGGGGAAAGTTGTGCGGAACGTAGGCGGTCAGCGCGATTTCGGCAAAGGTTTTCTTGCGATCGGTCCCGGCAACACGAAACTCGCCGCCGGAAAATTCGATGTCCGCATCCGAAGCCTCGAGCAAATGGGCGGCAATCTTCTTGCCCTTGGCGATGATCTTGTCGACCGCTTTGACGATCGCGGTCCCGCCCACCGCCAGCGAGCGGCTCCCGTAGGTTCCCATGCCGAAAAGTACCTTCGCGGTATCGCCATGCACGATATCGACATCGTCGAAACCGATGCCGAGCTTTTCGGCAACCACTTGTGAGAAGGTCGTCTCGTGCCCCTGGCCATGGCTGTGGGAACCCGTGAAGACCGTCACCTTGCCGGTAGGATGCACCCGGACCTCCCCCGCCTCGAACAGGCCGGCGCGCGCACCGAGGGCGCCGGCAACATTGGAGGGGGCGAGGCCGCACGCCTCGAGGTAGCAGGAGTAGCCGATCCCGCGCAGCAGGCCCTTGCGCGCGCTGGCGGCGCGCCGGGCGGCAAATCCGTCGACGTCGGCGAGCTGCAGGGCACGCGCCAGGGTCGCTTCATAATCGCCCGTGTCGTAGGTCAAGCCCACCGGCGTGGTGTAGGGAAAGCTGCGGATGAAATTGCGGCGGCGCAGTTCCGCCGGGTCGATCCGAAGTTCGCGCGCCGCCATCTCGACCATGCGCTCGACCAAGTAGGTGGCTTCGGGACGGCCGGCTCCGCGATAGGCGTCCACGGGCGCGGTATTGGAAAACACTCCCTTGACCTCGCAATAGATCGCCGGGGTCGCATATTGCCCGGCAAGCAGCGTGCCGTACAGGATCGTGGGCACACACGAGCCGAAGGTCGACAGGTACGCCCCGAGGTTGGCGGTGGTATGCACCCGCAGCCCGAGGAATTTGCCATCCTTGTCCAGGGCCAGCTCGGCGCGGGTGACGTGATCCCGGCCATGCGCATCGGCCAGAAAGCTCTCGCTGCGCTCCGCCGTCCATTTGATCGGCCGGTCGATGCGCTTGCTTGCCCATACCAGCGCGGTCTCTTCTGCGTAGAGGAAGATCTTAGAGCCAAATCCTCCGCCCACATCGGGCGCAACCACTCGCACCTTGTGCTCCGGCAGTCCGAGCACGAACGCGGTCATCAAGAGGCGCTCAACGTGTGGATTCTGGTTGGCCACGTACAGCGTGTAGCTGTCATCGGCCCGGTGGTGAACGGCATTCGCGGCACGCGGTTCGATGGCGTTCGGAATCAGCCGATTGTTGACGTACTCCATGGTGGTCACGTGTGCCGCACGCGCAAAAGCGGCGTCGGTAGCGGACTTGTCACCACATCCCCACGTGAAGCAGACGTTATCCGCGGCCTGCTCATGCACGGCCGTGCCTGCCTGTGTCGCCGTGGCCGTGTCGGCAACCGCCGGGAGCACGTCGTAATCCACCTCAACCAATGCCGCCGCCTCGCGGGCCTGCTGGAGGCTATCGGCCACCACCAGCGCGATCGCCTCACCGGCGTAGCGCACCTTGTCCTCGGCCAGGACGGGGTGCTTTGGCTCCTTCATCGGCGTGCCGTCAAGCGAGGTGATCAACCAGCCGCAGGGCAGACCGCCGACCGCGGCCATATCCTTGCCCGTGATGATGCCCAGGACTCCCGGGCTGCGCGCCGCGTCCGAGGTCTTCACCGCGCGCAGCCGCGCGTGTGCGTGCGGGCTGCGAACGAACACCGCGTAGCTCTGGTTGGGCAGTGAAACATCGTCGGTGTACTGCCCCTGCCCAGTCAGGAAGCGGTAGTCCTCCTTGCGCTCGATCGAGCGCCCGATCAGTCCTGGTGCACCCATCGTGGCCTCCTCACATGCCCATGGCCTTCGCGCCCTGCGCGACGGCCTTGACGATATTCTGATATCCCGTGCAGCGGCAGAAATTGCCTTCGAGACCCGCCCGGATCTCCGCCTCCGTCGCGTGCGGATGGTGCGCGACCAGGTCGAGCGCGCTCATCACCATGCCCGGCGTGCAATAGCCACACTGCAGCCCATGGCAAGAGCGGAATGCCTCCTGCATGGGATGCAGCGCACCGTCCTCGGCCGGCGTAATGCCTTCAATGGTCGTCACTTGGCCCCCGGCAACCTGGAGCGCGAGCACGTTGCAGCTCTTGATCGCGCGCCCGTTGAGGTGAACCGTGCACGCCCCGCACTGGGCCGTGTCGCAACCGATGTGCGTTCCGGTCAGCCGCAGCTGTTCTCGAAGAAATGTTGAAAGCAGGGTGGTCTCGCCGACCTCGGCAGATACCTCCCGCCCATTTACCTGAAGTTGGAGTTTTTGGGTCATCTTTGCCCCTCCGATTGCGAGCACTGCGACTGCGCCAAGGAATGTGACGGGGTCGAGGATACGGACCGCGACTGCGGCACTGCCATTTTGTGCGGTCGATCATAGTCCCAGATTTGCAGCAACACACCACTCTTTTTTTCTGCGCTGCAATAGCCCCATGCGCGACGCGGTCCTGCGCGCCACGGTCTTGCGCACCCCATGGCACACGGGCAAAACTTCCTGTTATCGTGGCGCGAACACGGGGCACGCGCGGATTCTTCCGGCCCCCGCGGATAGCGGACGCCCCCAGCGCAGGGAAGAACAGAAATGGACAGTGTCGACACGCAAGTCCTGAAGAAGGCCGACGAATGGATACGCACGGGTCAGCGGGCCGTGCTGGGCACCGTAATCCGGACCTGGGGTTCGGCGCCGCGTCCGGTCGGCGCTCTGGTTGCCATCCGCGCCGACGGCCAGATCGTCGGTTCGGTTTCCGGCGGCTGCATCGAGGACGATCTCATCGACAAGATCCGCTCCGGCTCCCTGCTGCTCGAGCGACCGCGCCGCATGAAATACGGCATCAGCGCCGAGGAAGCCACCCGCTTCGGCTTGCCCTGCGGGGGCACACTGGAGCTGGTGCTGGAGCCGCTCACCGCGCAGTCGAAAATCGATACCTTGCTCGAACGTGTGGGCGCCGGACGGCAGACTGCGCGCAAACTCGACTTGCGCAGCGGCGAGGTTTCCCTGAGCGAGGGCAAGGGAGTCGCCGCACTTTCCGTGGACGAATCGGCGCTCATCAGCGTACACGGTCCGATCTGGCGTCTGCTGATCATCGGCGCCGGACAGTTGACGCAATACCTCGCCGAAATGGCACTTGCCCTGGACTACCAGGTGATGATCTGCGATCCGCGTGAAGAGTATGCCGATATCTGGTCCGTGCCCGGAACGACGCTCGTTCGCACCATGCCCGATGACACGGTGCTGGAGTGCAAGCCGGACCCGCACACCGCCGTTGTGGCGCTTACGCACGACCCCAAGCTCGATGACCTTGCGCTGATGGAGGCACTGCGATCGGCGGCGTTTTATGTCGGCGCGATCGGCTCGCGCAAGAACCAGGAAAAACGCAAGGAACGCCTGAAGGAGTTCGGCGTCACGGACGAACAGCTCGGACGTTTGTACGGACCGATCGGGCTCAAGAACGGCGCCCGCACGCCGCCGGAAATTGCCGTCTCCATCCTGGCCGAATTGACCGGGGTGAAATATGGCTACCGGATTCCGACGCCGATTGCCGCCACGGTCGACGGCAAAATCGAATCTGGCTGCGCGAGCTAGCCGGCTCCGGCGATCGGTGGGTCCGCAAAAGGCGGGTTGCGGCAGCTCCCGCGCCTGCACTGGTCGATTTCGGGACGACCTCAGGTATTGGATACCTTGATTGCCGGCATCTTCGCCGAGAGATCGCGCGCGCGTTCGGCAATACGGATCGCAACCCGACGCGCTATCGCCTTGTACGCGCGGGCGATGTCGCCGTCGGGATCGGCCACCACCGTAGGCGTTCCGCGATCGGAATGCTCGCGGATGCGAATGTCCAGCGGCAAGGACCCCAGCACCTCGACCGAAAATTGCCGCGCCATCTTCGCCGCCCCGCCGGAGCCAAAGATGTGCTCCTCGTGGCCGCACTGCGAGCAAATGTGGGTGGCCATGTTCTCGATGATGCCAAGAATAGGAACGCCAACCTTCTCGAACATGCGCAGCCCCTTGGACGCATCGAGCAGGGCAATGTCCTGCGGTGTCGTGACGATGATCGCCCCGGTAACCGGCACCTGCTGCGCCAGGGTGAGTTGAATGTCCCCGGTGCCCGGCGGCATGTCGATCACCAGATAATCGAGATCGCGCCAGTTCGTAAGGCTCAGAAGCTGTTGCAGCGCCGAAGTCACCATCGGACCGCGCCAGACCATGGGTTGGTCCGGATCGATCAGAAAACCGATGGAGCTGGCCTGGATCCCGTGACCCTCCAGCGGGTCGAAGGTCTTGCCGTCCTTGCTCGACGGTTGGCCGACGATGCCGAGCATGGTCGGTTGACTGGGCCCATAGATATCGGCGTCGAGCATGCCGACGCGAGCGCCTTCGGCGGCCAAGGCCAGGGCCAGGTTGGCGGCCACCGTGCTCTTGCCCACCCCGCCTTTGCCCGAGGCGATCGCGATGATGTTGCGCACGTTGGGCATGACCTTGAGCCCGCGTTGCACCGTGTGCGCGACAATTTTTGAATAGACCTCGGCGTGAACCTCGGTCGCCCCTGCCGCCCGCAGCGCCTGCACCACACGCTCGCGGATCGGCTCGATCTGGCTCGCCGCCGGGTAGCCCAATTCGACCTGAAGGCGGACGATGTCCCCATCGACGCGCACGTTGCGCGCTGCGCGCGATTTCACCAGGTCGACACCGGTATTGGGATCGATGACGCCCGCCAGCACCGCATTGACACGTTCAAGATCGATTGCCATGTTCCCGCCGCGAAACGCGCTCCCCAGCCTGTGCTCCAGGCAGCAAGCATACGGCAGGAGCCGAAAGGAAAACCCTACCGGCTGATAGACTGTACCGTCGACGCCAGCGTGCGGGCCGCTGCGAGTGCGGCGCGCACCGGCGCCGATGCACGTTTTCGCACCGTTACCGATCCGCCAGGCAATGCGGCGCAAATGACTCAACGCGAACTGTTCGTCACCACGGCACTTCCGTACGCCAACGGAGCGCTGCACATCGGCCACATCATGGAGTACATCCAGGCCGACATCTGGGTTCGCTTCCAGCGACTGCGCGGCCACAATGTGCATTTTGTCTGTGCCGACGACGCTCACGGCGCGCCCATCATGATCGCCGCCGAGAAGGCCGGCATGACGCCGCAGCAGTTCGTTGCGGCGATCGCCGCGGCGCGCAAGCCGTACTTGGACGGATTCCTGCTCGGCTTCGATCATTGGCATTCGACCGAATCGCCAGAAAATACCGAGCTCTCGCAGGACATCTACCGGCGCTTGCGCGTGGCCGGACTCATAGCGATCCGGACGATCGAGCAGTTCTACGATCCGGTCAAGCAGATGTTCCTACCGGACCGCTACATCCGCGGAGAATGCCCGCACTGCGGTGCAAAGGATCAGTACGGAGACGCCTGCGAGGTCTGCGGATCGGTGTACGGGCCGACCGAACTGAAGAATCCCACCTCGACGCTCTCGGGCGCGGTACCCGAGCTGCGAACCTCCGAGCATTACTTCTTTCGCCTTTCCGACGAGCGCTGCCGGCAGTTCCTGCGTGAATGGATACAGGGCGGGCGCCTGCAGCCCGAGGTCGCCAACAAGGCGCGGGAATGGCTGGACGGCGATTCCGGTCTGGCCGACTGGGATATTTCGCGCGATGCCCCCTACTTCGGCATTCCGATTCCGGATGCGCCGGGGAAGTTCTTCTACGTCTGGCTCGACGCGCCGATCGGATACCTGGCCGCGCTCAAAGCGTATTGCACCCACCGGGGCATCGACTTCGAAGGCGTGCTGCGCAATCCGCATACCGAACAGATCCACTTCATCGGCAAGGACATCATCTACTTTCACACCTTGTTCTGGCCGGCGATGCTTCATTTTGCGGGCAAGCCGTACAAGGTCCCCGATCGCGTGTACGTGCACGGCTTCATCACCGTAAGCGGCGAAAAGATGTCCAAGAGCCGCGGTACCGGCATCGATCCGCTGCAATACCTGAAACTCGGAATGAATCCCGAGTGGCTGCGGTACTACATCGCCGCCAAGCTCAATGCGCACGTCGAAGACATCGACTTTCACCCGGACGATTTTTTGCAGCGCGTCAACAGCGACCTGATCGGCAAGTACGTAAATATCGCCAGCCGCGCGGCGAACTTCGTTACGCGGTATTTCGAGGGAAGCGTCGCCGAGGTGGACGCGGACGGCGAGTGGCTTGCGCTGGCACCGGCTGCCGTCGATGCCGAAATCGCGGGAGCCTACGAGGCGCGCGAGTTCGGCAAGGTGGTACGCCTCGCGATGGCCTTCGCCGACCAGCTCAACCGCCAGTTTGACGCCTCCCGGCCATGGGAGTTGGCGAAGGATCCCGCCGGGCGCGAGGCGCTGCTGCGCATCTGCTCGCGCTGTCTGCGCGGCTTCCAATACCTGACGCTGTGGCTAAAGCCGATCTTGCCGGAACTGGCAAAGGAGGTCGAAGAGTTCTTGGGTTGTGCAAAGATGCGCTGGAAGGGCGGGCTGTCGCCCGTAAAGCGCATTCGCCCGTACCGGCACCTGATGGAGCGCGTAACACCAGGGCAACTCGATGCGCTTTTTGAGCCGCCGGCCGCCAGTCCGGAGGTGGCCACTGCGGGGACCGCGGGCGCAGGAGCCTCGGCGACGCCTCCCCCACCATCCCAGCCGGTCGCGGCCGCGCCCGGCCAGAGCCTGCCGCCCGCGATCTCCATCGATGAATTTGCTCGCATCGACTTGCGCATCGCGCGTATCGTCGCGGCGGAGGAAGTCGACGGCAGCGACAAGCTGCTTCGGCTCACGCTCGATGTCGGCGAGGCGCAGCCGCGCAGCGTCTTTGCCGGGATCAAGGCGGGATACAAACCCGAGCAGCTGGTTGGCAAGCTCACGGTCGTGGTGGCCAATCTGGCACCGCGCAAAATGAAATTCGGCCTGAGTGAAGGAATGGTGCTGGCCGCAAGTCACGCGGACAGCAAGGCCCACCCGGGCATCTACCTGCTGGAGCCGCACCCGGGCGCGCGCCCCGGGATGCAGGTCAAATGAGTGCGGGCGAACATACAGAAGCAAACAAGGGGATTGACGATGGCACAGTATGAATCGGAACTTACGGCGTTCCTGCGGAAACTGAAAAGCGAGCATCCGGAGGTGGAACGCGAGCAGATGAAAGGTCGGGCGATCTGGTGGGACAAGCACCCCGATCCGGATGACCTGCGGCGTTGGGAGGCATCGCGCGTGCGTATGCCCGCCTATGTGTACTTCGCGGCCAAACCGCTCAATCCGGCGTCAGGCTCATGAGACTCGCATTGCCGCCGGCCGCCGCGGTATTGACGGTCCATACCTGCTCGGCCACCATTCGCTCCAGGGCATAGCGGCCGGCGGTCGGGCGCAGCAGCCCGACGCGCGCCCCAGCGCGCAGCGCCAGGGCATGGCGCACGGTCTGGCCCGGCTGGTCATCGCCGGCCAGCAAGGCCACATGGAAGTCGTCCCTGCGCCAATCGCGAGTCCAATCGAGCAGGCCGATCAAGGACGGCGGCAATCCCGCAAGCGCCTCCCGTGCCTCGGGGACCTCGACTAGCAGTGCCCGGTTTCCGGTCGCAGCGACGGCCGCCAGTTGGCCCAGCAGCGCCTGTTGATCGCCGGGCGCAGCGGCGCCCAGGCAGAGCGCGCGCCCTCGGCCGCGGTATTGCAGGACGTTGGACTCCCCGGTCGGGCCTGGCAGTTCGAAGTGCCAGCCGAGGGGCGTGCACGCGAGGTACTCCTCGCAGATCGGCAGCAGCACCCCATGGCCGCCTCGTCGCAGCCAGTCCTGCAGCTCGCGTAGCGCAGTCGGCACGCCCGCCACCCGCGAGGCGCCCAATCGGCAGGGGGCGAAGCCTTGCAAGCCGGGCGATCGGCGCAGGCGAGGCACGGTCCAAGGGCCGCCGGCCTTGGGGCCGGTGCCCGAGAGTCCCTCGCCGCCGAACGGCTGTACACCGACCACGGCGCCGATCATGTTCCGGTTCACATAGACATTGCCGGCGCGGATCCGCGATGCGATGAAGTCGATGGTTTCATCGATACGGCTGTGAATGCCGCACGTCAGGCCATAGCCGGTGGCATTGATCGCATCGATGAGCTCACCGAGTTCGTCGCGCCGATAGCGCATCACGTGCAGCACCGGACCGAAGACCTCCCGCTCCAGATCGGCGATCGCAGCGATTTCGACGACGGCAGGGGCCACGAAACAGCCCGCAGCGCACTGCGGACCCAGGCCGACGCGCGCCAGAATGCTGCGCTCCGGGACGCTGGCGAGGTGCGCTTCGATGGCCTGGCGCGCGGCCTCATCGATCACCGGCCCAACGTCGGTGCTGCGTTCGATCGGATCGCCAACGCATAACTCGGCCGCCGCCCCGAGGAGCATTGCCAGAATCGGGTCGGCGATTTCCTCCTGCAGGCAAAGGATCCGCAAAGCCGAACAGCGTTGTCCAGCGCTGCCAAACGCCGACAGCAACACATCCTGGACGACCTGCTCGGGCTGGGCGCTGGAATCGACAATCATGGCGTTTTGCCCGCCGGTTTCGGCTACCAGCAGCGGTTCGTTGCCGACGGGGAATTGCGCGAGGACACGGTCGATATGGGCGGCAACCTCGGTCGAACCCGTAAACAGCACGCCCTTGATGCGCGGGTCGCGGACCAACATTGCTCCCACCGTGCCGTCGCCCGGCAGCAACTGCAGGGCTGTCCGCGGCACGCCGGCGGCGTGCATCAGGCGCACGGCCCGCGCCGCGATCAGGGGCGTTTGCTCGGCTGGTTTGGCCAGGACGGGATTGCCGGCGGCAAGGGCGGCGGCGATCTGCCCGGTAAAGATCGCCAAGGGGAAATTCCATGGGGAAATCGCAACGACCGGCCCCAGGGCCGCGTCCGGCTCCGGCGCCAGGGCGCGTGCCTGCTGCGCGTAGTAACGGCAGAAATCGATGGCCTCGCGCACTTCGCCCGCGGCATCGGCGAGGGTCTTGCCCGCCTCGCAAACGGCGAGCCACATCAGCTCGTCGCGGCGCGCCTGATAGGCATCGGCGACCGCCTCGAGAACGGTGGCGCGCAGCGCGCCGGCCGTGCTCGACCAGGTATCGGCCTGCACCGCGGCCAGCGCCGATTCGACGTCCCGGATCGACGAAACGTGTACCGTTCCGACCACATGAGTGCGGCGCGCCGGATTGCGTACCGGCAGCGGATCGGCGTGGTCCGGCTCGAAGTGGTCCGATGCCAGGATGGGGTAGGCCGTCCAGGCGCGCGCCGCGGCGACGCGGAAGGACGCGCCCAGAGCAAGCACGGTCGGCTCGTCGTGCAGATCGATGCCGCGGGAATTGCGCCGCGCCGGTTCATACAAGGCTGCGGGAATCGCGATCGCCGGGTGCGGTTGGCCCCCGCAACGAGCGCTTGCCTCGAAGGGATTTTCCAACAGCGCATCGATCGCCACGGCCTCATCGACCACACGGTTGACGAAGGAGGAGTTAGCGCCGTTTTCCAGCAGCCGCCGGACCAGGTAGGCGAGCAGGGTTTCGTGGCCACCGACAGGCGCATAGATCCGGCACGCGACGCCAAGGTGTTCGTCGCCAACCACCATGTCGTAGAGCGTTTCCCCCATTCCATGCAAGCACTGCAGCTCGAAATTTGACACGCCGGCAGCCTCGGCCAGCTGCAGCACTGCGCCCAGCGTCAAGGCGTTGTGCGTGGCGAACTGCGCAAATATGCGGTCCTGGTGCCGCAGCAGACGATGCGCACAGACCAGGTAGGCCGCGTCGGTATGGGCCTTGCGCGTGAAAACCGGAAAGTCGTCCTGGCCCTCGATCTGGGCGCGCTTGATCTCGCTGTCCCAGTAGGCACCCTTGACCAGACGCACCATGATGCGACGCCCAGCCTGCCCGGCCAACTCGGCCAGCCAGTCCACTAGCGGCAGGGCGCGCTTCTGGTACGCCTGGACGACGATTCCCAATCCGTCCCAATCGCCCAGGCCGGGATCGCCCGCGAGGCGCTCGAAAAGCTCCAGGGTCGGCTCGAGTCGCTCGCTCTCCTCGGCATCGATGTTGAGCCCGATGCCGGACCGGCGCGCCAGCCGGCACAGTTCGTGGGCGCGCGGAAGCAGTTCGCGCAGCACGCGATCGCGCTGCATGCCGGTAAATCGAGGGTGCAGCGCGGAGAGTTTGACGGAGATTTCGGGCCGCGCGTGCAGGTCGCCAGTGCCGCCCGTCGGGCGTTGCGGCGCCGATGCGCCGATGGCCTCGATCGCATGGGCATACGAATCAAAATACCGCTGCGAGTCGACGGCGGTCAGGGCCGCCTCGCCGAGCATGTCGTACGAATGCCGGTAGCCGCGCTGCTGGGCATCGCGCGCGCGTGCCAGTGCCTGTTCGATCGTGCGCCCCAAGACAAACTGCTGTCCGAGAAGACGCACGGCAATGTCGACGCCGGCCCGTATCAGCGGTTCGCCGCCGCGCACGAGCATGCGGCTGGTCGCCGCGCTAAGCCCGACATCGCTATGCGTTGCGACCAGCTTGCCGGTGAGCATCAGCCCCCAGGCCGCGGCGTTTATGAAGATCGATCGGCTTGACCCGATGTGGGCGCGCCAATCCCCTTGCGTCAGCTTGTCCCGAATGAGGGCGTCGGCGGTGGTGCGATCGGGTATGCGCGCCAGCGCCTCGGCCAGGCACATCAGCGCAACGCCCTCCTGGCTAGAGAGCGAAAACTCCCGCATCAATGCATCAACCCCACCGCCACGGCTGCGCTGAGCGCGCAGGGCCTCGATCCATAGGCGCGCCTGTCGACGTGCCGCCTCCCAGCGAGCCGGTGCCAACGGCGCATGGCGCAATAGATCGGCCACGCACTCGCCTTCCGAACGCCGGGTATGGATATGAATGGCGGCACGCGAACGCGCAGACAGCGGGTCGTCTAAAATGGCGCTTCCCTCCCCGACCGGATTGTATTGGCTCGCGCAGCGGCGCTACTCCGGCCCCGCGCGATCCTTGGCAAATCGATGACACCCGATCGTTACAGCGAAACCGTAGCCGCCGCGCCCGACGTCGGTTCGCTACTGGAAGATCGTCGCGAACGCGACCCCGGCGCACGGACAACGCCCCAGATCGTCGACGGCGTCGCGCTCGCGCGCCTTTACGGCGAGCCGCTCTTCGCGCTGCCGCAGGACCTGTACATACCACCCGATGCCCTGGAGGTCTTCCTCGAGGCGTTCGAGGGACCGCTCGACCTGCTGCTGTATCTGATCCGGCGTCAGCACTTCAATGTGCTCGACATTCCGATGGCAACGTTGACGCGGCAGTACCTCACCTACATCGAACAAATCCGTACCCACAACCTCGAGTTGGCCGCCGAGTACCTGCTGATGGCGGCGCTGCTCATAGAGATCAAGTCGCGCATGCTGCTGCCGGTGCGCAAGGCGGACACGGGGGAGGAGGTCGAGGATCCGCGCGCCGAACTCGTGCGGCGCCTGGTCGAATACGAACGCATCAAGCTCGCCGCGCTACGGCTCGACGAGCAGCCGCGCATCGGGCGCGATTTCCTGTGTGCCGTCGTGGCGATCGAGCCGTTGGTGGCCCCGCGCTACCCCGATGTCCTGATCTCGGACCTGCAGGCAGCCTGGAGCGACATACTGAGGCGTTCCAAGCTGCACGCACACCACCGGATCGCCCGCGCGGAACTTTCGGTGCGCGAGCATATGAGCCTGATACTCAAGCGCCTCCAGGGCACGCGCTTTCTCGAGTTTGCCGAATTGTTCGATCCGAAGGAGGGGACCCCGGTGGTGGTCGTGCACTTCCTGGCGCTGCTCGAGCTCACGCGCGAAGGTCTCGTGGACATCACGCAGGCGGCGCCGTTTGCGCCGATGTACGTGCGGCTTTCCTACCTCGCGAGCTAGCGAGCAGCGCCCCGATTCCCAAAAGGCTCGCCATGTACATCCCGTCGCACTTCGAGGAACACCGCCCTGAGGTCCTGCGCGCGTTGATGCGCGACCACCCGCTGGCAACCATAGCCACGCTGACATCGGCCGGCATTGTCGCCAACCATATTCCGCTGCAACTGTACGAGGGCGAGGACGCCGCCGGGCCCGGGATCTTGCGCGGGCATGTGGCGCGGGCGAACCCGATCTGGCGCGATCCGGTCGACGGGGTCGAGACCCTGGCCGTGTTCCAGGGTCCGGAAAGCTACATTTCGCCGTCGTGGTACCCGTCCCGGCTCGAGCATGGCAAGGTGGTGCCGACCTGGAACTACTGTACGGTCCACGCCTACGGGGCGCTGCGCATCCACGAAGATGTCGGCTGGATCCGCAAGCAGGTCGAGGCGCTCACGGCATGGCAGGAAGCATCGATACCGCAGCCCTGGTCCGTGGCCGATGCGCCGGCGGAGTTCGTAGAGGCGATGCTGCGGCAAATCGTCGGGATCGAGATCGCCATTACCCGCCTGTACGGTAAATGGAAGGTGAGCCAGAACCAGCCCGCCCGCAACCGTGCGGGGGTGCTGGACGCGCTCGCGGATCGGGGCGACGCGGATGCATCCGCAATGTCCGTCTTGATCCGGGAGCACGAGCCGCGCTAGGGCACCGGCGCGGATACCACCGTCCCTGGCGCCGCTATTGCTGCGGCACGGAGATGTCCTGCAGCGGCACGAGCTGCAGCGTTGCTGCCGGCGCCGACGAGCAGATCCCGGTACCCGGGTACTCGCAGCCGGCAACCACCAGCGTCCAGACGGTGCCGACCGTAAGGTTCAGCACGATACCGGCAGAGGTCGGCAGCAGGGGAGTGTCCAGATTGTGCGGGACCAGCGCCACGGTATATATGCCGGCGCTCATCGGTCGGTAGGCCGATGCACCGGGATACACGAGATTGCTGACGAGCGTTCCCGTGATCACAGGCGGCGTAACCGAGGTATTGATCGTTACCACGTCCACGGCATTGGTAGCCGAATTATTCACATCGGGGGCCAGCTGCACGATCCGCAGATTCGCCATCCCCGTCGGCGGCGTCTGCAGATTGTCCTGCAAGGTGAGCAGCTGCAGATTGTTCGGATATGGCAGGCCGCTAAAGCCAATGGCAAACACGCTAACCGAGGTACTCGCCTCCAGCGCCCGTTGGCTGCCCACAAGTTGCGTGGTCTGACCCGTGTTGGTGAAATAGACGTAGTTGCCGGGCAGGACAGCCTGGTAGGCGCTGGCGGAGTCCGGCGTCAAGCCGGAGACGAGCAATGTACCGGTCGAACCCGCTGTTCCGGTCGCAGCGACATACGCGTCGACCGATGCGCTCGCCGGCGCGAAGTTCCCCACCCGCAGTTGAACGCGCTGGTCCGGAATCTGGCTAACGCTGCTTTTGGCGTCAAGGCTCAGCAGGGAAAACTGGGCTGCCGACCCGCTTACGGGGATGATTGCCAGCAGCAGATCGACCCCGGAGGCGAACGTGAGTCGGCCCGAATCGTAGACGATCGTCTGCGTCGTGTCGCCGTCTACGATGGCGCGGATCCGGTAATCGCCGCTGGCAACAATGATGGGGGTGGGAGTCACCGTCGATCCATCGCCGGCATACGATATCGGCGCTATCGAAGGAGTGCTCGGCAGCGCCGCGGTCGGGCTGGTAATGAAAAAATCCAATGTGCCCACGCTGCTCGCCGCTCCCGCGAACGTCAGGCGGGCCTGGCCGGCGGATATGCTCGAATTGTTCTGTGCAACCACCAGCGAGGTAAGCCCCCCGGTTCCCTCCACGGCCAGCACCGAGTAGTTAAAGCCGTTGCCCGCGTCAAAGCTGGCGGTAACCGCGTTGGTCGTCGTTCCGGTCGGCTCGAATTCGACCGTGGTACCGCCGGTAGAGATGCTCTGGAATGCGGTCGCCTGAAGGTATTCCATGTCGGTGACCGCACTCACGGAATTGAGCAGCACATCGAAGTTGTAGGGCGCGTTGTACGCCGCATTCACAATGCGGGTACTGGGGCCGGATCCGCTGCCGCTGCCGCTTCCGCAAGAGGTGATCGCGAGCGCGCCCAGCACAAGCGTGAGAACGGCGGCCAAGGTTTTGGATCGCATGATCCGATGCTACCGGAGCGCGCCAAGCAGCAGCGCAGCCACGGCAGGGTTCGCGGCGCAAAATGCTGCGAATTGTGTTCCCAGTGGTAACAAACGAGACCCAAAGATCGACGGTGCTAATGCGTCCGGGATAGCGCGAAAGCCAGAGGCTTACCCATGCGCGCGGAGCTTCTGTGGCAGCTGACCCCGCATGTGCGCTAGGGGCGACGGGAATCGGAGCGCTCCTACTCGGCGGCAAAAAAGCCCTTCATCTTGTCCATGAACGACTTGGCCTGGGGGGAGTGCTTGGCGCCACCCTCGTTGACCGACTGGTCGAACTCGCGCAGCAGTTTTTTCTGCTTTTCCGTGAGGCGCACCGGGGTCTCCACGCGCACGTGGCAGTACAGGTCTCCCGGGTAGCTCGAGCGCACACCCTTGACCCCCTTGCCTCGCAGGCGGAACGTCTTACCGCTTTGGGTGCCTTCGGGAATGGAGATGCTCACCTTTTCCTTCAGCGTGCCGACTTCGATTTCGCTGCCGAGGACGGCCGCAGCGATCGAGACGGGAACCTCGCAGTGCAGATCGTCGCCGTCGCGCTGGAACACCTCGTGCGGCGTTATGCGGATTTCCACATAAAGGTCGCCGGGCGGGCCGCCGTTGACGCCCGGCTCGCCCTTGCCGGCAAGGCGGATACGCTGGCCTTCGTCGATGCCCGACGGGATCGCGACCTCGAGCACCTTGTTGTGCTTGATCCGGCCGTCGCCGTGGCAGTTCTGGCACGGGTGCGCAATGACACGCCCGCTGCCGTGGCAGGTCGGGCAGGTTTGCTGGATCGAGAAAAAACCCTGTGCCATGCGTACCGCGCCGGAGCCGCCGCAGGTCGCGCAGGCCTTCGGCTTGGTTCCGGGCTTGGCGCCGGTGCCGCCGCAGACCTCGCAGTTTTCCCAGGCGGGAACACGGATTTCCGTGGCAAAGCCATTGGCCGCCTGCTCCAGGGATATCTCCATGTTGTAGCGCAGGTCAGCCCCGCGAAACGCGTTGCCGCGGCCTCCGCGCGCGCCGGCAGCGCTGCCGAAAATGTCGCCGAAGATGTCGCCGAAGGCCTCGGCAAACCCACCGTTGAATCCGGCGCCGCCGCCAAACCCGCCCCCCGCCGCGCCCGCGTTCGGGTCCACGCCCGCATGGCCGAAACGATCGTAGGCCGCGCGCTTTTGCGGATCGGAGAGCATCTCGTAGGCCTCCTTGGCCTCCTTGAATTTCTCCTCTGCGGCCTTGTCATCCGGATTGCGGTCCGGATGGTGCTTCATCGCCAACTTGCGATAGGATTTCTTGATTTCCGCCTCGGTCGCGTTCTTTGCCACGCCGAGGGTTTCGTAATAGTCGCGCTTGGCCATAGTGGTACTTCAGTTTGTAAACAGGTGAAGAGGGCGAAGGGCGAAGTGACGAAGGCCGCTACGCTCACGGCAACGCCAATGCCGGGCCGCACGCCGACGGGAAACCCGAGAGCATGCGGCCCGGAGCATGGGAGGATCGTGTCCGCCTAACCGCGCTTGACCTCCTTGAAATCAGCGTCGACCACGTCTTCGGCGCCGGCCTTGGCCGAACTTGTTTCCGGGGCCGCCCCGGCAGCCTGCGCCGCGGCACCTTGGGCCTGCGCATCGGCGTAGATCTTTTCCCCAAGCTTCTGCGATGCGCTCAGAAGCGCCGCCGCCTTGGCCTCGATCGCTTCCTTGTTCTCGCCCTTGAGGGCTTCCTGCAGGTCGTTGATCGCCGCCTGGATCTTGGCCTTCTCCGCGTCGTCCAGGCTCGCGCCATGCTCGCCCAGGGACTTGCTGACCTGGTGCAACGACGCCTCCGCCGAATTGCGCGTCTGCACCAGTTCGAGCCGACGGTGGTCCTCGGCCTTGTTTGCCTCGGCGTCCTTCACCATCCGGTTGATTTCGTCCTCGGTGAGCCCGGAATTGGCCTTGATCGTGATCTTGTTCTCCTTGCCCGTCGCCTTGTCCCGGGCCCCGACGTGCAAGATCCCATTGGCATCGATGTCGAACGCCACCTCGATCTGCGGCATGCCGCGGGCCGCCGGCGGTATGCCCTCGAGATTGAATTCGCCCAGCAGCTTGTTGCCGGCCGCCATCTCCCGTTCGCCCTGGAACACCTTGATCGTAACCGCCGGCTGATTGTCGTCAGCCGTCGAAAAGACCTGCGAGAACTTGGTCGGTATGGTGGTGTTCTTCTGGATCATCTTGGTCATGACCCCGCCCAGCGTCTCGATGCCCAAGGAAAGCGGCGTCACGTCGAGCAGCAAAACGTCCTTGCGTTCGCCGGAAAGCACCGAGCCCTGGATCGCCGCACCAACGGCAACCGCCTCATCCGGATTGACGTCCTTGCGCGGCTCACGCCCAAAGAATTCGCGAACCTTTTCCTGCACCTTGGGCATGCGCGTCATACCGCCAACGAGGATGACATCGTTGATCGCCGAGGTGGAGACCCCGGCATCGCGCATCGCGATGCGGCAGGGCTCGATGGTCTTTTCGATCAATTCCTCGACCAGCGCCTCGAGCTTGGAGCGCGTGAGCTTCATGTTGAGGTGGCGCGGGCCGCTTTGATCCGCGGTGATGTACGGCAGATTGAGCTCCGTCTGCTGGCTCGACGAAAGTTCGATCTTGGCCTTTTCCGCAGACTCCTTCAGGCGTTGCAATGCCAGCACGTCCTTGGACAGGTCGACGCCCTGCTCCTTTTTGAACTCGGCAATGATGTAGTCGATGATGCGCTGGTCGAAATCCTCGCCGCCAAGAAAGGTATCGCCGTTCGTGGACAAAACCTCGAACTGCTTTTCCCCTTCCACGTCCGCGATCTCAATGATGGAAATATCGAACGTGCCGCCGCCCAAGTCGTAGACCGCGATCTTCTTGTCGCCGTGCTCTTCCTTCTTGTCCAGGCCGAACGCCAGCGCAGCCGCCGTGGGCTCGTTGATGATCCTTTTGACGTCGAGCCCGGCAATGCGCCCGGCGTCCTTGGTGGCCTGACGCTGCGAATCGTTGAAGTAGGCCGGAACGGTGATCACCGCTTCGGTGACGGGCTCGCCCAGGTAATCCTCCGCCGTCTTCTTCATCTTGCGCAGCACCTCGGCGGAAACCTGGGGCGGGGCGATCTTGCTGCCGCGCACCTCCACCCAGGCATCGCCGTTATCGGCCTTGACGATCTTGTAGGGCATCAGGCCGATGTCCTTCTGCACTTCCTTTTCTTCGAAGCGCCGGCCGATCAGCCGCTTGACGGCATACAGCGTATTGCGGGGGTTCGTCACCGCCTGGCGCTTGGCGGGGGCGCCGACCAGGATTTCGCCGTCCTCCATATATGCCACGATGGAAGGAGTCGTGCGTGCGCCCTCGGCGTTCTCGATGACCTTGATATGGCCGCCCTCCATAAGCGCGACACACGAATTCGTCGTTCCAAGGTCGATGCCGATGATTTTGCCCATTTGTTTTCCCTTTTTCCGCGCTTCAGGAGCGCTGCGTGTCCCGAATTGACCAATCGGGCCTTCAACCCCTAACTTGCGTCCGGTTCGACCCGTTTCAAGAGCCCTGCACCACGGTAACCAGCGCCGGCCGCAAAACGCGGTCGGCAATCATCCATCCTTTTTGCAGTACCGCGACAACATGGTTTGGGGCCAGCGTGCCGTCCGCCGGCACCGTCGAAATTGCCTGGTGGCGGTGCGGGTCAAACTTTTCCCCCACCGGATTGATTTCGGTCAGGCCGCCACGTTCAAAGGCCGAGCGCAGTTGCCGCAGCGTGATTTCCACTCCCTCACGCAGCGCGGCAGCGTTCGATGACCCATCTTGCAGCGCCTTTTCCAGGCTATCGAACACCGGCACCAGCGATTCTGCGAACGACTCTATGGCGTACTTGTGCGCCTTGGCGATGTCGTCGCGCGCCCGGCGCCGGAAATTCTCGATTTCGGCCCGGGCACGCAGATGGAGTTCATGATTCTCGTCCGCCTTCGCCTGCGCGGCTTCCAGCGCGGCGCGAAGTTCCACCGTCGGATCGATCTTCGCCCCAGCGCCCATTGCCGCAAAATCCACGGCGGCCGGTTCCGGCGGCGCGCTTGCTCCCGAAGTAACCTCGGAGTCGGCTCCGGTCATGCAACCTCCAAAATGATTCGATATTTCAACGAGTTGACCAATTCGTCCGGAACATTGGGGCAAGTCCGGGCAATTCAAGCGGACACGGACAAAAGATCCGCCCTCGCGTCGTTAGCGCGCCGCGCCTTGTGCCTGCGCGCGCTCGGCCGAGCGTTGGGCTGCCTGCTGCCGACGCGCTCGTTCCTCGCTGCGAATCGGCCAGCCACCGGTATGTCGCTCGATGAGGTCGCCCAAGGCCGCGATGAACCGCGGCGAATCATTCAAGCATGGAATCAGGTGAAACTCGCGCCCGCCGTTGGTCAGGAATTCGCGCCGCGCCTCCAGGGCGATCTCCTCCAGCGTCTCCAGGCAGTCCGCAACGAATCCCGGGCAAACCACGTCAACCCGCCCGACCCCAACTCGCGCCAGCGAGCGCAGCGTGTCGATAGTGTACGGCTGCAGCCAGCGGGCACGCCCGAACCGCGATTGAAAGCTAAGGACATATTCCTCCGCCTTGAGCTCCAGCGCCTCGGCGAGCAAACGCCCGGTCTTGGCGCATTCGCAGTGGTACGGATCACCAAGATCGAGATTGCGCCGTGGGAGGCCATGGAAACTCATGACCAGCTTGTCCGGGCGGCCTTGCGCTTCCCAATATGCCCGCACCGATCGCCGCAGCGCCTCGATATAGCCCGCATCGTCATGAAAGCCGCGAATCCAGCGAAATTCGGGTACGTTCCTGGTCCGTTCCAGGACACGTATGACGCCATCGAACGCCGAGGCGGTGGTCGTTGCCGAATACTGCGGATACATTGGCACGACCAGGAGCCGCGCAACATTGTTGCGGCGCAAGCTCTCCATCGCGGCAGCGATCGACGGCTCACCGTAGCGCATTGCCAGAACAACGTCCAGGTCCAGACCCCGGGCCTGCAGTTCGGCGATCAGCCCACGCTGCTGGCGCTCGGAATGCGCCAGCAGCGGCGAACCTTCCGGCGTCCAGACCGACGCGTACCGCGCGGCCGAAGCAGCGGATCGGCTCGGCAAAATCACGGCTTTGAGCACCACCCACCAAGGCAGCCGCGGGATCTCAACGACCCGGGCATCGAGCAAGAACTCGTTGAGGTATCGGCGTACCGCGGCCGGGGTCGGGGCTCGCGGCGTCCCGAGGTTGATCAGCAGGATCGCGGTACGACCTACGGAACCATGCGCATATGCGGCGGCGGACAGGAATTTCATTTACACCCGATGGGAGTAGCAGTGCCGCCGCTGATCAGTATTCCTCATGTGAAAGGGCGCTCGAGAGCAGCTTGGCGGTGATGTCAACGATCGGGATGACGCGCTCGTAGTCCATGCGCGTCGGGCCGATTACCCCCAGCGTGCCGACCACTTTGCCGTCGACCTCGTACGGTGCGACCACCATGCTCATCTCTTCGAGTGGCACCAGTTCGGTTTCGCCACCGATGTATATCTGCACGCCTTCCGACCGACTCGATTCGTCGAGCAATCCCACCAGCCGCGCCTTGTGCTCGAACAGGTCGAACAAGGCGCGCAGCTTGTCCATGTCCGCCGCCAGCTCACTGATCCCGATCAGGTTGCGTTCGCCCGATATGACCACCGGCTCGTTGTGGCCAACCGCCTCGGCGCCGGCCCGCACCGCGGCATTCATCAAGGAGAGGATCTCGCTGCGCAACTGCAGCAAGTCGCCCTCCAGGCGCGAACGCGCCTGCTCAAAGCTCAAACCGGCGAAATGCTGGTTCAAGGCGTTGGCCGCTTCGACGAGCTGCGCGTGCGTGTACGGCCGGTCCGTCAGCAGGATGCGATTTTGCACGTCGCCGTCTGGCGTGACCACGATCATGAGTATCCGGCGCTCCGACAGGAGCAGAAACTCGACCTGGCGAAACGTCAAGGTGCCCCGCGGCGTGCGGACCACGCCGGCAAAGTGCGACAGGTTGGAGAGCAGGTGGGCAGCGGTCTGGATCGCACGCTGCGGCTCGGCGATCTGCATCTGACCGTGGATGATTTCGCTCTGGCTGGCTTCGAGCGGTTGTACCGTGAGCATGGAGTCGACAAAAAGCCGGTAACCGCGCGGGGTGGGAACGCGCCCGGCCGAGGTATGGGGACTTATGACAAGACCGAGTTCCTCCAGGTCGGCCATGACATTGCGTATGGTCGCGGGCGACAGTTCGAGGCCGGAAATCTTGGACAGTGCGCGCGAGCCTACCGGCTGCCCTTCGGCGATGTAGCGTTCGACCAGGGTCTTGAGCAAAAGACGTGAGCGCTTATCCAGCATGACCGACCCGGGATGGTGAATCCGATTGCAATGTCATTGACAATACCGAAAACGGGGACTCTTTCATAGCACGATCCCACGATGCAAGCCTGCGTGGCCCCGGCCAAGCGGGCGGGAGCTCGGCGGCGTTTCTTGCATAATCGGCCATATGAGGGCGCCTTTCCGAACCGCAGCGGTCTTTGCCAAAACCAGGGCCGAGGGCAATCGCACGGGCCTGCTGGAGGCCCTGGACGCGATACTGGGTATTGTCGAACGTGCCGGCTTGCGTGCCATGCTGGAGGTCGAAACACGCGATGCTCTGGGCCTGAGTCAGCGTGCGGGCCATTCCCTGGCTGCCATCGGCGATCAGGCCGATGTCGCCATTGTCCTGGGGGGCGACGGGACGATGCTCAGTATCGCCCGGGAATTGGCCGCCTACGACGTTCCTCTGATCGGCATCAATTTTGGGCGCCTTGGATTCATTACCGACATCGCACTGCACCAGATGCCGGAGGTGCTGGAGCAGATGCTGGGCGGCCGCTTCGAATTGGACCGGCGCACCGTGCTCGAAGGCGAGGTATTGCAGGCCGGTGTCGTAGCGCTGCGCACCCAGGCCCTCAACGACGTCGTGATCTCCCACGGAGTCGCCGGTGGCCTGGTGGAATTCACCGTGCGCGTCAACGGCATAAATATGTACAACCAGCGTGCCGACGGCGTCATTTTGGCAACCCCCACCGGATCGACCGCCTACGCGCTTTCGGCCAATGGACCGATACTGCACCCCTCCCTGGCCGGCCTGGTACTGGTTCCGGTTGCACCGCATACGCTATCGAACCGCCCGATCGCCCTGCCGGACGACGTGGAGATCGAAATCGAGCTGACGGAGGTGCGCGACGCCATTGCATATTTCGATATGCAGTCGTTCTCGAAACTGGGACCCGGCGACCTTGTGCGCGTGCGGCGCAGTGCGCGCGTCGCGACCTTGCTGCATCCGGCCGGGTACAACTATTTTGCGACCCTGCGGCAGAAGCTGCACTGGAACGTGATTTCGAGCGAAGAACATGGGCGCGCCTGACCACGGTTCCGTGCAGGGACCGGAGGCCGCGACGTTCGTGCCGCAACTTGCATAGCCCCAACCGTAACCGCCGGTACACCGGACCATGCTGATTGCACTGTCGATCCGCGATTTCGCCATCGTCGAGCGCCTCGAGCTCGAGTTCGAATCCGGCTTCACCGTTCTGACGGGCGAGACGGGGGCGGGCAAGTCGATACTGATCGACGCACTGCAGTTTGTTCTCGGTGAACGCGCCGGGCCCGAGGCGGTGCGGGAGGGCTGTTCCCGTGCCGAGGTCGGGGCCGAATTTCGCTGCAGCCCGCCGGCACAAGCCTGGCTTGCGCAATTCGAGTTCGACGCATCAACGCGCGACGGCGCTGAGACGACCGATAGCGCCACCGTGCTGGTGCGTCGCACCTTGGACGACGCAGGACGCAGCCGATCCTTTATCAACGGCAGCCCGGCGACACTGGGACAGCTCAGGGACCTGGGGGAGTTGCTGTTGGACGTACACGGCCAGCATGAGCACCAGTCCTTGCTGCGTGCATCGGCGCAGCAACAGCTGCTGGACGGCTATGGCGGACTGAGGGAGCGGGCACGCGAGGTGGCCGATGCGTTCGGCGTCTGGCGCAATGCCATGCGCGCCAGTGCACAGGCGGAGGCGCAACGCGACCAGGCTGCGGCGCAGAGCGAACACTTGCGGCAGCTCGTCGAGGAACTGACCCGTCTCGCACCCGAACCCGGAGAATGGGAGCGCACCGAGGCGGAGCAAAAGCGCCTCGCACACGGGGCCGCACTGCTCGAGGGCGCCCGCTTCGCCATTGACGGCATTGCTGATGCACAGGACGCCGCACAATCGCGCCTTGCGAAAATTGCCGCCCGCCTGACGACACTTTGCGCGTACGACCAGCGCCTGGCGCCGGTGCTTGCGGCACTTGCCGGCGCCGATATCCACCTGGAGGAAGCGTGCCGGGAATTGAATCAGTACGTTGCGAACTGCGAACCCGACGAGGGTCGCCTGGTGCAACTCGAGGATCGCATCGCCGCGCTGCACGCGGCAGGCCGAAAGTGGCGCTGTACCCCCGCGCAGCTGCCCGCCTTGCTCGAATCGTCGCGCATGCGTCTCGACGGGCTCGCCGGTGCCCAGGATCTCGAGCACCTGCGTGCGGCCGAGGCAAGGGCAGCAGCGCAGTACCAGCATCTGGCAAAGAGCCTGTCGGGCGCGCGACAGCAGGTGGCCGACAAGATGGGACGCGCAGTCAGCCGCGCGATGCAGGACCTGGCAATGACCGGCGGGCGCTTCGAGGTCCGGTTGGTTTCGGTCGATCCTTCGGCAACGGGAATGGAGAAGACGGAATTTCTCGTGAGCGGACACGAGGCCGGAGCCGCACGGTCCCTTGCAAAGGTCGCCTCCGGCGGTGAATTGTCGCGCATCGGCCTCGCGATCTCGGTGATCGCCGCCTCCGCCAACCTCGTCCCAACCCTGATCTTCGACGAAGTCGACGCGGGAATCGGCGGTCAGGTCGCCGCGACCGTGGGCCGGCTACTGCAGCAACTCGGGCAATCGCGCCAGGTGTTTTGCGTCACACACCTGCCCCAGGTCGCCTCATGCGGGGATCATCATCTTGCCGTGCGCAAATCCCTGCAGATCGACGGCCGGCCGGTATCACGCACCGAGCCACTGACCGGCAACGCCCGGGTCCACGAGATAGCACGCATGCTGGGCGGATCGGAAATCACGCAACTCACCCAGCAGCACGCGCGCGAAATGCTCGCGAGCCGGTGAGCGCAGGTCCTACGACGGCCCTTCCTTGGGGCGGTGCGGGCAGTTCTTGGTGCGGCAAACCCCGTACAGGGAGAGCGCGTGTTCCTGTAGGTCGAAACCGCGCTCCGAGGCGACATGGCGCTGGCGTTCCTCGATTTCGGCGTCAACGAATTCCTCAACGTGACCGCAGTTCACACACACGAGGTGGTCGTGATGCGAGCCCTCGTTGAGCTCGAAAACCGCCCTGCCCGCCTCGAAGTGTCGGCGCGACAGCAAACCCGCCTGCTCAAACTGCGTCAAAACCCGGTACACGGTCGCCAGACCCACGTCAAGGTGATCAGCGCTCAGCAATCGGTACACATCCTCCGCGCTCAAGTGCCGCGGCTCCGCTTGGCCAGCATGTCGCTGAAAGATTTCGAGGATCTTCAAGCGGGGTGCGGTGGCCTTGAGTCCGCTGACCTTCAATTCGGCCGGGCTTTGGTTTCGCGCCATGATGTGCCCTTCGGCTCGTTGACAATGTGGTACGGACGGCAACCTCGATGTGCCACGGCCCGCAACCCAGCAGTCGGCAGGAGACGCCAACTCCTGGACCGCCAGCCAGTATCATAGCGTCGCGCGGTCGCGGGCGATCGCTTCGATCATCGTTTGGATTTGTCCTGGGTCATGAACCGAAGATTATGGTTGGTTTGCTTGGCTGCCGCGACGCTGGCAAACAGTGCGTGCTCATCATCCTGGTTCCCCAACGCCCTGCGGCCATATCATCCTGACGTGCAGCAGGGCAATATCATCACTAAGGACATGGTGGACCAGTTGCGCCCTGGCATGACGCGCGACCAGGTTCGTTTTTTGTTGGGCACGCCCATGCTCGCCGATGTTTTTCACCAGGACCGGTGGGACTACCCGTATTACCTGCGCCGGCGCAGCGGCGAGACCCAGATCCGGAGGCTCCACGTGGTCTTTGACGAGGGCAAACTGGCACGCTTTGAAAGCGACCCCATGCCAACGGAACCACTTGCCGACACCTTGATCCTGGGACAAAAGGCAAAACCGGCTGCGGCCACGCCACCCAAGGACCTAGCGCCGCAGAGCAGCGCACCGCCGCAGAGCAACGCGCCGCCGCAGAGCAACGCGCCGCCGCAGAGCAGCACGCCGCCGCAGAGCGACGCGCCGCCGCCCCCGAGCGACACGCCGACGCCTCCGAGCAGTGCGCCGACGCCCCAGTAAGTCAAACGCGGTCGCCTGCGAACCTTCCAAGCCATGAAGCTTGCCATTGCCGGAAGCAGCGGCCGCATGGGCCGGACCATCATCGAAGCCGCGCTGGCAACTTCCGACCTACAGGTCGTCGCCGCGCTCGATCGAGCCGATAGCCCCGAGCTGGGTCGCGACTGCACGGAGTTTCTGGGTCGCAAAATCGGCGTGCCGATCGTGTCGGATCTAGCTGCAATTCGCGACGCTGACGTGCTGATCGATTTCACCCGGCCAGCGGCGACGCTGGCGCACATTCAGATCTGTGCCGCGGCAGGGATCGGCGCGGTGATCGGAACAACCGGGTTCGATGCAGCCGGCAAGTCGGCCCTGGCGACCGCCGCCGAGCGCACCGCAGTGGTAGTGGCGCCGAACATGAGCGTGGGCGTGCAGGCGATGCTGCGCTTGGTGGAACTGGGCGCACGCCTGCTGGCGCAAGGCTATGACCTCGAAATCGTGGAAACGCACCATCGGGACAAAGTCGACGCACCATCGGGAACGGCTTTGCAATTGGGCGAGGTGGCTGCGAAGGCGCGCGGCCAATCGCTGGAACAGTGCGCCGTGTTTTCGCGCCACGGCAACGTGGGACCACGGCCCGAGGGCAGCATCGGATTCGCCGCGGTACGTGGCGGCGACATCATCGGCGACCACACGGTCTTGTTCGCGGGCACGGGTGAGCGCATCGAGATCACGCACCGTTCCTCCAGTCGGCAGGCGTACGCCCTGGGCGCGCTGCGGGCAGCGCGTTTCCTCGAGGGGCGATCGAAGGGCCTCTTTGACATGCGGGACGTGTTGGCTCTGTGAACCGGTTGTCCGGCGGCCTGCGTGCGAGCCTGCTGGTCGGCGTGCTTGCCACCGCGCCTCCCGTCCTTGCGAACACGGTGATCGACGACAGCGGTCGCTCGCTCACCTTGGCGCAACCGGCGCAGCGCATTGTCAGTCTTTCGCCGGGGATAACGGAGCTACTGTTTAGCCTGGGGGCCGGCGATCGCATCGTTGCGGTCAGTGAATTCTCCGATTACCCTGCCGCAGCGCGTTCCTTGCCGCGGATTTCCCGGGCGCAGGGCATCGATCTCGAGAAAATTGCCGCGCTTAGGCCGGATCTGATCGTCGTCTGGGGCAGCGGCTATTCGCCCGCGCTGCTCGAGGCACTGCGCCGGCTCCAATTCCCCGTTTACGTTCATGAACCGCGCTCGCTCGAATCGATCGCCACAGCGATCGAGAAGCTGGGGGTGCTGACGGCGTCGACCGGCGCCGCGACAATCGCGGCGAACTTCCGCTCCCGTCTCACGGGTCTGCGGCAGCGTTACGCAGGGCGCGCCAGCGTGCGCGTGTTCTACCAGGTATGGGGGAACCCGATCATGACCTTGTCGGGAAAGCACGTGGTAAGCGAAGTCATGAAAACCTGCGGCGCCCGCAATATCTTCGAGGATCTCGCGCCGTTGGTCGCGACGGTAGATGTGGAGTCCGTTATCGCCGCCAGACCAGAGGTCATGGTCACCGCCGAACCCGGCGCCGTCGACCGCGGAGCTCTCGATGGGTGGCGGCGCTATCCTCAGTTACCGGCGGTCGCAAGGAACCAGCTCGTGACGCTGGACGCCGACGAGTTGGACCGCGCGAGCGTGCGCATTTTGGACGCTACCGCGACTCTGTGCGAGGAGATCGAACAAGCGCGACGCTGAACTTTGACCCGCGCGCGAGGTTCAAACGGCGTGCGGGACCTTCAAACCGTCCGCCGGCCGTTGCTGGTCCAGTGGATGATCGGCGTCCACTGCTCCAGGTCCTGCTGGACGCGCGCCGGCGCGACATCCCACAGCGTCAAACCCTGGGCGGCAAGCTGCACGTAATTTTGCGTATCGCGCAGGAATCCGAGGAATGCGACACCGGTGTCCTGTACGTATCGCACCAGTTGGCTCGCGGCGCGGGTGCGCGGGTCAACCCGCGTGCCAACAATTGCCACGCGCCCATTCGCTGTGGTGGCTCCGTATTCGGCGAGCTCGGCCAGGAAACTATGGGTCGCCTGAATGTCGAACAGCGATGCTTGCAACGGAACGATGATCTTCGCGGCAATCCGAACGGTATCCTTCAGGGCCGTACTGTGGATCCCGGAAGGCGTGTCGAGCACGATATGCGTGACGCCGCGCGGCGGCTTGGCAACACCTCCGTCGGAGAAATCCCACGTAGTAATCGAGGCTACGCTGTCGGGGCGCAGCTTCAGCCAGCCACCGATGGACTGCTGACGATCGAGATCACCGAGCATTGTGCGCTCGCCGCGGCCAGCATAGAAACCGGCCAGATTGGAGGCGACGGTTGACTTACCAACCCCGCCCTTTGAATTTGCAACAAGAATTACCGGCATAGGATGTATATGGTTGCCACCGAGGCGGCAGCTGTTGAGTAAAGGCGAGACTATAGCTCGGAATCACGATGGCGCCGCACCCGTTGCCACGAACACGCGATGTGAACCAACTTCGATCTGCGTGATTTTCGTATCGAACAGTTGAGAAAGGTTCGCGTTGGTCAAGACATTACTGCTCTCTCCGGCTTGCCAACTGCCGTCGCCGGAAAGCAGTAGGGCATGGGTTGCAAATCGGGCAGCGGCATTGATGTCGTGTAATGCGCCGATGTAGGTGCAGTCCGAGCGTAGATCGAGTTGCTGCAGCACTTGAAACTGATGCCGTGGATCCTGATGCGAAATGGGCTCGTCGAGCAGAACCAGGGGCGTCTCCTGGGCCAGGGCAGCCGCCAGCGCGACGCGCTGGCGTTCGCCTCGGGACAGGAAGCGAACATCGCGGTCGGCCAGTCCAGCACAATCCATTACCGCCAGGCATTGGCGCCCAACGGCTTCGGCGTGCTGGTCGGCCCGCTTGCCGGCCCGCACCGCGCCACGCATTCGATATCGTGCGGCAATGACGGTATCCAAGACGCTGGTCGCAAATGGATCGATCCAATGATCCGCAACCAGGGCGCGCAGCCCGGCCAAGCTCTCCACGCTCCACTTGGCCATCGGTTGTCCCGCGAGATCGATCGTGCCGCCATCGGCCATGCGCACGCCAGCAAGCACGAAGAGCAGTGACGTCTTGCCCGCACCGTTGGGTCCGACCAGCACCCAGCGCTCGCCGGCTGCGATCTCGATATGCAGGGACCGGACCAACCAGCGTTCGCCATAGCGCACGTCGACTCCGTGGCAGGCCAGCAGCGGAACATTCATGGCCGCTGCAGTTGCCAGATGAAGACGGGCACGCCAACGAGCGCGGTCAATGCACCCACCGGCAGTTGCAGCGGCGCGGCAATGGAACGGCCAATCGTATCGGCGAGCAGCACTAGAATGGCCCCTAGCAGCGATGCGGCGGGCAAGACGACCCGGTGGTTGGAACCGACGAAGCGGCGCACCAGATGCGGCGCCACGAAACCCACGAAACCCACGGCACCGGCAAGCGCCACGGCGGTCCCCGTGGCAAGCGCGGTTACCGCGATCAGGCGCCGGCGAACCTGGGTCGTTGGCACGCCCTGCGTATAAGCCTGCAAGTCCCCGCCCAGCATCAGATTGAGCGCGCCCGCATCACGCTGCCCGATGAACAGCAGCAGCAACCAGCCGGCAACGGCCAACCCAGCCATGCCAGGGTTGACGGCGCCCCCCAGGTCGCCGAGCAGCCAGAAGACCATCGTCCGCAGTTTCCCATCCGGAGCTACGGCCAGCGCCAAGCTGAGGGCGGCTGCGCACAGCGAAGCGATCATTACCCCGGTCAGAAGGATCGCGCTATCGCGTCCCTGATCCAGGGCGGCGTCGCGCGCAAAAAGTGCGCGGTGCGCGAGCAGGAAAAGCAGCGACAAGGCCGCGAGCGCGCCACCGGCCGCACACAGCGCGATCGCCGCCGCGCCGAGACCGGTGGCAATTGCCAGCATTGCCGCGCAGGATGCGCCGCCCGAGACCCCGAGCACGTACGGATCGGCAAGCGGGTTGCGCAACAAGGCCTGCAGCAGCGCGCCGGACAGCGCCAGCAGGCCACCAACCGCCATCGCGGTCAGGGCCCGGGGGAGCCGCAGCGCCAACAGCGTTGCCGCTAGCGACGGCTCATCGCGGCCCTGCACGATATCGAGCAGGGCCTGTAATAGTGCTCCCGAGCTGACCCCGACGCTGCCGAATCGCAGGGCAGCCAGCAGAGCAAGGAGTGCGCCGGCCACGAGGATACGAAGCGCGGTCGCGGCGGGCAGGCGTGGCAGCTCCACAGCGGGTCAGAGCCTCACTTCGACGCCGCCGATGATCATGCGTGGCAGCGTGTTGTACCCGTCAACGAGTTGATAGCTTGCATTGAAGAGATTTTCGATTCGCAGATTCAGCCGTATCTTCGAGTTCACCGCGTACTGGAGCGCGAACCGCGCCAGGCTATAGGCAGACAGCTGGACCAGGGCACCGGTAAGGATTTGGTAATCATTGCGCGCACCGGTTCGCTGCAAATCCGCGTTCGCACTCCACGCACCTTGTATATACCCGACCGATATCCGGGCGTTGTAACTGGCCCGCCGCACCAATGGCAGGCCGGTATCGAGGTCGCGCGGCCGATCCAGGCTCAGGCTGCCGCCGAGCCGCAGCGGCCCGAGCGTATCGGCCGCCTGCAGCTCGCCGCCGTCCATGGCGGCATGTCCAACATTGGTCGAAACGTAGCTCGGCGCCAGACTCTCGATCAGATCCGAAACGCGGGTGCGAAAGACGGCCACGCTGGCGCTGGCGGCACCTTGCGCCCAACGCAAGCCCAGTTCCTCGCTGCGCGCTCGCTCGGGCTGCAGCAAGGGATTGCCGTACAGGGGATAGTACAGATCGTTGAAGCTCGGCGCCCGAAAGGCGGTCGAAGCCTGTGCCGTCAGCTTCCACGACGGATCGATCCACCATCCCCACCCGATCAGCCCGGTGGTCGCACCGCCGAAATCGCTGTAGCGATCGTGGCGCACGTTCAGCTGCCACTGCTGGCTGCCACGTCGACCCGTGGTGCCCGTCCAGAGCGAATCCACCTGACGCGAAAATTCCGTGAGCTGGTTGTTGCCGGTCGGGTCATACGAGGTCGACGCGCCGTACTGATCGAGATGTTCCCACCCGGCCAACCAATCGATGCCCGGTGCAATGGTCGTCGTGTCTTGCAGTGCAACCTGCTTGTTGCGACTGCGGAACTGGTTGTTGTCGTTGTCGGAGCCGGGAACGTTGTCGGGGACATTGGAGACGTTGGTCGAGTCATCGCGCGTCTCGGACGCGCTGAGGCGGATTACCGAGCTGCCGAGGCTGCGTGCGCCCGTGAGACCGAAGCCATCCTGGGCAGCGTGCTCGATCTGCGTTGCCGCGCTGGTCGGTATGGTGGGGCTGGAATTGTAGGGATCGTTCCAATCGGTGTCGTTGCGGTCGCCCCAGGCCCAAGCGCTGAAATTACCGTTCGTGCCGTGTCCGTCCAGGCGCAGTGCGCCATTGCGATTCCAATTGCCGTCAATGGACGGATTAATGAACGGAACCTGCGCCACGTCGACTGCCGAGATCGCCTGCTGGGATCGATATCCCAGGGAGGCACTGAGCGTTGCCGGCCCCACCGGCGTGCTGGCGCTCAGGCTGGCATCACGTGTGCCGCCCTGCCCGGCTTCGAGCAGCGCGTCGGCCCCGGGATGCGCACCGGCACGCGTGAAGATCTGCACGACGCCGCCGATGGCCTCGGAGCCGTACAGGCTCGACAGGTTGCCACGCACGATCTCGATTCGCTCGATCGAGTCGGTGGAGATTCCACCCAGGTCGGCCGCGCCATCGAGTACGCTGTTCATGCGCACACCATCGACGAGGACCAGGACCTGATTGGAATTTGCGCCGCGCAAGAACAGCGAGGTCTGTGCCCCCTGTCCACCGCTGCGGGCAAACTCGATTCCGGCCTGGCGCCCGAGCAGTTCCGCCAGGTCGCGCGATTGCGAGCCATCGATGTCCTCCCGCGTCAGGACCGTAACGCTCGGCAAGGCCTCGTTCAGGGACTGCTCCGTGCGTGCGGCCGTGATGACAATGGGCGGGGCCGTACCGCCTTCCTGCGCGCGCACCGGGGCATGCGCAAGCGTGCAAACCACAACAGACGCGAAGCAAGCGGGGACGTTCGTTGCGCGCGCGAATGCGCGCATGCTACGCGCCAAGTCCACTGCGGCCATTCCTCTCCGGCCCACCGCCGGTACGGAGCGTCGCTAGCGGGATTGCAACGAAGAACCGGCGGAAAAATCGCGCCGCTTCTCGCCGTCACCCCGCGGCGAACGTTATTCGATATCACCGGCGCAAGCATCGTGGCGGCGTCGGCGAACCCCTTTCGGCCGGTCTCCGGGCTGAAAGCATCCCGGTCGCCTTCCCGCGATGCCGGGCGGCATCACAGTGGCAATTGACCAGGACTACGTCGGCGCAAGATGCCGGCGACGCTCTCTTACCGTTGCGGGGGCAGCACAGTTTGACGCACGGAGCACGCCACTGTTTCCCGTTTCACCGTCGACCAGGGTGGAACCCAATCGAACGGAACCGAAGGCCGGGAGAGTGTAGCAGCGGACTTGCCGCGTGAAACAGCACCATGGCAGTGCTACCATCTCGCTATGCTGGACCAACTGGACGCACTGACATCGCGCATGCAGGAGCTTGTTGCGCACGTGCGCCAACTGCGTGCGGAGAATCACCAGCTACGAACGCAGCTGGCCACCTCGCAGTCCGAATTGGCGGGACTTAACGAACGCATCGCAGCCGCGACGCGCCGCCTGGACGGCTTGATCGAGCGCTTGCCGCGTGAGATGCGCGAAACCGATGGCGGCAATCCGATAGGAACCCAACCCGATGGCGTGTGAATCCGGGTGCGGTGTCGGCCTACCGGCGCTGGCGCACACGCAAATTCCCTGATCCCAAGGCTCGGCAAAATGGAGCAGATCACCCTCAGCATTCTCGGCCGTGAATACCGGGTGGCCTGCCGCCCGGAAGAGCGTAACGAATTGCTCGCCTGTGCTCACTACGTGGACCAGAAGATGGCGTCGATACGCGACGGCGGCAAAGTCCTGGGGGCGGACCGCGTTGCGGTCCTGGCGGCGCTGCAGATCGCACAGGAGTTGTTCGGCGCCAAGGGTACGGATGACGGAGAAATCGCCGAAGTGCGCCGACGACTGCGCGACCTCACCGCACTCGCCGACGAAATTCTGGCGCCACAAGAAAAGCTGTTTTAAACAGTCGTATCGTGCTGCGCCGGTTACCGCATGGGCCCTGCGGCGGTTAGAATGCGGTGTCCCTGCGGTGTTCGCGCAAAGGCCTTTTTGTTCTTTGAACCAATGCGCATTGCGCAAGGTTGCTGCGCTCGTCTCGTGGTGTGATCGGCACGCGTTTGCTGAACCTAAACGACGCGGACGGCGACCATCCTGAACCCCCGGTTCAGGGCAACAGGCCGGGCGGCACGCGCGGGGATTTTTCTTTTTTCAAGAACACGCCTCCGTCATACGGGTGCCGGCAGTGCGCTATTGGTTGATGAAGTCCGAGCCGAGCGAGTGCTCCATCGATGACGCACTTGCCGCGCCCAAGTCGACCGTACCCTGGACCGGAGTCCGCAACTACCAGGCACGCAACTTCCTGCGCGATCAGACGCACATCGGCGACGGTGTGCTGTTTTACCATTCGAGTTGCGCGCTTCCCGGTATTGCCGGCCTCGCCGAAGTCGCCAGCAAGCCGTATCCCGACCCTACGCAGTTTGACCCGAGAAGCGATTATTTCGATGCCGGATCCCGGCCGGCGGATCCGCGCTGGATCCTCGTCGACGTACGCGCCGTGCGCAAGACGCGCCTTGTGCCCATCGCCGAGCTGCGGGCGCAGGAAAAACTCGCCGATATGCTGATCCTGCGTCGAGGCAATCGTCTTTCGATCACACCGGTGACGGCGGCAGAGTGGCACTACATTACGCACCGTCTGCTAGGGGCCAGTCAGTGATCGCCGGCCGGCGATCGAGGAGCTCCGAATTAGGGTCGGTTCAGGACCAAGGAACCAAACGCCGGCCGCGCCTGCGCCAAGGCGCGCCATTTCGGATCGGCTTCGTTACGGAGCCCGGCCTGTTCAAGGGCCATTGCTAGCAGCACTTCCTCGGCGGTCGTACCGGAGCCCGGCGCATCGCTCCGAGCCTGCTCCACGATGCGCCCCAGCGCCCGGATTCGCTCTTCCGTGCCGGGATCAACGATGCGAAACTCGGCCGCCGCCTCCGTGTGGCGGCCATCATCGGCGAGGGCTTCGACCGTCCACAGGTAGGTCTGCTCGCGCAACCAGGGCCGTTGCCGTGGCAGCGGCACGGATGTGTCATGGGTACGGGTCGAGAAAATGATGCTGCCCTGGGAGTCGATCACCCGAACCGCATAGTCCCAACGCTCGGATCGTAGTCCGAACGGTTGTTCCCATTGCAATTCATCCACGGAATTGCCCAGTTGTGCGCCGACTGGGGAACGCAGTACGAACAAGGCGCCCGGCACACCCCGCAACGACACGCTGGCACGGCCAACGGCGCCCGGTCTGATCCGGAGGGCGCGCCAGGCCCCGGCAAGGTCGCGCATCACGATCCGGGAACCCGCGTCCAATCCGACAACATCGTCCGCGCGTAGCGCAAAACGTCCCGGACCCGACAAGGAAAATACTCGACCCTGGCCTGCCGTAAAAGCAATTTCGACACGCGCGTGCGCCTCCAGGCGCAGTTGATCGGAGCGATCGAGCGCCTCCAGCACTGCGAGCGCATGCGCGTGCCCCGAGCGGCAAATGCTCGCCTTGCCGTCGACATCGGTAACAACGGCCACGGGCCCCTGCTGCGCCGGCGGCCCGGCCGCGTAGCCGGAAGTACAGAGCCCCGCCGCCAGCAAGCTCACCAACACGGCGAAACAACGAATGCCCCATCGTACGCGTGGCATGATCCAACCTCCTTCACCGACAGCGTATTGCGCATCGCTTGTTTCGGGAAGGGGGGAGCAGCGTCCGCCTTCGCCCTGCACACGGTAATCGTGGTGCCGACGGCAAGCCGGCACCACTGCACGCCCCGCCCGTTACCCGTCGGCGGCAAATGTGCGCGCTCTGCCCGGCCATTCGCCCTGCGAGGCAGTGCTGGCTGGGTGCGGCCCCGTCCAGCCGCATATCGCCACCGGCGAATGTCCCTTCAGTTCGTGCGTACCCAGGGCGTGCAAGTCGCCGGCAGCCGTCGAGAGCTGGCGCGCAAATGATTCCGTCATGAGGACCGGGAAGGCAAGACGCTTGGCTAACTCCTGCAACCGCGCCGCCACGTTGACGGCGTCGCCCAAGGCGGTGTAATCCTTGCGTTCAGCGCTTCCAACGTCACCGAACACCACATCGCCAAAAGCCAATCCCATTGTCACCTGCACGGCAGGGACAGCACAGGGGACGATTTCATGGACATTGAGCCGATCGACCGCCGCAAGGATCTGGCCGGCGGCAGCGAAGGCGGCATCGCATGGTCGCGGCTGCGCCTCGGGAGCGCCGAACATGACCATGATGCCGTCGCCACGGAAATTGTCGATCGTACCTCCGTGTGCATGCAACAGCGGCGTGATGGCCGCGTAGTAGCGATTCAGGGTGTCGTGCACAATTTCCGGCTCGGTGGTCTCCGACCATTGCGTAAAACCACGCAAGTCGGCAAACAGCAGCGCGATCGCGCGGCGCGTGCAACCAGGCTCGACGCGGTCTTCCAGGACGGCCCGAAGTAGCTGCGGGCTAAGGTAGCCGCCAAACATGCGGGTCAGGCGTTCACGCTCGTGCCGCGCGTTCGCCAGGTCCAGCGCGGTGCGCACCAGCACCGCGGTTGACGCCGCAATCAGGGCGCCGCCGGGCGCGACAAACCAGCCGGCCGCATGAAGCGCGGTCGCCGCGAAAAGGCCCAACGCCAGCGTCCAAGCAAGTGCCCACCAACGCGACCATGGACCGCCGACGAAGGCGATCGAGGCGATCGCCGCGATCAGGGCAAACTCTACCGGCAGCGCCACCGGGCGTACCAATCCGGCACCCAATGCGTTGCGCAGTACCTGCGCGTTGAGGATCACTCCGGGCGCAGGCACGGCCGGGAGCTCCCACGCAACCAGCGTTGCGGGCAGGCGCAACCGGTCCAGATAGGGGAGCACCGACCCGAGGAGAACAATTTGCCCGCCGAATTGCGCAGCCAAGCGGGCCTGATCATGGCCCTGATACCAGGCAACAACGTCGCGCAAGGGAACGTAAGAAAACGGCGCGCCACGGGTGAAGTCGATCCAAGCCGGGCGCGACAACTGCGCTTCGCGACCGAGCTGGCCTGCCAGGCGGGCAACAAACGTCGGCACCGCGATCGAGGCCGTTCCCGTCGACGCGTCCGAGGCCTCCGACAGGGCCGCCGCCACACCATCGGTAGCCGATGGATCGATGTCATCGCTTGCACCACACCGCGACCGGTCGCCGGAGGAAATCTTCGCCGGGTCGGGATCGAAGCGGCGCACGACCCCGTCGCAGTCAACCGGGAAAAGCGCCAATCCAAACGCTCCCGGTCCGCCGGCCGCAGCGAGCAATGGCTGGGACGGAGCCCGCAGATGACCCGTGGCGTCCGTGTCGAGCGCCACGACGATGCCAGCAGCGGTGCGCGCCGCGCGCAAGCCGTGCATCAGGCCTAGGTCCAGACCGGGCAACAGGTGATCGAAGGAACGCTCGGGCAACGCGATATCCAGACCGATCGCCCTGGGCTGCGCAGCGGCGATTGCCTCCAAGGCCTTGCCCAAGGCGGAGTGCATCATTGCCATCGGCACGCCGAGTGCATCCAGACTGGCCTCGTCCACCCCCACGACAACGACATCGGGCCGTGTCGGTTGCACCGCTGTTGGCGCACGCAGCGCACGCACGATGCTCACCTCGGCGTCGAACGCGAGCTCGTCCGCCCGCTCGGTCACGGTGCTCGTTTGCACTGCGAGTCCGGCGAGCGCGATGCCGATCAGGGCCGCCAGTGCGCCCCTGGCGCGCCCGCGCGACAGGCACCACGGCAAAGGCCGTCCCGGGCGCGGCGGCTGCCGAGCTGATGGCGATGCATGGTCCTTGTCCGACATCCCGAATCCCCACGCCGGGCAAAACGCGGCAATTGTCGCATCGGCACGGCGCCCTTGTCCGATCCGGCGCAGTTCAACTAATGTGCCTTTGTCAAACACCCGGAGCAGGAGATGCGCCGCCGACGATGCGCCGCATACCGCGCGCTGGACAAGGAATGCACGAGACGCGCGGAGGGCGCATGGGAGTATGGGAAAAGGCAATCCGGAAGATCCCCGATCCGGTGGTGCGCGAACTGGCCTCGCGCGGGCGGATTCGCAGCTTCGCCAAGAACAGCCTCATCATCCGCGAACACGATTGCGGCGGCGCCCTGTTCGTAATCTTGTCCGGCAGGGTCAAGGTATATGTCTCGGGTGCGAAGGGCCGCGAGATGGTCCTCGACCACTATGGCGCGACGGATTACGTCGGCGAAATGGCGCTCGACGGCCGCCCGCGTTCCGCGTCGGTTTGCACCCTGGAGCCGACGGTTTGCTCGGTGGTGGCGCGCGCCGCGTTGCGCTCGGCGATCGGCGCCGACCCCGAGATTGCCATGCGAATGATTGCCACGCTCATCGGGCGCGCTCGCAACGCCACCGCCAACGTGAAAAGCCTGGCACTGATGGATGTCTACGGCCGAGTTGCACGACTGCTGCTCTCGCTGGAGTACGTCGAGTGCGACGGCGTGCGACTGCTGCGCGAGCGTTTGACACAGCGGGAAATCGCGAATCGGGTCGGCGCCTCGCGCGACATGATCAGCCGCATTCTGAAGGACCTCAGAACCGGCGGCTACATTGGCATGCGCGAGCAGCGGATCATGATCCTGCGGCGACCGCCGGCGCGCTGGTAGCGCGCGCGCGCCGCTGCAAAATCGGCAGCAGGACGACTCCAATCAGCACCATCGGCAGGGAAAGCCACTGGCCCATGGAAAGGTGCATTGCGAGCAAGCCCAGAAAATCGTCGGGCTCGCGCGCAAACTCGGCGACGATGCGCAAAATTCCATAGCCGATCAGGAATGCACAGCCAACCACACCCGGGGCGCGGGGCTTGCGCGAAAACCACCAAAGAATCGCAAACAAGAGCAAACCCTCGAGCGCGAATTGGTACAGCTGCGACGGATGCCGAGGGATGCCGTCATGCGCCTGAGGAAACACCATGGCCCAAGGCCAGAAGTTCGGATCAGCAGGACGTCCCCAGAGTTCGCCGTTGATGAAATTTCCCATTCGCCCGGCGGCCAAACCGAGCGGGATCAGGGGCACGGCAAAATCGGCCACCTGCAGGAAACTTTTGGCGCGCGCGCGGGCAAACAACCACAGTACCACCAGCACCCCGACCATCCCGCCGTGCGAAGCCATACCACCCTTCCAGAGCATGGGGATCTCCAGAGGGTGCTGCAGGTAGTACTCGGGCCGGTAGAACAGCACATACCCTAGCCGACCGCCGATGATGACGCCGAAAACGCCCCAGAACAGCAGATCCTCGACATCGCGGGTGCTGAAGCCGCGCCAGGAATCGCGCGCGCGCCTGCGGCCCAGGATCAGGAAGAGCATGAATCCGAGCAGGTACATCAATCCGTACCAGCGAACCGGCAGCGGGCCGATCCAGAACGCGACCGGGTCAAATTGCGGGTGGACAAGCATGCGGCAGGCGATGTTTCCGGATTTGCGGCCTAGAATTGGCCATTGTAGTGTCCGACCTCAAAAACCCATCGGCATTTTCCAACGAGCAACGAATGGCACACAACGATCGCTCCCGCAACGTCACCCAGGGCGTGGCCCGCTCACCCAATCGCGCGATGTACTACGCCATGGGCTATCGCGACGAGGATTTCGTCAAGCCGATGATCGGTGTGGCCAACGCTCATTCGACCATCACGCCGTGCAATTCCGGCCTGCAGCGCCTTGTCGATGCCGCAATTGCCGAAATCGCCGACGGCAAGTGCAACTCGCAGGTGTTCGGCGTGCCCACGGTGTCCGACGGGATCGGCATGGGCACCGAGGGAATGAAGTATTCGCTTGTTTCGCGCGAGGTGATCGCCGACGGAATCGAAACCTGCGTCAACGGCCAGTGGATGGACGGCGCCCTGGTGGTTGGCGGGTGCGACAAGAACATGCCGGGCGCCATGATGGCCATCGCCCGCTGCAACGTGCCCGCGATCTTTGTCTATGGAGGAACGGTAAAGCCGGGCCATTACAAGGACAAGGATCTGACCATCGTTTCGGCGTTCGAGGCCGTGGGGGAATTCACCGCGGGGCGCCTGTCGGAGCAGGACTTCCGCGAGATCGAGCGGCGCTGCATACCGGGTTCGGGTTCGTGCGGCGGCATGTTCACCGCGAACACGATGAGCTCTTCGTTCGAAGCGCTAGGGATGAGCCTGCCGTATTCCTCGACGATGGCCAACCCGGACTCGGAAAAGCGCGACAGCGCTGCGCTTTCGGCACGAGTACTGGTTCAGGCCATCGAGAAGGGGCTGCGGCCGCGCGATATCATCACGCGCTCCTCGATCGAGAACGCGGTCAGTCTCGTCATGGCCGTCGGTGGTTCGACCAACGCGGTGCTGCACTATCTCGCCATCGCCCATGCGGCGCAAGTGGAGTGGACGATCGATGATTTCGAACGGGTACGGTCGCGCGTGCCGGTCCTGTGCGATCTCAAGCCCTCTGGGCGCTACGTGGCCACCGATCTGCACCGGGCCGGCGGCATTCCCCAGGTGCTCAAGATCCTGCTCGCCAACGGGCAGTTGCATGGGGAATGCATGACGATTACCGGCCAGACGATGGCCGAGGTTCTGGCCCAGGTACCGGAGCGACCGGACCCCGGCCAGGACGTGATCCGTCCCTGGGAGGAGCCGATGTACCGCCAGGGTCACCTGGCGATCCTCCGGGGAAACCTGGCAACCGAAGGCTGTGTAGCCAAGATCACGGGTTTGAAAAACCCGTCGATGAGCGGTCCGGCGCGCGTGTTTGATTCGGAAGACGCCGCGATGGAGGCGATCCTGGGGGACCGGATCCGCCCGGGTGACGTGATCGTCATCCGCTACGAAGGACCCAAGGGCGGACCGGGCATGCGCGAAATGCTGGCGCCGACCTCGGCGATCATCGGCAAGGGCTTGGGCGAAAGCGTGGGCCTCATCACCGACGGCCGTTTTTCCGGGGGAACCTGGGGCATGGTCGTCGGCCATGTTGCCCCGGAGGCCTACGTCGGCGGTGCGATCGCGCTTATCCGGGAAGGCGAGACGATCTCGATCGACGCCGGCCGGCGTCTGCTGCAGCTGCACGTCAGCGACCAGGAACTCGAGCAGCGCCGCGCCCGGTGGACACCGCCGGCGCCGCGCTACACGCGCGGCGTGCTGGCAAAATTTGCCAAGCTCGTTTCCAGCGCCAGCAAGGGAGCTATTACCGACGGCGATCTTAGCTATTGACCGCAGGCCGATGGTCGGCGTGCCCCGCGGACCGCCGCAGTCGAGCAAACCGCAATGCCAGGGCTCCCGTCAGCGGCGTTCGACCCAGTACAGCGTCCCCAACGCAATTATCAGGACCACGAACGCGGGCAAACCGGCTACGACTACCGGGGGCCAGGTATTGATCAGACCCAAGTGCGAGAATAGCTTGTTCATCGCGTAGAACAACACCCCGATCATGATGCCAGTGAAGATCTTCAGGCTGACGGTCCCGGCGCGAACGTGCAGATACGCAAACGGCAAGGCCAGCGCCATCATGACCACGCACACGAGTGGATAGAACAGCTTCTTCCATAGAGCGATCTCGTACCGGTCCGTCCGCTGGTGGTTCTCGGTCAGGTGGTTGATGTAGTGATACAGGCTGTACGCGCTTAGACGCTCGGGCTGCACCATCAGCACCCCGAAGATGGCGGGAGTAAGTTCGGATTGCCATAGCCGAAACGGTTCACGGACGACGCGCGTACTAAACTGAGTGCCCGGTGCCGCGCTGGCCGCCGTATCCGTTTTTGCGTCGACCGGAGGCAGCTCGGTATCGACAACGTCGGCAAGCAGCCAGCCGCGTCCTTTCTCATAACTCCCGCTGACGGCAGTACTGATCGATCGCAAACGCAGCTCGGGATCGAACTCGAAGATCCGCCAATTGTCTACGCTTCCGTCGGGATTGACCTTCGCGACATTGACGAAGCGCGTGCGATCCGGCCGACCATCGGCTGCGTGCGTCAAGTCCCGCACCCACACACCGGAGCGAAATTCCTGCCCGATCGCCGCTCCGATAGCGCGCGATCGGAAACGCTGCGCCAGGTCCTCGGCGGGCGGCGCGATGATCTCGCCAAACACGTACGCCAGCGCAACCAGGCCCAGGCTGACCCAAAGCACGGCATCGGCCAGTCGGCGCGTGGTCATGCCCGAGACGCGCATGATCGTGAATTCCGAATTGGCGGCGAGCTTGGACAAGGCGTAAATGGTGCCGATCAGCGCGGCGATCGGCATGAGCTCGTACGTGTGTGCCGGCGCGAGCAACGCGACAAAGATCAGCGCTTGAACGAATTGATAGCCCGAGCGACCCACGTCGCCCAGCTGATTGATGAGGTCGAACAAGGCAAAGATACCGATCAGTGACAGCAAGACGAACAAGGTTGCGCTCGCTATTTCCCGCCAGAGGTAGTGCCGCAGGGTCCTCATGGTTCAGAGCCTGTCCGTGCTGCCAATCGCGGCCAGTGCGGCAGCCAGCGTCGCAGGTAGATTCGGTGAGCAAACAGGGCCATGAGGAGCGCAATAGCAACCGCGTGTCCCAACCAAACGGCGGTGCCGAAACCCATGTGTCCGCGCTGCACCGATGCCTGCATGATCTGCAGCGAATTGAGGTAGATCAGCGCAAGCAAGGTGGCAAAGATCAGATTGGCCGAACGCCCCACACGCGGATTGACGTACGCTAGTGGCACGGCCAGCAGGGCCAGGACGACGGCAGCTATGGGAAGGCCAAAACGACCGAGCAGTTCGCCGAGGTTGCGTGGGCTCGGATCCGCCAGCAGTTGCGCCGTTGCAAGCGTGCGCGCGTTCGAATTGGTCAGCGGCGCCTCCACCGCGGAATCCAGCCGAATGGCGTATCGCTCAAACTCCAGCACGCGGTGCTCGGCGACCCCGGCAGCGCCGTCATAGCGCCGACCGTGACTCAGGACCAGGAATCGCGCGCCATCGGCATGCGTTTCAACGTTTCCCTGGGCTGCAACGATCACGATTTCGTGGTCGCCATTGCGCTGACTGGCAAAAACGCTCTTTACCCGCGCGCCATCCAGATCCAGGTTCTCCACGAAGAAAACCCGATCCGAGGCGGCGGACTCGATGAAGCGTCCGGGCGTGACCTTGCTGACGTCATCGCGGTGTTCGAAGCGCTGGCGCGCCTCCGCGATCATGCTCTCCGCCCATGGCGAAACAAACAATGCCAGGGTGGCAACTACGCCGGCCACCGGTATCGCGAACCGCAGCACCGGCCGAACCCAGGCCACCAGGCTCTGGCCCGCGGCAAACCAGACAACCATTTCGGAGTCGCGAAACGCGCGCGACAGCGCGATCAGGACGGCAATGAACACGCTCAGCGTCAGCACCAGCGGCAAATTGGTGAGCGTCGAGAGGGCAACGATCGAGAACAGGGCCTTGGTGTCGACGTCGCCGCTGGCCGCATCGCCAAGCAAACGGACCAGGACCTGCGTGAATACGATGCAAAAGAGCACCGAAAAAACCGCACCCGCACTGTTGGCGATTTCCTGGACGATGGCACGGCGAAAGATCATTGCTGCCCGCGCCGCCTGCGGAGTCGGCTGCGCCCCTTCACGTCTTGCGCTCGCCTCGTTGTCGTCAACCGATTCGCACGGGGCCGCCCGCTGCGTCCGCCGGTGCAGGCTCTATACTCGTCGGCTTTCATGTCTCGGCGCCCCCGCCGCGGGCGCTGCCCTCTCGGCCGGCGGGAGCGCGGCGAGCTCAGCGAAGGAGGCGGTTGCCGTTTGCGGGCACGGCCTGGCGATCGCCAGCAGATGGTGATCGGTTCGGGAATTACGGTTGCTGCGCAATGTGCCGCCAACAAGGGATAGGACAGACCAATGGAATTTAACACGAAGACCGCAGCACCTGAGTCCGTCAAAGTCGATTGCCTGGCGATCGGGGTGTTCGAGGACCTGGGGCCGACCCCGAGCGCGCGGCGCGTCGACCGCGCGACGCACGGGGCGGTACACGCCGCGATCGCCAGCGGCGATATGAAGGGCAAGCGCGGATCGCTGGTGGTGCTGCGTTCCCTGAGCGGCGTGGGCTGCGCCCGTGTCGCGCTGGTCGGCCTCGGCAAATCCACCGACTTCGGCGACAAGGCGTTCTCCGAGGTTGTGAGCGCGACGGTGCGGGGTTGCGGGGCCGGCGTCACCACGCTGGCATTCGCAGCGTCCGATTGGAAGGTTGCGGGCCGCGCCCCAAGCTGGTCCGTGCGCGCCATGGTGGCGGCGGCACGCGCCACCCGTTTCCGCAGCGATGAGCTCAAAACCAAGGCCTCCGACAGGCCGGCCGGCGAGGACGATGGCAATCAGCGGCTTCGCATCACCTGGCTCGCAGAAAAGCGCGGGCGCGAGCTCGAAACCGCGCTGCGCCAGGGCGAGGCCATTGCCAATGGGGTAGAACTTGCCAAGCGACTGGGAAACCTGCCGGCCAATTTTTGCACGCCGGATTACCTCGCAAGCCAGGCCCGCAAGCTCGCGCGCGACTGGCACCTGAAGGTGCAGATTTTCGACCGGCGCCAGATCGAGGCGCTGGGCATGGGGTCCTTCCTTTCCGTAACGCACGGTTCCGTGCAACCACCGCGCCTCATCGTCTTGCGCTACCAAGGCAGCGGCGGTTCGGGATTCGCCAATCCGGTTGCCCTGGTCGGCAAGGGGATCACGTTCGATTCCGGCGGGATTTCGCTAAAGCCAGGCGCACAGATGGACGAGATGAAATTCGACATGTGCGGGGCTGCCGCCGTGTTCGGTACGATGCGGGCCATTGCAGAGCTAAAACCGACGGTCAATGTCGTCGGTGTGGTGCCCGCCTGCGAGAATCTTCCGTCGGGAAGCGCCACCAAACCTGGTGACATCGTCACCTCCATGTCCGGTCAGACGATCGAGATACTCAACACCGATGCGGAGGGGCGCTTGATCCTGTGTGACGCCCTTACGTACGTGCAACGCTTCCGTCCGGCCGCGATCATCGACATTGCTACCCTGACCGGCGCCTGCGTGGTGGCGCTCGGCAACGTCCACTCGGGACTGTTTTCCAAGGACGACGAACTTGCCGCCGAGTTGCTCGCCGCCGCCCGCAACGCCGGGGACTCGGTCTGGCGCATGCCGATCGACGATGACTACCAGGATCAGCTGAAGTCCAATTTCGCCGATATGGCCAACATTGGCACACCGGGCAACGCCGGGTCCGTTACCGCCGCGTGCTTCCTGGCGCGTTTCGTCAAGGACCAGCATTGGGCCCATCTCGATATTGCCGGAACCGCCTACCGCGGGGGCACGACCAAGGGCGCGACGGGGCGCCCCGTCCCCCTGTTGACCGAATTCCTGCTGGCGCGGGCTGCCTGATCGCGGTTCGGCGCCAGCGCGTACAAGACGGAGCCAAGGCCATGGCGGGCGTCCCGACGATTGATTTCCATTTCAATGTCGATCACTGCGTCGCCTACGCGTGCCGCGTCGTTCGCAAGGCGCGCAGTGCCGACAAAACGGTGCTGGTCTTCAGCCGCGACGACGAGCGCCTGTCACGCCTGGACCTGGCGCTCTGGACTTTTTCCGCGCTCGACTTCCTGCCGCACGTCGGCCTGCCCTCACCGCTGGCCGCCGCCACACCGATCTGGCTGAGCCCAACCCAGCCCGATGGGCAGCGCGACCTGTTGCTGCTTCTCGACGATGAGCCGGCACCGCAGTTCAAGACGTGGTTCCCGCGATTTGAACGTGTGATCGACGTCGTGTCGACCGATCCGGCGGATCGCGCGCGGGCACGGACCCGTTTCAAGACCTACCGGGACGCGGGATTCACTCCCGTTGCGCATGAGATTGGAATGCCATAGATATGTAAGTACGCAACCATGGGTACGCCACGATGAGCACGCCACCGAAGACATCCGAGCCGCGAGCGCCGGGGGAAAGCGCTGATGATCCGTCGATCCCCGTGCTGACGGAGCGCCTGGGACTGCCCCCGCTCGATTTCGACACGACCTTGCCGCTGATCGAGTCGACCGGACAAAACCAGGAATCGGCATTTGCTGCCTTGACCGCCTTGCCCGACCCTCCGCCGGCCCCGTTACCGCGCTCGCGCATCGCACCCGTCGCCCCGCCGGAGCCCATCAACGTCCTCGGTACGACCGGTGGCACTCCGGGTCCGGTACCCCATTCCGCAACGGACAGCGGGCACTGGGCGCGGATCGAGATCGAATTGCGAACATCGATCTTGCGGGAGATTGCCAACCAATTGCCGCGCGAGGTCGAAGCCATCGTGCGCACGCGCATGAATGCCGCGATCGAACGCGTCCTTAGCAGCCTTGCCGCCGACACGCGACTTGCGATTGCCGCTTCCCTGCGCGAGATCGTCGAACGTGCCGTGCACGCCGAGCTAGAGCGACTGCGCAATTCCAATCGGGGATAGCGTTGACAGCATCCAAAGATGCGACACCGGCAACGGCGCTGCCCAAGAGTTTCGACCCCAGCGAAATCGAGCGCCGCTGGTATCCCATCTGGGAGGCACGCGGCTATTTCGACGCCGGCGCACGCGAGGATCGGCCATCGTTTGGAATCCAGTTGCCGCCACCGAATGTCACCGGCATCCTGCATATGGGCCACGCGTTCAATCAGACCATCATGGACGCGCTCACGCGCTATCACCGCATGCTCGGCGAAAACACCCTGTGGCTGCCGGGCATCGATCATGCAGGAATCGCGACCCAGATCGTCGTCGAGCGCCAGCTCGAACTGCAGGGCATACACCGACGCAATATGGATCGCGCCGATTTTGTCCAGAAGGTCTGGGCTTGGAAGCAACAATCCGGCGATACGATTCTGCGGCAAATGAAGCGTCTGGGCGACTCCTGCGACTGGAAGCGCGCGTATTTCACGATGGACGAGGCGCGCTCGCGGGCCGTCGTCGAAGCGTTCGTGCAACTCTATGAGCAGGGGCTCATCTATCGCGGGCAGCGCCTGGTCAACTGGGATCCCCAGCTACAGACGGCGGTATCGGATCTGGAAGTCGAATCGCAGGAAGAAGACGGACGCATCTGGGAAATCCGCTACCCGGCAGCCGACGGCAGTACCGGCCTGGTCGTGGCCACGACACGACCGGAGACCTTGCTCGGCGACGTCGCGGTCGCCGTCCATCCGGGTGACCCGCGTCATCGATCGGCGATCGGCAGCAGATTGCAGCTTCCCTTGTGCGACCGCACCATCCCCGTTGTTGGCGACGAATTCGTCGACGCCGAATTCGGCACCGGCTGCGTCAAAATCACGCCGGCGCACGATTTCAATGATTTCGCGGTCGCGCAGCGACATGGGCTGGTGCCGATTTCGATCTTCACGCCGACCGCGACGCTCAATGCCAACGCACCGGCGCGATTTCGCGGCATGGATCGGTATGCGGCCCGCTTGGCAGTCCTGGGCGAGTTGCGCGCAGCCGGGTTGCTCGTGTCCGAGAAACCCCATCGCATGGTGGTGCCGCGCTGCGAACGCACCGGCGAGGTTGTCGAGCCGATGCTTTCGGATCAATGGTATGTGGCCATGAGCAAACCGACCCCGGCCGGGACGCCCAATGCCGGCAAAAGCCTTGCTCAGGCGGCACTGGACGCCGTCGAAAGTGGCGCCATTCGTATCGTTCCCGAGCAGTGGCGGCTGGTTTATCGGCAATGGCTGACGAACGTTCAAGATTGGTGCATCTCGCGTCAGCTCTGGTGGGGGCACCAGATTCCCGCATGGCACGATGAACACGGCGGTATCTACGTTGCCCGCACCGAGCAGGAGGCATATGCCAGGGCGCACGCCGCCGGCCCGGGCAAGATCCTGCACCGCGATCCGGACGTCCTGGACACCTGGTTCTCCTCGGCGCTGGTGCCGTTTTCCACCCTCGAGGCAGCGCCATCGGACGCGGCGGGGCGCGCCGCCTACGATCGCTACCTTCCTTCGTCGGTCCTCGTGACCGGACACGAGATCCTCTTCTTCTGGGTCGCCCGGATGGTCGTCATGACGACCCACTTCACGGGGCGGATACCGTTTCGTGACGTCTATATCCATGGGATCGTGCGCGACGCCGAGGGCAAGAAGATGAGCAAGTCCGAGGGCAACACGATCGATCCCGTCGATCTGCTCGACGGCATCGATCTGGAGGCGCTGGTGCGCAAGAACACCGCCGGCTTGCGCCGTCCCGAGGATGCGCCGAAAGTCGAGCAGCGTCTGCGCCGGGATTTCCCGGCCGGCATGCCGGCATACGGCGCCGATGCGCTGCGCTTCACCATGGCCGCCTACGCGACCCTCGGGCGCAACATCAATTTCGAGTTCAAGCGTTGCGAGGGTTACCGCAATTTCTGCAACAAGTTGTGGAACGCCACGCGGTTTGTCCTGATGAACACCGAGGGCCGCGACTGCGGCAGCGACGCCGCAGAATGCGAGCTGTCCTTTGTGGATCGTTGGATCATGGGCGAACTGCAGCGCACCGCCGCCGACGTGGAGAAGGGATTCGGCGACTATCGGCTCGACAACGTTGCGCAGGCAATCTACCGCTTTGCCTGGGATGAATACTGCGACTGGTACCTGGAACTGGCCAAGGTGCAACTCGCACACGGCAATGACGCACAGCAACGCGCGACCCGGCGAACGCTGCTGAGCGTGCTCGAGGCACTGCTGCGGCTGGCCCACCCCATCATTCCGTTCATCACCGAGGAACTCTGGCAGCGGGCTTCCCTCCTGGCCGGCAAACGGGCACCCGGCGAGCAGACGTCGATCATGATCCAGGCCTACCCGCGCAGCGAGCCGGACCGGATCGACCCCGCCGCGGATACTCAGGTGCGCGTGCTCAAGCAGTTGATCGATGCGGCTCGCAACATGCGCGGCGAGATGAACCTGTCTCCTTCCATCAAGGTCCCGATGGTGATTTCCCCGCCGAGCCCGCAGGTCGATGCGTTCGCCCCCTACCTGATGGCACTCGCGCGCCTGGACTCGGTACGGGCGCTGGTCGACCTGGCCTCGAATCCCCAAACCGGTACGGCCCCGGTCGCGGTCGTGGACGCCTATCGCTTCTTGCTGCTGGTGCAGGTGGACGTCGCGGCCGAGCGCGAGCGTCTGGGCAAGGAGGTCATGCGG